>OGKA01000024.1_pt1 | contig 179683 bp, 149 predicted proteins | sample 1572211 | NCBI WGS metagenome assembly OGKA01 (sample SAMEA2582125, study PRJEB24529) | metagenome | biome: Human gut stool | place: China | collected 2011 | reverse complement strand
TTATATGTGGGTGTACCGTTCTGGCCACATGTATCCGGAAAAACAGATCATCCTTTATGAGTATCAGCGGACAAGAAATGCCTCTCATCCCCGGGAATTCCTAAAGAATTATTCCGGCATTTGCGTGACGGATGGCTATCAGGTCTACCATACACTGGAAAAAGAGCGTGAAGACCTGACGATAGCCGGGTGCTGGGTCCATGCCCGCAGGCGCTTTGATGAAGCGCTTGCAGTAGTACCGAAAGAACGCCAAAAAGAATCCGCATCCTATCTGATCTTAAAGCAGATCCAGACGATCTACAGAAAAGAAGGAAAGCTAAAGGATCTCTCATCAGAAGAACGGCTTTCCCAGCGTCAGGTGGCTATAAAGCCACTGGTAGACGCTTTGTTTGCGTACCTAAAGCAGCATGAAAGCGAGGTCGGAACAGAAAAGCTGAAGGATGCTTTCAGTTACGCTCTGAATCAGGAAAAATATCTCCGGATTTTCCTGACAGATGGGGATGTCCCTATGGATAATAACGCCTCTGAGCGCGCGATCCGCGGATTCTGTGTTGGAAAGAAGAACTGGCAGATGATCGATACGATCAATGGTGCGAAAGCATCCGCGATTATTTACAGCATCGCAGAGACGGCAAAAGCGAATAACCTAAAACCATACGAATACTTTGAACACCTTCTGACAGAGATCCCTAAGCGCATGGATGACAGCGACCGGTCATTCTTAGATGACCTGCTTCCATGGTCGAAAAAGTTGCCGGACGTTGTCAGAAAACCGAAAAAGCAATGAAGTAGAGCCGCGGAAGCGGCTTTTAGCTTATAGGGTACTTGGTATGGAGCGTTTACTTACAAAGAAACACGGCAGGAACCACAAATGAACATTGAAGTCCAAATTATCATAGCAACCAGAGAATAGACCGAACAGGGAGTCCGTGAAACCCATATCTGAATCTCGGAATCTTCTCTCTATCACTTGCCAATATAAAAGTACCAGCAAACCGAACGAGAAATACGGAACAACTATGGTCTGGATTCTCCTCTTTATGTCTGTTAAAACTGATTTTTCTTTATACACCCAACCTGCTGCCAAAAAGAAAAGTGGCATGTGGAATGAGTATAGCCAATTAAAGACTGTGCGATTGGAATAGACATGTCCTATTACAACAAGGATAATACCTATTCCTTTTAATACATCAAGCCATGATAAACGCTCTGCTCTGCTCTGCTCTGCTCTGCTCTGCTCTGCTCTGCTCTGCTCTGCTCTCAAAATTTTATTCCTCTTTCACTTTATGTCAACAGTTAATATTTCACATTACAAATTTCGCAGTCAATTTTTCTCAGTAGTCACTTCTTTAAAAATTTACGTGCAATTTCTTTAATAATTTGAATATTTTGAGTAATATTATAAACAATGGCAAAAAGAAAACAAATCGCTATTGTTAGCATATTAGACTGATTCAAACAAACTGCAGCTACAAGAAAACAACTCATTCCAATTACAATTTCTCTTTTATTATATTTGATTTCAATAACCTTATTAAGATCAACTCCTCTATAAACCGCAATCACCAAAAAAGATACCGCAGTTGAAATGGATGCAGCATACAGCCCAATTTTCCCAATAAGAAAAATATTAATTAATGCATTGATTGCAGCACCGGCAACCGATGAATATCCTACCTGTTTTGTTCTTTTTAATGCAATATAGATTCCACTGTAAAAATTAACAAGACTATTAAAGAATATTCCAAAGTACAATATTGGCACCTGAAAAAAAGCAGCTCCATAATCGCCCTTAACCAGCACTTTAAAAATAATAGGGGTCACTGCTATCAAAGCTAACATAACTCCAATCAAAAACTTAAATAAACCAGAAAAGAGTTTTGTGTAATATTCAGCGGGATCTCCATCATCAGAAACTTTTGAAGCGGTTTCTGTCCACGCCAAATTAAAAATACCGTACGCAGTACTATATAACGAAGGTATTTTATTGGCAACAGCATAGATTCCATTTGCCGCCACGCCCATAAAGTTAATGATAATCAAACGATCTGACAGGTTTACAACCCATAATGCAATAGAACTAGGAACAATAGGCATTGAAAAATTAAGCAGTTCCTTAAGCGCCTTTCTGGAAAACTCGTCCAGTTTAAAATAGGCAAGCATACCAGATACGAATACCATATAGAGATCTGAACTCAAGTAGCCTATTGTTAGAGATATAATCACCCCTTGAAGACCCAAATGAAATCCCATCAGCATAACGGCTGTTGCAGCAAGATTGACCGCTGAATAAACCACAACACTTACAGAATATTTAGCATTGTATCCTAAACCACGAACGATTTGCCCCAAAAGTGAATAAAGAGCTTCGCTTAAAAAAAGCAAACAAATTAAAACTGCCGATAATGAATCGATTTTGAATAGTCTCAAAATCAAATACACAATCGGATAACATACTACAGACGATATGCCAATATAAACCAGCGACCCTGTCACATAAAGCGTTTTATTTTCAGCGCTCTTCGATGCAAGCAAGTAACGAAATACTGCTTGCTGTATTTGCATGGTTACAACCGGAATCAATAAACTCGCAATGCTTAAAATCAGATCGTAATTTCCATATTCTTCTGTTGTTAAGTATGATGTTAACAGCGGCAACAACACAATTGCCAAAAATTTAGGAATTAGCTGTCCAATTCCAAGTATAACTGTATTTATAGCTAGTTCTTTATTTCTATCTACCATATTAACAAATGTTCCTTTTTATTTTAGAATAAACACATCCTCAACATTCTTTCGTAGTGACATCGCATAGGAAAATTCATTTTTATAATATCCAGTTGCAACAAACAAAATAATACGCTCGTTCTCCGGAATGTTTTTGCAAATTTCTTTGAATTTTTTATTTTTCTTATAGTATTCGCCATTTTGGAGAATACAACTTCCAATTCCATAATAATGTAATGCCTCAACAAGAGCCATTGAAAACAGTCCGGCTTCAACATATACTTGATTTCTCTCAAACGTGTCATAAAACGCAGAGACATCTGCCGTAACAACAAGATAATTTGGTACCTCTTGCTGAAAACCAGTATTTCCTGAAATCAGTTCTCCTAGAGCATCATTTGTTGCCTTATCCTTATACAAATAAACTTTACTAGCTTGCCGATTACATGCAGTTGGAGCTTTTTGCGCGATTTTAATAGCTTTTTCCACATCTTCAATGTTAAGGGATTTACTTTCAAACTGCCGCATTGAATGTCGACTATAAAAAAACTCTGGAAAAGGCTTGTCTATATTACTCATTAGATTTGCTCGTGTATCATACTTGATGCCTGCTGTAAGACCATCAATCCGATATGTATCATATGTTTTCAGTTTTTTCACCATAGCAGCATTTTCATAGCCAAGTCCTTTTTGCATGTCAACATAAGCATTCAAGACAATAATTGCATCTTGAAATGGCATACCGTCGGAAGGGTATCCCATTTTCAAGTATTGATCCATCATTTCAAAAAGCACTGCAATCTTTTGCTGTCCGAAGCCTTTACGTGGTTCTGACAGTGACATACCCTTTTCAATCATATGGGTCTGACGCAGCATTTTCGATTCCTGTGCTGCTCTTGTAACGACTTTAGGATTATTATAATTCCATCTCCTATAATTACAGTAATCACGCCAAAATTCATATATCATCGAAAATCTATCAATGATGAATTTAATTTTTTTCTTTAATTCAGGCATTTGTTACTCCTTTTTCTTGCAAGAAATCAACTACAATTTCCGTTGTTTTATACGCCTGTTGCTTCATATCCGAATGAATATTTTTCAGCCTATTTTTATAAACATCATGATTTGCTTCCAGTTGCCCAAACTTTGCAATTAATGTTTTCTCTGACAACTCATTCAAATCAATACAGTACTCACTCAAATCTATAGATTGCATAAATCCCTTCATTTTTTGCTCATACGATACTGATACAAATGGGATTCCCATTTTTGCTGAAAAAATATTACTATGATATCTCATACCGACTACAGCGTATAACTTGCCAATAACATATTGCTGAAAGTAAGTATCTCGTTCTTCTGAAAAAGCATCAATCATAAATGTATCAGAGTCTAACATGTAATCATTCATGACCTTTGTATCATTCAAGTTACCATATAACTGTGGAATAAAAATAACGCCATATCCTTCTTTGACTTTTTGAGTTATAAATGCCTTGAATGCTGTTGGAATCTGTTCTATTATCTTTTCATTTTTATGTACTGGATGCCACTTTAAATCCGTTATTGTGATGCCTATACATTTTTCGTGGTTCTCAATAAAATTTTTGAGTTCTGGATAGTTATTGTATTTTCTTTCGTTTTTATCAATATCAATATCATGCTGTAATGCTGAGTCCAACGCCTGTTCAACCTCAACACCTGGCAAAAAGTCCTTAACATATTTTACCGAAATAGGATCTCGTAAAACAATTCTTTCCGCACCAGAAATCACTTCTTTTCTTAGTTTATTTCTAGATGTGCAATTAAAAGGTCCCATTGATGGAGCATAAAAAATATATGGGATCCCCATTCGACGGATTAAATTCAAACGCCATAAATACAATTTTTCCGCTTTAAAATATGTATCGCCAATGGATGGACCTCCTGGTGCATGTAAGACAACATCTGCTTCTTTTAATGCGCGAATAAATTTTCTTGCTTCTTTTGTAAATGCAAACTTCCCTTTAAACAACAGAACAATGAAAAATTCCAATTGCGCCATTCTCGATTCAAGCTTCGGAAAGCGATCAATTTGGATTACATTTTCCGGCATACCAGGATATGGTGTAAATCCATTATTAGAAATCGTAATCGTGGCTCCCGGATATTTTATAAGGAGTTCATCAACCATTGCTTTAGCAGCAGCTTCATCTCCTCTATTTGCGTTATGTGAATGAATAACAAGTATATTCACAATATTACCTCCTCTATAGTCAACTGTCTTTTCTTTACTTTCTATTGGATAAGGAATCTTACTCTGCCTCATATCCTCTCGTCATTTTGTTTCTCTTTTCTTAACAGTATGCATATAAACATCCAAAGCAAGAAAGTGACACTCAACTCTTCTGTAATCTGTAAAATAGTATCTTCAATAAGAATACATATTACAATGCCCAAAGCTAGAGCAATATATTGATTGCCTTCTTTACGGGCTTTTCGCAATCCAGCATGTACTGTACTAAAAAAGAACATGTAGTATACAACCGCTACAACAGCTCCTAATTCAAGAAATCTCTTAAGTAACCCACTCTCTGTGACAAATCCTCCCCAGTTTGCCTTTGCTCTAGCACCTGTTGCAGCCGGTCCAATTCCGAATATCCAATTTGTCTTCTCCTTAAATTTTTCTATGGAATAAAGCCAGCAATCTATTCTACCCGTATTAGATGCACTATTCTCAGACCAGTCAAAAATGGATTGTAGTCTATTCAAATAAAAAGCAATAGTCGAATTATTTCTACTCAAGGTAGTTCCCAAAATCGCTAACAACATTCCAATGATAAACATTATCAATATAACTTTAAAAACCTTTAAAAGATTCACTCTTCCGCCAATATAAACATAAATAACTATTGCACTTATGACAAACGCTACTAATGGTCCTCTTGATGAAGACATAAGCAACCCAACTACATTTATAATCAAACAAATTAAATTAAGTTTGCTTGTATTTGTACAAAAATCATAAAACGAAACGACCGAAATCATTGCCATTATTGTTCCAAATGTAAGGAATGACCCTGAAAATACCATTGCTCTTATCACACGCGAACCATTATACATTATTCCTAAATATTCATTTTGAATAATATATGAGCCAGAAAACACCTCGTATATGGCAAATATAGAGAGAACCACTCCAATAGTCTTGAATAGATTTAGTATTTTCCTAATTTCACAGTATTCCAATAAATACAGAATAGATGGTATCATCATCATAAAAAAAACATACTGATAAAAAGCAAAATTTCTTTGGCTACTATTTTCAACATTTATTACTTGAATCAAAAATAATCCAATACAAAATATGTACAGAATCACACTGTCTTTTGCAGTTGTCTGTATTTTTCCCTTATTTACTAATAACCTCTTTCCGTAGCCGATCAATCCAATAAGTATTACGCAGAAAAAAAAATATTTAAAAACCATTCCAAACTTTGTATCCCAAAAATTAAAAGAGCACAAATATATTATGCAATACAGAAGCAAACTTTCATTTATCTGTGTTTTTTTAATCATAAAATACCTCCAGTCAAATTTCATCTCTTTAAACAATAGAAAATATCCGTCATCCAAAATCTACTCCGACCATAATATTTTATATATGGGAAGGCAAGGAAAGCCCGAATTACATTTTTGGTTTCTAATATATTTTTTCTTTTTTTATACACCACTAATTGCTCACTTAAAAAGCTTATATGTTTTTCATGTCGTATATTTTTTTTGCAAAAAAGAAGCATCCTTGAAATTATATCAATTTCGGTATTTAGTCCTTCCAGTCTATATTTTAGACTTCCTCCACCTCTACTAGATGCGTTCTTATCATGCCGTCTAAATTCTATAGTGCCTTCATTATATATATATGCAGTTTCAGACAAAACAGCTTTTCCCCATAAAAGGCAATCATGTGCATAATTTTCAAACCACACATCATCATAATTCTCTAGCAAACATCTACGAAAGCACATTGAACATCCAGGTCTTGCTGGTTTTATCCAACTTCCAATACGATTAATCTTTACCAATTGTCCATAAAATTTCTCAAAATTAACTCTTTGTGGATGTTCCCCATCATAAAATGGGTGAACATTAGATGCTAGCAGTTGAATTTCCGGGTGCGAATTCATTATTTCTGACATCAGCTTAATTTTATCTAAATGCCATATATCATCTTGATCGCAAAGAAAGACTATATCTCCATGCGATTCTTTCATTGCATCGCTAAAATTCAAAGAATACCCTTTATTCTCTTTGTTTCTTACGACATTCCATTTGTCTAATTTGTTTGTTTTGATATACTCCTGCACATACTCATATGTTCCATCAGTGGATCTGTCATCGTAGATTAAAACCTCATCCGGTAGCACTGTTTGATTTTTTATTGAATCAAGCTGTTCAGAAATATACTTTAATCCATTATATGTTGTCATCACTAATGAAATCATAGCATCCTCACTCTACTCCAGACTCAATAAAGTTTCGATAAAAAGCATCTCTCTTCTTATTTAAGTCTTCTTTGTTATACTCTTTTGATTTCTCAAAATTCCGTTTTGCTTCTTCAATTTGCAGTTCTGGTTTCATCATTTTTTCGAGTATGTCAGCAAGTCTAACATAATCAGCTTTTTCAAACAGGCACTCATCTGAAACTAATTCATAATTTCCGCCAACATTCGTGCAAATCACTGGGCATGCTCTACTCATTGCCTCAACAATAGATCTGCACAATCCCTCCATAAAACTAGGCTGCACATAAATATCAATCAAATCGAGCCATGCGAAAACTTCACTGTGTGGCTTCGCTCCCAAGATAGAGACACAATCTTCTAGCTGCAATTCAGAAATCAATTTTTTGAGTTTATCTCCTGATCCATTTCCAATCATTTCATATTTAAAATTGTTTATTCCTCTATTCTTTAGTTCTCCAATGGCACGAATGACATACTCCTGCCCCTTCCAGCCAACATCCAAAAAAGCAGCTGTTCCTATCACAATCCTACCTGTATGTTTTTTTATTTTCAGAATTCGATTTTCAATTACTTTATCGTCTGAAGGCATAAGTTCAACATCAGAACACCCAAGCATTTCCCCGTTGCACGGATATCTTTTTTGTAAGGCTTTATTAGTCACATATACGCCATACTTCACATTCTTCATCAATCGCTTATATTGATTTTCTTTGAATCCTGCAACAAATTTTCCGCGCAAACTATGATACCACAATGATTCCCATGCAAAACCAGTAACCTCTACTACATACGGCTTATGATATTTTTGTGCGCATTTTAATGCCGTATTAGTATAGATATTTCCTAAAGAACGAACAATCACTTTGTCTGCTTTTTTCACTTCAGATTCAATAGTTCTTTTTACCTGCATTCTCTTTTTTAATGACAATGCATTTGAAAGAGGCCTGTACATATCAGGGAGTGCCACACAGTTATCAATTGAGTTACCAATCTCGTTAAACTTAACTTGTGCTTCTTCTTTCGTATAAACTCTATCTTCTCTACGCAATACTACCGTTAAATTATCGCAGTATTCTTTATATCTGCTCCAAATTTGCGAATTAAAATTAGGGTCTGTATAAAGTGTTCCTTCTGAGTCATATTTCCACCTAGAGCCACCCTGTATAAACAATAAATTCATTACTATTCCTCACATCAACTATTTTTTTACTTGCTTATCAGTTAGCATTTTCATAGTTCTTTCCAGACCCAGTTTAATGTCATATTTTGCATTCCAACCAAGTTTTTTCAGCTTAGAACCATCAAGTCTAGCCTTTGTCGCCTTACTGTATCCAGCTTTTTCGGTTTCGTTAGGCAATTCGAATACAACCTCTTTGCTAGCAAAATCGGCAATAATCTTTGCTAGGTCTTTCAGCATAATATCAGATGCTTCATCCGCAATATTGTAGGCCTCACCACTTTCACCCTTCAGAAGAACTGTTAAAAATCCTGCTACTGCATCTGCCACATAAGTGTAAGAATAGTACTGTGTTCCAGCACTCTTCAAAACAATGTTCTCGCCGTCCACTGCTTTTTTAATAAACTGTGAAATAGCTTTTGTATCAGTTTTTAACATAGTCGGACCATAAGAGCGGGTAAACCTAGGAATAACGACCTCCAAATTTTCCTGTTTTTTATATGCTTGGCATAGAGCTTCACCACAACGTTTACTTTCTGGATAACCAGCTCTCAATGTATTCGAGTCAATGTAGCCACAATACTTCTCGTCGAAAAATTCTACATCCCCTCTATTTTCACCATAAATTTCATTTGAAGATGCGAATGCAAAACGTTCTGCATGATGTTTTACCGCAAATTTCAGAAGATTATTGGTTCCGATAATATTTGCAGTCACAGTGCCAATCGGGTCTGTTGCATATGCCACAGGATGCGTATTACTTGCGAGATGAACCACAAAATTCACCTGATTAGCATTATCTAATTCCAGCGGCTCATTAATATCATGTGACACAAATTCAAAAAGAGGTGATGTCCAATACCTCTCAAATCTATTCTTTGCCTTTTCGAGATTCCGTCCCAATGCATATACCTTGCAATTCAATCCATGCAGGTTTTTTTCCATTAAAACATCAATCAAAAAGCTACCAATTAAACCACTGGCTCCGGTAATCAAAATACTCTTATTGCCTATCTTTTCCCATGGCAATTCTAATCCAACTACATATTTAATATCTTCTCTATAAATTGAATTATATATCATAGTCCTCTCCTTATTTCAGCCAGCTATCTTTATCTGCCTTTAAGTAAGCCTTGAACATTTCAAGATCATCTTTAGTCGTCAATTTAATGTTCTTATCGGAGCCGGCTGCAAAGTAAAGGCGTTCTCCCAGTTCAACCATCATTGTATTGGTATAAGATGATCCATAAATACCAATTTCTTTTTCAAATGCTTCATGATACTTACGATCTAATAAATCAAATTTATAAGCCTGCGGTGTAGAAACACGACGCAGAGTTTCACGCGGAATATACTGCGTAGTCGTAGCTTCATTCTCCTTATCCACAACAAAAATCTGCTCATTGTACGGCATGGATGTTACAGCATTTCCATATTGCTTGCATTTACTGATAACATCTGTAAGTACAGATGGCTCAACAAGCGGACGAATGCCATCGTGGATAATTACCATATCATCCGCGTTTACCTTCCCCTCCAAGTTATAAACACCGTTTCTAATAGACTCTTGACCCGTGCTTCCGCCTGAAACAACCCATTTCAATTTATCAATATTAAACTGTTTTGCATAAGCCCACAGAATATCATGCCAGCCGTCAATGCAAACTACTTCAATTGCATCGATTTGAGGATGCTTCTGAAAACTTTCTAACGTGTAAATAAGAACCGGCTTATCATATACATTAATGAACTGTTTTGGAATATCTTGACCCATACGATGACCTGAACCACCCGCGATAATAATTGCAATGTTTGCCATACTGCTTAATCTCCTTTTTACTTCACATTAAAAATACTTTTTAAAGAAACTACCATAACCATAAAATTCAAAATAAAATAGCCCATGGTAAACAAATCCATAATATTGAAAATCACCGCCACCAGCATCAAAACCTGAACAAATCCCGCTATTGAAGTCAAATTTAAAGCAACCAATTTAATGAACCCATATTCTGACTTGTCTTTAACTGATTTCATTGAACCTTGATCACCCAGTGTGGTTATTGCTTTATGCATGATAAAACGCGGGAATATCACAAATATTCCGGATAATGCACCTAGAATAATATAAGAATCCAGAGGAAGCCGGATCATATTTTGAAACATTCCGGGATTATGTGCTGCTGCCACACCCCATCCAAAAAAAGATAAAACCATAGCAATGTAACCGCTCATTGCATCGTATACACTGCCCATTTTTGAAAACTGTTTTTTATATCTTGCAATATTCCCATCGACACCGTCTAACAAATTCCAAAGAAAAAACATCAACCATCCCACAATAAGAACGGTATTCGTGTTTCCAATACACATAAGCAAAAATCCAACAATTATCGGAATAATAGAAACCAAAGAAACCGTATTTGGAGAAATATTTGTATGCAAAAACGGAATAGTCAAGATATAAGATAATGGCCTTCCAATGTAGAAAGCAAAATAATCATTTTTTGCAGACTTTCTCTTTTCTGGACTCATCGTTTTATTTTCAATATCTTTAGGTGTAATCATTTTTGTTTCCTCCCTCGTCAATCTTTACATTTGCTCAAACAGTATCCCGTGCTCTTCCGATACCCTTCGAGCATTAAATCTGTTATGCACATCTTCCATTCCCTGTAATACCAATTTATCTTTCAATCTTTTATCTCGATAAATCCGTAGTACAGCTTCACTCGCTCCAGTAGCATCATCCACTTCAACAAGCAAGCCATTTTCTCCATCCCGGATTATATTCGGAATAGCATCCACACTGCTTGCTACAATCGGCTTACCCGCCATCATGTATTCAGGAAGTGCTAATCCAAATCCCTCCCAGCGGCTCAACAAGCATGCAGCATCAAAAAGTTCCACATAGCTCATTGGGTTATCAACCCAACCTGTAATATGTAGACTATCTGAGAAACCGTTGTCCTCCGCATACTTTTTAATCTCGGCTTCTTGGTTTCCATTGCCAACGATAATGAAGTGCGCATTGGAAACTTCATCCTTCACCCGCTTTGCCATCTTAACAAAGACATCTGGCGCTTTCTGTGGGCTCATTCGTCCAACCATACCGACAACAAATGCGTCTTCTGGAATGTTCAGGTCTCCCCTTTTAACTGCACCATGCACACCATTTTCATAGGTCTCGATATCCACGCCGTTAAAAATGACTTGCAGCTTGTCTTCTCTGCAAATTTTCTTATCCAGTGCTGACTGTTTCTCCGCATCCGAAATGCAAATAATTTTGTCGCAGAAAGGAGCAGCCATCTTTTCAATTGCTGTATACATTGCCTTTTTCTTTGCGGAGCAACGCATGTTAAACGCCCATCCGTGTGGGTTATATACACAGCGGTTTTTCAAACCGATATCAGCAACACGAGCAATGGCTCCAGCCTTACTGGAATGCGCATAGACAATATCGGGATTGTATTTCTTTATCAGCTTCCGAACTTTTCCAATTGACTTTAAGTCATTCACCCCGATTGCCCTGTTCATTTCAATTTGTTCAAACGAGTCTACTAAGCCATCGTAATCTTCCTTATGAAAATCTTGAGAGCAGACCAAAACATTTTCAAATTTGTCTTTATCCAAATACTTGAGAAGCATTCGGATGTAGCGATCCACGCCGCCAGCAGCCTGTGCTATATGCAGTATTCTGATTTTATTCTTCCTCATCTCCAAATAGCCCTCGCCATTTTCCTTTCCGCAAACCTATGTACACATCCATATAGATGGTATTTCTTTTTCCTCTTGCCGCTCACACGCCTAAGTGTTTTTCCTTACTGTCGTACCCTTTCGGCACAGCAATCATATTTCTACTTTTCTCCGGTTTATTGAGTACACCTGTCTTGCTTTTGCAATCATCGAAGTGTTGTTTTATACTGTCGAACCCCGTCCATGCTCATACCCCATTTTTGCGAAGTGCTGTTTTGTACACTCAAAGGGCGTAGGCGCGTATATGTTGTTGAAACTGTATATATTATCCACTTTCAACCATATCTCCACCGTCACTATGAACAAATCATGCAGATTTTCCACCCTCGACACCCCATCCTTATATACCTATCATCTCCACGACAGGTCTACTCAACAGAAAAGTTGCGAAGTAGAAACCGCCATTTTTCCCGATATTTTCATGACTCAACAAACCGCAGCAAAGTAATCCTCATATTTACCGGCGATAGTGTACTCAATAGAACATTAGCAGATTAGGTGATAAACTCATGGATTTTTGATGAATTTATCATCTGCGCCACCATTTTTATCATTCAACCCACATCCGCGTTATCCCTCCCAAATGTGTTCCTCATCCACCGGCAAACTGTGTAGATATCACCCATTTTCACCTCATATATCAGGGCGTTTTGCAACGAATCTTCGGTATGTTGAGTGTGAAAATTGGGTTCTTTTTGACTATACTACGTTGCTTCGATTTGTTGAGTAGACATTTCTTACTTCTCAACTTACTTCACAGCACAACAACAAGCCTGTATACAGATTGCAACAACAATCTATACGCAGGCTTGTCCTCGTACCTCCTTATTCTGTTTTCTGCTCTATCAGCTTTCGCTGTGATGGGTTAAGTATAGAGCGCAACCAGAAGCCATTAACCCCTGAAAGCACGCTGGCCGTAACGCACCATGACAAGCAGAAACAAGTTGAGGTGAAAAGGTCAAGCCGCGCAAACCCGCATGAAATCAGGCTTTTCTCTGCTCTCAATCGAAGCCATCCACTTATGGATAACTTGTCCCCCTTACACCGCCCCATCTCTCCTCAAAACCACCATCACCGTCTTCATCAGAATCTTTATATCCATTCCGATATTCCAATTAGTGATATACTCCCGGTCGAGGCGGACAACTTCTTCGAAGTCCGTGATTTCACTTCGACCGCTGACCTGCCACATACCGGTAATACCCGGCTTGATCGCCAGTCTGGCTTTATGGTGCAATTCATAGAGATTGGTCTCTGAAATCAGCGGCGGGCGGGTGCCTACAAGCGACATATCGCCTTTCAGCACATTGAAAAACTGAGGAAATTCATCCAGACTTGTCCGGCGGATAAATTCACCGATTCCGGTCTTATGGCTTCCATCCGGCATGATTTGATTTCCGATCACGCGCGGGTCGAAATCAAGCTTGAACATCTTTCCATCGCCCAGCTTATTTTCTTTCATCAGCTCATCACGGCGTGCTTCGGCGTCCATGTACATACTTCTGAATTTGTACATTTTAAACCGTTTTCCGTTTTTTCCGACTCTTTCCTGGGTAAAAAAGATCGGTCCCGGTGATGACAGATAAATCGCAGGTGCAAGAAATAAAAAGAGTACCGCCGTCAATGCACAGCCGATCAGTCCGCCTATGACATCCATCATCCGTTTGAGAAAAAGCTGGAAAGACGACGCATAATTGATGCTCGTTGTCAGCACGGTATACGGTCCTATTTTCTCCACAAACTGTCTCTTTCCCGGCACACTTGTCACTTTTGCAAGGTTCAGATGCACCGTTACGCCGGTTTCTGTCAGCTGGTTCAGCAGCTTATCCGGATATGGCACCATCTCTGAGGTTACAACAATAACCTCATCAATCCATCCCTGGCAGACATAATGGGGAAGTTCTTCCTCATCCACTATCACGGGAATTTCTTCGATTTTTTCTCCTACATGCGATTCGTGATCTCCGATCAGGCAGACCCCCGCAATCATGTATTGTGCATAATTGTTTTCCTTGATCGTTTTGACCGTCCGTCCGGCTATGTCCTCATTTGTCACAATCATCAGAACGCGCTTGTTTCCATCGACTGTTTTTTTTCGCTGCAGATGCCATTTCCAGCATTCACGCACACTATACGCGGTTCCGATATAGAAGACAGCCGTCAGCATCAAAGCCAGTCTGGAATACTTCTGCCCTTCCTGCAGAAGGAACAGATATAAAAGAGCACTGCCTTCTATAAAAACGGCCTGCTTGACAGCTACTATAAATTCCACAAAATGGTCTCTTCTTATGACTCCCCGCATTGTCTCCCGGCAAACCAGCAAAATCAGATCCATCATTCCTAAAAAAATCGCCATATTCCGATACAAAATCGGTGTGTATATATCCCATCCATACCCACTGCATGCATAGGCAAGTATTAATGCCGCCTGCAGAGAAATCACATCCAGGATGATGAAATCGATATGCTTCATCCATCCGCCTGAATTTCTTCTGTACATATCTACCGCTCCCCCCGTCAATGCCTATTGCAATCGACTTTGTAAATCAGCCTCTCAAGGTACCGGCAGGTACCTCTCTTACCAGGTACCTGCCGGCTTCCGCGGCCTTATCAATTAGTTCTTATGAACTAATGTAAAGACTGCATTGCCCGGAATTGTTACATTAACAGAGTTTGTTGCATGATCAATCCCGTTGACCGGAGCTAATTCCCACTTATGATCGGTTTCACTGTAGTAGTAGATTTCTACATTCTGAACATCACCCAGAGCTGCTACTGCAATATTTACCGTGACCGGATCACTCACTGCAACGCCATTTGCATCGGTTGTCATGAGCTGCTGTGCCGGCATAAGCGGAGAATATCCAACCAGTGCCGGATCACCCGTTACACGATACAGCGGAACACCTGCATTGATCTCAAACACTTTTTCTGCAACAGCCCAGCTATTGCCGTCTTTGATCTGCTGATCGGATGCGAACCCAACCGAACTGCCATTTGCAGTATTTCCCTGCGAAACAGTAATACCGTTGGAACCATTCTGACCACTATTCTTGATACCCGTAGATGTCTTGTTGGTAATGGTTCCCGCATTTACATTGAGACCTGCGCTCTTGGAAGAGGCAGAACCTGAACTGCTTCCTCCGTGACTGACTGTCACATTTGTGTTCGGGCTCGCTGCCATTGCCAGTGTGCCCGGCACTGCCATGATTGCTGCTGCCATCATGAGTGCTGCGTACTTCTTTTTCATTTGAACCTTCCTTTCCGGCTTTCAAAGCCTTTGCTTTTTAAGCTTTTTCTTTATAAAAAAGATTGATGACAATCTCTTTTAGCTCATCCATATCTGGGTAAAACTCTTCGAATTTTCCCTGATATATTTTTCCCGACAGTTCAATAAAATCACCGTCTTCCATGGCATCCGGACTGTTCAAAAGCGCCAGTCCCATGTCCATGTACTGGTCCTTCGCCATGTTGGTGATCGCCAATTTCTGTATTCCATCCACCAGCCGGGTTATGGTGGTTTTGTCTGCCGCCTGACTTTCCTTTGCCTTCTGAATAAACGCTTTCAGATATCCTTTCTGCCGGTGAAGACGAATACTTGCGGACCCCTCTTCGTCCACATCCCGGAAGCGGACATATTTTTCTGTCAGATCTCCGGTCAGGTTGACTGTTTCTCCCATCTTGAAATCTTCTGGATACTGGTTTGCGACCATCTCATCATCCACGGTAACCGGCACACCACCGACTGCATCATTAAAATAGGAAATCGAATCCATATTGACTGCAAAGTATCCGTCGATCTTAAGACCAAATAAAAGTTTAGAAAGGGCTTCTGCTGTCAGTTCACAGCTTTCTTCCCGCCCATCTCCAAACGCATACGCCAGCGTCAGCTGCTGTGTCTCGGTCCCCAGAGGTTCCCCAAAATAGTCAAATACCTCTATCTCCGTCATTGTATTTCTTGGAATCAGTACAATCTGAGCCTGATCTCTGGACGCGTCCTCGGCGATCAGAAAGATGGCATCGGCATCGCCGCCTTTTCCCGAAACTGCCTGTGATGCCATCTCGCCCTTCGTATCAATACCCATACAAAGAATGGCTCTCATCGCTGTATTCCGGCGATATTTCTTTCCATTCCAGGTCAAAATCCCATTTTTCTGGTCTTCTGCATCCTCGTTTTCCTGCTGCCCACGTGCTTCCATCTCCTGCACGGCTGCTTCTCTCTCTTCATATCTGTAATACGCATGGATACCGAATCCCACGCAGGCGATTCCCACCGCCGCTCCGGCAATCCATCGAATCATATTCTGCTTTTTCATTTATCCGACTCGTTTTCGTAATATTTACTATATTTGGAATATTTTCCATAATATCTATGATAGTATCCGCTGCCTGCCATATCGACACGATTCAGTACGGCTCCTAAAATCCGGCAGCCTGTCCGCTCAAGCTGGTTTTTTGCTTTCTGCACCAGGCGATAACTGAGCGCCCCGCTTTCAACTACGAGGATAGCTCCGTCACAGCGCTGGGAAATAATAGCTGCGTCAATGACACTTCCAAGAGGCGGCGTATCAATGATGATCGTATCATATTCATTTCTTGCCCATTCAACCAGCCGCGCAAATGCGTCCTCTCCCAGCAATTCCGCCGGATTCGGCGCCATCGGGCCAGAGAAAATGATGTCAAGATTTGGCAGATTGGTATGATACAGAATATCCCCCAGCAGTTTCTGTCCTGTCAGGTACTGCGTCAGACCGTAAATCTGCTGCCCGAATCCGAAGCGGGATACCAGCACGGATTTACGGATATCGGCATCAATAAATAAAACTCGTCCCTCTGTCTGTGCCATTGAAATCGCCAGCTGGGAAGATGTCTCACTTTTTCCCTCATCCGGCATCGTGCTGGTCAGCATGATCACTTTCAATCCACTGCCCGAAAACTGAATGTTGGTACGGAGTGTTTTCATTGCTTCCTCATATTGATAGTCTTTTTTTTCATCCTGTGTAACCGGGATGAACAGATTCTGGTTTGCCATGCTCTCCTACCTTCTTTCGTTTTTCTCTTTTCCGGCAAATGGATTGATGATATCCCAGATGCCGGAGGTACGTTTTACTTTTTTCTCGCCTCTTCCGTGAATCTTGCTCTCCGGAATCACAGCCAGTACCGGCAGTTCCAGATATTTCTCCACATCTTCCTCTGACTGAATCGTATCATTCAAAATAACAGTCAGGCTGATGTATGCACACACCAAAAAGGCTGCTATCAAAGCGCCAATCGCAGCATTTTTGGTATTGCTCGGACTGGTCTTTTTAACAGCTACCTCACCGCTCTCAATGAGTTTCGGCGGTGTCATCTCCATGATTTCTCCTACATAGTCCGATGCCACTTCTGCCGTCGTATCAACGATCTTTTTTGCCATTTCCGCATCCGGATCCTGCGCTGAAATGCTCAGAATACGTGTATCTTTCGGATTCTCCACTTCAATCTTCTTAACCAGCTTTTTATAGTCCATGTCCAGATGAAGTTTATCGACTACCTCTTCCATGACCGAGCGGCCGGTAATGATCGTCTTGTAATCCTGCGTCAGCTGCGTGCCAATCTGCAGGTCGGCCAACGATGTCAGCGTTGTTTCTTTTGTCAGTACATAGATTTTTGCGGTTGAAGTGTACTGCGGTGTGAGCAAAAAGTAACTATATGCCCCTCCAATTGCTCCTCCAATCACAAGCGCTCCGATGATAATCCAGAGTTTCCGGAGCAATGCATACAAAATCTCTCCGACATCAATTACATCCTCATCATCCCACGCCTGTTTTTGACTCTCTTTCGTTTCCATACCTTACAAATTTCCTTTTCTTTCTTTTTTTCTGACCGGCATTCTGCCAATCTGTTTCAGATGTATTTTAGAGTTCCTCTTATAATCGTTCATCCAGGATTATTTTTTCTGGATTCTCCACTGACAATTGTCTGGCCAATGTATCCCCGCCTTTTTTTCGGATCCAGGCAAGTGCCCTGTCACTGTCCGGTGCACGGTGATGAACCCCATGCATATCGGTTCCCAGAAAACTGATATATCCCGCCAGCAGCACTTTACGGCACCAGCGCCGTTCCAGTCTCTCACGTAAATTCCAGACATTTCTAAGCTTTATCAGACTTCCGTAATTCATCTGAAGATAAGCGCCCTCCCTCTGAAGCTCTGTCAGACGTCCTGTCTTTCTTAGACACTGATAACGCTCAATATGCGCCAGCACTGGGAAATATCCCGCCAGCAGCAGCTCCCGGACTGCATTCTGTATCTGGCTCCACTGCGACTGGGGAAGGAATTCTACCAGAACATAATGACTTCCCGCCAGTGTCAGCAGTTCTCCCCTCTGAAGCATATCAGCCATGCCTTCAAAATATTGTATTTCCTGCCCGCTATACAGTCGCAGCTCCGGCATCACCTTCTGAACCGCTTTTGCCATCTGCTCCATAAGTCTCTGTATCTGTTCCGGTTTTGTCCGCCAGTGATAGACGGTATAATGAGGGGTTGCTATCACATTGCGCACACCTTGCTGATATGATTTCCGAAGCATCCGAACACTGGCGCTTATGCTTTTCGAGCCATCATCAAGTCCCGGAAGAACGTGTGTATGTATGTCCGAAATTCTTTGTTCTTTTTTTTTCGGCTCTTCCTGCGATTTTTGCAACATTCTATTCTCTCCCTTCGCTCTCAGCGCCGCTTTGTTCTCCATGATATTTTTTTAGGAATGTATCATAATACTGTTTTTCTGCATTCGCGCCCTTGTTTCCCCCGTCCATGCCAGCATTGCCGTCTTTGACCATATCCAGGTAAGGAGAATCTTCTTTCCATGGTCCCAGAACCAGAAGCCGTCCATAACGTTCTCCCGTCAGATCCAGCCATCCATGCGTCTGCTTTTTTCTGCGGTAACAGCCGCAGCTTTTTGTATGTCCACTTTTTAAATGCGTTCCGTAAACCAGACAGATGTTTCCGCAATCGCATTGGCACACCCAGTATCGGTGAACTCCTGTCTTCTTCTCGCTCTGTCTTATAATCAAAAGATGTCCATATTTCCGCCAACCAGATTTTCCTGCTTTATATATGTCCCTGTATATGACATAATATGTATCATGTCATATACAGTGTGCCGTGATATGAGGACTTTTACAGCCGATGAGAGAAAAGAAAAAAGGAAAACGTTGATTTTCTGATTACATTATTTTCAAAACAAAAAAAACGCAATATTCCAGTTTGCGTTGCGGTTGTAGTTTGTAATATTTTATAGTACAATAATAAAAAATTTATAAAAAAAAGGAATGCAGCAATGACATAATACATATTATGTCATTGCCGTATTCCTTTTCATTTTACACTCTCTGATTTCTGAATATTTGCCTCTACAGCATTCACTGCAATCGGATCACTTACGTGATTTCCATTTGCATCCGTTGTCTGGCGAATGATCTACCGCGTAAATTTCTCCGCGATCGCACCGCTATAGTACGCATTCAGCAGTTTTTCCAGATCTTTGATCTTCTCTTTCAGTTCCCGTCCGATATCGGTATCCCCGACGCACTTGCGCTCCGGCACCCATTTGACCATACGGCTCTCGGAGTGGATATCACTCTCCTTCTCGATCGCCGCCTCGGTGGACTCAAACGGATCGTGCGCAGCCAGAATCAGACCGTAGGAGTTGTAAATCAGCGTATACCCCGCGATACCGGTTTCTTTCTGATATGCCCTTGAGAAACCACCGTCGATGACGAGAAGCTTACCGCCGCATTTGAGCGGGCTCTCGCCGTCTTTGGATTTGACCGGGACGTGACCGTTGATGATGTGCGCGCCCTCCGGCTCCAGGCCAAACTCACGGAGAATGCGGTCAAGCACTTCCTCATTTTCCAGCATATCGTAATACGGATTTTTTACTTCTTTATGTGTCTCTTTTTCTGCCAGAAAATAGCGCTCAAACGTTGCCATCTTGTCCTTGCCGAACAGCGGGGAATTTTCATTCAGCCAGATATACCACATCATGTCCCTGCCTTTTTCCCGCTCTGCCTTATCGACCGCGACAAACCCCTTGCGGACATAATTGTCCAGAATATCGTATAGCGCCTTTCCCTTATATTGCTTGCCGTAGATCTCTACCTCCTTGAAGGTACCGTCCTTATTTAACGGAACGCAGCCATGGTAAAGAAGATTATTGTTGTATACTTTATAGAGACTTCCCTTCGCCAGCAGAAACTTCATATGCTGCTGCAGCTTCTCGCAGTTCATGAACGCACGTTCCAGACGTTCCATGATATCCGCTTCTTCCGGTGTAAATGCATATGGATCCTTCGGATCCACCGTCGGGAAATTCATATCGAGCATCTTGTACTCTTTGCCATCCATTTCCAGAACGCCGCGTTCAAAATCAATATGATGCAGAAGATTTCGTTTCTCCAGACCAAATTCCGGATGGCGCTTGATGATCTGCCCTTCCGCCTTGAACTGGATGATCGAGATCGCCTTGTGCATCTTCTGGTTCATCTCGCGCTCAGATGCACTGTAAGAGTCACTGCCCTTTAACTGGAAGCAGGTGCACGGGTCATCCCCATATGTATTGATCGCAAAGGTTGCCAATGGAAGAAGGTTGATGCCGTAACCATCCTCCAAAATATCCAGGTTTCCATATCTCGCGCAGATACGGATTGCGTTTGCAATACAGCCCATCTGTCCCGCTGCCGCGCCCATCCAGAGCACATCGTGATTGCCCCACTGGACATCAATCGAGTGATAGGTCATCATCTTGTCCATGATGATATGCGGTCCCGGACCCCTGTCATAGATATCGCCTACGATATGAAGATGATCGACCGTCAGGCGCTGAATCAGCTCGCTTAGCGCTATAATAAAGGCTTTCGCTCGTCCCACACGGACAATCGTCTGGACGATGGCATCGTAGTAGGATTCCTTGTCCTGCAGATCACCGCGCTCAGTCAGAAGTTCTTCCAGCACATAGGCAAATTCCTTCGGAAGCGCCTTGCGGATCTTCGAACGCGTGTACTTGCTCGCTGCCCGGCGGCAGACCGCAATCAGACGATAGAGTGTGATCTTATACCAGTCATCCGGGTTCTTCTCCGTCTGCAGAATCCGGCTCATTTTCTCCGCCGGATAGTAAATAAGGGTTGCCAGTGACTGCTTATCCTGACGGCTCAGGGTATTTCCAAATACATCGTCAATCTTTCGCTTGACGGAACCGGAACCATTTTTCAATACATGAGAAAATGCCTCGTATTCCCCATGGATATCGGTCAGGAAATGTTCCGTTCCTTTCGGCAGATTTAAGATCGATTCCAGATTGATGATCTCCGTCGATGCCGCTGCAATCGTCGGGTAAAGCTCTGCCAGTCGATCCAGATAACGCGCCTGCAATGATTTCATGTTTTCTCTAACCCCTCCTAAATCAAAATGGCATCATAGTTTTAATACAGATATCTGTATCTTATCACATTTCCACTAAAAACGCCATTTCGATTCCTATAATAAGTATTATTAGTATTCCCGCCGTTACTGTTCAGACATGTGTAAACAGTAACTTCCCGCCCCCTTTTCATGCAGATTTCCTCATTTTTTGAAAATAAGCCAATGCATATAATTTTCCCCATACACATTGGCTTATTTCACATATCAGACAGACGTCCTTCCATACTGCCTTTTACTTCGTCTTCTATTATTTCCGCAGCTGTGCCAGGCGCTCCTGTACCTGTGCCATCATCTGGCGGTATTTCTCCAGCTTCTCACGCTCTTCGGCAATCTTTGCCTCCGGTGCGCGGCTGACGAACTTTTCATTACTTAACATGCCCTCGGAACGGGCAAGCTCTTTTTTCAGCTTCTCCTCTTCCTTGGTCAGACGCTCGATCTCCTTGTCCAGATCCACCAGCTCTGCAAACGGCATATAGATGGTTGCCTTTGCAGTCACAGCCGATACGGCATCGTCTGCGATTCCGCTCTTGTCCTTCTGAAGGACAACCTCGCTCGCGTAGCCAAGAGTTGCGAAGAAGACACGGCTGTGCTCGAAGATGGCCAGAACTTCCGGATCTTCGGATACAACGTATACCTTTGCCTTCTTGCTCGGCGGTACGTTCATGGATGTGCGGACGCCGCGGATCGCGCGGACTGCATCCTTGATCGTCTCTACAGCTTTCTCCTCGTCTGCGAAATTCCACTCATCCTTGTACTCCGGCCAGGAAGAAATCATGATGGACGGTTCCTCATCCTGCAGGTTGCAGAAGATTTCCTCGGTGATGAACGGCATATATGGATGCAGCAGTTTCAAGGACTGGATCAGAACCGTTTTCAGGGTCCAGAGTGCAGCTGCCTTGGTGGTGTCTTCCTCGGACCAGAGTCTCGGTTTTACCATCTCGATGTACCAGTCGCAGAACTCCTCCCAGATGAAATCGTAAACCTTCTGGAGAGCGATTCCCAGCTCGTACTTATCCATGTTCTCGGTAACATCTTTTGCCAGCGTGTTGACCTTGGAGAGGATCCAGCGGTCAGCCATCTTCAGGTCAGAAAGCTTCACATCCGTTACCGGCGCTTTTTCGATGTTCATCATAATGAAACGGGATGCATTCCATACCTTGTTTGCAAAGTTACGGCTGGCTTCCACACGCTCCCAATAGAAGCGCATATCGTTGCCCGGTGCGTTACCGGTCATCAGGGTCATACGAAGTGCATCGGCGCCGTACTTGTCGATAACCTCGAGCGGATCGATACCATTTCCAAGGGATTTACTCATCTTGCGTCCCTGGGAGTCGCGTACCAGACCGTGGATCAGGACGGTGTGGAACGGCTCTTTGCCCGTCTGCTCCAGACCAGAGAATACCATACGGATAACCCAGAAGAAAATGATATCGTATCCTGTTACCAGCACGTCGGTCGGATAGAAATATTCATATTCCGGTGTATCCTTCGGCCAGCCGAGCGTGGAGAACGGCCACAGGGCGGAGGAGAACCAGGTATCCAGCGTGTCCTCATCCTGATGCAGGTGGGTGCCGCCGCATTTCGGGCATACCGCCGGTGCACACTTGGCAACGGTCATCTCGCCGCAGTCATCACAATAATAAGCCGGAATCCGGTGTCCCCACCAGAGCTGACGGGAAATACACCAGTCACGGATGCCCTCAAGCCAGTGCAGATACGTCTTTCCGAAGCTCTCCGGAACGAATTTAAGTCTGCCGGATTTAAGTGCCTCTACCGCCGGTTTCGCCATCTCTTCCATCTTGACAAACCACTGCGGTTTTACCATCGGCTCTACGGTTGTGCCGCAGCGGTCGTGGGTACCTACGTTGTGGGAATGCGGAACGACTTTGACTAAAAGTCCCATTTCCTTCAGATCCTCTACCATGGCTTTTCTCGCCTCGTAGCGGTCCATGCCCTGATATTTGCCCGGTACGCTGATGGTTGCATCGTCATTCATGATGCAGATCTCTTCCAGGTTGTGGCGTTTTCCTACCTCAAAGTCGTTCGGGTCATGTGCCGGTGTGATCTTTACGCAGCCGGTACCGAACTCTTTATCTACATACTCATCCGCGATGACCGGAATCTCTCGGTCGGTCAGCGGCAGTTTTAACATCTTGCCTACGATATCCTTGTAGCGCTCATCCTCCGGGTTGACAGCTACCGCAGTATCGCCTAACAGCGTCTCCGGACGGGTGGTTGCGATCTCGACGAAACGCCCCTCTTCGCCGACGATCGGGTAATTGATGTGCCAGAAAAAGCCGTCCTGCTCCTCATGCTCTACCTCGGCATCCGAAATGGAAGTCTGGCAGACCGGGCACCAGTTGATGATACGGGATCCCTTGTAAATATAACCTTTTTCATACAGTCTGGTAAATACTTCCAGAACTGCCTCGGAACAGCCCTCGTCCATCGTGAAACGCTCGCGGTCCCAGTCAGCGGAGGAACCCAGCTTGTGAAGCTGTTTTACGATACGGCTGCCGTACTCTTCTTTCCACTCCCATGCTTTCTCCAGGAAGCCCTCACGACCCAGATCATGCTTGTCAATGCCCTGCTCTTTCAGCTTATTGATAACCTTAACCTCCGTTGCGATCGCCGCATGGTCGGTACCCGGCTGCCACAGTGCCTCATAGCCCTGCATTCTCTTGTAACGGATCAGGATATCCTGCATGGTGTTATCCAGCGCATGTCCCATATGAAGCTGTCCGGTAATATTTGGCGGCGGCATCACAATCGTGAACGGCTTCTTGCCGTTTCTGCGTCCGCGCTCTGCATCGGCGTGGAAATATTTGCTGTCCAGCCATTTCTGATACAGGCGATCTTCAATATCCGCCGGATTATATGTCTTTTCCAGTTCTTTCATTGATCGATTCTCCTTTTGTGTTTTAACTCATCAAATGCTGTTTATCCTCGCATTCTATCATGAACCGCATCTTGTTTACCTTCATTTTGTGTAATTTCCGATGCAGTTTCTTACATCTGTTTCCGGACAATCTTGTACTCATCATCCGTCTGGTAGTACGAGCAGACAAAACGCTGGTTGCTTAAAAATGCCGCCATCTCGTCCTCATCCAGATCTGCCTCGCACAGATAATACCCATAATCATCGTCATAGACATAATTGCCGCACGTATCACAGCTTGTCAGCGGACCCTGTTTTTTCATCTGTTTTGTCCTTTCCGAAGCGCGTTTCCTATGAAAAAGAATGTGCCTTGGCACATTCTCGCGCCGAGCGCGGTCGCTTGCGACATGTTTCTGCTTCGCGCGAGTGCGCATCCTCGCGGAGCGTTTTTTGTTTCATAGGACGTAATTTCCTATGAAATGAAAAAGCCCCTTGCAGACATATCATCTGCAAAGGGCGTCATATACGCGGTACCACCTTAATTCAATCAGGATTTCCGCCTGCCGGTGTTTTCTTTGCACACATCCAGACTTTACCCCAATCCTCTTGATTCTATAACGGGAACTCCCGGGATCTCTTATCCACCACTCTCTTTCACAACATTCCTAAGTCATAGCAGAACGCGGTTTTTCAGAAATCCGGCTCCGAAGCTACCTTCCACATCCGTTTCCCGGAACCGTCTCTCAACCTGCGCGGTTCTCTCTGTCAGGGCTTCTATGTGTACTCCTCTTCTTCACTGCCTTTCATTTTTCAGTTCCTTGTTATCATAGAGGTTTTTCGGGAAAATGTCAAGGTTTTCGGCACAGGTTGATAAATGATATATGCCCGTTACTGGGCACGTATGCGTGAACAGTAACATATGCCCTGGCTCCTCCCACTTTAAAGACGCCCCGCTGTAACAGCTGCACAGTCCCTACTTCGGCAGCGTATCCTTATACTGTGGATACGTCCCATCTGTCACCAGCTTTGCGTATGCATCATATGCCTCCTGCAGATTCTCATACTTTTTATCCTTCGAAAGATATTCCTTATACTGTGTTGGAGTCAGATGACCGGCGATTGCTATATAATTACCAGCTTTATTCACTCGCATAGCGGTAGTTGTTTCTGAAATATAAAACCTTCCATCTGCTGTACTGATAATAACCGGTATCTTCTTTCCTGCACCAACCGAATCTGAGGATATATCTACAGATGTCCAAAATAAATATCGCTTCGACTTATCCTTTGCATCTCCCAGATAGGCCCAGGTTCCCTTTTTTAACAGGCTGTCCTCCTCAATCTTCGCCTGTATCTTGGGAAGCATATTGGATTTTGTACAGTTGGAATCAATTTCAAAATTGTTGTTATCACCCAGCATTTCCAATATGCCACTATTATTCAAGGGCTCATGTACATCGCAATTGATATTAAACGCATATTTCTGTTCCGAACCGCCTGTACCCTTTCCGCTTTTCCAGTTAAAAAGCACTCCCGAATCCGGCCGATAGGAAACTTCACACTCCCCACCCGGAACCGGATAACCAATCCAGTTGGCCGTATCACCCTGATCATTATAATGCATCACTCCACCTATCGTCACCGGGTCATGCGACTGCCATTTTTCTTTTTTCTGCTTCAGCTTTACAACCTTCACTTCATTCTCTGTATCCTCAATCATGACCGCTGCCATAACCTCTGCATATGCAGAACGGACATTGGCAAGATCCGTGGCCTCCCGGCTGGTCTCCAGCTGCCTGGTAAAAATGGGAATAGAAATTGCAGCTAAAATGGAAACTATCGCAACGACTACCAAAAGCTCCGCCAGCGTAAAGCCCTTTTTCCTGTTCTGCATATGAATTTCCATTCTTATCACCCGCCTGTCACCTTTATCTTTTTCTTATTCTATCACATGATTCAAAAAAATTCACGAAAAACATTTTTCATCTGACGCACATTCCCATAAATTGAAAGAAGAGACCTCCGCCTGCGGTTTTCACCGCAAAGCATCCGCCTCTTCCCAATTTCGTTGCTGTAATCAGGTTCCTGCCGTCAATTAAAACAGCGGAACAACCGCTCCATCGTACTTCGCCTCGATAAATTCTTTGATATCATCGCTTGTCAGGACTTCCATCAGAGCTTTTGTCTTGTCGCTCTCCTCGTCACCCTCACGGACTGCTACGACATTTCCGTATGTCTGGGCTGCCAGAGAGTCAGAAGCCTCTACTGCCAGAGCATCGGTTACCTTTAAACCAGCCTCGATTGCGTAGTTGCCGTTGATAACTGCAATATCAGCATCCTGTAAGGAACGCGGAAGCTGTGCTGCCTCAAGCTCTACGATATCCAGGTTCTTCGGGTTTTCTGTAATATCATTGATAGTTGCGGTCAGACCTGCATCCTCTTTCAGTGTCAGAAGACCCTGATCCTGAAGAAGCAGAAGTGCTCTTGCCTCGTTGGTTACATCGTTTGGCACCAGAACCTCTGCGCCGTCAGCCAGCTCATCTAAAGAATCGCTCTTGCCTGCGTAGATGCCGAATGGCTCATAATGGATTGCACCTGCACTTACCAGGTGAGTGCCATTTTCCTCATTGAAGGTATCCAGATATGGTTTGTGCTGGAAGTAGTTTGCATCCAGATCGCCGGACTCCAGTGCGTTGTTCGGCTGTACATAATCAGTATACTCTACGATCTCCAGATCGTAGCCCTTATCTGCCAGAAGGTCTCTTGCAGCTTCCAGGATCTCAGCGTGCGGTGCCGGGCTTGCGCCTACTACCAGCTTCTCCAGATCGCCGTCTGCCTCTTTAGCCTCTGCGGTGCTCTCCTCTGCTGTCTCTGCAGCAGTCTCAGCAGTTGTCTCATTCGAGCTGGAAGAGCAGCCTGCTAAGGATGCAGCTGCCAGCAGTGCCAAGAATGTGGTTCCTAAGAATGATTTTTTCATAGTGATTTCCTCCTCTTTGTGTGTTTAAACAGTTCCTTTAAATTTATATTTCAGAAATGTCCTGCATCTGCCACAGACGATAGGCTACATTTCATTTCTGTAAATATCTTATTAACGGATTCTCTTATCACTTCTTCTCGAACTCCGCGTAAAGATCTCCTGAATCAGCTGTGCGATAATAACCAGAATCACAACGGTAACCAGCATCATATCTGCCTGATAACGGTGGTATCCATATCGGATCGCCACATCGCCCAGACCGCCGGCGCCGACACAGCCTGCCATCGCGGAATATCCGAGGATTGTCGTGATCGAAATCGCTGCGCCGACTAACAGGGACGGCTTGGACTCCGGAAGCAGCACCTTGAAAATAATCTGCCAGGTTGAAGCGCCCATTGATTTTGCTGCTTCAATCACGCCTGCATCAATTTCCTTTAATGATGCCTCTACCATACGGCTGATGTACGGGAACGCCGCGATTACCAGCGGTACAACTGCCGCATTTGCTCCGATCGTCTTTCCCACGATCGCGCGGGTCAGCGGCATTACCATCGCTAACAGGATGATAAACGGCACCGAACGGAGCAGGTTGACAATCACGCCCGCCACTTTGTTGAACAGCGGCACCGGACGGATGCCGTCTTTATCGGTTACAACCAGCGCCACGCCGAGCGGAATGCCGATCAAATAAGAAATCAGGGAAGAAAGACCTACCATATATAAGGTTCTCCAGGTCTCTTTTACCAGCATACTGACTGTCTTCGCATCAAATACCATCTTAGCGCACCTCCTCATAGGTCACACCGACCGTTTTTAAATAATTGCAGATACGCCCTGCATCTACCTCGTCCTCCGGGAGCTGCAGAAGCATCTGTCCCATCGCCTTGCCCCCGATATCGTGGGTATCCGCGAGAAGGATATTGACCGGAACCTTGCAGGCTAATACCATATTGGAAATAATTGGCTCCGAGGATTCCTGTCCATTGAAAATAACGCGGATCTGGCGCGCTCTGGTAAAGCTTGTCTTCTGCCCTGCCGTCTCACCGAGAATCAGCTGCCGCCCAATCTCCGACTTCGGACCGGAGAAAATCTCTGATACCTTGCCAGACTCTGCAATGTGGCTGTGGTCGATGATCGCCACACGGTCACAGATAGACTCAATCACCGCCATCTCATGGGTAATCACGATCACAGTAATGCCGCGTTCGCGATTAATCTTCTTGAGAAGCTCCAAAATCGATTTTGTCGTGTTCGGGTCGAGCGCACTCGTCGCCTCATCGCAAAGCAGCACCTTCGGGTTCGTGGACATCGCGCGTGCAATCGCCACTCGCTGTTTCTGTCCGCCGGAGAGCTGTGCCGGATATGCCTTCATCCGTTCTTCCAGACCGACTAATTTTAAAAGCTCAGCCGCCCGTTTCTTCGCCTCTGCTTTCGGGACACCGGCAATCTCCATCGGAAAGCACACATTCTGGAGTACATTTCTCTGTGCCAGAAGATTGAACTGCTGGAAAATCATCCCCATCGACTGTCTGGCTTTCCGAATCTCCGCCTCCTTCATCATCGACAGGTTCTGTCCCTCAAAAATAACCCGTCCCGCCGTCGGTGTCTCCAGATAATTGATACACCGGACCAACGTACTCTTTCCTGCACCTGACAGACCGATAATTCCAAAAATCTCACCTTGCAGGATTTCCAGGTTAATATCATCTAACGCGGTCACCGTTCCGTTCGTTGTCTGGAATTGCTTTCCCAGTCCTTCCAGGCAGATGATCGCTTTCTTTCTCTGCTCCATTGTCTTTTCCCCTCTCTTTTTCGAATATACAGCATTGATACCCTGTCGCATAAAAGATGCCACTACTGTTTTTCTGTCACAGGAAGCAGTTAGTGCCTTTTTGTGTCATAAGGAATTCCAAGGAATTTCCTATGACACAAAAAAGCCGCGAATCCAGTACGGATCGCGGCTTCCTATGCTATACTTACAGGTCTATCCGACCAGCCCGTTCCGTCTTTCATGCACACAAATATGACAGCACATCATACACATGCCGTTCATCATCATATTCATCTGCATGGCTTTACTCTGACGCATCGGACCTGTCCCCTTTCAGCTTATATTCCCTTATTCCTGATAGGAATTATTTGTTTATGAAGATACACCCATTTTCCGGGTTTGTCAAGTGTTTCCTGAATTTTTAAGAGCTATTTTTTAGAGCTATTTCACTCCTGCTCCGGTTTTTGCACAGCTTCTCTTCTTTTTGATGTCTGGAGTTCCCGTGCTTCTGCACGGCTGCGGCGCAAATTTTCTCCTGGCATCTCCTGTTTCCGGCTGCGCCCTTTCTCACGCTCGCGGATGCGATCCGGCGTGCGGCTCTCAATGATATAGCGCGGGCGGTGCTTCGACTCCAGATAAATCTTTCCGACATACTCTCCGACGATTCCGACCGAGAGAAGAAGCAGTCCGCCGATAAACCAGAGCGATACCATCATGCTCGCCCAGCCGGTGATCGTATTGCCCCGGAAGAAATCAACCACCGCCCAGATAAGGAATCCAATACTGACAAAAAATGCCGCAATTCCCATGAACGTAATCATCCGGATCGGCTTTGTGCTCAGCGAAGTGATGCCCTCGATCGCAAAAGCCAGCATCTTTTTCAGCGGATATTTGCTCTCCCCTGCTGCCCGCTCTTTACGGTCATAATATACCACATCGGACGGATAGCCGATCATCGGGACAATCCCGCGCAGAAACAGATTGACCTCCGAAAATTCCGCCAGCCCTTCCAGTGCCCTCCGGCTCATCAGGCGGTAATCCGCATGATTATACACGGTGTTCGCTCCCAGCGCATTCATAATCTTATAAAATCCCAGCGCAGTTGTACGCTTAAAAAATGTATCCGTCGCCCTGTGGCGGCGCACACCGTACACGATGTCACAGCCAGCCATATACCGCTCGATCATCGCGTCGCATGCGTCCACATCATCCTGCAGATCGGCATCCATCGAGATCGCCGCGTCACACCGCCGTCTCGCCGCCTCAAAAAGCCCGGCTAAAAGCGCGTTCTGATGACCGCGGTTGCGGCTCAGCTTCACACCTGCAAACCGCTCGTCCTTCTCATGGAGTTCCTCGATCAGCTTCCATGTTCTATCCTTCGAACCGTCGTCTACCATCAGCACCCGGCTTCCCGGATGAATCCGGCGGCTGCGGGTTAAATCATCTAATTTTTTACCTAAAAATTCTGCCGTCAATGGCAGAACTTCCTCTTCGTTGTAGCAAGGCACCACGATATAGATAACCGGTGCATTTCTCATACTGTCATCTCCTGCCCGGGTCACTGTCCCTTCTATGCAGACAAGTCCCCTCGTATTTTCAAAAGCAGGTTTCCAGATACAGGTATCTTGCCAGAATCCTCCTGCAGCTGAAATCTGCTTTTTCCGTATTTTCCTATTATATAGGAACTACATTAAAAAGAAAAGTAAATTTTTGACACATCCACCCGATTCCGGTATAATAGAATTGATATTTTTATCACTTTACTATTACTCGCCACCTAAAGAGGTGGGCGTCTTCTCGACTGAGAAAAAATCAAAAAAAGCCATCTATCAGGAGGTATTCATATGTCAAAAACCGAAAAAGCAAAGGTATATTTTACAGATTTCCACACCATTGCATTTGGCGACGGTCTCCCTACCAAATTAAAAAAACTGATCCGTAAAGCCGGGATCGGTTCCATCGATATGGACGGTAAATTTGTCGCTATCAAGATGCACTTTGGTGAACTTGGAAATATCAGTTATCTGCGTCCGAATTATGCCAAAGCCGTTGTTGATGTCATCAAAGAGCTGGGCGGCAAACCATTTTTAACAGACTGCAATACGATGTATCCAGGCAGCCGCAAGAATGCGCTCGAGCACCTGGAATGCGCCTGGGAAAACGGATTTACCCCGTTGACTGTTGGATGTCCAATCATCATCGGTGATGGATTAAAAGGCACCGATGACATCGCTGTTCCGGTGGCCGGAGGCGAATACATCAAAGAAGCTAAGATCGGCCGCGCCGTCATGGACGCCGATGTCTTTATCAGCCTGACCCATTTCAAGGGACATGAGATGACCGGCTTCGGCGGTACGATCAAAAATATCGGCATGGGCTGCGGTTCTCGCGCCGGTAAGACCGATCAGCACAGCAGTGGAAAACCACACGTCAAGGAAAAGCTCTGCCGGGGCTGCCGCCGCTGTCAGAGGGAATGTGCCAACGGCGGTCTCGTTTTCGATGAAGCCTCCAGAAAAATGCACGTGGATGCTGAGCACTGCGTCGGCTGCGGACGGTGTCTCGGCGCCTGCAATTTTGACGCAATCGAATTTGACAACAACGCAGCCAACGAGCTATTAAACTGCCGTATGGCGGAATACACAAAAGCCGTTGTGGATGGACGTCCAAACTTCCATATTTCCCTGGTCGTTGACGTCTCCCCGAACTGCGACTGCCACGGTGAAAATGACGTACCGATCCTTCCAAATCTTGGTATGTTTGCTTCTTTCGATCCGCTGGCACTCGATCAGGCCTGTGTGGACGCCTGTCTGGCCGCTGCTCCGATGCCGGGCAGCCAGCTTGCAAAACATCTTGCTGATCCGGATTTCCACGATCACCATGACCATTTCACAAATTCCACACCAGAATCTGAGTGGAAAAGCTGCCTGGCACACGCGGAGAAGATCGGTCTGGGAAGCCGGGAGTATGAATTGATCACACTATAATAACATCGCCCCCATCTGCCAGCTGTGCCGCCGGTCTTTTTGCGGCCGCAGAGCTGTGAAAAACGGAGCCGCCCCGGTCTTTTCTGCCGGTCGGCTCCGTTTTATGCTCTTCTTTATTTCTGAATCCAGACACCATTCGCATCGACTCTATATCCGTCCGGTGTCGTTCCATTGACAAACAATGCTCCGTCAGCACTCACATAATACCAGTATCCATTCGTCTGAATCCAGCGGCTCTTCGCCATAGCCCCGCTTTCGGTATAATAATGCCAGGAGCCGTTTACCATCTGCCAGTCACGCGCCATCCACGCATCTGCATGGAAATAGTATGTCTCCCCCTTGATCAGGAGACTCTCATTTGCCGCGTAGGTTCCGTTTGCTTTCAGGTATTTCCATTCATTTCCAAACTGCTGCCACGCACCGTCGCCCTGAGCAGCTGCATTGCCAGATCCAGAGCTACCCGGTCCGCCCTGACTGCCGGAAGACGAGGTATTTGTGCTGGTCGTATTGCCGGACGGCTTGCTGGAATTTGACGTACTGTTGTTCGCCGCATCCGATACCGAGGTGTTCGTGCCAGCCGGTGTGCCGGATGCGCTTCCCGCCACTGCAAAACCATAGTCCAGCAGCTTCTTCGTATCGTCATAATGGGTCTGCGAACTCTTTAAAATAACTGCAATCAGGCGCACGCCATTTCGCTCTGCACACGTTACCAGCGTGTTGCCTGCCAGGGAGGTATAACCGGTCTTTCCGCCTATGATTCCCTCATAGTACTGGGAATTTGCCGGATTGAGCATCTTATGTCCCATCGTAAGCGTCCGCACCGTCGGCACGCTGGCAGTCGCCGGGAAATCGTAATGCAGGGTCGATGCAACCTGACGCACCGTCGCATTATTGAATGCAGCATTTGCAATCAGCGCCATATCATGTGCGGTTGTAAAATGGTTCGCATTGTTCAGACCATTCGGGTTTGCAAAATGCGTATGCGTGCATCCTAAGGACGCTGCCTTCTCATTCATCTTATCCGCAAACGCGCTGACACTGCCGGACACATGCTCCGCCAGTCCGTTTGCCACCTCATTTGCCGATTTTAAAAGCAGACCATAGAGACAGTCCTTAACCGTAAAGGTATCGCCCGCCTTGACCTGCAACGTCACCGCGCCCGATTCCAGATTCGAAACTGCCGTCTGGGAAAAGGTTACCGTATCACTCAGATTACAGTTTTCCGCTACCAGAAGCGCCGTCATCAGCTTCGTGATGCTGGCTGGATAATACTGCGTATCCGCATTCTTGGAAAACAGGAACTGGTTGTGCGTCGCATCATAGAGCACTGCGCCCTGCGCTGCCACCGTCGGCTGAGCTGCATTCTGTGAAGTAACCGTTGCTCCCGAAGGAACTGCGCCGGAGACCGTGCCTCCTGCCGCCTGTCCCGGACCGGTCGCCCCGTCTGTCGCAGCAAATGCCGTCCATGACACAGACATCATAAGTGCCATTCCCAGGCAGAGGGAACGCACGGATTTTTTCCATTTATTCATCGTATATTGTCCTTCCTGTATGTATTTTCGCTTTTCTCCTACCCGCCAGCTCCCGCAAACGTAAAGTTACGTTCACTCATTGCGCGGACTTTAACGGATTTTGCCAGTGCTGCGCAGGTACAAATCATGCCAATCTGTCTTACATTTTACTTCATTTTAAGCGACAATACAAGTTGAAAGGAAAATTTGAAATTATTACAATTTTATTACAAAAACAGGTAGCCGAAGGACATTCAGCTCCTCCAGCTACCGCTTGATTCTTTTTGTATCTTCTCTTTAAATCGTTGACCAGCTTCTCCGGTTTCCAGTTAACGCCGCCTTTGCATACGCCGTGCGTCACAAAATCCATCTTGTCATGCAGATCTTCTGCATTCCAGACGCTTTCTACTTTTATTTAATAAATTTTTACAGATACTTCTTCCGCAGATCTGCCCCACTCTCTGCCGACAGATATGCCGGTGCCACATCAAAGACGGTCTTGCAGCCTTTCTGGCCTTCCTGGTTCATCTTGTATGCCGCGCGTGCGTATGCCACGATGATAGAGGAAGTAAATTCCGGGTTGGAATCCAGCTTTAAGCTGTACTCGATGATATGGTGGTTCTCTTTGTTCCAGCCGGTCTTGCCGCTGCGGAGTACGAAACCGCCGTGCGGGAGACGGTTGTGGTCGCGTTTCAGTTCTTCTTCAGTAATAAAATGAACCGTCGTGTCATAATCAGAGAAGTAGTTCGGCATGGTCTTGATCTCGTTCTCGATCTTTGCCAGATCCGCGCCCTCTTCTGCCACAACAAAGCACTCTCTGGTGTGTTTTTCACGGGTGGTCAGCTCTGGGCTGCTGCCGCTTCTGACTGCCTCCAGTGCACTCTCAACCGGGATTGTGTACTGTCTGGCATCCTTGACGCCCTCGATCCGGCGGATCGCATCGGAATGTCCCTGGCTGACGCCCTTGCCCCAAAACGTATAATTTTCGCCCTCCGGCAGGCAGGCAGCTGCATAGAGACGGTTCAGGGAGAACATACCCGGATCCCAGCCAACGGAAATGATACCGACCTTGCCGGATTTCTGTGCGGACTCATCGACTGCTGCGAAATGCTCCGGAATCTTTGCATGTGTATCGAAGCTGTCCACTACGTTAAACCACTGTGCATATTTCGGGGTCTGGATCGGCAGATCCGTTGCTGAACCGCCGCAGAGAATCAAAACGTCAATCTCGTCTTTCTTCGCCTCTGCCTCATCTACATGATAAACCGGTACGCCCTCGGTCAGGATCTTAACCGTTTCCGGCGCACGCCGTGTAAATACTGCTCTCAGTTCCATATCCGGATTCTGGCGGATCGCACACTCCACGCCGCGTCCCAGATTTCCATATCCTAAAATTCCAACTCGGATACTCATAGATATTCCTCCTAACGGTACAAAATTTGCCACGGATCCGGCTCTATTTTCCAGCTTACGCGATCCGATTTTACTTAAAAATTTCAAGTGTTCCCATTATACACTAGATCCATCCGTTTTTCAATATAGGTGAGTTCACGCGTACAGGAAACAAATTCTCATTTAATTCTCAACGAAAGCCTTATTCCAGCTCCTTCATTCCGGTATACAGCTCAAAATACCGCCCTTTCTGCGCCAGCAGATCTTCATGGTCGCCGCGCTCAATGATCTGCCCGTGCTCCAGCACCATGATCGCATTGGCGTTGCGGACTGTCGAAAGCCGGTGGGCGATGACAAAGGTCGTCCGGTCCGCCATCAGCCGGTCCATGCCGTGCTCGATGTGCTTCTCCGTCCGCGTATCGACCGAACTCGTCGCCTCATCCAGAATCAGGATCGGTGCTTTAGAAACTGCTGCCCGCGCAATGTTTAATAGCTGGCGCTGTCCCTGGCTTAAGTTTGCACCGTCGCCCTCCAGCATCGTGTCATACCCATCCGGCAGACGCATGATAAAGGAATGCGCCGATGCCGTTTTTGCCGCCTCAACAACTTCTTCATCCGTGGCATCCAGCCGCCCGTATCGAATATTTTCCCGTACCGTGCCGGTAAAAAGATGCGTATCCTGCAGAACCATCGCGATATTTTCCCGCAGCTCCTTCCGGTGCATCCGGCGGACATCGACGCCGTCCACCGTGATCGAGCCGCCCTGTATATCATAAAAACGGTTGATCAGATTCGTGATCGTCGTTTTTCCGGCTCCCGTCGAACCGACAAAGGCGATCTTCTGTCCCGGCTTCGCATAGAGCGAAATATCCTTCAAAATCACCTGCCCCGGCTCATAGCCGAAAGTCACATGGTCAAGCACCACCTCACCGCGGATCGGCGCGATCGAAACCGCATCCGACGCATCTGCCGCCTCTGGTTCCGCATCCAGCACTGCAAACACGCGCTCCGCGCCTGCCAGCGCCGAAAATACGTTTCCAACCTGCATGGAAAGCTCGTTGATCGGTCTGGAAAATTGCCGCGAAAAACCTAAAAATACGGTCAGTCCACCGACATCAAAGTTCCGGAACACACAGAGCAGACCGCCAATGCAGGCTGTCAGTCCATAATTTAACTGGCTTAAATTGTTCATGACCGGTCCCATCACACCGCCGAAAAACTGCGCCCGGATCTGTTTTTCTTTCAGATCCGCATTGAGCCATCCAAATTCTTCCTCTGCGATCTCCTCATGGCAGAATACCTTGACGACCTTCTGCCCCTGCACGGTCTCCTCAATATAGCCGTTCATCGCGCCAAGCGCCGCCTGCTGGGCAGAGAAATATTTCTGGCTCCGTCCGGCAACAAATTTACCGGCACGCAGCATCACCGGCATCATGGCAAGCGTAATCACCGTCAGCCACACGTTCGTGTAAATCATCAGCACCAGCGTTCCCACAATACTGAGTGCGCCGGATAAAAGCTGCACCAGCGTACTGCTGAGCATCATGCCGATCGTATCCACATCGTTTGTAAAACGGCTCATCAGATCGCCGTTGCTGCCGGTATCATAAAACCGAAGCGGAAGCGTCTGCATATGGTTAAACAGCTCTTCCCGCAGCCGCTGCAGCGCGTTTTGCGCCACCTGCAGCATGATGCGCGACTGCATATAGGAAGCGGCAACGCTGACTAAATAAACCGCTCCCATCACGCACAGGGAACGGAACAGCCCCGCCACATCGCCCCGGCTGCCATCTAAAGGCACAATATACCGATTGATGATCGGGCGCAGCATATAGGCGCCCACCAGATTCGTCACCGTCCCCAGGATCACACAGAAAAAGGCGGCTGTCATCGCCATCCGGTCGCGTTTTAAGTATGAAAGCAGGCGCAGCATCGTCTGACCGCCCGCCTTGGGCTTTCCGCCCTTCATGACCGCCATCCGTTCCGGTCCCCGGCGGCGTTTCGGCGCGTCGGCTATGCGGCTGCCATATCGGCGTTTCAGGCTTTCAATCTGTTTTTCATCCATCATGCCATCCCCTCCCCGTCTGCCCGTTTTCCATATTGCGTCTCATAGATCTCCCGGTACGCCTCACAGGATGCCAGCAGCTTCTCCTGTGTTCCCTCTCCGATAATCCTGCCGTCCTCAAGGACGAGAATCCGATCCGCGTATTCCAGCGAACTCAGCCGCTGTGCGATAATAAATTTCGTCGTATCTTTCAAATCTTCCCGGAATGCCGTCCGGATCGCCGCCTCCGTTGCCGTATCGACCGCACTGGTGCTGTCGTCGAGAATCAGGATCTTCGGCTTCTTTAAGAGTGCCCTTGCGATACACAGCCGTTGTTTCTGACCGCCAGATACATTGACGCCGCCCTGTCCCATCTCCGTTTTGTAGCCTTCGGCAAACGAATTCACAAAGGAATCTGCCTGCGCATACACTGCTGCCCGCCGCACTTCTTCCTCCGTCGCCGTCTCATCACCCCAGCGCAGGTTTTCCTCGATCGTGCCGGAAAACAGGACGTTTTTCTGTAAAACCATGCCAACGCCGTCCCGGAGATTTTTCAGGGAATACTCCCGCACATCGATACCATCCACCCGCACACTCCCCTCTGTCACATCATAGAGGCGGGGAATCAGCTGTACCAGCGACGTTTTTCCGCTTCCGGTCGCACCGAGGATGCCGATCGTCTCTCCCGGCTCTGCCGTCAGGCTGATGTGGGATAGAACCGGCTCACCGCCTTCGCGGTAGGAAAAGGAAACATCCTTAAATTCCACGCGTCCTTTCTCAACCTTCCGGTCCTTCTGTGATGCATTTTCATCGCTCAGATCAATCGGCTCATCCAGCACCTCATCGATTCGCCGGATGGACGCCATCGCGCGGGAACTCTGCAAAAATACCATTGAGAGCATCATAAGTGACATCAGAATCTGTACAATGTAGGTCGTAAATGCCGTCAGATCTCCGACCGCCATCCGTCCGCCGATAATCAGGTTTCCGCCGAACCAGACAATTGCCAGTGTCGTCACATTCATCGCGAACATCATGACCGGCATCGTCGCAATTACGATCTTCAGCGCCCGCAGCCCTGCCTCCTTGAGCTCCCGGTTCGTGCCGGCAAACCGCTTTTCCTCGTAGTCTTCCCGCACAAAGGATTTCACCACCCGCACGTTCGTCAGCACCTCCTGGATGCCGCTATTGAGCGTATCCAGCGCTTTCTGCATGGCCGTAAACCGCGGGTAGGCAGTCCGTAGGATCCAGACGATCGCCGCCGTCAGAAGCGGAATCACCACCAGGATGACAGCTGCCAGTTCCGCATTCATCCAGAACGCCATCACAAGCGCCCCCAGGAACATGCCCGGCGCGCGCAGCATCATCCGAAGTCCCATCATAATCAGGTTCTGTACCTGCTGGATATCGTTCGTCAGACGGGTTACCAGCGATCCCGTGCTGAACGTATCGATATTTTTAAATGAAAACTGCTGCACTCTGGCAAATAAGTCGCGGCGCAGATCGCTGGTAAAGGAAATCGACGCCTTCGCTGCAAAATATGCCCCCAGAATGCCGCCTGCCGCCATCAAAAAGGAGGTAATCGCCATCACAAGTCCCATTTTGAGAATGTATCCGCCGTCTTTCTGCGCCACGCCATGGTTAATAATCATCGACATAAATTTGGGCAGCAGAATCTCACCCAGCACCTCCGTTACCATCATGAGCGGTCCCAGAATAAAGGCGCTCTTATATGGCAGTATATATGATTTGTATCGTTTCCATTGCTTCACGCTTTTTCCTCCTGCCCGTTATTTCTGCAAATTTTTTTATGGATTCTGTTCAAACAGCTCCATCAGTTCATTCTGGCTCAAATCGCCCAGTGAAACCATTCCCTCTGAAACCACCTGCGCCGCCAGCGCAAGTTTCGCATTCTGCAGCTTCAAAAGATTTTCTTCTATCGTATCCTTTAAGATCAGTTTGTATACCGTGACCGGCTTTTCCTGCCCGATCCGGTACGCGCGGTCGGTCGCCTGGTTCTGCGCTGCCACATTCCACCACGGATCGTAATGAATCACGATATCCGCCGCCGTCAGGTTGAGTCCCGTTCCCCCGGCTTTCAGGGAAATAAGGAACACCGGAACCTCATCCGAGGCAAACGCCTGCACCATCCGGCTGCGTTCTTCCTTCGGGGTCGCGCCGACCAGAAGATGGGACGAAATGCCCTCCTGTAAAAGACGTTCCCGAATCCGCTCCAGCATCGAGGCAAACTGGGAAAAGAGCAGGATCTTATGTCCCGCCGCAGACGCCGATGCGATCAGCGAAACACAGGTTTCCAGCTTCGCCGATTCCCCCGTATAATCTTCAAAACAGAGTGCCGGATCGCAGCAGATCTGGCGCAGCCGCATGAGCTGGGAAAGCACTTCCAATTTCCCATTACCCGACCACGCGCCGCCAGCCAGCGCCTCTTTCAGTTTCAACGCCGACGCCGTATAAAGCTTCTGCTGCCGCCCAGACGCCGCTGAATAAACGATCCTCTCTTCCTTGCCCGGAAGCTCCCGCAGCACATCCTTTTTCAAGCGGCGCAGGACAAACGGTCCCGTCATCCGCCGCAATGCCGTCAATGCTTCCGGATCCTGATTTTTCACGATTGGCAGCTCATACCGCTCACGAAACTTCCGGTAACTGTATAAAAATCCCGGCATCAGGAAATCAAAAATGCTCCAAAGCTCGCTGAGCCGGTTTTCCACCGGCGTTCCCGTCAGGGCGAAACGGACATTCGCCGAAATCTCCTTTACCGCCTTCGCTCCCTGTGTCTTTGCATTTTTAATGACCTGCGCCTCGTCAATAATCTCATATTCAAACGTGCGTCCCAGATACGCTGCCCGATCCCGTTTCAACAGATCATAGGACGTGATGATCACCTGCGCCCTCTCAGACGCCTCCATCCGCATCTGCTCCTCCAGCTGTTCCTGCCGTTCTTTCGCCGTCCCGGCAATCAGAAGCACGCGGATCTCCGGCGAAAACCGGGCAAATTCCTGTCCCCAGTTGTAGACGAGCGACGCCGGGCAGACGATCAAAGACGGAAGAGGTAATTCTGACCCCCTGCCTTCATTTCCAGCCGCTTTCTGCTCGGTTTTTTCCTGATAAAATGCTGTCAGAAGCGCAATCACCTGCAGCGTTTTTCCCAGTCCCATATCATCTGCCAGGATCCCGCCGAAATGATACCGCGCCAACGTCCGCATCCACGTATATCCGATCTTCTGATATTCCCGCAGCGTCTTTTCCAGCACCGCCGGAACCGCATAGCTGACACTCTGCGTCGTTTTTAGATCGCGCACCATCATCCCGTAGGCTTCATCCCGCTTAAACAGTTTCATCCTGCCGTCGCCCGAGAGACTGTCCAGATAAAAAGCACGGTAGGCAGGTATCTTCGCCTCCCCCGCCTGAAATTCACTCTTTGTCAGTCCCAGATCCGCAGTCAGGCTGTCAAGCGCCTGCAGACCGCCGCCCGAGAGCTGCAAAAATTCGCCATTTTTCATGCGGTAATATTTCTTTTTTTGGCGGTATTCACTGAGTACCTGCAAAAGCTCTGCCGGGTCGATTCCCGCCGTCTCAATCTTCAGATCCAGCCAGCCGCCTCCAAGAGAAACCCCCATCGACACTCCCGGCGGAGGCAGGACGCGCAGATGGCGGACAGACTCTGACAGCCATACCTCGCCCACCTCCTGAAACTGCGTCATTCCCTCGCTCAGAACCTGGTACAGCGCTTCTTCATCCCCGCGGATCACCAGCTCGCCGCTCTCATCCTCCCAGTAAGAGAAGTACCGCGTGATCAGGCGGCTGATATAAAATTCCGCCGGTACATCCCGGCAGATCTCCCGCGGAACATGCTCGTCCGCCAGCGGCGAAAACGTAAAATCTCCGTAGGAAAGCGTCGGACGCAGACGCAGCTCGTCCGGCGAATCACTGTCAAACTCAAACCGGGCTTTCAACGCCTCTGGGCGGTATTTCTCCCAATCGATCTCCGGGCTCTGCAAGATCCCAAGTGCCTCCATGCCTTCCAGCACCCGCGCATAAAAGAGCGGAATATCCCGGCTTCCAACCAGCAGCTCCCGCTTCTCTTTCCGGCTTCCGCACTCTCTTCCGCCCTGTTCCATCTGCTCCAGAAAAACGCCCATCGTTTCTGTATACAGTTCACTGCATCCAAACAGATGCAATCCATCTGCCACATACAGACGCTGTTCTCCCCGGAACGAAGTTAGAGCCGATGGAACCGTAACCGCAATTCCATCGCCCCTTGCTTCCACCTCCACCGGGAAACGCGGATCCTTGCGCTCAACCCGGCACACACGTTCAGCACCTTTCTCGTCCTCCGTTTGGACTTCTTTTCCCTCTAAAAGATCAAACAGCCGATCCCTCGCTGCAGATCCCAGCGTTAACGCCCGCATCACCGGAAGCGGCAGCCCCGCATGACCGCGCATCTCCTCATAATGGCGTATGTAGGCGTCCGCCTCCTCCAGCAGAAGATCTAAAAATGGGCGGCTTTCCGGCGCAAAGGCAGACGGGACGTGTTCAAACGCCATGCCTTTTCCGTATTCCACCCGTTTTCCGCTGTGAACCGCCTGTGCAAATTCCAGCAGGTTTTTCACAATATACCGTTTTTCCCGTCCGATCCGTGCCTCCAAAAGCACTTCGCCGCGCCGGATCTGTAAATAGGGATGCAGATAGACCGGTTCCCGCTCTTCCTCGCCCAGAATCCGCGCTACTTCCCGGTTCGTGTACTCCCGGATCATCATCCGGATCTCCGGCGAAGTCGAAACCGGCGGTGTATGCTCGGCTTTCTGCTGGCGGGCAAACGCCTCCTGAAGCGCTTTTGCATGAACGCAGGGACCCCGGAATGAATTTCCCTCCGCACAAGAACAAGAGTAGTCATAGATCTGACTACCCTTGATAAAAATTCTTGTCTGATATACCTTTGTCTCATCCTCAATCTGTCCCTGTACCCGTACTTCGCCCTTCCAGAAGGTATCTACGGACATTTTTATTATTTTCATGAGGATTCCTCCATATTACAGATTACATGTGTTCCGGCGATTCCATTCCGAGCAGATCCATACAGGTATCCAGCACCCGCTTGGTCAGCGTGATCAGGCTGATAAAAGCTGCCTGCTTCGCTGCGTCCTCCTCGGAGAGGATCTTATTTTCCAGATAGAATGCATTAAACGCATCCGCCACTGCCGCCATGTATTGGCAGAGCTTATGCGGCGCCGTCTCGTAGAATGCAGATTCTGTCACCTCGCCGAAACGGCAGAGCGCCATCTGAAGTGCTTTCTCTGTCTCGCTCTCAGCCGGACGGATCGGAACCACTTTAGCATCCGCACCGCGCAGTTCCTTGTATTTCTCCAGAATGGACTTGATGCGGACGATCATATACTGGATATGTGGACCTGTATTTCCCTCGAAGGAAATAAAGCGGTCTACATCGAAAATGTAATCTTTGGTCGCCTGATTCGAAAGATCGGCATATTTAAGTGCCGCCAGACCGACAATCTCCGCCGTGCGTGTCATCTCGTCCGCCGGAACTTTCTGCTTCTCCTGAATCTTCTCATATACCTTCTCATCGATATTCTTGATCAGGTGCTCCAGACGCATAACACCGCCCTCACGTGTCTTGAACGGACCACCGTCCTTGCCGTTCATCGTACCGAAGCCCAAGAAGATCATCGGCGTATCTTCTTTGACGATGCCCGCCTTCTTCGCCACACGGAATACCTGGATAAAATGAAGCTCCTGGCGCTTGTCTACGACGTAAATGTAGCGGTCCGGATGGAAATCCTGCTCACGTTCGATGATCGTCGCCAGATCGGAAGTCGCATACAGCGCCGCACCATCGGATTTGCGGACGATACAAGGCGGATATTCCTTCGCATCCCCTTCCTGTGCGATATCGACAACCAGCGCGCCATCGCTCTCATAGGCGAGACCTTTTTTCTGTAAATCCTCGATCAGTCCCGGAATATATGGCTGCGCATCGCTCTCGCCCTTCCAGAGGTCGAACGATACATTTAAATTGCCATAGTTTTTTTTCAGATCCTTCAAGGACACGTTCATGATGTGCTTCCAGATCGCATGGAACGGTGCATAGCCACTCTGCAGTTTGAAGGTTGCTTGCTGTGCCCGCTCACGGAATGCCGCATCTACCTTGGATTTCGCGCTCGCTGCCGGATAGATATCCTCCAGCTCGGAAATCGTAAACGGCGGCTCCGACGGATACTCGCCGGTATAATCCGGGTCAAAATATACCAGATCCGGCTGACGGTCATGCAGCTCCTCGATGATCAGTCCCATCTGCAATCCCCAGTCACCCAGATGCACATCGCTGATGACATGGTGTCCCATATAGCGGCTGATGCGCTTGATGCTCTCTCCGATGACCGCGGAACGTAAGTGTCCGACATGCAGTGGTTTTGCTACATTGGCTCCGCCGTAATCAATGATGATCGTCTCCGGCTTCTTAGCTGCGTTGAGTCCCAGCTTTTCATCCTCTGCCACCTGCTGTACATAGGATGCCAGGTAGCACGGATTCAGGCGGATATTGATAAATCCAGGCATCACGGCGTTGATCTCAGAAAACATCTTGCTTCCGGCTGTCTTTTCCACCACCTCATTGGCAATATCGATCGGTTTCTTTTTATACGCTTTGGCAGCTGCCATCGCGCCGTTACACTGATACTCGCAGAGATCCGGGCGGTTTGATACCGTTACGCGGATGTACTTCTCATCGTACCCGCAGCCGGTAAACGCCGGTTTCAGTTCTTCCACGATCAAATCTAAAATCGTTTTCATACTAGATTCCCTTTCATAATTTATATCGTATATTATATATCTTTCCGCATTGCCTTTTTCACATCCTTGCGGAACTGCTTCCAGGCATCCTCATGATCCACGAAATACTTCGGGCACGCCTTTCCAGTCACATCATAATGACGGATCACGTCTTTCGGACTTAAATCGAGCTGCTTGCACAGCCATGCAGTCAGTTTTACCAGCGAGTCATACGTCTCGTCTGTGAACTTTCCGTCTACCGCCGGATGGCAGCACTCAATCGAAACGGTGTCCGCATTCCTCTCATTGGAGGCATATGCCTTCTCCCCGACCGGAACGCACTCAATGATCTCGCCGTCCAGACCGATCACGAAATTGCTGCTGACGGAAACAGTGTTACTGCCGCTCTGATCTTTCAACCCCTCAAAATAATCATGGTTCTGCTGTGCCGTCGTCCCAGGATTTGCCACATAGTGAATCACGATCCCGTTGATGACCGGGATATTCGTCCCCGGTCTGGAATATCGGTTGACCGTGAGAAGCTGCTCATCAACCCAGTTTGGCATCTCGATCGTGGACGGATCGATCAGCTTGCGGATCATTTTCCCGCGCAGCGTCCAGCCTGTTCCCGCACCCAGGAGGAAAATAAGCAGACACAAAAACAGCCGCATCATCACACGGTGCTTCTTCTGCTGCCTCGTCCGCTCCCGGCGGATTGCCGTCTGCCTGCCGGATGTACGCCTCTTTCTGCCACCAGATCTGCGCCCCGGCTCATCCTCTTCCCCCAGACGCAGACGGTCTTCTCTTCCGTTCTCCATATTTATCACTCCCCATGAGCACCGCTCACTCCGAACCTGCTCTCTGAGATGAACCAACGGACGCGTCATAGACGCCTCCCCGATATGTTAAGCAAAAAAACTGTTGTAAAATCTCGACGTTTCCTCCGGATCTTACAACAGTTTCTCTGCTTGCTACTGTTCATGCGCTGCATAACCAGCAAAGGAAAATGCCTGCCACAAACAGTAATCTCTGTTTCCAGTCAGAAACCTGTCAGTGACACGACTGCCTCCCCACAAGGGTACAAACGGTATCGTGAAGACCTTTCTGACGTATATGTTATAACTTAGACTCTGGACAGATATTCACCAGTACGTGTATCGATCTTGATCTTATCGCCCTGGTTTACGAATAACGGTACATATACAGTAGCGCCAGTCTCTACAACTGCCGGTTTGGTAGCGCCTGTAGCAGTATCGCCCTTGAAGCCCGGCTCTGTATCTGTGATCTCAAGCTCTACGAACAGCGGCGGTTCTACGGAGAATACCTTGCCGTTGTAAGAACAGATCTTGCACATCTCGTTCTCTTTTACGAACTTGAGTGCGTCGCCGATTGTCTCCTGGTTTAAAGCTACCTGCTCATATGTGTTTACATCCATGAAGTTGTATAAGTCGCCATCGGAATACAGATACTGCATATCAACTCTGTCGATTCTGGCAGACGGAAACTTCTCGGTCGGACGGAAGGTTTTCTCTACAACGCCGCCATTCATTACGTTCTTAATTTTAGTACGAACGAACGCAGCTCCCTTTCCCGGTTTTACGTGCTGAAATTCCATGATCTGGTATACGTTGCCATCAATCTCCAGTGTGATGCCGTTTCTAAAATCGCCCGCTGATATCATAAATGATGCTCCTCCTTGAAAATACTCGCTTTATCTTTTTTATTTTATACTATAAAATCCTCTTTTTCAACTACTTTTTTGAAAACACAGGGCACATCATGTCAATTCCGCCCCTTATTTTTCTAAAATTGCCGATATTTTTTCTGAAAACAACTGATTTTCCACCGTTTCCGGCACTCCTGTCAGCATCCGGTTCTGCCGCCTGGCAAGCTCTTTCAAACCGTTCAAAAACCCCCAGCTGCAACCTTCCACTTTTTTTTCTATCTTCTCACATAGAACCACAGGACAATTTTCTCCAGATACCGCTTTAACACAATCTGGATCTCTTCCTTCGGATTGATCGGCTTTACAAGAATCGAATAGATGCCTGTCCGCCTCGCCCCGTACACATCCGTAAAGAGCTGATCCCCGACAAACATCGTCGAGCGCTCGCCCGTTCCCATCCGGCGCATCGCCTGCCTGTATCCGCTGCGCTTCGGTTTTCTGCCCTTGTAAATATAATCCGAACCTACCTGTCCGGCAAACGGGGCGACCCGCGCCTCCTTATTATTCGAGAGCAGACAGGTGTGGAACCCTATCGCCCGCAAACGTTCAAACAGCTGTACTGCCCGCTCGTCCGCCGGGGCACCGTGCGGCACCAGCGTATTGTCAATATCAAATATGATACCCCGCATTCCCTTCTGGTAAAACTGCTCATACGGGATATCATACGCAGAATCCAGCCATTCATCCGGGTAAAACGCATTTCCCATCATCTGGTCTCTTCCCCGTTCTTTCCAGGCTCATACGACGGCACATTCCGCTGCTGTATCTTCTGCAGTTCCTCCATAAATGTATCGACGTCTTTAAACTCCCGGTATACCGATGCAAACCGCACATAGGTAACCACATCCAGATCCTTTAACCGCTCCATCACAAGTTCCCCGATCACCGCGGTCGAGATCTCCCGTTCTTCCCGGTTAAATAAATTGTTTTCCACATCGTCGATCAACGCCGAAATCTGTCCCTGAGAGACTGGGCGCTTGTGGCAGGAATGCAGGATTCCCGCCTCTATCTTCGCCCGGTCGTACATCTCCCGGGTATTATCCTTTTTGACAACCATCAGAGGGATCGTCTCAAGTTTTTCATATGTGGTAAAACGCTTTCCACAAGTCTCGCACTGTCTCCGGCGTCTGATAGAACTGTTGTCATCCGCAGGCCGTGAATCGATTACTTTCGTGTCAGCCGCGTTGCAAAATGGACACTTCAATCGCTCTTCCCCTTTTCTGGTTTTATTGATATGCCCCCGCCAGGTTTTCATAACATATCATACTTATTATAATATCGCAGGAAGTGCGCTTCTGCAAGCAGAAGTTTTCCGCTACTCCTTCTTTATTCGTTACTGTTCACACATGCGTGAACAGTAACGGAATTTGCCGTGGCTTCGCATTCAAATACGGCAAATTCCTGCTGCCACCACGTTTTCTTACGGCACTTTCGGTTCCAAAAGTGCCTACCCGTGAACAGTAATCTTTATTCCTTCTTTTTCTCTTCTTTCAGCCTCACCAGAATAATGTCATCCCCTATCTGGCAGATGTCGCAGAATGGAATTATGTACTCTTTTTCCCGCCCCAGAAAGCCCCAGACACAGCCCGGTCCCGGCACGATGATCGCAAGCATTTTTCCCGTGCTGATGTCAAAATCGACGTCGCCCACAAAACCAAGGCGCTTGCAATCTTTTACATTTATAACTTCCCGCTGTTTGAGTTCACAGATACGCATAGACATAAACCCCCCGGATCCTTCTGTAATCAAAATATGTACAAAAGGACCGGGAGGTTCTTCCTGGACAGGTATTTCTATCTACTTTTATTTCGTAACTTCTGATAACGTCACGCTGTCAAAATGCAGCGTATAATCAATCAGATGCGGCTGGCTCATCGCCACCGTCAAGGCACTGACCGCTACATCCTCATCCAGCGTTACCGGAATCTGGAACTCGGAATTTCCCTCGGTCTGGATCGGATCATACTGCACGTCATCCACCAGCATATACTCATAGTTCGGGCTGCTCCAGACAATATCGGCAGTCACCTTTCCATCCTTGACGATAATGGTCGCCGGGCTGTCCACCGATGCTCTGCCGGAACCTCCCTGCAGGGTTACCTCACAGGTATAAGTGCCGTCTGCCACATCTGCAGTCTGCCCTGCCGGTTTCTGGGCATCTGCCGCATCATCGCTATTCTCCGTCTCGGATGATGCCGCTTCCGCGTCCTCTGCCTCTCCGGAAACCGGATTTTCTACCCTTACTTTGTGGTCGTACCAGGTGCCCTTCTTACCAATCAGAGCCAGGTCAAATTCTTCTCCGAGCGCCGGAACCGGCACATCGAAGCCATTGACCTCCTCGCTCAGACCGTCGCTGTAAGTAACCGTGTCTACGGTTGGCTGCAGCCAACCGGCTTCATCTTCCTTTGCCTCGTCCGCAGTACCCAGATACAGGTTCACGATGTTTTTCGATGTCAGGCTGATATGAAGTGTCGCCTCGCCATCCTTGACCGTCAGGACACCTTTTCCATTTTTCGATTCATTGACCTTGAACATACTGCTGTCCGTCTTAAAATCGACGGTGTAGACGCCGTCTGCAAGGTCAATGCTGCTTTTCTGTTCGGCATTCTCGGTTTCTGCGCTCTCTGTCTGCGCCACGGTGTCGGCTGCGTCCTGTTTCTGTCCTCCGCACGCTCCGAGAAGAGCGGCAGCAAGCAGAAGCGCCGCTAAATTTAATTTCTTTTTCATATACATTATTCCGAAATAGACTCAATGGCTGTCCGTGTATGAGCAACATAGAATGATTCTACCGCTTTAATTCTGCCCAGACCGGAAATCTGAGTATCTACCTTGTCAAATGCACCTGATGCCTCAAACTGGCTCTTCCAGGAATCCTCGTCATCGCCTGCCATGTCGTTGTTTGCATGATCACCTGCAACTACCATCAGCGGACGAAGAACGACATTCTTATAACCTGCTGCCTTCACTGCCTCGATAACAGACTCACAAGAGGTCTCTTCCGGCTCGCCCTCTACGGTACCGATAAATACATTACTATATCCAAGATTCTGCATCTGGGTCTGCATCTGGCTGTAGGTTACCTTTGCAACGTGTGCGGTACCATGCCCCATCAGAACGAATGCAGTTCCCTGATCGGCTGCATCAGCTGCATCTTTAAAGCCTGCTTCCGAAGCTTCTTCTGCTACAACTGCTTTTGCAACTGCCTCTTTATCTGCATTGATAACGGTTGCATCGTCGCCAACCTCACCTAACAGCGGCTCTGCGACAGCTATCTGCTCGAATTTATCCTGATACTTCTCGAGCGCCTCAACCATCTCGTCATACTCAGCACCGTGCATCAGGTGGGTCGGCTGGACAACCAGCTCTTTAACTCCGTTCTCCACGGCGCGCTCCAGTGCCTGATCCATATTGTCGATGCACTCGCCGTCACGAGCCTCAACGTGGTTGATAATGATCTGTGCGGTAAATGCACGGCGGACTGCCCAATCCGGGAATGCATCCTGGATGGAATCCTCGATACTCTTGATATCTTTCACACGGCTGTCGTTGAAGGAAGTACCAAAGCTGACTACCAGGATCTCCTTGTCGCCAATCTCATCCTGATTGCGCGGATCGTCCAGGCTCGCGTCGCCGGTATCACGACCAAAATAATCTGGATCTGCGTTCTCGCCTTCTACCAGCTCCTTCTGCTCGTCAGTCAGGGCATCCCATGCCTCTTTGGCTGCCTTGCACTGCTCATCCGTGTCATCGGTGCGCTCCTGTACATAGATGTCATCGATCAGCTTTGCCACCTTATCTGCTGCTTCCTGATCGGAATCGGCGCTCTCAGCTGCCTCGGTCTCTGCCTCAGAAGCCGCCTCCGTCGAGGTTGCCTGGCTGGATGTACTGCCGCCGCAGGCTCCAAGCAATACGGACATCGTAACTGCCGCTGCACTTACAACTACTTTTTTGTTTTTTCTCATGTTTTCCTCCTTGTGTGACTCGCACAAAAATAGTTTTAACTGATATGTTCACGACAGCCGGCAGGTTTCCTGGCTTTCGGGTCATCATGCACGCCGCGCCTTCTCACTTTCGCAATGGCATCTGCAGCGCCACTCTCCGGTTCACAGTGACGAGATCGCACAGGTTTTGCACCTGTTTCCCTTTTACCCCCTGTCCATGCCCGCCAATCCGAGCAATCTGACTGGTCTGGCACAAACAGCGGCACCCACTGCCCATATCAGCTTGTTTCATTATAGATGGGGTATGTTTAAAAGTCAATTTATCCTGGAAATTATATTGAAAAAGAATGTGTCTTGGCACATTCTCGCGCCGAGCGCGGTCGCTTGCGACATGTTTCTGCTTCGCGCGAGTGCGCATCATTGGCACGTTAGTGCCTTTTTGTGTAGTAGGGAGTTCCAAGGAATTTCCTGTTACACAAAAAAGCACCTCTCATCCGGATAAAAGGTGCTCTCCTCCTCTTAATGATTTTATATTTTTTATGGCATAAATTTCCGGTAAATCGAAATAATTTTCTCATCCTTCACCGTCACAGCCGTGTTGTATGGTTTAAACTCCCCGATCAGTCGATCACGGATCGCGAATAATTCTTCCGCGGTATACACCTGCGGCGGTGTATCCGGGTCAGAATCATCTGTCAGGACAAAGTTCTCATCCATCTGCAGCGTAACCTCTCCCAGCTTATGGTAACTTCTCCCGACTGCCATCGCCGAGCCATAAAAGGAATCCTCCTCTACCATTCTCAGCTCTTCTCCCCCCTGTGCCGGACCGCCATTGATCTCGATCCGCCCAGACTCCTGTCGGTCAATCGAAGTAATGAGACATTCTTTCCCATCGATGAGCAGCGTATCTCCCGCCTGCAGTTCATCGATATCTGCCTTATGAAAATGCTCATAGTCATAGACCGTCAATGTGATGATAACATTGCTTTCATCCTGATGGATCTGCTGCGGTTTGAACCCAGCTGCAAAGGTACAGTTGTCAAAATGCGTCATATTGAGGGTTTCCCGGACTGGTTCAACCGTGAGCGGTTCCGTCCGCTCAGTTTCCTGCGTTTTATCCCGTTTGGGCTGCTCCTGCGCCTGATCATTTTCAGCCACAGCCTCACGGATCGCCCCCTGGCTCTCCTCATCGACAGCCCCTTCCTGTGTGGCTGTCTCCGATGCCGCGCCCGCACAGGCGGTCATCCATACACTCATCCCAAGTGCTGCGGCGATCCATGTTTGTTTCAATCGTCTCATGTTTGCTGCCGCCCCTTTTCGGCTTCTCCTTTTTCCTGGCATTTTCGTAACTGTTCAGTATCTTCACAGTCACGCGCAAAATCCATCAAAAATTGCCTGCGGCAATGGGATTTTTCTGCTTTTTCTTCGCCGCCTCAACCAACTTCTCCATCTCCCGCATTACCTCTTCAAAATCCAGCGCAGAAGTATCCAGTAAAATGGCGTCCTCCGCCTGCTTGAGAGGCGACAATTCCCGGTGCATATCGCGGTAATCGCGCTCGATGATATCCTGCTCGATCGCCTCCAGGGAACAGCTTTCCCCGCGTTCGGTCAGCTCTTTATAACGGCGTTCAGCTCTCACATGACTGCTCGCGGTCAGATATACTTTCAGGGTCGCATCCGGCAGAACCGCCGTTCCGATATCCCGGCCATCCATCACGACATCCCGGCGTCCGGCTAATTCACGCTGCAGCTCCACCAGTTTTTTGCGGACCGGCGCATAGACAGAGGTATTCGAAGCCATATTTCCAACCGCCTCCGTCCGAAGCTCGCTGCTGACATTCTCCCCATTTAAATAAACCTGCTGGATCCCATTTTCATATTCCAGTGAAATGGAAACCGTCTCACAGGCGCGTCCGATCGCCGCCTCATCATGGCTGTCGATGCCCTGGCGCAGAAAATACAATGCCATCGCCCGGTACATCGCCCCCGTATCTACATAAATATATCCATAATCTTCCGCCAGCTTCTTTGCCACTGTGCTCTTCCCAGCCCCGGCTGGTCCATCAATCGCTATATTAATCGGCATTTCGTTTCCCCTTTTTCATATCGTTATAATTCATGATTTTCCGCTGCGCTCCGTCCTGCCAGAACGCCGGTCGACCACGCAATTTGTAAGTTGTAGCCACCCGTGACTGCATCGAGATCCAGCACTTCCCCGGCAAAATAAAGCCCTGGAAGCTTCTTTGACTCCATCGTGGATGGATTAACTTCTTTTACCGTCACACCGCCCTGGGTAATGATCGCCTCATTGAAACCCCTCAGCCCGGTCAGCGTCAGGGTAAAATGCTTTGTCACCTCCGCCAGCCGTCTCCGCTCTTCCTTCGTCACGGCGTTGACCTGCTTGTCCGGCTCAATGCCGCTGCGGCGAATTATGACCGGTATCAGTTTTGATGGGTACAGGTGGTTCACCGCATTTTTAAACTGTTTATTCTTCTCCGTCTCAAAATCGCGCAGAATCCGTGCATCGAGCTGTTCCATGGAAAGCGCCGGTTTCAGATCGATCATCAGAGTCAGCGGACCTTTTTTCAGTTTTTTCGCCGCATAACTGCTGGCACTCAAGAGTACCGGACCCGAAACGCCGTAATGGGTAAACAGCATCTCACCAAATTCACGGTAAACCTCTTTCTTTCCATTTAAAACAGCAGCTTCCACGTTCCGCAGGGAGAGTCCCTGTAGCTCCTTCACATCTTCCTTCGTCTCAAACGGAACAAGCGCCGGCGAAAGTTCCGTCACCTTGTGCCCTGCTGCCTCCGCAAACCGGTAACCATCGCCGGTTGAGCCGGTCGTCGGGTAGGACAAACCGCCCGTCGCCACGATCACTGCATCCGCAGCTATGTAGGAGTCCTTTTTCCCACGCTCATTACCGCCCTGCGCCAGAATCACACCTTTTAATACACCATCCTCCAGCCACAGTTCCCGGACTCCCTGATTCAATTCTACTTTCACGCGCAGCTCCCGCAGCCGTCTTGCAAGCGCCGATGTCACATCCGACGCCCGGTCAGACACCGGAAAGACACGGTTGCCGCGCTCCACCTTAACATGACAGCCGTTCGCCTCCAGAAAATCCTTCATATCCTGATTGGTAAAACCATAAAATGCACTGTACAAAAAGCGGCTGTTTGTCACAACACTGTCAAACAGACCCTCCATATCACAGTCATTCGTCACATTGCAGCGTCCTTTTCCCGTGATATAGATTTTCTTTCCCAGTTTCTCATTCTTTTCATAGATCGTTACCGCGCAGCCATTTTCCGCCGCCGCAATCGCAGCCGCCATACCGGCTGCCCCGCCGCCGATCACGATTATTTTTTTCATATTGCTATCCTTTTCGTTTTTATATCGCTTGGTGCTATCAATCCTGTACCAGGTGAATCGCAAATCCGCCGACTTCTTCTTTAAAATAGGCGAAAATGCAGCGTCCCTGCTCATCAAAGCGCTTCGTCTTTCGATTTTGTATTGATTCCCTCATGCTTCACATGCATATGAAATAATTCCATCGGAGTTGGATCCCCGGCATGCTCTGCCATAATTGCAAGCGTGCTTTCTTTTGCTGTCTGCTCCATTTTGTCCGCTTCCTTTCTATCGTTACACTTAATGCAAAGTTTAGACAAATGTTTGTATTTTTTAAATTGCCGTCTATTTTCTTTAAATATTGATTTTACTGTATCTTACGAAGAATTGCAACCGCGCTTCTTCATATTTCCACACATGATTCCCAAATCGGCCGTCCGCTTCTTTCTATCACTTACGCAGCTTTTTTACCTCACGGATCTTCTCCTCCATCGCCTCCACAACCGTTTCCAGCACCTTGACGCGCGCGTAATATTTGGAATTTCCTTCTACGATCGTCCACGGGGCATAGGTGGTAGAGGTCCGCACCAGCATCTCATTGACTGCCTGCTCGTATGCGTCCCATTTTTCACGGTTGCGCCAGTCTTCGTCCGTGATCTTCCACTGTTTTGCCGGATCCTCCATGCGCTCCTTAAAGCGGCGTTCCTGCTCATCTTTATCAATTTGAATCCAGAATTTCACGATCACCGCGCCAAAATTCGCCATGTGCTCTTCCATCTCGTTGATTTCCTGATATGCCCGTTTCCAGTCCGCCTCACTGCAGAAACCCTCGATCCGCTCCACCATCACGCGCCCGTACCAGGTGCGGTCGAAGATCGCAATATGCCCCGCTTTCGGCATCTCCCGCCAGAAACGCCACAGATAATGGTGTACCTTCTCCACATCATTCGGTGCCGCCGTCGGATTGACCTTGTAGCCGCGTGGATCCAGGTGGCTTGTCAGGCGCCGGATCGCACCGCCTTTTCCCGCCGCATCCCAGCCTTCAAAGCCGATCACCACCGGAATCCGCAGCCGGTACAGCTCGCCGTGCAGCACCTCCAGCTTTTTCTGCAGCTTATCCAGACGTTCCTTATATTCCTCGCGTGTCAGCGTTTTCGTCAGATCCACGCCGGAAAGCACGCCATTTTTAAACCGCTCATCTGGAAGTTTGACCGGCGGATGCACCGCCCCTTCCTCGCGTTCCATTCGGCGGCGGTTCAGCTCATACTCCAGCCGGTCTGTGACGGTGGATAAAATCTTGACTGCCGCATAATTTTTATCAGTCGCTTCCACGATCGTCCACGGCGCGTAGCCGGTATCCGTCCGCTGCAGCATTTCCTCATTCATCTCCAGAAATGTATCGTAATCCTTGTTGCGCTTCCAGTCCGCCTCCGTCACACGCCACGCAGTCTCTTTGCTTTCTTCCAGCCGTTTAAAGCGCTTTTTCTGCTCGTCCCTGGAAATATACAGAAACAATTTGATCAGAATCATGCCGGAATCTGCCAGCTGCTTTTCAAATGAAAGGATATCCCGGAACGCCCCGTTTAGCTCCTGCCGCTTCGTCTCTTTGTCAAACCGGTCAACGGTAACCTTATCGTACCAACTCTTGTCAAAGATCATCATACGTCCATCTTCCGGTGTCTTCGTCCAATACCGCCAGAGAAATGGACGCATCCGTTCCTCCTCCCCCGTCTCCCGGCTCGCATAAACATCAAAGCCGCGCGGATCCAGCGGCTGGATCAGGCGGTTGATCTGCGTTCCCTTACCGCCTGCCCCGAAGCCGTCAAATACGATGACAACCGGGATCTTTTCCTCCTTACAGGCGCGCTGCAATTCTCCCAACTTCACATCCATCTCTTCCCGAAGCTTCTTGTAGTTTTCCTTATCCACTGATTTATTCAAATCTACTTTTTCCAGCATCTTTCCACCTCCACATCAAGCAGTAAAATGACCTTTCACCAATCCCATGGCATCACAATGCTTCGTCTTTACCTTTCCCCGTCATCATCTCATGCTCTTTTTTGATCTCTTCGTATAATTGTACCGAATCCCACTTCATATTATACGGTGTCAGGACTGCTTTATAATCAATCCGTCCGACTCCCTTTTTTCGAAGTGCATAGATAAATGCATCGATCTGGGTGGAAGAAAAGCCTGCCATGATCGCCATCTCATCCGAGAAATCTATTTTCCTGGAAGAATCATTCTCCGGCACTTCTCGCTGCAGCCTCCCGTCCGCCTGTTTATGAGCGGTCCCTTCTTTTTGCGTTTCCTCCCCGGTCTCTATTGCCTGTCTGGCTTCCTTGAGGACATCCTCATCCAGTCCTTTCACGCCAGCCAGCACGCCCACCGGCAGCCCGTACTCCTCCTTTTTCACTGCCCTTAAACGGAATCCCAGTGGCATAAGCGCCTGCTGCACCTTCATTTTTCTTTTGGAATCAGTAAAATTATACAATAATACAGTTGGTTTCATCGTAATTTATCGATTCTCCTCTCTGTTTCTTATTCCCGCCTCATCAATTCTCCGGCTTCTCAATATGATTCTCTATTATATCCTTTTTCTCCCCTTCTGTGCAAGAAAAACAAAAAAACAGCGGCATCAGCCACTTGCTTTCGCTCGTCCGCTGTCTGCCGCTGTCTGATTTTTGTTTCATTTATGTATGTTTCCGCATTTCAGATCCTCTTCCGGTCTGCTGCCAGATAGCTCCTTAGTGGAGAACACCATTTGCATCCGCTACCATACCGTTCGGAGTTACCATGTTCGTCCAGAGTGCTCCGCTATTCAGGTCAAACAGATACCATGCGCCATCGATGAACTGATAGCCTGTCTTTCTTGCACCACGGGTACCGTCGGATACCGGATTCAGATAATACTTGTACGGTCCAATCTGCTGCCAGCCGGTCAGCATCTTGCCTCTCGTACCATCGGATACCGGGTTTAAATAGAACCAGTTATTATCAGTATAGATCCAGTCTGTATCCATGAAGCCGTTTGCATTCAGATGATACCACTCATTATCAACATATACCCAGTTATTCTTAACCGGTACACCATTGATGTAGTAAGACCAGCCGTAAATGCTGTTTACCCACTGACCATTCGCATTTGCCGGAGTGGAACCACCAGAAGAATTATCGGTCGGAGGTGTACCTGTATACACATCTGAAGAATTCATATAATATTCATCGGACTCATCACTCCACTCACCCTTGTCGCTTCCGTCAACCGCGCGTACCTTAAAGGTATAATCGCCGGATTTCGTCATGTATGGGTAGAAATTGTAGCTTGTGCCTGTGGTTGTAACAGTCGTTACGGTAGAGCTGTTGCGGTACAGCTTAACTTCATACTTGCTTGCATCCGATACACTGTCCCAGGTTGCGGTACGATTGCTCCAGCTAAGATCCTCGACCGTATCCAAATCGCCGTCAACAGCTGACATCGTAATCTTAACTTTCCACTCGCTCTTATCGCCAGATCGCTTCGTAACTTTGTAAGCCGACTTGGTTGCAGAAAGCTTTGTGCCGGATAACTGATAACCGTCCTTTGCCTCGATCGTCAGGTAGATGACCGGCTTATCACCTCTCTCCCACTCGCTGTCGTCATTGTCAAACTCCTGCTCGGTAATCTCAACATTACCCTTCGTAACTTGTACATCCGGATCCCCGATGCTGTCGCCCGCTTCCGGTTTCGCATTGACACGGAACTTAACTTCCGAGATCTTTTTGTCAGCCGCGTATGCCGGAATACTCATCGCCAGTGCCGCCATGATAGCAAGAGCGGAAACCGCCGCTGCCTTCAGGTTATGTCTCATATCCCATCCTCCTTTTTTAATGTACTCTCGCGTACAAACTCTTGTTTCCATTATAACAAACATATCTGCCTGCGTCAAAATAAACTGTCGGTATTTTCAAAATTTTTACCTTGTTTTTTGAAGTAAATGTCTGTTTTCTGTTATTGACAGGATAGCACACTTTTATTACCTGAGAATAACTTTTTGTTTAAGGTTTTCTGACATTTTCGTCAATGATAAAATTTATATCATAATTGCTATTTTCTGTGACATAAAAAGAATGTACCTTTTTGTGTGATGGGGAATTCCAAGGAATTTTCTATCGCACAAAAAATAGACCGGGGCAGATTTCTGCGGTCCGGTCTATTTCTACCTTGCTTAAAAGCAGGTGTTCATTTTATTTGAAATACTCCACACCTGAAGCAAACAGCTGCATATCCTGATTTCCATAGATATTCATGCCTGTATCGCTCCAGCAGCGCTCGTTGTGACCCATCTTACCAAGAATACGTCCATCCGGGCTTGTGATACCCTCGATGCACTGGTAGGAACCGTTCGGGTTCCACTCCTCGCTGACGGATAAGTTTCCGTTCGGATCGCTGTACTGGATCGCGATCTGACCATTTGCGCGAAGTTTTGCAAGCCACTCCTCGTTGGCTACGAAACGTCCTTCACCATGGGACATCGGATTGCAGTATACGCCTCCCAGCTCTGCTTTTCTGAGCCACGGGGACAGGTTAGATACAACCTTTAAGTATGCCATGCGGGAAATGTGGCGTCCAATGTTGTTGGTTGTCAGAGTCGGGGAATCTGCTTTCTGCGGCTCAATCTTGCCTCCGGTTAAAAGTCCCAGTTTGATTAATGTCTGGAAGCCATTGCAGATACCCAGTACCAGGCCATCCCGGTCATGAAGCAGTTTGTCGATCTCCTCCATCATCGCCTCGTTGCGGAATACCGTAGCGAAGAATTTAGCCGAACCATCCGGCTCATCACCTGCGGAGAATCCACCCGGGAACATAATGATCTGGGATTTCTTGATATCCTCTTTGTACTGCTCGATGGAAGAACGGATATCGGATGCATTCTGGTTGCGGAATACACGCACAATCGTCTCCGCTCCGGCTGCCTCAAACGCTTTCGCGCTGTCCAGCTCGCAGTTGGTACCCGGCATTGCCGGAATAAATACGGTTGGTTTTGCCACTTTATGTTTGCATACATATACCTTATCGGTATTGTAAAGTGTCTCTTCTGCTGCCTTCATCGGTGCGCCGGAAGCGGTCGGGAACACTTTCTCCAGGGTTCCGGTCCATGCTTTCAGAGCCTCTTCCATAGAGATCATGGTACTGCCATACTCGAAGGTTCCCTTGTCGGTTACCTCACCGATCACAGTGTACGGGATGGACAGCTCGCCTACCTTGCCATCCGGAACCTCGCAGACGATATTGCCCCAGCCAGCGGCGAAGAAGTCTCTCGGATCTACATTGTGCTCAATCTTTACGCCCAGGCGGTTACCAAATGCCATCTTGCTGACAGCCTCTGCCACACCAGCACCCTCAACCGCATATGCGGAAATAATCTTTCCAGACTCCATATCGCGGTAGATTTTCTCGTAACCATCCATGATCTGGCTGTAAACCGGCAGGTCATGTGCATCTTTCTCGATGGTAAAGAGAACAATCTTGCTGCCCGCTTTCTTAAATTCCGGAGATACCACGTGTTTGGTATCGGAAATATCAACTGCAAAGGAAACCAATGTCGGCGGTACATCGATTTCTCCGTGCTCTTCATCATAGAAGCTGCCGGACATACTGTCCTTGCCGCCGATGGACGGAAGTCCAAATCCGAGCTGCGCACTGTAAGCACCGAGCAGAGCGGAGAACGGTGTGCCCCATCTCTTCGGATCTTCCGTCATACGTTTGAAGTACTCCTGGAAGGTAAAGCGGATCTTGTGGAAATCACCGCCGTTTGCCACGATCTTAGCAACAGAATCCAGCACTGCGTAAGTAGCGCCGTGGTACGGGCTCCAGCTGGACAGGTACGGATCATAGCCGTAGCTCATCATGGTAACAGTATCGCATTTGCCCTCGCTCATCGGCAGTTTTGCCACCATCGCCTGTGTCTCGGTCATCTGGTGAACGCCGCCATATGGCAGGAATACACTGCTTGCGCCCACGGTGCTGTCGAACATCTCAACCAGACCCTTCTGGGAGCATACATTTAAGGAAGAAAGCATGGACAGCCATTTTTCTTTGACATCCTTTACTTCCTGTTTATCAAATACATTGCCTTCCCTGGTCGGAACCTCAACGGTAACGGTTGTCTCCTGATGAGCACCGTTGGTATCCAGGAATGCACGGCTTAAATCTACGATCGTCTTGCCTCTCCAGTTCAGAACCAGGCGCGGGGACTCGGTAACAACGGCAACCGGAACTGCCTCCAGGTTCTCTTCTGCTGCATAAGCAAGCATCTTATCAACATCTTTCGGGTCTACCACCAGAGCCATACGCTCCTGTGACTCGGAAATCGCAATCTCCGTTCCGTCCAGACCTGCATATTTCTTCGGAACCTTGTCAAGGTCAATCTGAAGTCCGTCAGCTAACTCACCGATCGCTACCGACACGCCGCCGGCGCCAAAGTCGTTACACTTCTTGATCAGACGGCTGACCTCTGGGCGGCGGAACAGTCTCTGTAATTTACGTTCTGTTGGTGCATTTCCCTTCTGAACCTCTGCGCCGCAGACCTCGATGGACTCCTCGGTATGTACCTTGGAAGAACCGGTTGCGCCGCCGATACCATCACGGCCGGTACGTCCACCCATCAGGATGATTACATCGCCCGGATCGGAAGTCTCACGGATGACATTTTTGCGCGGAGCTGCTGCCATAACAGCACCGATCTCCATACGTTTTGCCACATAATTCGGATGATAAATCTCTTTTACATAGCCAGTAGCAAGACCAATCTGGTTGCCATAGGAGCTGTAGCCATGTGCTGCATCCTTTACGATGCGCTTCTGCGGAAGTTTGCCGTGCAGTGTTTCAGACATCGGACGGGTCGGATCAGCCGCACCGGTCACACGCATAGCCTGGTATACATAGGTACGTCCGGAAAGCGGGTCACGGATAGCACCGCCTAAGCAGGTAGCAGCGCCGCCAAACGGCTCAATCTCGGTCGGATGGTTGTGGGTCTCATTCTTAAAGTTTACCAGCCACTCTTCTTCCTTGCCGTCGATGGTAACCGGGACTACGATACTGCAGGCATTGATCTCCTCAGACTCCTCCAGATCCTCCAGCTTACCTTCACGGCGAAGCTTCTTCATAGCGAGAACAGCCAGATCCATCAGGCAGACAAACTTGTCGTCACGGTCTTTGTAAATAACCTCACGGTCTGCCAGATACTGCTTGTAGGAAGCCTCCATCGGCTCGTTGTAATCGCCCTTGGTAAAGGTTACATCCTTTAACTCGGTCTGGAAGGTCGTATGACGGCAGTGATCGGACCAATATGTATCCAGCACGCGGATCTCGGTCACAGACGGATCTCTCTTCTCTTCGTTCTTAAAGTAGTTGTGGATATGCTCGAAATCCTTGAACGTCATCGCAAGGTTCAGGGAATCGTAGAGTTCTTTTAACTCTGCCTCGCCATAACCGCAGAAGCCATCGAAAATCTTGACATCCTCCGGCTGCTCAAATACCGTTACCAGCGTTTCCGGCTTTGCGTTGTTATTCTCACGGGAATCCACCGGGTTAATGCACAGGGACTTGATGCCCTCGATCTGCTCCGCGGTCAGTGTTCCGGAAATAACATAAGTTGTCGCGGAACGGATCACCGGATTTTCCTCTTCATTCAGAAGTTTCACACACTGTTCTGCGGAATCGGCTCTCTGATCGAACTGTCCCGGCAGGAACTCAACGGAAAAGATCGTATCGCCTTCCTTGGACGGGAATGCCTCCTCATAGACAAAATCAACCGGCGGCTCAGAGAAGATAGTAATCAGCGCTTTCTGATATGTATCCTCTGATACATCCTCAATATCATAGCGGATCAGTACGCGGACATCGGTGATCGTGTCGATCCCCAGATAGCTTGCGATCTCCTCTTTCAGATCGTGAGCCAATACGGCAAATTCCGGTTTTTTCTCAACGAAAATACGTCTTACGCTCATGTTTTCCTCCTGTTTTTTCGTATTTTAATGTTTCATGTTCTGTAAAATACATTCATTTTTTAGCATAAAAGGCAAATGCCTTCTTCTAGCATCTGCCTTTATCATACACAATTTTTATAGATTAGTAAAATTAATATATTTAATATTTTTTATTAACACATCTTATTGATTACTGTTCACGCATACGTGCCCAGTAACGGAATTTGCCGTGGCTTCGCATTTAAATACGGCAAATTCCTGCTACCACCACGTTTTCTTACGGCACTTTCGGTTCCAAAAGTGCCTACCCGTGAACAGTAACTCTTATTGTATCTCTTGCCTTATTTCATTCCTGCTTTTTTCATTTTGAAATCATTCTTTAAAACGATTTTTTCTGTTCCAACGTCCCTGTCTCATTCAGTGCAAGCAGCTTTCCCATCCCCGTCGAACGGTCATACGAAACAACCGACAGACTGGCATTCGCCACAATGATCTCCTGCGGCTCCCGATGGAAACGGAGCAGATAATTCATCAAAAAGACGAGGATCCCACCGTGCGCCACGATCACCGCATCCCCGGCTGTCTCCTCCAAAATCTGTCGGATCGCCCGTTCACTCCGCGCCTCGCAGGATTTTCTTGATTCTCCGCCGGACGGGATGCCGACCATCGGCTGTTCCCTCCACAGATGAAATTCATCCGGGTACTCTGCTTCCACCTGCTGCCAGCTTTTGCCTTCCCAGCATCCAAAATCGCGCTCCCGCAGCCCCGTCAGGCGGCGGAGCGGTAATTTTCCTTCCTTTGCCAGGATCTCCGCCGTCTGGGATGCACGCGCAAGCGGGCTGGCATAGACCGCATCGATCCGCGTTTCCGCCGGATAGCCGCTCCTTTCTTTCAGGACAGTGGCAAGCTGCTCCGCCTGCTGCCGTCCTGTTTCGTTCAGCGGAATATCCGTCGTTCCCTGTATCTTTCCCGCCCGGTTCCAGTCGGTCTGACCGTGACGTACCAAATAAAACAGCATTTTCTATTACTCCTGTTCATCTATCTCTTTCTGAGCCATCTCTGCCGCCTGACCGCTGACCTTCATCGCGTCCATCGTCAGCTTCATGATGTCACGGATCTCATCCTCGCTCATCTTCATGCGCTCCGCCAATTCCGCAAGGGTCGCCTCACGTCCCAGCTCCCGCGCCATGCTCGCAGAAATATCCTTGAGGACATTAACACGCGCCGCCATCTCCTCCTCGATCTTCGTCTCGCGGTTCTGAATCTGCAGCGCATCCTCGATCGCCGCGCGCACCCGTTTCTCCATCTGTGCGTCAAAATCGCCTCCCTCATACTCGCCTGCAAACAGGAACAGTGCCATATTCGCCTCCTGCACCAGATCGCCCGCCGGAAGTCCCCGATCGTGGTACTCCTCCGCGATCTGAACCGCCTTCGCCAGTTTTAACTCCGTCAGACGGGAAGCCGCTGTCTTGTCCCCCTCCGTCAGTTTTTTCAGAAGCGCCGTTTCCTCCTCCGGCGTGCCCTGCGGGAGATTTTTCAGTTCCTCTAAGTAAATATCATAAAATGTATTAGATTCCATGTGGTATTCCCTCCTAAAAAATACATACTTCTAAGATGATTCCGTCATTTTATCACAAACAAGACACAGATACAATCATTATTGACTCCGCTCTCCAATCATGTTACACTGAATACAGTTCTATAAGGAGGACTAATAAATGGATATCAACTATGAATTATATAAAGTATTTTACCACGTAGCCTCGACGTTAAGCTTCTCCGAGGCATCCAAGCAGCTTTTCATCTCCCAGTCGGCGGTCAGCCAGTCGATCAAGGTACTGGAGAAGAAACTGAACCAGACTCTTTTCATCCGCAGCACAAAAAAAGTACAGCTTACCCCGGAAGGCGAGATCCTGCTCAAGCACGTGGAACCGGCGATGAACCTGATCCGTCAGGGCGAAAACCAGCTGCTCGACTCTAACAGCTTAAACGGCGGTCAGCTCCGCATTGGCGCAAGCGATACGATCTGCCGCTATTATCTGGTGCCATTTTTAAGCGAATTTCACAAGCGCTACCCGAATATCCACATCAAGGTTACCAACCGTACCTCCATCGAATGTGCGCGGCTTCTGGACAACGGTCAGGTCGATTTTATTCTGACGAACTATCCAAACTCCGGGCTCGGTGGAACGCAGAATATCCATGTGCTGCGCGAATTCAACGATATATTCGTCGCCAATGAGACCTATTTTCCGATGAAAGACCGCCCGGTTACACTGCGCGAGCTGCAGGCGCTCCCAATCCTCATGCTGGATCGCAAGAGTACCACCAGCGAATTTCTGCACAACATGTTCCAGAAGCACCAGCTCGACCTCGTACCGGAGATTGAATTAAGCAGCAACGATCTGCTCATCGATCTGGCGCGCATCGGTCTCGGCATCGCATTTGTCCCGGATTTCTGTCTCCCGACTGGCGAAAAAGAACTTTATGCCCTGACCCTGACTGAAGCCCTGCCGCCGCGCCAGCTCGTCGTCGTCCACAATGAGACAATGCCGATCTCACAGGCATCGCGTGAATTTATTGAACTTCTGGAAAACGGCTCCAAAACGCCTGGAGCTCCTGCTCCAGAGACGAAAGACTGACCCGTTTGACATCGCTCCATTCCCTTGGAAATAATTCCCGATACTCCCGACGCCAGAACCGGTCATCCAGTAAAAGGATGACGCCCTGATCGGACGCGGTCCGGATGACCCGCCCTGCCGCCTGGAGTACCTTATTCATGCCCGGATACTGGTAGGCATATGCAAATCCATCTTTTCCCTCTTCTTCAAAATATCCCTGCAAAATTTTCTGCTCCGTGCATACCATCGGGAGCCCGGTTCCGACCACGATCACGCCGATCAGCCGATCGCCTGTCAAATCGATTCCCTCCGAAAACAGACCGCCCATCACGCAGAACGCCACCAGGGAGGTATCACGTTCAGCTGTTTGTTCGGGAGAAAATTTCTGTAAAAATGCTTCCCGTTCTTCCTCGGTCATGTGAGAATCCTGGACCAGGATTTCCATACTTTTTCCATTTTTCCCGGAATGATTTTTCATTTTTTCATTATCATCCAATTCAACCTTCTGATACGCATATTCTTCTTCACACACCTCACGCACCCGGTTCATATACTGATACGACGGAAAAAACACAATATAATTGCCCTTTTTCACACTTGCCATAACCTGGATATACCGCAGCACCCGCCGGTATTCCACCTCATTGCGCCGCGTATAGCGGCTCGTCACATCCGTCGCCGCCAACAGAAGACGCCGCTCCTGTGGAAACGGGGACGGCACGTAGACTGTATAGTCCTCCTCCTGATCTGACAGAAGCATCCGATAATACCGGAGCGGCAGAAGTGTTGCCGAGAAAAAAACCGCCGCCTTTCCCTGCGACAGGCACTCTGCCAGATTTTCAATCGGATTGACACAATAAAGCCGGATGACAAATTCGCCGGACGGCAGAAGTTCCGTGTAAATCCGGTAATGCTCATCGACCCGCTCATACATATTTAAAAAATGGCGCACCGAAAAATAAAAATCCAGAATCGTGTCCCGTCCATCTTCCTCGCCCGGCTTTTCCAGATACTTTTCCATTTCCCCAAAAACACTGTTTAACACTGGAACCAGATGTCCGGCATCCGTGATCACATGGTATCCGCCGCATTCCCGCTTCATCTCCAGAAGCGCCTTATTTAACCTTGTAAGCTGCCGCCCCAGCGTCGGCGCACGATGTCCCAACACCTTTTTCGTCAAAAGCACTTCTTCCTTTATAATAGAAGCACTGTACATTTCCCGCGCGCGCGATACCAGATTGTGGGCTTCATCCATCAGGAAGAAATAGTCCCCCTCGGCCCCATCCGCAAAATAACGTTTCAAGCGCACATCCGGGTCAAAGACATAATTATAATCACAGATGATCCCATCCACAAACGAAGAAATATCGAGGCAGAACTCAAACGGGCAGACCTGAAATTTTTCCGCATACTCTAAAATTACCGAACGCGTAATTCCAAATTCCTGATGCAAAATTTCATACACCGCATCGTTGACACGGTCAAAATGCCCTTTCGCACGCGGGCACATTTCCGGATTACACACCGGTTTTTCCAAAATACACAACTTTTCCTTTGCCGTGATCGTGACCGAACGAAAATACAGCCCGCGTTCCCGCAAAATCGCCAGCGCCTCTTCCGCCACCGTCCGCGTGATCGTCTTCGCCGTCAGGTAAAAGAGTTTCTGCCCATGTCCTTCCCCGATCGCTTTAAGCGCCGGAAATACCGTCGAAAGTGTCTTTCCAATCCCGGTCGGGGCCTGGACAAACAGCCTGCGCCCGCGCTCCAGCGTCCGGTAAACCGCCACCGCCAGCTCCCGCTGTCCCGCCCGGTACGGATAGGGAAATTCGAGCGCTTTGATTGATTCATCACGTCGCAGCCCGTTGTGATAGAGGTAACGCGCCCATTTGACATATTCATGGATCAGACCAGCAAACCATTCAGAAAGTTCGTTCATCGTCTGGATCTCCTGAAAGCGGCGGATCTCCTCCGTCTCCAGATTACAGTAGGTGAGCTGCAGTGTCACTTCGTCCAGCGCTTCCTGTAATCCATAGATATAGCCATAACAGCGCGCCTGCGCCATATGCACGCCAACCGCTTCTTCCAGACAGTTTACATCCTGGTAAACACACTTGATCTCATCGATCGTGACATCTTTTCCATCCCGGATGATTCCATCCGCACGCCCCTCGACCACGATCTGGAATCCGTCCTCCTCCACCGAATGGCGCAGCGACACCTCCGCCTGATACCCTGATCCCATCCGCCGCTGTATCTTCCGGTGCATCCGTCCTCCAGCTAACATCGCCTCTTTCTGTGCACCCGCCGTGCGCCGGTTATCAATATCCCCCGAACGCAGAACGAACTCAACCAGATTGCGGACGGAGATCCGTATCTGCCTGCCGGTCAGCTCCATGTGTGGTTCCTCCCTTCCCCGTACATGTACTCTCGGAATCTTTCTGTGCTTGATTTTGTGAAATGATTTTTTGTCAGTTGTGCCCAAATTTCTGAGGCGTACGCGGTGCGTACGTTGATGAAATTCGGGTGCGGCTGGCGGAAAATCAGCCACAAAAGCACGTGCAGAAAGACTCCGAGAGTACATATATATGTCTATCAAAAAGACTGCAGACACCATCTTCTCTCCGGCACCCGCAGTCTTTCTTTATTTTCGTACTATCAACTTTTCTTTCATCATGCCGATTCGAGCCATACATATCCTTCCAAAATATCTATGATATCTATGTTCCACTTGAACCAGCCTTCCAGCCCTTTTATGCCGCTGTCACATTGTCCGCTTCCATCGTGTCAAGGAACGCCTCATACTCTGCATCCTCGCCCGTGTACTCAACGGTCAGAATCTGTGTCAGATCCAAACTCATAACTCCCAGAATCGACTTGGCGTCAATGACAACACGGTTATAAAAAACATCAATATCAAAATCGCATTTCATAGAAGCATTGACAAATTTCTTTGCATCTTCTATCGTTTTCAGCATAATTTTTCTCTGTTTCATAATAAACAACTCCTTTTTCCTGAATGTACCAACAGAATTTTTCCCTCCGTTTTTTAGGCACATTTAAAACCATAAAGATTTATTCAGTGTTTATAGCATGATTTTTGTCGAATGTCAATTTGATTTCTTTTATACCGCATATTTTTAATACATGATTTTTACCAAAAAAGCAGCGTGTTTCTTGGTAAAATATTCCGACGTCTAGAACTATCGTCGTATTCATTTCATGATATATTGTCATTATTTATATACATCAAATGGTTTAGCGGATTGTTTTTGGGCAGTTGAACTAAATATTCATTGTGATTTTCCACCCAGCATGAGCACACAAATTCTCTTTTACCAAATTATCCTGATCTCTAGTTTCCATATAAAATGATGAATGATACTTAATAAATGGAAAAAAATATATTAAATCAAAAAAAATGAAAAATTATAAAAAAATTGTTGACTTTTCGTTATGGCTATGATATCATAACTGAGTCAGCAGCGAAGGGGAATAGTTCAATGGCAGAGCAACGGTCTCCAAAACCGTTAATGGGGGTTCGAATCCCTCTTCCCCTGCTTCTAAAGGCGTCAGTGATTCAGAGATGAGTCATTGGCGTTTTTTGTTTTTTTAAACATTCAAGTCGAACGTCCATGAGACTTGGCGCGTGATTCTGGTCAGAGAAGCTGACATATTCCTATCAGAATCACTGCGCATCCTCGCGGAGCGTTTATCTCAGTCGGAGACCTAACTCCCACTGAGACAAATTTGCTGTTACTCACATTACGCTAATATTATTTTTCTTAAATTTTCCCAAAATCCAAGCAACCTACAGCAGCCCAATCGCCTCCCGCACATTTGCCACCCCTTCCAGCCGGATATCCGACCTTGGTTTCAATTTACTGACATTGACCATCGGAAGAATGCATCTTGTAAATCCCATCTTGACTGCCTCATGGACTCTCTGCTCTGCCATCGAGACGGCGCGCACCTCTCCGGAGAGTCCGACCTCGCCAAATACGATCGTTTTCTCGTCCAGCGGACGGTCTTTATAGCTGGAAATCAGCGCCATCACGATCGCAAGGTCAAGCGCCGGCTCGTTCATCTTCATGCCGCCTGCAATGTTGACATACGCATCGTACCCGGACAGGGCATAACGGCATCGTTTTTCCAACACTGCCATGAGCAGGTTCACACGGTTGTAATCGACGCCCGCTGCCGTCCGCCGCGGCAGTCCGAAATTCGTCTTTGACACCAGTGCCTGCACTTCCAGAAGAATCGGGCGGGTTCCCTCCATCGAGCAGGCAGTCACCGCACCGGATGCCTCCGCCGGGCGCCCTTCCAGCATAAATTCGGATGGATTCGGCACCTCCGCCAGTCCTTCCTCCCGCATCTCAAACACGCCGATCTCATTGGTCGAACCGAAGCGGTTCTTCACTCCCCGCAGAATCCGGTAGGACGCATGGCGATCGCCCTCAAAATATAGCACTGTATCGACCATATGTTCCAGCATACGCGGTCCCGCCACAACGCCCTCTTTCGTCACATGACCGACGATAAAGACTGTCACACCCAGTCCTTTTGCGAGCTGCATCAGGACGCCGGTGCACTCTCTTACCTGGCTGACACTGCCCGGTGCGGAACCTGCCGCCTCGATAAACATGGTCTGGATCGAGTCGATCACGACCACATCCGGGCGTACCTCCCGGATTACCTCCGCGATCGTATCCAGGTTCGTCTCACTCAAGAACGAAAGTGGTCCGCGCACCGTCCCGATCCGGCTTGCCCGCAGTTTGATCTGTTTTAATGACTCCTCGCCGGAGACGTATAAAACCTTTTGTTCCTGTCCTGCCAGGTTCCGGCAGACCTGCAGAAGCAGGGTTGATTTTCCGATTCCCGGATCTCCGCCGACCAGCACCAGGGAGCCACGCACCACGCCGCTTCCAAGCACCCGGTCAAGTTCTGCAAATCCGGTTCTCGTCCGATCCGTATCGGAAAGCTCAATTTCATCTAAGCTGACCGGCTTTGTCTGCGCGCCAACCCGTTTCCCCGGTGCCGCCGTCAGCGAAGCCGCTGCCGCATACCGCCCTGCTGCCGTACCGGATGATGCCGGTGCGGACGGCGCTTCCACCATCGTATTCCACGCCTTACACGCCGGGCACTGCCCCATCCATTTGGAAGATTCATAACCGCATTCCCTGCAGAAAAATCCCGTTGATTTTGCCTTTGCCATGCTGATTCCTTTCCAAACACTTCTTCTCATATTTCTTATTACACAAAAAGCTGCTGCATGGCGGAAACCGGCTTCCGGCGCACACGCCCGCCATTCCTGCCATGCAGCAGCTTTCATCTCATGCATTGTAACTTGTACGTAACGTTTTGTTTTTCTTTTCCTTATCTGGCTTCAATCCGGATTGCGGTTGCCTTGCCCGGGTTCAGTTCCACGCTCAGTACCAGTTTGCCACTAACGTTGGTCTTCATGCCGCCGACCGATACGCCGTCTACATATACCTCATACTCACGCTCATCCTCTAACTGAATGGTAATCTGAGCATCCTTCTCGCCCTCAACCGAAAACTGTACGGAAGTATCTCCCGCCTGGAAATGATTGACTGCCGTGCCCGGTACCGACTCATATACGAACATTCCGTTGCGCTCCAGCTTGGTAATCTCGCCGAATGTTTTTACCTTATAAAGATCGCCCTGAAATTCAAAATCCTGCAGCTTGGACTTTGCTGCTAACATATAATTGCCAAAACTGATGGTTCCGTCATCCTCGATGCGGATTAACTCGCTAACTACTGGCATAATGCTTTATCCTCCTAGTATCCTTTTAATCAATATCGCAACTGCTCCGCACTTACACAGTTACTCAGTAGTATCATTTTAACACACTTCGACCGGGTTTACCAGTCTTTTCGCTTCCAGCCCTTTAGACCGTCTCAAATTTCAGCTGATCGCCATCTTTTTCAATCCGAACCTCTGTTTTTTTCCGGATCGTGCCTTCCAGGATCTTCTCAGAAAGCTGATCCTCGATCTGCGTCTGGATCGTCCGGCGCAACGGTCTTGCACCATATTTGGAATCATATCCCTTATCTGCCAGGAAATCGATCGCATCATCTGTGATCGTGAGCGTCATTCCAAGCTGATCCTCCGTCCTTTTCTTGATGCCGCGCAGCAGAATGCCCGCGATCGTCTTGATATTCTCCTTCGTCAGAGGATGGAATACTAAAATCTCATCGATTCGGTTTAAAAACTCCGGCTTAAACATCCGGCGCACTTCCTCCATCACGCGCTCTTTCATAAACGCATAATCCGCTTTCTCACCGCTCTCCGACGAGAATCCAAGGCGCTTCGGGGAAATAATATTTTCAGCGCCCGCATTGGAGGTCATAATCAGAATCGTGTTCTTGAAATCCACCTTCCGTCCCTGTGCGTCCGTAATGTGTCCGTCATCGAGGATCTGCAGCAGAATGTTAAATACATCCGGATGCGCTTTTTCAATCTCATCAAAGAGAATAACCGAATATGGATTGCGACGCACCTTCTCGCTGAGCTGTCCGCCCTCCTCGTAGCCAACATATCCTGGCGGCGAACCGATCATCTTGGAAACGCTGTGTTTCTCCATGTACTCCGACATATCAACGCGGATCATCGCATTTTCCGTGCCAAACATCGCCTCCGAGAGTGCCTTGGAAAGCTCTGTTTTTCCTACACCCGTCGGCCCCAGGAACAGAAACGAACCGATCGGCCGCTTCGGATCCTTGAGTCCCACACGACCACGGCGGATCGCACGCGCCACGGCGGATACAGCTTCCTCCTGTCCGACCACACGCTCATGCAGAATGGACTCCAGTTTCAGCAGCCGCTCTGACTCTTCTTCTGCCAGCTTGCGAACCGGGATCTTCGTCCAGTCAGAAACAATGTCCGCAATCTCATTTTCACCGACCACTAACTTGCGTGAATTTTTCTCTTTTTCCCATTTTTCACGAATCTTTTCAATCTTTTCCTGCTTTTTCTGCTGCTTCTTCTTGATCTCACCGGCTTTCTCATAGGCTTCAGCCTTGATCGCCTCTTCCTTCTGACCTTCGAGTTTTTTGATCTCCGCTTCGAGCTTTTTGATCTCCTCCGGCTCCGTATATACAGTCAGACGCAGCTTCGAGGATGCTTCATCGATCAGATCGATCGCCTTGTCCGGCAGGAAACGGTCATTGATATAGCGGGCAGACAGGCGCACCGCTGCCACCAACGCCTCATCCTGGATCGATACCTTGTGGTGCTCCTCATAGCGGCTGCGAAGCCCCTTCAAAATCTCGATGGATTCCGCCTCCGTCGGCTCATCCACCATAACCGGCTGAAACCGGCGTTCCAAGGCCGCATCTTTTTCGATGTATTTGCGGTATTCTTCCAGCGTCGTCGCACCGATGAGCTGAATCTCGCCCCTCGCCAGCGACGGTTTCAGGATATTGGAGGCATCGATCGCGCCCTCCGCGCCGCCTGCGCCGATGATCGTGTGAATCTCGTCAATAAACAAGAGCACATTTCCACTCTCCCGCACCTCGGCAAGTACCTTCTTAATCCGCTCTTCGAACTCACCGCGGTACTTGGATCCTGCGACCATGCCGGACAAATCGAGGCTGACAACCCGCTTTTTCGCGATCGTCTCCGGTACATTGCCGGAAACAATGAACTGTGCCAGACCTTCCACAACCGCCGTCTTTCCGACGCCTGGTTCCCCGATCAGGCACGGATTATTTTTCGTCCGGCGGCTTAAAATCTGAATAACACGTTTCATTTCCCGTTCCCTGCCGATGACTGGATCGAGCTTTCCGTCCCGCGCCATCTGGGTCAGATCCCGGCTGAAATTGTCCAGATTCGGTGTATTGCCTTTCTCCGGGCGCACCCGTCCTGCTGCCGCATCTTCCGCTGCCTCGGACGGCGCATCATCGCCCATAGCCCCCATCAGATCCACATATAATTTCTGAATATTAACATTCATTGTATTGAGTAAACGGCACGCAGTTGATTTTCCATCCTTGATGATAGCAATCAGGATGTGCTCCGTTCCAATCAGAGGCGCTTTGAAAAAAACCGCCTCATCATAACTCGCCTGCAGCACGGCGCGCGCCCCCGGCGTATACTCAATCTGTCCCTCTACCTGAGTCGCCACTGCCGGGCTTATCAGACGCTCCATCAGTTCCATGACACGCTCTTCTGTCACATCATGTTCTGCCAGAACCGCTGCCGCCACGCCAGTTTCCTCTTTTATCAGTCCTAAAAGCAGATGCTCCGTCCCCACATAGCCGTGTTCCAGCTCCTGCGCTGTCTCGACTGCCAGACGGATCGCTTCTCTGGCTTTCTGAGTAAAACGATCGATCATTTTACTGTTCCTCCTGTTTCTTTTTACTTTACACCAGCTTCGGCAGTTCCTCCCGCAGATACCGCGCCCGCTCTGCCTCCAATTCCTCACGTCCCAACGGCTTGCTCGAACGTTTCTGTAAGTTTGCCGGCTGGATGCCGATCATCAGGCGGTAAATGCTCACAAATTCTGCCGGTTTTAACAGCCCGTCCGCGATGCCCGCCCAGACATGAGATAGAAATGTCATCGCTTCCTTGAGCGTCATCCGGCGCGCATATTTCAGAACGCCGTAGGACTTGTACGCCTCATCCTCCCGCTCCAGGCGGTGCCTCGACAGAGAAACCTCGCGGAACTGATTTTCCTGCGCCGAAAGCTGCCCCGCCACGTTGGCTACCAGCTCCAGAATCTCCTGCTCGGTGATGCCGAGTGTCTTCTGATTGACTACCTCGTACAGATCGCCGTAGTTTTCATTGCCTCTGCCATAAACGCCGCGCACGGTCGTGCCGAAACGTCCCATATCGCCCAGAAGTTCCTGAAATTTCTTATTCATTGTCAGAGACGGCAGATGCACGACCACGGACGCCTTCATTGCTGTTCCGACATTCGTCGGATAGGACGTCAGATACCCATATTTCTCATTAAATGCATACGGAATCTTCTCGTTGATATAATCATCCAGCTCATCCGCTTTTGCATAACATTCTTGCAGATCGAGTCCCGATGCCAGCACCTGTAACCGGATATGATCGTCCGCATTTAATACCATGCTGACCCGCTCATCCTCCGAACAGAGGATCCCACCCGGCGTCGTCTTCTCCGCCAGCGTGCGGTTTAAAAGCCGCCGTTCCCGCAATGCGGTGCGGTCAAGCTTCTCCATCAATTCTAGATCTTCATATTCATAAAACTGACCGTCCCGGTCACCCAGATCGCGAAAATTCTGTTTTAAACGGGCAATCATCGTCCGCGCCTCATCCGGCTCCAGACGGCTCGGAAATTTATATTCCTCCCAGTTCCGAGACAGACGCACCCGGCTGGAAACGATATTGGACGCATCATTCGCCACTTCCTCAAACCATTTCGTCATGTCTCATCTCTCCTTCCAGACTGTGTATCTTATCCCGGCAGGCAGCAGCCGTCTCATAGTCTTCTTCCTGCAACGCCGCTTCCAGCCTGCGTTTCAGCTGCTTAATCTGCTCCTCCGGGCTGAATTCCAGTTCTCCTTTCTTCGTCACCTCTGCAGCCGCCTGACTGCGCGGCTGGATCTTCGGATGTTTGCCGGTATGGCTCGAATTTTCCTGCAATTTCTTAATTTTCTCTCCAAGCAACGGATCAAACACATGATAACAGTCCGCGCATCCGAAACGGCTGTTCTTGATAAATTCTTCATACGTCGTGCCGCAGGTCGGGCATACCACATCCTCTTTCGGTGCCTGGCTGGCAGACGCATCCGTCAGTCCCAAAAGGCTCGAAAGCAGTTTTCCAAGCGGAAATTCTCCCTCAATCAGTGCCGAGTACGGTCCCAGATCCATCTCTTTCGCGCACTGGGCGCAGAGATTATGCTCTGTCTTGACGCCGTTAAACACTTCTGTATATTTAATATTCGCTTCGCGAATCCCACATTTCTCACACAGCATAATTTATCCTCCCAACACACACATCCCGCAACGGTTCCAATACACAAAAACCATCGCCCGCAGCCGGAACCTGCTATTCCGCTGTAAATGCGTCATAAATGGAATCCACCAGATTGTGAACCTCCTCGCGGCTCACATTTTTACAGACACCTCTTGCCAGAATTACACTGAGATCCCGGCGCATCTCCGAGATCGTCCGCATCTTATCCGTGTCAAGTGCAATCACTGCCCCGCGGCGGCGGTCCACCCGCAGAAAGCCTTCCTGTTTCAGTACAGAATATGCCTTGTTGACCGTGTGCATGTTAATTCCGATGTTATCCGCTAACTGGCGCACGGATGGCAGCGTATCGCCCTCCCGGATCTGGTCGGTCGCAATCCCGATGATGATCTGGTTTATGAGCTGAATATAAAGCGCTTCCTCACTGTTAAAATCAATCTCTACAATCATACTCCACCATCTTTCATTCTGACGGCAGACCCCGTTTCTAAATACAGTCAGCCGCCTGTTTTATCATTTGTTATATAGATTGTATAACAAACAGATGTTTTCGTCAACTGTAAAACTGTGTTAATTGTGTGAACTTGTTACTGTTCACGGATAGGCACTTTTGGAACTGAAAGTGCCGTAAGAAAACGTGGTGGCAGCAGGAATTTGCCGTATTTAAATGCGAAGCCACGGCAAATTCCGTTACTGGGCACGTATGCGTGAACAGTAACGTGAACTTGTTACAAAAAAATCGATATAAAAGAAAAGACAGATACCCACCAGAAATCTCCTGGACAGATATCCATCTTTTCCTCTTTTATTTACTGCGGATCGTCGATATACTCAAATCCATCCTCATCACGCCGATCCCGCTCTAACCGGGCTTTTGCCTCGCGGGCGCGTCTGGATCGCTCTGATTCCGACTCATATCTCGTTGGGCGATCACCGTATTCCTCCCGTTCCAGCGTGTAGTAAAGCTCCGAGCGGGATGCCGGGCGCACATGAATCGCCGGGCGCGCATTCCGGCGGTCTCCCGATGCTGCAGACTCTTTCGCCGCACGATGCGCCGATGCAGGCGTGTAATCGCGCTGCAGGCGGCTTTCTTTTGCTGAAACGGCACGTTCCCGTTCTGTGCGTCGGCTTTCTGCCACTGCCTGGCGTTCCCGCTCTGCACGGCTTCCGTCTGCCGAAGTTCTGCGAGGACGCTCAGTACGGCTTTCCTCTGCCGCATCTCTGCGGGTGCGCTGCAGACGTTCTTCTTCTGATGCCTCTCTGCGGACACAAGCCGGACTGCTTTCTTCTGGCATTTCTCTACGGACGCGTTCGGAACGATTTTCGCTTCCTGCTTCCCGGCGGCGTCTTTCCTCCGGCATCCGTTTTGCGCGGTCTGCCGATGCTGCTGCCTCCATACTCCGCTCCCGGCGAACCGGCTGGGACGCGTGCCCCTCATCCCTTGTCCGGCGGACCGGCGGCGTCTCGCGCTCCTCTTCCCGCTCCCGGCGGACCGGTCTTGTCTCCAGCGTCTCTTGGGTTCGGCGCGCACTCCGCCGCCCTTCCTCCATCCGCTCTGCGGACGGGCGGCGTCTGTCATCCGCTGCCATGCGCTCCTTCTCACTCCGCGCTGCCGGTCTTGCCGGCATCATTTCCCCATCTTCTCTCTTGTCGCGCCCAGTGCCTCGTTTTACCCGTGCGTCTGCCGCCGGTCGTGCATTCGGCGATGACGGACGACGCTTGGACCTCTGTCTGCCTCCGGCTGCCTGCGCTTCCTCTCTCCACTCTTTCCGCTTGAGCAGAAGATTGATCACGATAAAGAACAAGATTACACACGCTACGCCCAGAACCGCAAGCATGACAAAGCGAATATTATAATCCCTGCAAAGTGCGTTGTACTTATCTACAATCTCTTCCACTTGTGCATCATCGTATTTAGTTGCCAGAGACGGGTCTTCAAAATATCGTTGGAAGGTCTTTTCTGCAATATCATACCGATACAGCGACTTCTCGCCGCTCTCATTCATACCATATACGACACAATACTTCTGCTGTTCATCGCTCTTCCACACCCAACCCTGCACTTTATACGTGCCGTTTAACTGAATGGTCGTCTCCATAAATCCATCCGGAATCTGAACCGACTCATCCGGTGGAAGCACCAGAATCGACTTTGCTGTCACATCGATCGTCACATACGGCGATAACACACCGGATTCCGGTATATAAATATAAAATGCACCATTTCCATCGGCACCCTGCAAATACAAAAGCGTCAGGTCATTGCCATTTCCACACTGGACCTCTGAACCGCCATAAGTACAGGTAGACTGCGTATATCCTTCCGGAAGCAGGGAGGCATCAAATTCCGTCGCCACCGTATAGGAAACGCCGTCTATTTCCACATCCAGCCCGTTTTTCACAACCGGCGTTGTCCCAACTGCCTCTGTTTCAGCCCCTGTCTCCGCCTCTGACGGCACATCGACCGTATCGAGCTTATTGACTGTGATCGTGTAGCTCTTAGTTGTCTGTCCATCCTCCGCCGTCACCTTGCAGACAACGGTATTAGCACCTACCTTTAATCCGGAATCACCGCTGACAAGGACTTTCGCCTTGCTGTCCTTCGCACTCGCGCTGACCGCCAGCTTATCGACGCTGGCTCCTACCTGCGCCGTATAGGAAGTCACATTTGGCGAAAATGCAGGGGAAAGTGTTCCTGGAGAAATCTTCAAGGACGAAAGCGCCGCTTCCGCCGAGGAGGTTGCCGGTGCTTTTACTTTGACGCTCGCCGTTCCCGTTTTAGAAACTGTGACTGCCTGTGCATCTGAGTCATAGACTTCATAACTTCCCACAGAGATCGACGTATTTCCCGCCTGCACTGCCTTGAATTTCAGCGTATAGGAAAATGCCTTCGTCGAATTGGAATCCATCGTTCCAACCAGGCGGACGGAACCTGCACCGCCGCTTGCGTTATTTCCGCTCACAAACTCAATGACCGACGGATCATAGGAAAGTACCACGTCGGATGCCCCTAGATTTCCATCCTGAGAGGAGATCTTCACATTGACGCTGAACTCCTGCCCCACCGTCGCACTCGGATCGGAAAATGAAATTTTCGCGCTGGATGCATAGGCGCTGATCCCACCAACCGGCGCCGCCACCGTCAGCATACCTGCCACAAGTATACCTAATATGATATTTTTAAACCTTTTCATTCAACTGCCCTGTCCTATATTCTTTATTGGTAACGGTCCCATATCTGCACCGTTCCCTTTCTTTACAAATTTTCACGTACCCGCTGCCATCTCTCAAGACCAGCCGCAGGTACGTGAAATATCCCTACAGTCCCAGAATCTTCTTCTGCATCAGAAGAATATCCAAAATATCTACTTTTCCATTTCCATTTAGGTCGGCGCGCGCGATTTCCTCCGCTCTTAACTTTCCAAGTCCCAGTATCGACCGCTGTGCCAGCAGGATATCCATGATGTTCAGCTTACCGTCGCCGTTGACATCCCCGCGCACCGACGATGCCGCATGCGTTCCCGATGTGGACTGGGATGGTGCCGCCGCGCTGGTCGGCGACTGGCTCCCCTGCGGACTGCCGGCGCTCCCGACAGACTCCCCATTTGGCGCAATCAGGGTTCCGGAACTGCCGCTCCCAAATCCATTCACATTCGATCCCGGTGCAGACTGCCCGGAAGGAGAGCTTCCTGAACTGCTTCCCGAAGAGGTCGGACCGACAATCTGCACATCCGAACCGCCGGAGGAAGAATTTCCTGAACTGCTTCCTGAAGACATGCCCGGTCCCGTCGCCGGACCGCTAGAGCTGCTTCCAGAGGAAACGCCGCTTCCAATCGAGCTTGAGTAGGTCGGACCGCCTGACTGGCGCACTACGTGAAGGACGTAATTTCGCAGATTTCCATTTGCCGCTTTGACCGTCACGGTGATCTCATTGACACCGCTCTGCAGATCGACCGTTCCCGTTCCGGCAATCGTTGCCTTGGAATCAATCGCGCTCGCTACTACCGTCACGCTTGCCACCGACGGATCCACGATCAGATCGTAGGACTCTGTATCTCGGTTAAAGGTCGGTGTCAGTGCAAATCCATCGACACCCAGCGCCGACAGCTTGTTGTTCGGGCTGCCGTCCAGCGTCGGTTTGACGCAGGCGCCCGCCGGCATATTTTTATACACCGGAATCGAGAACTCAAGTGTTGTATTTGCCAATGCCGTGATCTTCGAAAGCGTCAGTCCTTCGGCAGCTGCCGCCTGCACATTCGTCATGTACTGGTGTTTATAAAGGTTGCTGCCCTGCACATTAAATTTCTTTAAGTACAGCGTATCCTGTCCTTTTTTTACATAATTCTCGCCGTAATAAACCGAACCGCCACGGATCGATTTCTCGATGCTGTTCCACGGGCGCAGATAGGTTCCCGACTGGGATGCCCACCAGAGTCCGCGTTCTACCGCACTCATCGAGCCGGACTGATATGCCTCTATATTAAAGAAGTTATAATAACCCTGATAGCCGGACACCGTTCCGGAAATACTGCGTCCGGTTCCCTGGCTGCCCTGTTCCTGCAGAATCATCGATGCCAGAATATATGGATTGACTCCCGATTCGGATGCCGCATTCATGATGATATCTACATAGGAAGTGCCGATTGCAGACTGCTGCGCCACTCCCGTGGAAGTTCCCGAACTGCTGGAAGTGCCACTTCCCGGTGCACTTGTTCTTCCGCTGCTGGTTGAACCAGAAGTTGTTCCAGTTGTGCTGCTTCCCGGTGCGCTTGTACTGCCACTGGTGGTTCCAGCCGTGCTGCTGGTTGTCCCCGATGACTTATTCGATGTGCCGCTGCTGACCGGCGCCGTCTCCCCGTCTGCATTGTTGGAAGAAAATCCATCTCCCGCCATGCCCGGTCCATTGGTCGCTGCCACCCGCTCCGTCTTATGATCGCTGATCGAAGCAATCGGAGACGACAGACCGGCGCTGCTTCCGCTCGAACCTGACGAACTTCCCGGTCCCGTCGCTGAACCGGAAGAAGAGCTTCCTGAACTACTTCCCGTACCGGCCGATACCGACGAGCCGCCCGACACCGTGCCGGAAAGGAAGGTTCCGCTCACCATGTTCTGCAGCCCCGTCTTCGTGTGAAGCGAACTGTCATACGACTGTTTCATGAACTGGTAAATATATTTATCATTTAAGAAATTCCGCGGATCCATATAATAGGCGATAATATCCGAAGACGCCTGTACCCAGGAGCTTCCGTCAAAACCCGGCCAGGTTCCGGTTCCCCAGTCATACGCACCTGTCTCGGTCGATTTCCAGGACGAAATGCTGCTGCTCGCAACCAGGTTCCGCCCGATCACGCTTTCATTTTTCAACGCTGTGTTCCAATCCAGATTTGTCTGGAACGCCGTGAACGTCCAATTCGGATATTGTGCATGCAATTCCCGGAGCCCCTGTTTATAGCTCTCCGGAAATCCCTGCTTTGTCAGATAGCTTTCAAAATCCGAATCCGATTTGATCGCAGTCGGAAACTTTATGTATTTGCTCGAAACATAACCCGTCTGCTCACCGCCGCTTCCGCTATATCGTATCTGATACCATACGACGCCATCCGTTCCCGTCTGCTCACCAAGTACTGTAACTGGTGCGCCCTTGGACAGCTTCGCTAGTGCCTGATACGAAGTGCCCGGACCACTCCGGACATTCAGGTTTGTCGCATTGACCGACGCGGTTCTCTCTTCCGCATAGCTGACGATCCCCAGCAAAGACTCTGCTGCAGTACCTGCCAGCCCTGGGTTGACCGCCATCACAGCACCCAGCAGAAACGCCGCCGCCCGTTTCCCCAATAACTTCCATTTTTTCATCCGTCTATCTCCTCATTCTGCTGCGTTTTCTGCAATTCATCCCCCGCAACGGAATTCTTATTCTGTCTGCCGCCGTATTTCCAGACAGCCGCTCGACTGTTTTCCATCTTTTTCACGTTTTTACAATCGTATCTATTATAATGAAAAAAGACCATATGTGTCAACCTTACCGAAAAAACTTCGCAAAATTTGGGGCCTTTGCGCGAAATTGTAAGATTTCCTTAATTTTTAGAAGCAGTATAAGTTGGCTTTGAAATGTTTTCCGGATATATGATTTTTGAATGCATGACCGCATGAAAAAGAATGTGCCTTGGCACATTCTCGCGCCGAGCGCGGTCGCTTGCGACATGTTTCTGCTTCACGCGAGTGCGCATCCTCGCGGAGCGTTTTTTTGTTTCATAGGACGTAATTTCCTATGAAATAAAAAAGGGAGTGCCAACCCGGTACACTCTACCGATTCTGGCACTCCTTTTGGCTCAAAATCCTTAAATTCTTTTTAGCTTAGATCTGGTAAGACTCGCTTTTTCTTCCAGCCCAGGTATTGATGCCGTTTCCATCCATCTCCTCAGTGGACACCGGTGCTTTCTTTACTTCCGGTGCAGCCGCTTTCAGGATCTCACGTTTCTCAACCGGCGGTTTCTTTGCCGGACGGGACTCGAAGAACTCTTTTGCCACCTGTGGGAACAGTGCATAAGTCAGGACATCCTCATCCTGCTGCTTCCACTGCTTCATCTCCGCCTCAATCTTCTCAAGCTGCGGCTCGATCAGATCTGCCGGACGACAGGTAATCGGTTTTGCATCGCCGATTGCTTTCTTCTGAACTTCTTTGTCGAACGGCTTTACAGTCTGTCCGAACTCGCCCATCAGAAGTTTCTTGGATTCCTTTGTGAACATCTTGTAGCGCTCGCCCATCAGGACATTTAATACAGCCTGCGTACCAACGATCTGGGAAGACGGAGTAACTAACGGCGGCTCACCGAAGTCTTTGCGGACTCTCGGGATCTCTTTCAGAACATCGTAGTATTTATCCTCTGCGCGCGCTTCTTTCAGCTGGGAAACCAGGTTGGAAAGCATACCGCCCGGGACCTGATAACGCAGGGTATTGATGTCAACGCCCAGAACCTTGGTATTCATCAGACCACTCTTTAACGCTTCCTCACGCATCGGGCGGAAGTAATCTGCGATCTCCGCCAGTTTTTCCTGATCCAGTCCGGTATCATACGGAGTACCTTTGAAGGTCTCAACCATAACCTCGGTCGCCGGCTGGCTCGTTCCCATCGAGAACGGAGACATCGCGGTATCGATCATGTCAGCGCCCGCTTCCACTGCCTTTAGGTACGTCATGGATGCAACGCCGGAGGTGTAATGCGTATGGATATCAATCGGAAGATCAACTGCTTCTTTCAGTGCTTTCACAAGGATCTCTGCATTGTACGGGGTCAGAAGACCTGCCATATCCTTGATACACAGAGAATCAGCGCCCATATCCTCGATTCTCTTTGCAATGTCTTTCCAATAATCCAGTGTATATGCATCACCCAGTGTATAGCTCAGCGCTATCTGTGCGTGTGCTTTTTCTTTGTTGGCTGCCTTTACCGCTGTCTCCAGGTTGCGGATATCATTTAAACAGTCAAAAATACGGATAATATCAATACCATTGGCAACTGATTTCTGTACGAAATATTCTACCACATCATCTGCATAGTGGTTATAACCCAGAATATTCTGTCCGCGAAACAGCATCTGAAGTTTTGTCTTCTTAAAACCATCTCTCAGCTTTCTAAGGCGCTCCCACGGATCTTCCTTCAGGAAACGAAGGCTGGCATCGAATGTCGCACCGCCCCAGCATTCTACTGCATGATATCCAACCTCATCCATCTTTCCGATGATCGGAAGCATCTGCTCCGTTGTCATTCTGGTTGCAATCAGAGACTGGTGCGCGTCACGAAGGACAGTTTCCACGATCTTAACCGGCTTTTTCTTTTCATTTGCCATTCTAAAGATACCTCCCAATACACTTTTATTATGAGTCAACTATCTGCGACCTGGCTGATTAAATAATTCACAGCCATATTTTTATCTATTATACCACAAGTTTCTCGGTTTCTGGATAGTTTTTTTAATATAATTTCATAAGTAAATTCTATATCGTGGAAATGTGGGTTGTGATTTTTACTGATGTCAGAGAGCTTTCCTCTGCGCCGCGTGGGGGCGGCGCAGAGGAAAAAAGTTTCTTGGTCACCTCTTTCTAGTCCGCAGTGCTGCAGCTCGAAAAAACTTCGTTTTTCCTCGCTGTCGGGCATTCGCCCTATGAAAAAAAGAAGCCACACACAGCTGCTTTTGTGTAAACACAACGCTTCTATGGATCACTTCTTTCTAGTCCGCAGTGCGGCAGCTCGAAAAAACTTCGTTTTTCCTCGCTGTCGGGCATTCGCCCTATGAAAAAAAGAAGCCACACACAGCCGCTTTTGTGTAAACACAACGCTTCTGTGTGTGGCTTCTTTTTTTCGCACTGCTCTTTGCTTACGCAAGTTTGGACTTAGCCAGCTCTGCCAGTTTTGCGAAACCTTCTGCATCGTTGATAGCCATGTCAGAAAGGATCTTGCGGTTCATCTCAACACCAGCCTGCTTTAAGCCGTACATGAACTTGCTGTAGGACAGACCATTGATACGTGCTGCTGCGTTGATACGAGCGATCCACAGCTGTCTGAACTGTCTCTTTCTCTCTTTACGACCAGCGTAGGAGCTTGTAAGAGCTCTCATTACGGACTGCTTAGCTACACGGTACTGTTTGGAACGTGCGCCTCTGTAACCCTTTGCCAGCTTTAATACTCTATTGTGTTTCTTTTTAGCGTTTAATCCGCCTTTTACTCTTGCCATCGGTTATTTCCTCCTTCTTAATCCTCGAATCTTATAAGTACGGTAAAATCTTCTTCATTACCTTGCTGTTTGTAGCATCAGTAACGATGTCTTTTCTAAGATTTCTTTTTCTCTTTGTAGATTTCTTAGTTAAGATGTGGGATTTGTAAGCTTTATTTCTTACTAACTTTCCGGTTCCGGTTGTTTTAAAACGTTTAGCAGCTGCTCTGCTTGTTTTCATTTTAGGCATGGTGTAGTCCTCCTTAATAATAGTTATGTCCTTATATCTAGCGTTTCGCAGAAAGGAACAGTACAATACTTCTTCCTTCTACTTTTGCCGGTTTATCAACGGCTGCGATATCGGCAAGCTTCTCTGCAAAATCGTCAAGGATATACTTTGTCTTTGACATATGTGCCATCTCACGACCTCTGAAACGAAGTGTAACCTTTACTTTATTGCCTTTTTCCAGGAATTTTCTCGCATTGTTCATCTTGGTATTCAGGTCATTTTCATCGATATTCGGGGAAAGACGAACTTCCTTGATCTCGATTACCTTCTGTTTCTTCTTAGCTTCTTTTTCTTTTCTTGCAAGCTCGTATCTGTATTTACCGTAATCGATAATCTTGCAGACCGGCGGCTTCGCAGTCGGAGCAATCTTTACTAAATCCAGTTCCGCTTCTTTCGCTAACTTGTAAGCATCCTTTGCGGACATGATTCCAAGCTGCTCTCCATTTTCGCCAATCAAACGAACCTCTCTGTCTCTAATCTGTTCGTTAATCATTAACTCGCTAATAGTCGTGCACCCCCATGATATGTGATGATTTTGGTTGATTCAGTGTCAAAAAAATAAGTGAACAGTACAGACCATCCACTTACTCATAATAGGAAATCCAATATAGGAAATTTCTCAAATTTATGAACCCACAGTCACTTGCTCGTGCTGAGGTGAGGTAGATAACCTGCTTTCCTGTCTTCGTAAAGTTGTTTCCTCACAACTTTTATTAGTATACTATGGTTTCTTTGGAATGTCAACCGGTTTTTTCGAGATTTTTGAGAAGATTTACAAATGATTTTTAAATATGGTTCACGTGTTGCGCAAATGACGGCAACGTACGCAAATACATTTACGGACATACTAAAAACTACCGCCGGATATCATTACCTCTGCCCGGTTTTGCTTCCTTCCTGACAGAATTTTCCATATCCGGCGGCATTTTTTATTTCGAATATTTATGCAATCTTTCTTCTATTAAAAAAGAAAACCGCATCAGTCACCGTTTCTGGAAACTCGAACATTCCGTCTGCATAGAAACTGTCGCATTGCCTCCGGTGATTCCGATGTGTTCCGCGCTGCACCGGCGGTCTGTATTATAAACACAGTTCGTTGCCTCGCACTCTACTTCGAGACGGCTCTCCGGTGTTTTAAAAAGGTTGCGGAATGTGCCGCCTTTCTTCTCGTCGAAGCTGCCACAGCAGGTATCGCATTTATCCTGCGCCGTCTTTCCTTCTACCAGAATGGTATTTTTACAGCAGCAGTTTTCCGCATTGTGCATACATCCGGTTACACTACAATCCAGTTTTGTCATGATTTTTCCTCCTGTTTTCTGACATGCATCACCGAAAGTCTCCTCCGGCATCCAGCCGTCAAACTTTTCAGCGATACACTTTTCAATGTGTCATGGTTTTCGTTGCTGTTCACACATGTATGACCAGTAACGGGATTTTGCCGATACTTCGCATTCCAAATCGGCAAAATCTGCAACCAGAACTGTATCGTACGGAACTTTCAGTTCAGAAAATTCCTGCCTGTGAACAGTTACTGGTTTTTAGATTCAGGAGTAGTATCTGCTTCTTTTTTGGATTTATTCGTGCAAACTAAAACAAACGCATCCATGATTTTATCTCACAGATGCGTCTGCCTGATTTTTTAATTTTTCAAAATTATTTAGCTTCGTCTGCTTTCACAGTCTCACGCAGGTTTTTCTCTTCGATCTCCTTCTGGATAGACTCGATGAAGCTCTCTACACTGCTTGCGCCCTCGTCACCCGCAAAACGGCTGCGGACGGAAACGGTCTTCTCTTCTTCCTCTTTCTGTCCAACAACCAGCATGTACGGGATCTTCTGGGTCTGTGCCTCGCGGATCTTGTAGCCGATCTTCTCGGAACGTGTATCCATCTCTGCACGGATGCCAGCCTCGGTCAGCTTGTCCAGAACTTCCTTGCTGTAATCTGCGTATTTGTCAGAGATCGGAAGAATCTTTACCTGTACCGGTGCCAGCCAGGTTGGGAATGCACCCGCGAAGTGCTCGATCAAGATACCGATGAAACGCTCGATGGAACCAAATACAACACGGTGAATCATGATCGGACGATGTTTCTCGCCGTCTGCTCCGGTGTACTCTAATTCAAATCGCTGTGGAAGCTGGAAGTCAAGCTGGATGGTACCACACTGCCAGGTTCTTCCGATAGAATCTTCCAGATGGAAGTCGATCTTCGGTCCATAGAATGCGCCATCGCCCTCGTTTACCACATACGGCAGTCCCAGCTCTTCCAGAGCGGAACGCAAGCCTTCGGTTGCCATCTCCCAATCTTCATCACTTCCCATGCTGTCTTCCGGACGGGTGGACAGCTCTACGTGATATTTGAACCCAAACAGGGAATATACCTGGTTGATCAGGTGTACAACGCCCTTGATCTCGTCCTTGATCTGCTCCGGTGTCATGAAGATATGTGCATCATCCTGTGTGAAACAGCGTACACGCATCAGACCATGAAGCTGACCAGATTTCTCATGACGATGAACGATACCAAGCTCACCCATACGCAGCGGCAGATCACGGTAGGAACGTGGCTCAGAAGCGTATACTAAAACGCCGCCCGGACAGTTCATTGGTTTAATTGCGTAATCCTCTTCATCGATCACAGTTGTATACATGTTGTTTTTGTAATGATCCCAGTGTCCGGAAGTCTCCCAGAGCTTGCGATTCAGGATGATCGGAGTGGAAATCTCTACATAACCAGCTTTTTTATGGATTTCTCTCCAGTAATCAAGCAGGGTATTTTTCAGTACCATGCCCTTCGGCAGGAAGAACGGGAAACCCGGACCTGCATCGTGCATCATGAACAGGCCAAGTTCTTTGCCCAGTTTACGATGGTCACGTTTCTTTGCCTCTTCCATCATTGTGATGTATGCTTCCAGATCCTCTTTGGTTGCAAATGCGGTCGCATAGATACGGGTCAGCATTTTGTTCTTCTCGCTGCCTCTCCAGTATGCGCCTGCCAGATTCATCAGCTTAAATGCCTTACCAACACCCTTGGTGTTCATCATGTGAGGTCCTGCACATAAGTCAGTAAAATCACCCTGACGGTAGAAGCTAATCTCTGCATCCTCCGGCAGATCCTCGATTAATTCTACCTTGTACGGCTCCTCTTTCTCCTTCATGAACTCGATCGCTTCATTTCTCGGCAGAGTAAAGCGCTCCAGTGGAAGTGCTTCTTTGATGATTTTCTTCATCTCTGCCTCGATCTTTGGCAGATCCTCTGCAGTCAGAGGGGTAGCCGGATCGACATCATAGTAGAAACCGTCTGCGATGGACGGTCCAATCGCAAGTTTTGTCTCCGGGTAAAGGCGTTTTACAGCCTGTGCCATTACATGGCTGGCGGTATGGCGCAGAGCTGCCAGACCTTTCTCATCCTTTGCAGTCAGGATATTTAACTGACAGTCATGGTCGATCACGGTACGGAGATCTTCTTCCTCACCGTCAACCTCACCCAGACATGCCACTCTCGCCAGGCCTTCGCTGATGTCTTTTGCAATGTCGATGATGGACATCGGGCTCGCATATTCTTTGACAGAGCCATCTTTTAATGTGATCTTCATCTTTTTTCTCCTTTTCGTTCTGAAATAATAAAAGCTTCCTGACCAGAAGAACCAAAAAAGAATGTGTCTTGGCACATTCTCGCGCCGAGCACGGTCGCTTGCGACATGTTGCTTCTTCGCGCGAGTGCGCATCCCGCGGAGCGTTTTTTGTTTCATAGGACGCAATTTCCTATGAAACAAAAAATCCCTTAGCCAGATGTTTCTGACTAAGGGACGATAAATCGCGGTTCCACCCTTATTGAATCGATCGTTCGGATCGATTCCACTTCATTCTGATGATAACGGAATCACCGTTCCCGATTAAGGGACATTCAAAGCTGGTATTCAGATTTGTTTTCCTGTCCGGCGCTTCCACCCACAGCCACCTGCCTCTGTTATTTCAGGCTTTTCCTGCGACGCCGTTCTCTGTCCAGTTCCACAATCCTACTGGTCTTCTCAACACTTTCTTTATATAGATAAACCCGTTTCTGGTTCATCATTACAGTCTCGATTATATCAGCTGTTTCTATTTTGTCAAGATATTTTTCTCTTGAGTTTTCACTGCATTGACAGACCGCCTCTTTCATGGTATGATAATAAGGATCTAAATATAAGGGCCAGTACCGGTTTCGACAGGGATCATGAAGCTGGTGAAGCTATCCGCATGCGATGCGTTAAATGGCAAACTTAAAATTAAACGCTAACAACAAATTAGCATACGCTGCCTAATTTGGCAGTTGTCAGCCTTAGAGCACTCACACTTTAAGAATCTGGCATCGAATATGTGAGAAACGATGACAGGCGGGTTCCGGACTGTCAGGCGTATCAGGAACTACTGAAGTTCTGAGGATGTTCGTTTCCGCAGGATAGAGGGAATGTCAAAGAACGGACTATGATAGTAGAAGAACAGGGAATTGGTTTTTGGACACGGGTTCAACTCCCGTCTGGTCCACTCACAAAAAGAAAGCCTCGAAGTCTGAACCACTTCGAGGCTTTCCTTTCGTTTATTCTACCGGTTCTGGAATATCTGGATAATTGCTTTCACAATCGCCACCAGTACATTCCACATCCGTTTCAGCGGACCTTCATCGCTGTCGCTTGTGGATTCCTGATCGGAAATATCCGTCGCGTCATCATCATCGCTAATCTCATCCGTTCTGAGGACAATCTGCACGCTGTTCGGGGACGGGTTCTTGGAGGAAGTAAAGGAAATCTTATCTGCCTCTGGATCCATGTTCAGGAAATTATTCTCATCCTCAAACTTATCAAGCTGCTCATCAAGCGTACTCTTCATGCTGTCTCCCGCTTCGCGGATGGCTGAAATATTATCAATCATCGTCAGATTCTTATCAAGAAGCTTCTCCATTCCCTGAAGTGTTGCCTTCGTACCGGCATCCAGAGAATCTCCAGCTGAAATCAGCGTGTCATTTAAAAGGCTCAGCATATCATGTGTGGTATACAGCGTCTTCGTCAGACGATTCATCAGCTCTTCCGAATCTGACAGCGAATCCAGCATCGTCGGAACATACTTATCAGTCGTTTCAATCAGAACGCGCATATCATCCAGCAAATTAATCAGCTCATCCGTGGAACTTCTCAGTGCCGACAGGGTAGAGCCCGTCTTTCCACTGATGTCTCCGGCCGTCTGGAACGCTCCATTGACCCGGTTGACAACCTCTTTTGCTGATTTCTGCATCTCCTCAATTTTCTGGAAAATGCCTTTCGTCGATTCTACCAGACTCTTCACACCGGCTGCATAGGTCGTCGATGACAGGGACTGCAGCGATTCTTCTACGTCATCCTCTGCATTTCCAATCTCGTCTTCCCAGCTTGCATCATTGACGCCGCCGCTTCCCGGTTCGCCGGACGGTCCGACTGTCAGCTCTTCGGAAGAAGCCTCGGTTCCAAATGCATTTACCTGCGCGTCTTCACTGTCTTTTGAAGCAGAATCGCCTGTATCCTTCTTGTCTTCCGCCGTTTCTTCTGTACCAGATACTGCAGCCTCTTTCTCCGAAGAATTACCGGAGGTTATATCCGCCTCGGTTCCATTTTCCGTCCCGGCTGCTGAACTTGACGTATCCGCCGCAGTCTCCTCTGCATTGGCAGTTTTCGTCTTACGGATTCGTTTCAGCTTCGTGCCATCCAGCGCATCCAGGCTCTGATTCAGGCTTTCGGCTCCCTGTTCGGTCGCCGTCAGAGAAGTAGTTCCCTCTCCAAGAAGCTGGTCAATCTGTTCCAGAATCTTCTGGGTCTCCGCCGTCTTCTGAGCAAGCTCTTTCTCGATCGCCTCCTGCGACTGCTGGCTGAGCAGTCCCTTGTTCAGCTCATCGGCTGCCGACCGGAGCGATTTACTCAAACCTCCCAGACGATCATACAGGCGATCCAGTTCATCCTGCATATCTTCCATCGTATTGGAAAGCGCCTGTGTGTTGCTGTTAATATCCGTCACTGCATCGCGCGCCGTCTGTAAATACGGAATCATGACCGTCGTCTGATCCGTGACCGCCTGCAGATCGGCAAGCGCCTGTGTCGAGAGCGCCTCGATCTGTTTCCGGTTAGCACTGACGGTTCCACGCGCCTGATCGAGATTTGCCAGACCGCCCTTCACGCCGGAAACATCCGACTTCATGGATTCCATCGTCTTTAACAGCGCATTCATGCTGTCATACATCTTGTTTCCATCCTCGCGCCAGGTATCTTTCGCCTCTTTCAGATCCTTGATGCGGTTCAGCTCATCCAGGGTCCCCGGAACCATCATCATAATGACTCCGATATTCTCATACTTATCCGTGCCGACCCGGACTGTAAAATCGCCGTCCTCGCCCGGAAGCGCCGCAAACATTGCCGCCTGATAGCTTCCAACCGACTGCACCTGCGCCCCCGGCGCATCGACACTATAGCATTTCTCCATATCCACCGGCACAAGCACGGTCAACACCATATTATTTTTGTAATACGCCTTCGCCTTCTCATTCGGGGTCGCCTTTACATTGACCTCAACCAGACCAGACGCCCCCGCCAGTTTGGATGCATCCGCTTCCACTCCATTAAGTTTATAGGAAACGTCAAACGTCCACGGCAGATCGACGCTGTTTTTCGGCATCGTACACTGATAATAAAAACGCGAATTCTTCTCCGGCAGTTTCCATGTGACGGTTCCATCGCCAATTTCCGGCGCCGTGTCGTCCGTCATGTTGACCACCTTGTCATAGGTACCATAATCGGTATATTCGGTCAATCCATTCGTGGTACAGCCTTTGACCACATTGATCTGCGTTGCCGTTCCATAATAGTCCAGATTGACATACATCGTTTCATCTACCTGAACTCTTGGTGCAGCCGCCCGGACAGGAACTGCCGCACTCGTTACCAGCGTAACCGCTGCCAGCGTCGCCGCCGCTCCTCTTCTAATGATCTTCTTCATGGCTTCCAGCCTCCCTTTTTTCTGTCATCTTCCGTTTCCGGTCTTTTCTTCGTTCTCTCACTTTTCCGAGTAGCCGGAGCTTTCTTCTGTGTTTCTCCCGCGCCTCCACATCGGAATCTGTTTTCTCTTGAGGACCGCCCGTCTCTGTCATTTCTGTATCTTTCAGCGCTTTCGTTTCAGCTTCGAATTGTTTTCTTTTCGACGTAACTGAATCCACCAGCGGCTTTTTCCCTTTCCACACGGCACCAGCCACGCGTCTTGCCGCCCGTTTCATACGGGCATGGCGGCGTTCGCGCCGTTTTTTGAAAAACAGATGAATCCTCTCAAATTCGTTCTGCATCAGGATATGATCAAACAATACCAGAAATGCCGGCATCAGGGAGCAGACAAAAAGCATACTAATCAGAGCCCCCCGTCCAATCAAATGTCCCAGATCGCCGATCGCCGCGACACTCGATACCTTGTATACAATATATCCGGCACAGGTCAGGATCGAACCGGATGTCAGAATCGCCGGAATACTAAGATTCAGCGTCCCGATCGCCGCTTCCTTCTTATCCATCGTCTTGCGGCATTCCAGATAATTGTTCGTCGTCAGAATCGCATAATCGACGGTCGCGCCCAGCTGGATACAGCTTACGATAATGTAACCAATGAAAATCATCGTGTCTCCGACGATGTACGGTACCGCCATATTGACGAAAATCGCGACCTCAATCGGAATCATGATAAGGAGCGGAATAATCAGTGATTTAAAACTCCACATGACAACCACAAATACGCCGATCAGCGACATCACATTGACACGGCTGTAATCCTTCGTGATCGTCGTCTGGATGTCCTGTGTGGACGGTGTTGTGCCGACCAGATACGAATTTTCCGGATAATATTTCTTCATGATCGCCTGGATCTCATCCGAGCACTGGTACGCCAGCTTGCTCTCGCCCTTACTCTTAACGTAAATAAGGATTCTCGCATAATCTTTTTTATGTAACTGGCTTGTGATGCTGTACGGAAGGAAATCTTCCGGTACGCCCTCCGGGAGCTGCCCGGACAAGGACGTTACACTCTTCATGTACGGCAGGTCTTCCAGCTCATCCGTGAACTGTTTTTCCTTGATAAAAGAAGTATCCGGCACGATTGCCATCATCATATTGCTTCGTCCGAATTTCGCTGTGATCAGCTCATCATCCTCATATACCGTCGTTCCCTCGCTGGCGCCGACCGCGTCATTTCCGTAGAGGAAATCGTTCATGCTCTGCGCCGTGTATGCCGGGATCGCCAGCACCGCAATCAGAATCAGCACGATGCGGCGGCTGTTGTAGATACCGTGGCTGAGCTTATCAAACGACGGCAGGAACGAACGATGGGATGTTTTCTCAATCATCGGCGTCATACGCAGAATCATCGCCGGCATAAAAAACACCACTGTCAGAAGACTCAGGACAATACCTTTTGCCAGCACGAGTCCCATATCAAATCCGATATTAAACTTCATAAAACACAGAACGATAAATCCGACGATCGTCGTCAGGCTGCTGGCGAAAATGGAGTTTAATGCCTCATTGATCGCGTTGCTTAACGCGGTCATCTGATCCAGTCCCTTTGCCTTTTCCCTCGCAAACGCGTGGCTTAAGAAAATCGAATAATCCATCGAGCAGGCGAGCTGCAGGACCGCCGACACACTGTTCGTCAAAAAGGATATCCGCCCGATAAACAGGTTCGTTCCTTTGTTCAGGACGATCGCCACGCCCATGACCGTCAGATACAGCACCGGTTCAAACCAGGAGTTCGTCGTCACGGTCAGAATCAGGAAAATAACCACGACCGCCAGCGTCATAATTAGCTTCATCTCGCTCGAAACATTTTCCTGCAGCGATTTGTTCTGAACCGCCATGCCGACGTAATGTCCCTTGTCTCCGAGAATGTCCTTGATCTCATCGATCGTCTGGGACGTCCTCTTATCCGTGTCGCCGTTTACAAAAACAATATCCATAACCGCCGTATTATCCTTGTAATACTCATCAACACTATTAAAGTTGATAAATGCGTCCGCCGCGTATACGCTGGTCGATGTATCGAGCCACATGACCTGATCGACTCCGTCCAACGCCTCTATTTTATCCTTGTAGGCTTTCGCCTCATAAAGCGAAACATCATCAATCATGATGCGCCCCGTGCCGGGGTAGCCGAATTTCTCTTCCATCAGGTCCAGTCCCTGTTTGGACTGGACGGTCGACGGCAGGTATTCCGTCAGATCATAGTTGATCTCGACAAACGGCGCCATGAGCGCTGATATCAGCACCAGAACCAGAAAGACAATCTCGATCGCCCTGCTCCGCTCAATGATGAATTTCGGCAGGGAGAAGGCTTCTTTTTCCGTCTGTTTTTCTTCTTTGCGTTTATGTAAAAATTTCAGTTTCATGCCTGCTTGCTCCTGTCATACAATGATTGCGATCCTTACCGCATCAAAATAATCATATAATAATGCTTATCGCCGACCTGCTGATGTGCAACACCCATTTCCTTATAATAAATCACCCGGTCCACGCGCTTTTTCTCGTCGCTGTCGTGATTACGCAGAATCTTTTCTTCTGCCTGCGTCACATCATCACAGTTGATGAGGTAAATCTCCGTATGACGTCTCGCAGTGCTTTCCCCGATGGATTTGAGGTAATCATCAAGTGTGCCTTCATCCGGGATCCGGCTGCTTCCATAGCCCTTACTGCGTGCCATCGCCAGACGGTGTTCGGCGATCTGCTGTAATTTTCCATTTAAAATAAAGCTGGCATCTTTATCGTAATCTTTTTTGTCATCGTCATAGTAATCTTCTTCCTCATCCCCGTCAAACGCGTCCGCCTTCAGCTCATTTAAGCTGTCCGCCATCGCCTGGGTATCTGCATCCAGAAATGCCAGCGTGTACGCGCCGCCGCCCGTGTTTTTCTTCTTTTTGGCGTTCGCCAGGCTGCCGTCCGCGTTGATCGTATACTGCGTCTCATCCTTTGTGAAGGTCGTTCCCTCCATCGCGCCGCTGTCTTTCAGGAAATAGTATTTTCCGTCGATATTCTGCCAGCCGGTCGCCATCGCGCCGTCCCCTTGCAGATAATACCAGGTTCCATTTTCCTGCTCCCAGCCCGTTTTCATCAAACTGTCTGCTCCGAGCAGGTACCATTTTCCGCCCATCTGCTGCCAACCCGTCAGGTAAGAACCGTCCATTCCCACCAGATAATAACCATTCTCCACCGGCTGCCAGACACCCGCATCATCCGCAAGCACTGTCTGGGCGGCAGACACTGAGAAAAGGAGACTTACTCCTGCAATTCCTGCCAGCCGTACTATCTTATGTCCCAGAACCGCTTTCAGCGCCCTTTTTAACCCCGGCGCCGTCCGTTTTTCTTCCTTCTTCATCCACAAACTTCTGTCCTTCATACGCTGTCCTCACTCTTCTTTATGCTTATTGATCGGATCCATCTGTTTCCAGTTCCACTCCCCGTGCCGTTAAAAGTGCCCGGAGCATCGCCGCCAGTTCCTTTTCCGAGATCCGGCTGCTGTCAATCAGCATATTATAACTTGCTTTATCCGCCCATGTCTTTTTTGCATAAAAATTATAATAATTTTTCCGTATTTTATCCGCTTGTTTGATCAGGTATTCAGCTTCTTTTTCATCTGTCTCGTAACGCCGCATAATCTCCTTCACGCGCGCCTCCATCGGGGCATATATAAATAGAGAAATAAGCCCTTCTGTCTCCTCCAGGATCTTGTCAGCGCAGCGTCCCACGATAATGCATGGACCTTTCTTCGCATACTCCCGGATCAACTGGGACTGCACGACAAACAAGGTATCATTCATCGGCTTTCCATAACCGGTAAACGGATTGCACTTGGCCGGAACCTTAAAAAGAAAACGGTTCGCCTTCATCTCGTCCGCCTCTTCCAGTTCCTCCATCTTAAATCCGCCGCACACCGCTGCTTCCTCTATCAGATGGCGGTCATAACAGGGAATTCCCAGTTCCTTTGCCAGAGACTTCCCCAGATTATGGCCGCCGCTTCCAAACTCTCTTCCGATTGTAATGACAAAATTTTTCATACCAGATTCCACCTTCGTATCTATTTCCTTTTGCTTTCGCATATGCTGCAGGTTCTCATAGCCGTTCCTTTCCCGATTGTCAGCCACTCCTGCCGTCTGTGAAACGTTCCATACAAAAGACTTCTTCGCAGTGAACAGTTACATCTAAAATAGAGCATATACAACTCATGTCTGTTTAATTGACATTTGTTCATTTTTGAACTATAATGCATTATACTAAGTTGTTCGAATGAATACAATAATCATTTTTACGTCAGTTGTATTTTAATCAACATTTCATCACATTATGTTTGTTTTTTGTATCTGGTGTGCCCATTTTTACTTATTTTTAACACTCCCTTCATCCACAGCCTCCGATACACATTCATACGGCGTTTCCCCGTCTGGAAACGTTCAGAAAGGAAGTCACTATGAAAGAAGAAATACTCGACCGGCGTGTACGAAAGACGAGACGCCAGTTAAAAGAATGCTTAACCCGCCTCCTCAAAGAAAAAAAAATTCAGGATATCACGGTGCGCGAACTCGCCGAGATGGCTGACATCAACCGCGGCACCTTTTATCTTCATTATAAAGATGTCTTTGACCTGATGGATCAGATCAAAAATGAACTGATCGAGGAGGTTGAGTCTGTCCTGACGCACCATCCCGTTCCCGAACTGGTAGCGCGCCCTTCCCTCGCACTCTCAGAACTATTTCCTCTTGTACAGGAAAATGCAGAGATTGTTTCTATCTTAATAGGAGAAAACGGTGATCTGAATTTTGTCAACCGCCTGAAACGCATTGTCAGCGATAAATGTTTAAAAGGCTGGCTGGATCTCAAATGTTCCAGCGATCCGGATACGCTCGCGGCATTTTCCGCCTTTATCGTTTCCGGCTGTGTCGGTACCGTTCAGTACTGGATCGAAAGCGGCATGAAGGAATCCACAGAACAGATGGCAATCTTGACAGAGGACTTTATCTTAAAAGGCATCCGAGTGCTGGAAAATCCGGCTTGACTTTCACGAAATTCCGTGCTTTAATAAAACTGCAATTTTTAAAAATTCAGAAAGGAGAACCACATGGACAGTTGTGACAGCAACGGGCGAAGTCGTCGCGATGGGCAAAATCAAACTATGAATTCCAACCATGCGTACCAGACTGTTGGTCTGCCGCAGGGTCTTTTTGAGTGTGAATCGGGCTGTCTGGCAGCACATTTCCGCCTACTTTAACAGGCTGGTGATTCAGTGCTGAACGTTTCCCGGCACGATTGGTTTTCATATATATTTGTCCATCGCCCTGGCGCGGGTTTGAAACTGCCATCTGCGGCATTTCATCCTGTTCCCGACTGGCGGTGGATTTTTTTATCCCCGCACTGCTCGCCCTGTACGTCCCAAACGGCATTAAATAGAACGACAGAAAGCGAGGGAACCAAATATGAATCAGACTCCAGAAATGGACGAAAAGAAAACAAGCTCCCCGGAAACGGCTCCGATCGCCGCAACCGCAGAGCATAATGCTAATTTTGAAGAAAATATCCGCGCGATCATCCGCAGCGGAAAACCGGCAAGCGTGATCCGGGATGACCTCGACAATTACCATGCAAACGATATTGCCGAGGTTCTGGAAACACTGGACACTGCGACCCGGAAACGCCTCTACAATATTCTCTCTCTGGAAATGACGGCAGAGATTTTCACCTATCTCGATGAACCGGCGCCTTATCTGGATGAACTGGGGCTTGACCGGGCGGCAGCCGTTCTGGCAGAGATGGATGCCGATGAGGCGGTCGATATCCTCGAAAATTTAGATCCAGAGAAAAAAGAAGCCCTGATCGCGCGCATGGATCAGGAATCTAAGGATGATATCCACCTGATCTTTTCCTACGATGAGGAACAGATCGGTAGCCGGATGACGACCAACTACATCGTCATTCCCAATAACTGTACGATCAAGCAGGCAATGCGCCATCTGATCTCCCAGGCGGAGGACAACGACAACATCGACACCATCTACGTCGAAGACGAAAATGGACGCTATTTCGGTGCGATCGAGCTGAAAGATTTAATCACTGCCCGTGAGTACATGAAGCTGGAGGACATTATCAGTACCTCCTATCCGTATGTGTACGCGGATGAGAAATCTTCGGATTGTATGGAAGAGCTGATCGATTACAGCGAGGATTCTATCCCAGTACTCGATCGGAACCATAAGATCATCGGTGCTATCACTTACGAGGACATCGCCGAGGCGATCGACGACGAGATGGGTGATGACTACGCAAAGCTGGCAGGTCTTACTTCGGAAGAGGATCTGCACGAACCACTGTTGCAGAGTTTGAAAAAACGTCTCCCGTGGCTGGTGCTGCTGCTCTTCCTCGGCATGGGGGTTTCCTCAGTGGTCGGCATTTTCGAGCCGATCGTTGACCGTATCGCACTTCTTATCTGCTTCCAGTCGATGATCCTAGACATGGCAGGCAATGTCGGCACCCAGTCGCTGGCTGTCACCATCCGTGTCCTGATGGATGAGGACATCTCCGCGATGCAGAAGCTGGGATTTATATTCAAGGAAATGCGAATCGGATTTTTAAATGGACTGCTGCTCGGCTCGGCTTCATTCGTCGTGATCGGCATTTTCGTTCATATTATGAAGCAGAAGAGTCTTTTCTTCTCTTTTGCACTTTCCGGCTGTGTCGGCATCTCTCTTCTGACCGCAATGGTGATCTCCAGTCTGGTCGGCGTACTGGTGCCGATGCTGTTTCACAAGCTGAAGGTTGACCCGGCAGTTGCGTCTGGTCCGCTTATCACGACGGTGAATGATCTGGTAGCGGTTGTGACTTATTATGGACTGGCGGAGATTTTGCTGGTGGATGTGTTTCATTTAGTGTAGAGAACCGGTGAAAATAGGTATTTGTGATTCGGACGCAAAACAGGACTCTTCCTTTTTAGCAACTTCTCCCTGCTTCTTATAGATAGAGTTTGCATCTACCCCGCCGCGCACGCTAGAAAGCGGATAGATGTTGGTACCGCGTCCGATGATGCTGCCCGGGTTTAGGATAGAGCCGCAGCCTACTTCTACGTTGTCACCGAGCATGGCGCCGATTTTTTTGCGTCCGGTTTTGATCTTGCCGTCTTCGGCGTGGATTTCCACCAGAAGTTTATCGGATTTTACGTTGGAGGTGATGGAACCGGCACCCATGTGGGATTTATAGCCTAAGATGGAGTCTCCAACGTAATTATAATGCGGTACCTGTACTTTATCAAACAGGATGACGTTTTTAAGCTCGGTAGAGTTTCCGACTACTGCACCTTCTCCGATCAGAGCGCTGCCGCGGATGAATGCACAGTGGCGCACCTCAGCGTCTTTGCCGACGATGACCGGTCCGTGCAGATAGGCGCTGTCAAATACCTTCGCTGTCTTGTGAACCCAGATGTTTTCACCACGTTTCTCATATTCTGCCGGATCTAGGCTATTTCCCAATTCGATGATAAAATCACTGAGACCTGCCAGCGCCTCCCACGGGTAGGTAAACTGTTTCAGATAATCTGAAGCCAGCGTATGGGTTAAATCATATAATTCTGTGATTTTCATTTCTTCTTTTTTCATGATCATTGCCTTTCTTGAAATTCAATTTCTTCTATATATTATAAATAGATTGTTTACTTTCACTTACTTTGTTCCTGTCCGGATGTAATACTTGTCGTCTCAGAGCTAGTTTCAGCTTTTACTGTTCTTGCAGTCTTCGCAGTTCCCCTACTCTTTACGCTTCTGCTTCGCGACACTTTCTCTGCATTCTGGTAGAACACAGCAACCGCATCAAATGCCGGCCGCAGCCCATACGTATTTCCCATATGAACCGCATTGTAGGTGCGTCCGATAACGAAGCGCTCTAATTTCTGCATATATTCATCCGGTGTGATGCTGCCCTCTGCCACATAGGTCAGACCTTTTTCCCAGCTTGCCGTCAGCTCCGGGTTGAGAAGCTGCTTCATGGAGGTGTGTACGACCTCATAAATCAGTTCTCCCAGATAGGTCGGCGTGATGACCTGCGTTTTTTCGTTGAGCGCCATGTATTTGATGTTGAACAACTTTTTCAAGATCTCCGCGCGGGTTGCACTCGTTCCGATGCCGCTGCCCTTGATCTGGGCGCGCAGCTCTTCGTCTTCGATAAGCTGACCGGCATTTTCCATCGCCAGAATCATCGAACCGGAGGAATAACGCTTCGGCGGAGATGTCTCGCCCTCTTTGATCTGCAAATCATCCAGTGACACTTTCATCCCCTTTTTGAGCTGTTCCAGCATCTGGATAAACTCTGGGTGGGACGCGTCAATTACCTTTGGCTGGCTGCTGTCTGTTCCATCTGCTTCTCTTGCCGGATTTTCCGCATCATTTCCATCTATACCTGGTTCAAGGCGGTTCGTTCTGCCGACACTTTCCCCGGCAGTGTCCTTTTTCTTTTTCGGAATTTCCGCCACCTTGAGATATCCCGCTTCTTTCAATACCTTGAAACTGGCAAAGAAATGTTCACCTTTTACCTCAATCTCAACCGCATATTTCTGGTAAACCGCCGCCGAATAAAAGATGCTTAAGAAACGGCGCACAATCACCTGGTAAATCTTGCGGTTCAACTCCGAGAGACTTCGCAGCGCGCCGAGTCCCTGTCCGGTCGGTATGATTGCGTAGTGATCGGTAATCTGCTTATCATTGACATAACGCGTTTTTGCTATGTTCTTCCACAGCCCTGCCTGCATCGCCTCCGATGCAAATGCCGCCAGCGGCTCATAATGCGTCAGACCGCCGATATTTTTGCTGATCTCCTTCGCCACCGCCGTTGAAAGCACACGCGCGTCCGTTCGCGGATAGGTAACCAGCTTTCGCTCGTACAGCTCCTGCACCACTTTCAGGGTCTGATCCGGGCTGATTTTAAACATTTTAGAACAATCATTCTGGAGCTCCGCCAGGTTATAGAGAAGAGGTGGATTTTTAGTTTCCTTTTTCTTTTCCACTTTTAAAATGGTTCCCTGCGAAGTATTATATACGCCCATTAAACCCGCGTCCGCTTTTTCTGCGTCGCTGACCTCTGACTGCATGGCTCCCGAATTTTCGTTTCCATTCTCGCGTTCCCACAGCCATGCAATCAGCGCCTCCGCGTCCTTTCGCTCCTTAAAACCATTTTCCTTATACAGACACGGCGTTCCATAGTAACGGCTTCCTTCCACCGCCCGCCATTCACCGTCAATCGAGATACCTGCCGGTCCAAATGTACCGATCACGCGGTAAAATGGCGTTTTGACAAATTCCCGTATTTCCCGCTCCCGGCGGACTACCATGCCGAGGACACAGGTCATGACGCGTCCGACTGAGATCACGGTCCGGTCAGAACTTCGCATATAGTTAGAAACAGATGGTCCATATTTCAACGTCAGTGCACGGGAAAAGTTAATTCCCATCAGATAATCTTCTTTTGCCCGCAGATATGCCGAATCCGCCAGATGATCGTATTCGGACAGATCCTTCGCTTCGCGGATGCCGCGTAGAATCTCTTCCTCCGTCTGTGAATCGATCCAGACGCGCTTCTGTTTCTTGCCCTGCACGCCAGCCATCTGCGCGACGAGGCGGTAGATATATTCTCCCTCCCGTCCCGAGTCGGTACAGACGTAGATTGTATCTACATCCGCCCGGTTTAAGAGACCGCTCACGATTCCAAACTGTTTCTTCACGCTGTCGATAACCTGATATTTCCATTCTTTCGGGAGAAATGGAAGTGTCTCCAGACTCCAGCGCTTATATTTCATATCATATACTTCCGGATAGCTCATCGTGACCAAATGTCCAACACACCAGGTCACAACCGCATTTTCCGACTCAATATAGCCATCCACCGATCGTCCATTTACCTTGAGTGCATTTGCGAACTCACGCGCCACGCTCGGTTTCTCGGCTATAAATAACGATTTTGCCACGTTGTTCTGCTCCTATCTTACTAATTTCGTCACTATTCACGCATACGTGCCCAGTAACCTAATTTCCTCTAATTACTTTTCCGCTTCGGCGTCCACTCCGCCAGAATCGCCGCCGCAAACATCAGCGCACAGCCAATTAGCATCCGCACCGTCAGCTCCTCATGCAGCAGCCAGACAGAGAACAGGAGTCCAAACACCGATTCAAACGACAGTAGAATCGAGGATGTGCTGGCGCTCAGATATTTCTGCCCCACTGTCTGAAGCAGAAAACAGAGCATACTGGATGCGAGTCCCAGATACAGCATCGAAACTGCTACTCCCGGCAGTGTAAATACTTCCGGATGGAACGCGCCTTCCGTGAGAAGCCCCAGCACCCACGAACACGCCGCCGCTGTTCCCATCTGCATAACCGTCAGGCGGATCGGAGTGCAGTATGCCGTGAAGCGATCCAGAAAAATCATATGAACCGCAAAGCAGATGCCGCACACCAGCGTCAGGAAATCACCAAAATTGACCGACAGATCGCCTTTCAGCGATAAAAGCGCCAATCCCACAACAGCAAATCCCGCTGCGATCAGGTTATTTGCCTTCGGGCGCACATGATTAACCGCCCATGCCAGAAACGGCACGATCACCACATATAACGTCGTAATAAACGCATTTTTACTCGCGGTCGTGTATTTCAGCCCATACGTCTGAAAATAATAACTGATAAATAGAAACAATCCCGCCAGTGCGCCGCATTTAAACTCCTGCATCGACATTCCCCGGATCTGTTTCCAGAAAAGAGCCGCCATCCCAAGCGCCGCGATCGTAAACCGGTACGCCAAAAGGTATGTAGGTGTGATCGCGTCCATCGAATTTTTCATCACAACGAACGCGCTGCCCCAGATAATTGTTACAAATAAAAGGCTGGCAGATGCCAGCACTTTTACTCCCTTGTTGTTTGTCTCACTCATGTCAATCTCTATCCTATGTCAAAATGATCACAAATCAAATACAAATTTAAACCGTCATAAATTTATAACTGGTCGTTGTATCGTATTTCTCGCCCTTTTTCACGATCGGGGATGCAAATCCCGGCATGTTGACTGCGTTCGGGTAATACTGCGTCTCAAAGCAGTATCCCTGGCGTCTCGCATACTTCACACCGCCCTTACCCGGAACCTGTCCGTCCAGGAAATTGCCCGTGTAGAACTGAACTCCCGGCAGATCGGTGTATACCTCCATCTTGCGCCCGCTCTCCTCGTCGATCGCAGCCGCCGCCAGACTGAATACGCCTGACTCATGGTTGAGAATCCAGTTATGATCGTAGCCGCCGCCCAGTTTTAACTGATCGTAATCCGCTTCAATATCACGTCCGATCGGCTTGAAATCTGAGAAATCCATCGGAGTCCCCATTACCTTGCGGATCTCACCGGTCGGGATCAGCACCTTGTCTACCGCCGTGATCGCATCACTGTCAATGTAAACCATCTGTGAAAGCGCCGGACCACTCTCATGGCCTGCCAGATTGAAATACGCATGGTTTGTCATATTAAAAATGGTATCCTGATCGCAGGTCCCCTCGTAATGAATCTTTACTTCATTTTCATCTGTCAGCGTGTAGGTCACACGGATCGAGGCATTTCCCGGATATCCCTGATCGCCGTCCGGGCTTTCCAGTGTAAACGAAACCTGATTAACGCCCGTCTCATATTCTGCCGCCCAGATACGGTTCCGGTAAAAATCCATGCCGCTGTGCAGGTTGTTCGGACCATCATTCGCCGTCAATTCGTATTTTTTATCATTTAACGTAAACACCGCGCCGCCAATCCGGTTTGCATTTCGTCCAACAGCCTCGCCCAGATGCCCATCACTTACCAGGCAGTCTGCTACTGTTTCATGTCCCAGCAGGACATCCGCCATCTCTCCGTTCCGATCCGGCACCAGCATCGTGGACCAGATTGCACCCAGATCTAAAAAGGATGCAGAAACTCCATTCTGATTCGTCAATGTATAACGGCTGACCTCTCTGCCATCTTCCATCGTTCCAAAGATTGTCTTCTCAATCATGCCAAATCCCCCTTCATTTTTAGAATCCGAAAAATATTTTTCGCATTTTTTATGCTTACCTATGTCAGAATAAATCTATTTAACTTTTCAAGTCGAACGTCCGTGAGACTTGGCGCGTGATTCTGGTCAGCGAAGCTGACATATTCCTATCAGAATCACTGTGCATCCTCGCGGAGCGTTTATCTCAGTCGGAGACAAGGCTTCCACTGAGACAAATTTGCTATTACTCACCACCTGAAGAGGTGGGCGTCTTCTCGACTGAGATAAATAGCTGATTTATTAAGTATACAATACTTTTCCCCTCATGCACACCCATTTTTTCCAAATCCCATTATAAAAATTTAAAGATTCGTTACTGTTCACACATGTGTGCCCAGTAACAGGCTTTTGCCGATGCTTCACATTCCAAATCGGCAAAAGCTGCAGCCAGAACTGTATCTTACGGAATTTTCAGTTCAGAAAATTCCCACCTGTGAACAATTACCAAGATTCCATTTCAGATAAAAAAGAAAGTTCCTTAACACATCACACGGAGCATTTTTTGTGTCTTAGGACGAAGTTTCCTATGACACAAAAAAACTGCCGTTCCGGACAGAGTCAGCCATCGTTTTTTTTACAGCCTCTCCGCCACTGGGCGGCAGTTCTTACTTTTATCAGTTTTAATTTTCTATTTCACGGATTCTCTGAACAGATTTCTTTATTTCGCCTGGATATATCCCTGTGCAGTCAGAAGCTCTGCACACAGTACCGCACCGCCGGCTGCGCCGCGCAGTGTGTTGTGGGAGAGACCTACAAACTTCCAATCGTAAACTTTGTCTTCTCTCAGACGGCCAACAGATACGCCCATGCCCTTCTCATAGTTGACATCCAGCTGTACCTGCGGACGATTATCCTCTTCCAGATACTGAATGAACTGCTTCGGTGCGCTCGGAAGCTCCAGTTCCTGCGGAAGTCCTTTGAAATTAACCAGCTTCTCGATCAGCTGCTCTTTGGTTGGTTTCTTTCTGAACTTTACAAATACGGCTGCTGTATGTCCGTCCAGAACCGGTACACGGATGCACTGGCAGGTAATCACCGGCTCGGATGCCTTCACGATCTCGCCGTCCTTGATCTCTCCCCAGAGACGAAGCGGCTCCTGCTCGCTCTTCTCCTCCTCACCTCCGATGTACGGGATGATGTTGCCTTCCATCTCCGGCCAGTCTTTGAACGTCTTGCCCGCTCCGGAGATTGCCTGATACGTCGTAGCTACTACCTCATATGGCTCAAATTCCTTCCATGCAGTCAGAACCGGTGCATAGCTCTGGATGGAGCAGTTCGGTTTTACCGCTACGAAGCCTCTCTTGGTTCCCAGACGTTTTTTCTGGAACTCAATCACCTTAAAGTGCTCCGGATTGATCTCCGGCACTACCATCGGAACATCCGGTGTCCAGCGGTGTGCGCTGTTGTTGGAAACAACCGGTGTTTCTGTCTTTGCATACGCATCTTCAATCGCACGGATCTCTTCTTTTGTCATATCTACGGCGCTGAACACGAAATCAACTTCGGATGCTACCTTCTCGATCTCGTTTACGTTCATAACGGCCATCTTCTTCACACACTCCGGCATCGGGGTCTGCATTTTCCAGCGTCCGCCGACTGCCTCCTCATATGTTTTTCCTGCAGAACGCGGGCTTGCTGCCAGCGCAGTAATCTCATACCACGGATGATTTGCCAGAAGCGTGATGAAACGCTGACCTACCATACCAGTTGCTCCCAGAATGCCTACACGTAATTTCTTTTCCATGTTCATCGTTTTTCTCCTCTTCTGACAGCGGCTTTTTCAGCTTCTCATGGCAGGATGGAGTTTGGATAGGAAGCTCCTGCTCTGCAACACGTTTTCACTCTGCCGCTGTAATTCTTGTCTATCCTATAACAAAACAAACAAAAAATCAACATTTTTCCGCAAGAAAAATACATTTGTACGCCTCTCGCGGACATTTGATAAATTTATAACGTCTGTCACGGATTTAACGATGATTTAACTCAAAATAGGTTCTTCTAAGCTAAGTATTCCGCTGCAGCCTTCTCAATCCCATCCGGGTACTGCGTCCGGTAGCTCTCAAAATCAAGCCCCCTTGCCGCAATCTCTTTTCCTAGTTTGACTAAGAACGACGGAATCTCACTCTCAAACATCGTGCCAAGCTCACGTCCCATCGTCTCTTTTCCCTGTACCTCATTTCCGCCCAGATAAAATACAAATGCCGGCTGTGCCTTGCCATCTGCCATCCGCGCGCCGCCGCGGAATCCCATCGGTCCGGTCTGGTGGGTACCGCAGGAAGACGGACATCCAGAAATATGAATCTGCGGAAGTGCGCCGTCCGGGATCTGTGCCTCCCCGACCGCCTTTACACACGCCTGTAACAGAGCCTGCGAATCGCGTGCACCAACCTGACAGATCGACGCACCGATACAGCTTACCGATGTCTCAAACTTTGTCTGAGCCGTCTCCTTCGTCGCCTCCAGAATCTTCTCTGCTTCTGCTCCGGTCAAATTAATGATGTACGCAGTTTCATCCGGTGCCAGGCGAAGCTCTGTGCCGTCAATCGTCTGCATCAGTTCTCCCAGGGCTGCCAGCGTCTCCGGGCGCGGCTGTCCGCCAATCGGATGCCAGATAACCGTATAAAGTCCCGGCTGTTTCTGCTCCAGCACACGTTCTCCCGACGCGCTGCTTCCATCGCCTGTTTTGCTCTGCTTTTCTTTTATTCCTGCCGCTGCCATCACTTCCTCGCGGGAAAGATCCAGCTGCTCCCCGGATGCCAGTACCTCCTGAAGCTTCTCCTGATACGCCTTCCGGTAATTTTCCGCTCCGCCGAGCGCTTCCTGCATATACCGGGTACGCGCTTTTCCGCGGTTTTCGTAATTGCCATATGCCCGGAATGTCAGCCACATCGCCTTAACGTAATAAAGAATCTTCTCCGGCGCAACGCCCTCGGCAACTTTAACGCCAAACTGCGGATTGTTTCCCAGGCCGCCTGCACTGTACACATCAAACGTTCCGTCCGGACAAGCCGCAAATCCCAGATCGCGGTAGGTCGCGTGCGTCACATTCGCCAGTGAATTAGAGAAACAGACCTTGAGCTTGCGCGGCATCTTTTCCGCATTGATAAAGGTCATCAGATATTCTCCCGCCGCCTTCGCCCACGGCATAACGTCGAAATATTCGCCCTCTTCCACGCCGGAAAGCGGAGAACACATCACATTTCGCGGAAAATCCCCGCCGCCGCCCATCGTCACGATCCCGGCATCGAGTGCCTGCTCCATCAATTCACAGACTGATTTCTCATCCAGATTGTGAAACTGCACGCTCTCACAAGTCGTAAAATGTACCATATTTACCTGATATGCACGGATTGCCTTTGCGATAAATGCAAGCTTCTCCTTCGACACACATCCTGCCGTCATACGCAGACGCAGCATGCTCGCCGCGCCGCCTTTCTGTGCATAACTGCCGTAACGTCCTGAAAAGCCCTTATATGAGCCCTTGTCCATTTTTCCCGCATAAAAATCCCTCGTTTTTTCACAAAACTCCGGAAGATCTGTTTTCCACTCCTGTGGAGCTATTCCTATCATTTTTCTCTCCTGTTTTCTCTTCAAATTGTAACTGTTCAGCACCTTCACAGTCACGCGCAAAAATCCATTAAAAATTGCCTACGGCAATGGGATTTTTGCCTGCTGGTCCTTGTTTTCGTACGGTCAGCGCAGTAAATGCGCAGACCTACTGAACAGTTACTTCAAATTCTACTTTTACCAGCTTATCTTACACCAGATCCAGCGCCACTTCCATCATATTGGTAAACGTCTTCTCGCGTTCTTCTGCCGTCGTCGCCTCTCCGGTCACTGCCGAATCCGATACGGTCAGGATACAGATCGCATTTGCGCCCGCATAGGCAGCGTTGCTGTAAAGTGCCGCCGACTCCATCTCCACCGCCAGCACGCCCATCTGCGCCCAGCTAGTTCCGTCCGGCTCAAGCGGCGGGTTGTAGAACATATCGGAACACAAAATATTACCGACATGATATTTTAAATTTCTCTTTTTCGCGGACTCAACTGCCTTTTCCAGCAGCTCATAGCTGCACACGCAGGAATAATCCCCCGGCAGGCGGAACTGTTTTACATAGTTGGATGTCGTACAGGAGCCCATCGCGAAAATAAGCTCGCGCACCTTTACCTCCGGACGCAGCGCACCGGCAGTTCCGATCCGGATCAGATTCCTGCATCCATAAAAATGAATCAGCTCATAGGAATAAATTCCCATCGACGGACAGCCCATGCCGGTTCCCATGACAGACACGCGTTTGCCCTGATAATAGCCGGTATAACCGTACATATTTCTCGTTGTATTGAACTGTTTTGCATCCGTCAGAAAATGTTCTGCGATATACTTTGCCCGCAGCGGATCGCCCGGAAGCAGAATCGTCTCCGCAATCTCGCCCTGCTTTGCCCCGATATGAGGGGTCGGTGTGTTCTGAAGTTCAGCCATATGAAATACCTCCTTTTTTCGTAAATGTACTCTCGGAATCTTTCTGTTTGATTCTAGCTTCTCGCCCGGCTTCCCTTGCCATCGCGGTGCCCTATTTTCAAACGGCTCAAATGAACCGTTTTTTCTTTATACATAACGATCGGATCATCCTCAGTGCCGTCCAGCAGATGGATTGTCTCCAGCGACTCGGTACGCCCCAGCTTGATGCCGCGCACACCTTTCGCATTCTTCTTCATCTCCGATATCTCCTCGATCGGGAATCGCAGGAAGATACCGCTGGTCGTCTGGATGACCGCCTCTTTCATGCCGTCCGCCGGCTGTACCGAGAGAAGCATATCATTCTCCTGCAGCTTGGTCGCCGCCACTGTTCGGTTATTTGTCTCAAATTCCCCGCCGGGCACGATCTTAATCATCGCATCCTTCGTTGCAAATAATAGCTTCTGTCCCTTTAACTGCGCCGCATTCACCACACAGACCGGACGTTCTTTGGTGGCATCAAATTTACTCAGGTTATCGATCGGCACCCCCTTATCGCGCAGCTTTCCAAAGGGAATCTCAGTCACCTTCACCTGATGGAATGCACCCAGATCTGTAAACAATCCTATCTTATCCGTCGTATGGCACGGCAGTACATACACATTCTCCGTGTCCACTGTCTCCCGGTTCCGCTCGTAGATCGACGGTTCCAGAATCTTGCAATAACCAAACTTGTCCAGCACGAACACGCCCGGTCTGGCGCTCTCCGCCGCCTCGTCATACACTGCCTCGCGTCCATCCTCGATTTTCGTCCGGCGTTCCACTGCAAACTCTTCCTTGATTGACTGCAGATCTTCTTTAATCACCTCGTCCATCGCCTCACGGCTGCCGAGAATCTTCTGGTATTCTTTGATCTTGCGAAGTGTCTCTTTGTACTCCTTCTGCAATGCCAAGATCTCCAGGCCGATCAGTTTATAGAGACGCATTTCCAGAATCGCAGATGCCTGTTTCTCCGTAAAATGAAGCTTCTTGGCATCTTCCTCAAATCCCGGTGTGCGGAACTGGATTTTGGAAATATCGCCCTCCATCAGGCAGGCTTTCGCATCTTTCAGATTCTTCGAACCACGCAGGATCGCGATAATCAGATCGATGCAGTCGCAGGCTGTGATCAGACCTTCCTTGATCTCCTTCTTCTCCTGCTCCTTTTCCAGAAGCACCTGATACTTGCGGGTATTATTTTCATACTGGAAATCCAGATAATTCTTTAAGATTCCCTTTAAATTCAGCGTCTCCGGACGTCCATTCGCGATCGCCAGCATATTGACACCGAACGTATCCTCCAGTTTTGTCTTTTTATACAAAATATTCTGGATTTTCTCAATATCCGCGTCTTTCTTGAGTTCCAGAACAATCCGGATTCCTTCTTTATTCGATTGGTTGGAAATATCCACCACATCGGCAAGTTTCTTGGACTCAACCAGATCTGCGATATCCGACAGACATTTATTGATGCCAGCGCCGATCATCGTGTACGGAATCTCCGTGATCACCAGCTTGTCCCGGTCAGAACGGCGTTTTCCAAGCTCCACCTCCATCCGGGCACGCAGTTTGATGCGCCCCGTTCCTGTCTCATAGATCGCCGGAAGTTCACTCTTATTCGCAATGATGCCGCCGGTCGGGAAATCCGGTCCCTTTAAGACGCTCAGAAGCGCTTCCGTCTCCATCTCCGGCTGATCGATATACGCCATCACCGTATCGATGACCTCGCCCAGATTGTGCGGCGGAATGCTGGTGCTCATGCCGACCGCAATTCCCTCGGCACCGTTGATCAGCAGATTCGGCACGCGGACCGGCAGAACCTCCGGCTCTTTCTCCGTCTCATCGTAGTTCGGCACAAACCGGACGGTCTTGTCCAGATCCTTTAAATACACTTCCTCCGCAAACTTCTGGAGACGCGCCTCCGTGTAACGCATTGCCGCCGCCCCGTCGCCCTCGATGGAACCAAAGTTTCCATGTCCGTCTACCAGCGGCATTCCCTTCTTAAAGCTCTGGGAAAGCACGACCAGCGTCTCATAGATCGAACTGTCGCCGTGCGGGTGGTATTTACCCATCGTATCACCGACAATACGCGCCGATTTCCGGTGCGGCTTGTCGTGCCCCAGATGCAGCTCCCCCATATCGTAAAGGACGCGGCGCTGTACCGGTTTCAAACCATCCCTCGCATCCGGGATGGCGCGGGCCGTGATGACACTCATCGAGTAGTTCATATAGCTGCGCTGCATTTCCTCTGAATATTCTGTCGTAATGATCGTTTCAGCCATTCTATTTTCTATCTCCTAAATTCCTGTCATATACTTTCATAATCGTAACTGTTCAGTGCCTTCACAGTCACTCATAATCTTTCTATTAAGCATCTATCTCCGCCTCATCCGCGTGATCGTAGATAAACTGCCGTCTCGGCGGTACGTCGCTTCCCATCAGCATCTCCGTGATCTCCGACGCCATCCGGGCGTCCTCGATCTCCACACGCTTTAGCACACGGTTCTCCGGGTTTAACGTCGTCTCCCAGAGCTGTTCCGCATCCATCTCGCCCAGACCTTTGTAGCGCTGCAGGGTAAATTCCCCTGTGTGGGTTCTGCGGTAGCGCTCCAATGCTTTCTCATCGTATAGATACTCTTCTTTTCCCTTTTTCGGAATCACCTTAAATAACGGCGGCATCGCAATATATACGTGCCCGTTCTGAATCAATTCCGGCATAAAACGGTATAAGAAAGTCAGAAGCAGTGTATCAATATGGCTTCCGTCCACATCGGCATCCGTCATCAGGACGATCTTGTGGTAACGCAGCTTCGCAATATCGAAATCATTGCCATATCCTTCCGAAAAGCCGCAGCCGAACGCATTGATCATCGTCTTGATCTCGGCATTCGCCAACACCTTGTCCATCGAAGCTTTCTCCACATTTAAAATCTTGCCCCGGATCGGCAGGATCGCCTGATAGCGGCGGTTTCGTCCCATCTTAGCTGAACCGCCCGCGGAATCTCCCTCGACAATGAAAATCTCACATTTCTCTGCCTCGCGGCTCTCACAGTTTGCCAGCTTTCCGTTGCTGTCAAAGGAAAAACGGGATTTCGTCAGCATATTTGTCTTGGCGCGTTCCTCTGCCTTCCGGATCTTTGCAGATTTCTCCGCACAGGCGATGATCGCCTTCAATACCTCTAAATTCCGGTCAAAATAAAGCTGCAGCTCGTCCCCTGTCACGCTGAACACCGCTTTTGTCGCATCGGCACTCGCCAGCTTTGTCTTCGTCTGCCCCTCAAAGATCGGATCCGGATGCTTGACCGCCACAACCGCCGTCATGCCGTTTCTCGTATCCGGTCCTGTAAATTTTGTATCTTTTTCCTTCAGGATTCCCAGCTCTTTCGCATAGCTGTTGATCATCTGGGTAAAACGCGTCTTAAAGCCCGCCAGATGCGTGCCGCCCTCCTGTGTGAAAATATTGTTGCAGAAGCCGAGTACATTTTCCTCAAATGCATCGACAAACTGGAACGCCACTTCAACCTCGATCTGGTCGCTGACGCCCTTAAAATAAATTGGATCATGAATCGGCGTCTTCGTGCTGTTCAGCTCGCGCACATACGCCACGATGCCGTCCGGCTCCGAATAAGTCACCTTTTCAGCCTCGCCTGCCCGCTTATTCTCATAAAGAATCGTCAGCTTCGGGTTCAGATATGCCGTCTCATGCAGGCGGCTCTTGAGCCAGTCCGCCTTGAACCGCGTTTTTTCAAAAATCTCCGGATCCGGCAGAAAATTGATCTCTGTTCCAGTCTCTCTTGTCTTTCCAACCACCGGCAGAAGACCATCGATCAGTTCAACCGTCGGGATGCCGCGCTCATATGCATCGTGATGGATCTGTCCATTCTTATATACATTGACCTCCAGATGCGCTGAGAGGGCATTGACAACCGACGAACCGACGCCGTGCAGACCGCCGCTCGTCTTGTACGCATTGTTGTCAAACTTGCCGCCCGCATGCAAGGTCGAGAGTACGATTCGCTCCGCTGCCACACCCTTTTTATGCATCTCCACCGGAATACCGCGTCCATTGTCCCGGACGGTGCAGGAGCCGTCCGCCTCCAGCGTCACGCGGATCTGGGAACAGGCGCCCGCCAGGTGCTCATCGACCGAGTTATCCACGATCTCATAGATCAGGTGATTCAGCCCCTTCGTTCCCACGCTTCCTATATACATACCAGGACGCTTACGGACAGCCTCCAGCCCCTCCAGAACCGTTATGCTGTCCGCATCATACTGTGTTTTACCCATAGATTCATTCCTCCTGTGCCCGACCTGGGAATCATATTTGCTGCCATTTACACGTGTGATGCAAACGGCAGCTTTTATTTCACAGGTCAAGCTGATTTCTTCTACTTATAAAAATAATAATACATATCTATTTTATGACTTTGAAAAAAGTAGTAAACCGTTCTCATTTACTATAAAATATTAGTAACTGTTCAGTACCTTCACAGTCACGCGCAAAAAACCATTAAAAATTGCCTGCGGCAATGGGATTTTTGCATGCTGGTCCATGTTTTCGTACGGTCAGCGCAGTAAATGCGCGGACCTACTGAACAGCTACAAATATTATTACATAAATTCAAAAATTTTGCAATGCATTTTTTAGAACAAATGTTCGCCTCTTCTCTAGGCAACCAGATTCCATGCCAGCACTGGCAGCTTTCTTTTATCCCAGCGCCACATCCAGAATCATCATCAGCACAAATCCAACCGCAAATCCGATCGTTCCCATATCGGAATGACTGCCCTGCGCCGACTCCGGAATCAGCTCCTCCACAACCACGTAAATCATCGCCCCTGCTGCAAGCGCCAGGAGAACCGGCAGAACCGGCTCCAGATAGCGGTACGCGGCGATCGTCGCAAGCGCCCCGATCGGCTCGACGATACCGGAGAGTGTTCCCATCGCAAACGCCTTTTTCCGGCTCATCCCCGACTCACTCCGAAGCGGCAGGGAAATGATCGCTCCCTCCGGGAAGTTCTGAATCGCAATTCCAAGTGAAAGTGCCAGCGCCGCTGCAAGCGTGATGCCGCTCTTTTCTGCTAAGAATCCAGCAAACACCACTCCGACTGCCATCCCCTCCGGGATATTGTGAAGTGTGACCGCCAGAACCAGCATCGTCGTCTTCTTGAGCCCGCACACATGCCCCTCCGGTTTATCACTTCCCAGATGCAGATGCGGAATCAGGCGATCCAGCAAAAGCAGCATCAGAATACCCACCATAAACCCAATAGATGCCGGCAGAAATGCCAGACGCCCCATCGCTTCGCACATATTCATCGATGGAATTAAAAGCGACCAGACCGACGCCGCCACCATCACCCCCGATGCGAACCCCAAAAGCGTTTTCTGGATGATCGGCTTTAACTCATTTTTCAAAAAAAAGACGCAAGCTGCTCCCGCCGTCGTACCGACAAACGGAATCAAAACCCCAAGAAGCGTATTATGATCCATATTCATTCCCTTCTCTTTCTTTTTTAATATCTGAGCGGTTCTTTCCCCGGAACCTTGTTTTTTTCCTTCTATTTCTCTTTGAGGTACCGGTTTGATCAAAGAAGTCATCTCAAGTTCCTCTGATTGAATATTCCTATTGTAGCATATGCACCTTTCTTTTGCACGGTTCCTTTTTATCATTAAGCCGATTTCATCCGCCAATCCCGGCTCAAATCCGAATCAAACAACCCTCTGTTTCGGCACCAGTATTCTTTCATATGTTTCGTTTACAAACGTTTTTTCACAAAATAAAAAAAGAACCAGAAACCAGGCTGTCCCTAATTTCCAGTTCTCTTTTCATTCTTTGAATACAATGATTTATCGCTTTTTAATTTATTTCTGCTCAGAATTCTGTTTGATAAACTCATGAACATCGTTTACGCTTAAATTGCTCTCTTCGATCGCATCCAGTAATTCGCTTAATTCAGCTTTACGAATCTCAGCCGCTAATTCCTTTTTCTCTGCTTTCAGAGCTTTAACGGTTTCTTCTAATTTAGCCAGCTTCTCTTCTACCGCTGCCAGCTTCTCTTTGTTTACTTCTAATGCAGAACGTTTCGGTCCTCTCGGCATAATACATACCCCTTTCGTTTTCTTTGAGAATAGCACAAATCTCTTATTTGTGCAATATCGATTCGTTTAAAAACCAAGTTTTTCATCAATCAGAGTAATCTCCATTTCAATAAAACGCATTTTTTGATAATATACTTCCTTTTTGAATCTCTTTTGAATGACTTTCTCTCTGGACAAATTTCTTTTTCCTTATTATAATATCAGATTGTATCCAAACGCAAGAAAAAAGGAGTTTGTATGAGTGCTTCCAATACACAGAACGATTTTTCCAAAGGAAGTATCGTTAAAAATATCATGAATCTCGCGATCCCGATGACGTTGGCGCAGCTTATCAATGTCCTGTACAACATCGTTGACCGCATCTACATCGGACGCATACCCGATCATGCCACCCTATCTTTGACCGGCATCGGGCTTTCGCTGCCGATCATCACGCTCGTCATCGCATTTGCCAACCTGTTTGGCATGGGCGGCGCGCCGCTCTGCTCAATTGAGCGCGGACGCGGGGATATCAAAGAAGCCGAGGCGATCATGGGAAATTCCTTCTCCATGATGGTTATTTCCGGTGTGCTTCTGACCGTACTCTGCCTGATATTCCGCAAACCAATGCTGTATCTGTTCGGAGCCAGCGACGCTACTTATCCATATGCGGACGCCTACATTACAATCTATCTGCTCGGCAGCCTGTTCGTGATGGTCGGACTCGGCATGAACTCGTTCATCAATTCACAGGGATTCGGGCGCATCGGCATGATGACCGTCCTTTTGGGCGCTGCCGCCAATATCCTGCTCGACCCGATTTTTATCTTTATGCTTCACATGGGAATCCGCGGCGCGGCGCTCGCCACCATCCTGTCGCAGCTTCTCTCTGCCATCTGGATTCTGCGGTTTTTAACCAGTGACAAAACAATCCTGAAACTGAGACGTTCTTTGATGCACCTTTCCGCACGGAGGATCCGGAAAATCGTCGGACTCGGTCTGTCCGGTTTCACGATGGCGATCACCAACTGCACCGTCCAGATCATGTGCAACGCAACCTTACAGGTATACGGCGGCGATCTCTACGTCGGTGTTATGACCGTTATCAACTCCATCCGTGAAATTGCAACTCTTCCGGTAACCGGCGTTACCCACAGCGCCCAGCCGGTGCTCGGTTTCAATTATGGGGCGAAAGAATACGGCCGCGTTAAAAAGGCAATCGTCTTTACCTCTTTTATTGCAATTTTATATACGATCGGTATCTGGCTGATCGTCGATGGTTTCCCAGCATTCTTTATCCGCATTTTTAATCAGGATGCAGAACTCATTGCAGCAGGTATTCCGGCGATCCGCTTATACTTTTTCGGATTCTTTATGATGTCGCTCCAATTCTCCGGACAGTCGATTTTCGTCGGTCTGGGCGAATCCAAAAAAGCGATCTTTTTCTCTATTTTCCGAAAAGTAATCATCGTCGTTCCGCTGACAATCCTGCTGCCAAGTATGTTCGGAATGGGCACCAACGGCGTATTCGCCGCCGAACCAATTTCCAACTTTATCGGCGGAATTGCCTGCTTTGGAACGATGCTTTTTACCATCTGGCGGAAATTGACGAAACTGCAGAAACAGGAAGCAGTTTAAAATATATCGCACAAGCCTGTAAATAAAAAGCAGCTGTAAAACAGATATTTCTTTGAATTTCTTTATCTGTTTTATAGCTGCCTTTTTATTTATACTTTTTTGCGGCGGTTCTGCGTCCTTATTATATTATCACGACTTCTTTTTATCTATTTCCTTTTTCATCGAATATCCGCTTAATTATTCCGTTGTCTCATACGCATACAGAATCGTCCGAGCATTGTCAAATTCATAGCTGCACGTTACAAAAGAATAGAGACGTACAATTGTCCCCTCGATCGGGGCTTTTGCACTCGCGCCCAATATCATCTGTGCAGATCCTCCTCCGGTGTGCTGATCGGTGCAATGTTATAATTTTCCACCAGATACTGCAGCACATTCGGAGAGATAAATGCCGGAAGGGACGGTCCGAGGAGAATATTTTTGATCCCCAGATGAAGCAGTGTCAGCAGGATACACACTGCTTTCTGCTCATACCAGGAGAGCACCATGGAAAGCGGCAGATCGTTGACACCGCAGTCAAATGCTTCTGCCAGTGCCACCGCAACCTTGATGGCGCTGTAAGCGTCGTTGCACTGTCCCATATCCATTATTCTCGGAAGACCGCCAATCGTACCCAGATCCAGATCATTGAACCGGTATTTGCCGCAGGCAAGGGTCAGAACAATGCTGTCTGCCGGTGTCTGCTTTACAAATTCGGTATAATAATTGCGTCCCGGCTTGGCACCGTCACATCCGCCGACCAGGAAGAAATGTTTGATAACTCCCGATTTAACGGCATTGATGACCGTATCCGCCACTGAAAGAACCGCATGGTGGGAAAATCCAGTCATGACTGTTTTGCCGCCGTTTATGCCTGTAAAATGCATATCCTCAGGATAACCACCCAGTGAAAGTGCCTTTTCAATAACCGGCGTAAAATCTCTCTCTTTGCCGATGTGTACCATTTCCGGATAAGATACGACTTCCGTCGTAAACACCCGGTCGGCATAGCTCTTTTTCGGAGGCATCAGGCAGTTCGTCGTAAAGAGAGCCGGAGCCGGAATATCTGCAAATTCCTTCTGCTGGTTCTGCCATGCCGTGCCGAAATTGCCCTTCAGGTGAGGATACTTTTTCAGTTCCGGATAAGCGTGCGCCGGAAGCATTTCACCGTGAGTGTAGATGTTGATGCCCTTATCTTTCGTCTGCTCAAGGAGCTGTTTTAAATCGTATAAATCATGGCCGCTGATAACGATAAACGGGCCTTTCTCCACGGTCAGAGACACCTGCGTCGGAACAGGATTTCCATAAGTTTCGGTGTTGGCTCGATCCAGAAGCGCCATGCACTTGAGGTTGATTTCACCCACTTCCAGGACAATCGGAAGCAGCTCGTCCATGCCCCAGTCATCCATGCCAATCGCAAAGAGCGCCTTAAAAAAGAAGCGATTGATCGTGTCATCGGTATATCCCAGAACGGCCGCGTGGTAAGCATACGCCGCAACGCCGCGGATTCCGAACAAAATCAGCGATTTCAGAGAACGGACATCCTCGTCTGCCTCCCAGAGATTATTCATATCATAATTGTTATTTTTGCCGCAGGAGACCGTGCACACGAAACAATCAGGCACCAGGCGTTCTCTCTCTTTTTCAACCCGCCGGATCAATTCAGTGATGGTGTCATTGTTAAAATTCACATTTGTTACCGTGGTAAACAATCCTTCCAATACAAGCCTGCTGGTATCCCCGGTAATCAGGTATTCATTGCCTTCCGTCGCTCTTGCAAGGCCAATCAGCGCACCCGTCAGCTTATCCTGCAGCCTGGCGGTGTCCGCTCTCTTGCCGCACACACCGGCACTGCCGGTACAGGCCGTACAACCTGCCGTCTGCTCACACTGGTAACAAAACATTTTCCGCTCCATACTTTATAACTCCTTTTCGTTGTTCTGCAATCAACTGCCATTATTTCTAACCTGCGGCACCCTCACGTTCAAGAACACATTCGCGCACTTCCAGGCTGCCGGCTTTTTGTCTTTCTCAGCTTTACAAGCGTATTATAAAAAAATACCGGCAGAAATTCAGTTGTTTTTACAACGAAACAGAATTTTAAGTTCAAAAAAATATTTAGCCGTAAAAATACCGACCTCCAATCGTTAGATTTTTAGGTCTAACTTTTGGGGGTCGGTACAGTCGGTACATAGATGGAATCTTTTTTTTATTTTTGTCTCGCCTTAAACGCCCGGTCAATCTCCCGCTTCGCGTCCTTTTTCGCCAGATCGTCTCTCTTATCATACAGCTTCTTACCGCGTGCCAGACCAATCTCTACTTTTACGAGACTTCCCTTAAAATACACCTGCAGCGGCACCAGCGTATATCCTTTTTCTTTGATCTTTGACATCAGGCGGCGGATCTCCAGTTTGTGGAGAAGGAGTTTCCGCACACGCAGCGGATCTTTGTTAAAGATATTTCCCTTCTCATATGGGCTGATATGCATGCCGAATACATACACCTGACCGTCGCTCTCGATCTTGATAAATGCTTCCTTGATGCTGCATTTACCCATGCGGATCGATTTAACCTCGGTACCGAATAACTCGATCCCGGCTTCGAATTTATCATCGATAAAATAATCATGGTAGGCTTTCTTATTGTTCGCCACCATCTTGATTCCAGCTCCCATTTTAATTCCTCTTTCCCTCTCTACTTTTTACATCTTATTTTACAATCTTCTACTTCCAGTACACCGCCGGCATAAAATCAATCGTCCTCGCATACCGGTCGCACGCAGTCACGCGAACGCGGATAGTCTGACCGAGCTTGTACGTCTTTCTCGTCATCTCTCCGACCAGCTCATAGTGTGCTTCGTCAAATACGAAATAGTCGCCGCGCAGTTCATTGACATGAACTAATCCTTCAACTGTGTTCGGCAGCTCGACATAGAAACCCCAGTTGGTGACACCGGAAATGACTCCCTCGAATTCTTCTCCGATGTAATGTTCCATGTACTGGACTTTCTTCATCTTATCTGTTTCGCGCTCGGCTTCATCAGCGCGGCGCTCCAGGGCCGAGGTCTGGACTGCCACTTCCGGCAGGATTTTTTCAAAATGGGCGTTTTTTCGCGCATCCATATTGCCGTGCAGGCACTCTTTGATAATCCGGTGGATCTGCAGATCCGGGTAACGGCGGATCGGGGAGGTGAAATGGGTATAATATTTCGCCGCCAATCCAAAATGACCGGAGTTCAAGGTCGAATATTTCGCCTGTTTCATGGAGCGCAGCGTCAAACGGCTGAGCAATGCCTCCTCCGGCGTGCCCTCGATCTTTTCAAGCAGCTTTTGCAGCTCTTTCGGGTGGACTTCGCCGCCTGGCATCCGCAATGTATATCCAAAGTTGTTGATGAACGTTCCGAGTTTCGCCATCTTCTCCTCATCCGGTTTCTCATGGATTCGGTAGAGGAACGGCATTTCCTGCCAATAATAGTCCTCAGCTACCGTCTCATTTGCCATCAGCATGAAATCCTCGATAAGCTTCGTCGCCGCGTTACGCTCATACGGCTTGATCTCGATCGGGCGTCCTTTGGCGTCGAGTAAAATCTTGCTCTCTGGAAAGTCGAAGTCAATCGCACCGCGCTCCTGGCGCCTCTTGCGGAGAAGCTGCGAAAGTTCTTTCATTTGCAGGAATAAATCCACAAATTCCTTATATTTCTCCTTCGTCTCTGCATCATCATCCGTGATGATCGCATTGACCGCCGTATACGTCATCCGGCGATCGACGCGGATCAATGTCTCTGCTATCTCATGTCCGATCACGACGCCTTTGTCATTGATCTCCATGATACAGCTCAGCGCCAGACGATCCTCTCCCTGATTCAGGGAACAGATACCGTTTGAGAGTTTATGCGGCAGCATCGGAATGACGCGGTCTGTCAGATACACGCTCGTTCCGCGCTTTAATGCCTCGCGGTCAAGCGGGCTGCCCTCGCGGACATAATGGGTCACATCCGCGATGTGTACACCGAGCCGGTAACCCTGCTCCGTCTTCTCCAGCGTGATCGCATCGTCGAGATCCTTCGCTTCCTCACCATCAATCGTGACTGTCGGCAGATCGCGCAAATCCTTGCGTCCCGCCTTGTCCTCCTCGCGGACGGCATCCGGGATCTCTTCAAGCTGCGCCATGACCTCCGGCGGAAATTCTTCCGGCAGACCGTATGCTTTCACGATCGATAAAATATCGACTCCCGGATCGTTCATATGTCCGAGAATGCTGGTGATCACGCCCTCCGGCTTCTTATCCGGGCTGTTTCCGTAATCCTTGATCTTCACGATGACCTTATGACCGGTCACTGCGCCCGCGTCACACCCCTGCGGGATGAAAATGTCGCGTGAAATCCGTGGATTGTCCGGGATCACAAAGCCGAAACCGCCGTTTTTCTCATACAGACCAACCAGCTCCTGATTGGCGTGCTCCAGGATCCGCACGATACTTCCCTCGGCTCTGCGTCCGCCGTCGCTCTCCTGCTCAATCACAACCAGCACCTTATCGCCGTGCATCGCGCCCTTTGTTTTTTCACGCGGAACGAACACATCCTGCTCACGTCCCTCGATTGTCACAAAACCGAAGCCCTTCGGGTGTCCCGAATAAATACCTGCCTCTGAAAATGTCTCCGGACGTCCCAGCTTGCCCTTGCGGGACATGCTGATTTTTCCCTCCTCCAGCAGATGATCGATAACCCGCTGCAGCTCCCGGCGCTGTTCCTTCGGAATATTTAAAAGAAGTGCCAGCTCCTTCAGCTTCATCGGCACGTATGCCGGTTCATTCATGACATCCTGAATCATCTTGCAGCGGCGGGTAAACTCCTCCTCGGAAGCGCCAATATCCTCACACTTCTTCTCGCCGCGCTTTTCGCGCTTCTTATCCATCTCACGCTCAAACTTCCGATCACGGTCTTTCTTTCCCGCTTTATCCTTTTTCCGGCGCACCGATTCCTCTTTCGGACCTTTCGCACGCTCCGGCTTTTTCTTCTTTTTTCCGTACCTCTCTTCCCACTCGCCGATCAACCCATCCCCGTCAATCTGGCGCTGTACGCTGCTCTCCCGGCTTTCTCCGGACATTTTCTCTTCCCGCGCTTCTTCTTTCCGCATCGCAAACCGCTGTTCTGCATTTTTCCGGATCGTCTCCAGCATCTCGTCCGAGAGCTTCATCTCCGTCTGCTGACGTTTTTCAAACGCCTCTCTTTCTCTCCTGCGATTTTCCGGCATTTTCTGTCCTTCCTCTTTCTGTGAAGCTGCCGCACTCTGCATCTGCGCCTGGCGCTTCTGCTGTTTTACGTATTTCTGAGCCTCGCTTCTCTTTATTTTTCCCATGATTTTATCAAATATGTTCAAATCTATCTCACTTCTCTTTCTTAATTCACATTCTCGCGCCATTTCCTATGAAAAAAAGCTGCCACGTCCAGCGCTCTCTGCCTCTCACCCCTGCATCTGCTCGGAAACCACCGGCAAATATCAGATTCAGGAAACAGATCCCGCTGCCACGCGACAGCCTCTTAAAGGTTCCTTACAGGAATTTCAAATTCAAAACTAATGCAAGGATCAGCCACAGAATTGCAGCATATTTGGTCAGCTTCTCCAGCTTTCCTTCCATAGAACGGCTTTTATTTCTGCCCCAGTAGCTGTCAGCCATACCGCCGATGGAACCGGACAGACCTGCCGATTTGCCCTCCTGCAGTAGGATTACCGCCGACAGGAATACACAGATAATAATAAATATGATCGTAAGGATCGTCTTGATCATCTTCGCACCTCCTGAATAAACATAGTAATCATAGCATATTTTCGGCGGAAGGACAACTGTTTTTTTCCCGACTTCAACCCGGGAATTTGCCGTATTTAAATGCGAAGCCACGGCAAATTCCGTTACCGGGCTTGATTTTATCTCTCGTCATGCGATACAATAGAGTTCTATCACATTTACAATCAGCGAAATCCTTTTTTCATGGGAACAGCTATTTTTTATCATAAAACAAGTCAGGAGGGTTCTATTTTGAAAAAATTCACTTCGGCGTTTGGGCGTCTGTTTCTCTCTGCCGTCCTTATTTTTCTGGTGTTCTACACCATGATGCCAGCCATCAATCTGCACGATCAGGATTTCATCATATTCCTGATTATCTGCATTCTGATTGTACTGGCAGTCAACTTTATGGAAAGCATTCTCATATTCCTGAAAACAGTGCAGCAAAACCGCGGCGTTGAGATCGTGCGCGATCCTGTGACCGGACGGATGGTTCTGCGGCGCAAGTACGCCGACGTCTCCGGCAGTCCGTTTGCCAGTTTTAAGGCGATGGGACGCCCGTGCAAATATGGCACGATCGCGATCGCTGTCCTGATCTTCTTTTCCCTGATCGCCTCGGCGGCGGGCATCCAGCTTTTTAATGCGTCCCGCTACCGCGATCTGATCACCGTTACCGAGGGCGATTTTGCCTCAGATGTCGCAGAGCTTGGCATGTCGCAAATCCCGGTCGTTGATAAGGACACCGCCTCCCGGCTCGGAAGCAAAAAGCTCGGTGAGATGACCGACCTGGTCTCCCAGTTTGAGATTCAGGAAAATTACACACAGATCAACTACAAGGGGACACCGTACCGCGTGACGCCTTTGCGCTATGCCGACCCGATCAAATGGCTTTACAACCAGAAGAAGGGACTTCCGGCATACATTGCTGTCAATATGGTCGATCAGAATACCGATCTCGTCTGGCTGTCCTCCGGCATGAAGTATTCCACCAGTGAATATTTCTTCCGCAATATCCACCGCTACATCCGTTTCTGCTACCCGACACGGATGTTTGAGACGGTCTCCTTCGAGATCGACGACGATGGAAACCCCTACTGGGTGGCGCCGACCATCGCCTACCGGATCGGCTGGTGGAACGGCAAGGACATCGACGGCGCGATCCTCGTCAATGCTGAGACCGGCGAATCTAAGTGGTACGCCAAAGCGGATGTCCCGCAGTGGATCGACCAGCTCTATGATTCGAACCTCATCATGGAACAGCTCGACGATAACGGCAGATTCCAGAATGGTTATTTAAACTCCATCTTCGGTCAGCGCGGCGTGCGCCGGACGACCTACGGCTACAACTATCTCGCCATCGACGACGATGTGTGGCTGTACACCGGCATGAGCTCTGTAACCTCAGATGAGTCGAACATTGGCTTCGTCCTCGTCAACCTGCGGACGAAAGAAACGAAATTTTACACCGTTCCGGGCGCCACCGAGCTCGCCGCAATGGATTCCGCGCGCGGACAGGTGCAGCACTTAAATTACAGTGCGACCTTCCCGCTTCTCTTAAATATTTCCGGACGACCGGCATATTTCATTTCCCTGAAAGATGATGCAGGGCTTGTGAAAATGTATGCGTTCGTCGATGTCGCGCAGTACCAGATCGTCGGCACCGGACAGACGATCGATGAGGCAAAGCGCAATTACCGTGAGACGCTGGGACAGGAGGAAATCGAAGATCCGACTGCCAAGGAACCGGCGGCAAGCGAAACTGTCTCCGGCACGGTCGAGGCGATCGAGAATGTCGTCGTTTCCGGTAACACCTACTACTATTTCACGCTGACCGATGACCGCACCGACAGCGTCTACACCGCTGCGATCACCGTTTCCGAGCGGCTTCCGTTCGTGCAGGCGGGCGACTCCGTTTCCTTTGAGTGCGTCGAGAATGGTTCTACAAAAGAAGTTATAACCTGGAGGTAAGATAACATTGAAAAGTGAAGATATGATTTTAAAGGCAGCCATCGTGCACATCCTTGATTCTTCGGTGGGAATCCCGGTTCTCTCCGACCAGAGCATGGAGGTCGGACCCGATTTTTCCGACTTTCTGAAAGCGCATATCGAGAAAATCACTGAGAGCGACGACGTCAAGCATTGCACCTTCGCAGAAGGATCCGAGGTCAAAGATCTGCTGCAAAACTGCACCCCTGACAATTTCGTCGAGACGAGCAAACAGCTCGCCGAGCGCCTCTACGACATCATGAATGCGAATATTGACATTCCAGCCGCCGATGTGGCGATGACCGTGTTCGGCTGCAAGGGCAAGGATTATCTGGCATTCTTAAAAATGAACTACAAAACCTCTTACACGCATCAGACCAAAGAAACAGACGGAGGCAACAGCAACGAGATCATTTTACAGCGCGCGCTGCTTCCGGGACAGGGACAGCGCCTCTCCGAGGCGTTTGTCCTCGATCTCTCCGACGGCTCCCTGATTCTGGCTGAGAAAAAATATGAGGTCAACGGCGAGAAATGCTTCTATTTCTCCGAGCTCTTCCTCGAATGCCGCGCCCCCCTCTCCCAGAAATCCAAGCTCGACATCGTTACCCGCGCCGTTGATCAGGTTGCCAAAAAATATTACGGCAACGAGGATGCACAGAAAAAGATGGAGATCAAAGACATTATCTGTAATGAATTAGAGGAACAGGGCGAAATCAAGGTATCCGAACTGCGCGAAAAAGTATTTCCCGGCAGCCCGGAGATGCTCGAGGAGCTGGATGAAAAACTCGACCGCTACAACCTCTCCTACGAGACGGTCGCGCCGAAAAATGAGCAGACGATCAAGAAATTCCAGAAACAGAAGCTGTACACTGACACCGGCATCGAGATCACGATCCCGATGGAAGAATACAGAAATCCCGACCATGTGGAGTTTATCACCAACATGGACGGGACAATCTCGGTGTTGATTAAAAATATTGGGATGCTGAGCAGTAAATAGCCTCTCACACAAAATTTATTTATCGGCTGATTCAAACGATTGCGATACATAATAACAGAAACATCCATCAGTCATGCCGCTGATCAAATCTTGTATACACCTCACAGAACCGCGCCGCAAACGACGGCTCGCGTCCACCCGCATACAGATGAGAAACATCCCCAAAACTGCTCATGCGGAAGGATGCGACGCCGGAGCGGCGCTCTTCTGTATAGAGCACCGTCACCGACGACGGCGCCGCACAGGTTCCGTGCCAGAGCTGCATCGGAGAGATATTTAAGAGATGGGAAAGCAGGACGCACTCGACGCCAAAATGACAGAATAAAACAATCGTGTCCTCATTCGGTGCCACAGCCCGGTAAAACAATCCATTTCTCACATATCCGTGCCGTCTGAGCAGCCGGTCAAGCTCTCCAGTCACCCAGTCGTACTCTTCTTTTACATGGGCGTTCTGAAAGACTTCTGTTTCATGCCAATGATCCTTATCAAAATACTTCGGCTCCGCCATCCACGCATCCGGCAGCCAGTCCCAGACACAGTGCCCGGAATCCTTTCCCGGATGTACCGCCTGCGGGGCAAATTCACGCAGCCAGCTGCAGGTTTCTGCCGTGCGGCAGGCTTTTTTTAAGGTCAGGGACGCCGTGTCCTTCGCACGCCCCAGCGGCGATACATAATAAGCCGCCACCGGAATCGGCGCCAAACGGTCTGCCAGAAGCTTTGCTTCCTCCCAGCCAGCCGGGGTCAGGGAATCAATTGAGTAATCAGGATCCGCATGGCGGACAATCAGAAGGCGCATAGGAAAACTCCTTTCGTAAAGAAATGTTACAAAACCAAAAAGCGCGGTGCTCATGACCAAGGGATGTATCTGGGCGCGGGAAAAATTAGAGCATCTTCCGATACTCCTGCTTCCACCCATTTAAAAGTTCTCCCGCACTCTCCATCCGCCGGACCGGATTGCGGTCAAACATCGTCTCGACCATGCGGACATTCCCGCACTTCTCCGCGGTCTGGTTCGCCTCGTCGAGTTCCCGTTTCCAGATCTCCTTCTGTTCCGGCGTCATCGCAGCCGCATGCCGCTCCTTAAGCTCCAGCTTCGGGTTAATCAAGGCAAGCTGATACAGGTGCTTCAGCATCTCCGGGCTCTTGTCGAAATTGTAGGCCATTTCATAAGCGGTAAACGCTTTCTCAAACCAGAAAATCCCGGCATACGCCGCCCCGATATTGTTCCAGATCTTCGCGGTAAATTCGTCCGTCAGCGATTTGACCCGCCAGTCCTCCAGAATCCGGTTGTAGTAATAGATCGCCGTCCCAAACTGCCGCAGGCGGAAATAGTAATCCGCCGTCTCCTTCTGGAACTCCGCCGCATTCATTTTGCGAAATGCCGCCAATTTCTGGCGGTATGCCGCAATCTCCTTTGCCGTATAATAACAGCACTCCTGCAGAATCACGATCGGCAGCTCGTCCTGGCTCTCGCCGCTCCGCTGCCATGCCTCCAGTTTGCCGGCCAGAAACGAAAGTCCCAGCTCCGAACGGATAAACTCAATCAGGCGGTCATCCACAAATCCATCCAGCGCCAGAAGCGGATTCTGATAAATGACATAACACAGCTCCTGCGACGATGCGATATGGACGCCCAGCCGTTCTATGTAAAAAGGATGTCGAACCGGCTCCTGCCGGCAAAGTATCAGACTCATAATGAAACCTCTTGTTTAATCATCCGGTTTGTCGCCGGAAACAATTCTCCAAATCCCAAATCACGTATCATGACGATCATCGTGTCTTCCCCGGTAAATCCAAATGCCATCTCGATCCGGGTCGTCCGGTCCGGGCGTTTCGGGAATCCCTCGAGCGGAATCTTCACCGTCTTCTTTTTGCGCGGTTCCAGCGGCTGGAGTGAAAATTCTACCTCCGGCGTGCCCGACACGATAAATTCCGCCGTCATTTTCGTCTCATACCAGCTGTCCCCGGCGGATGCCAGCACCAGCTGTCCCTCTTTTTCACGCTCCTGAATCTTTAAGGAAACCGTTGTTTTCAGACGCCCCTCACAGATACAGGTAAAATGGTACGCACTCTGCGCTTCACAGAGATCTTCCGAGCGGATCAGCGCCCCTCGGGTAAATACATCCATCTCCGCAAACACCCGGCGCCGTTTGCAGATCTGCTGCATAAAATCTGCCGCCCAGTCCGTCTGTGCAAATCCCCTGCCGGTCAGGATGATCGCTGAAAACAGGCGCTTCTGCAGCAGCCGTTCCGCACAGGAGGAAAGAATCCGGTCTGCCATCTGGATGCCCGCGTCGCTGTCCAGCACATTTAAGTGGAATGACTCCTCCAGTTCCTCCTGATCCGCGACCACCTGCATCTGGCGCAGCCCGCGCTGCACTCTCAATTCATAATAATGAAGACCATTCTCCGAAAGCTCAAACATTCCCACCTGGTTGCTCCAGACTTCCCGTTTCTGGCTCATCACGTAATATACAAAGCTCTCCGCGTGACTGATCACATGCACCCGGCTCCGGTCGATTTCCAGAAAATCGGCACAGTACATCAGGCAGTCCACCAGCTTTACCTCAAGCTTTGGCACCGTGATCACCAGGTTTTCTATCTCTTCTTTTCCGGACGCCTGTCTGGGAATCGCAAGCACCTGCTTCAGGAACATTTTCAGCAGATATAAGCCCTCGTAGCGAACACCATCGATCGTGGCGGTGCCGTCCTTCATCGCCAGGGAAAGCAGCTTATCTTCCACTACCATGCCCTCTAACGCGCCCCCGGCACTCTCCTCTGCCACCCGCCAGACGTCCGAATCCGGTTCTTTTCCGATCCGGGTCGGAACCGACCAGATCGTCTCCTGACCCTGACAGGATATATGTGTGCATGAATCACACAGATCCATGCCAATTATAAGTCCATTCATCTATCGTTTGTCCGTCTATCCCTTTCCTCAGGCGATCGGGAAAAGTGCGCTTACCGCCGCATCTCTCTTCTGGTACTCCCGCATCTTTTCCCGAAGCGCCGTCTCGTTATTTACCTTTAAAGAAAGACTCATCTCATTGAGCGCCGCAAACCGGCTTTCCCGGCTGCGTCCCGGAATCTCCCGGCAGGAAATCTCTCCCTTTTCTTTCGTCTTCCGGACGCCGTCCTCTTCCTCTTCGATCTGATATTCCAGCGTCTCGCCCTCAAAAATCACCTTTTCACGAATGTAAATATCCCGGTAAACGAGACGCATTTCCTCATAGTGGAACTCTTCCTCCTGCGGCAGAATCCGCAGCCGCAGATACGGGCGCACCGCCCGGTTTCCGTGATACTCGATGATTTCTTTATCTAAAATATTGCCCGGGATATGGATAAACCGCGCCAGATCCTTAAAATAGGCAAAAATCATACCCGCATCTAAAAGCACATCCACCACCGACTGGCACAGGCGCCGCTGTTCCTCCGAAAGCTCCGGCAGCGTCGCATAATACTTTGTCAGCGCCAGCAGATAAATATCCGGGATCCGCTCCCGATCAGAGCTTCCCTGCACAGCACCCTCCAAAAATGCGAACACCTTGTCGTCCGTCGGACGGTTTTCCAGAAAATATTCCACGCTCTTGACCGTGAAATACGCGCGCACGATATTTTCCCCTGTTTTCTTGCGTGACGCATAAAGCTCGAACACCCGGTCTAACTTTGCTGTATTGCCGGTAAAGAGCATCTGCGCCACCAGCCGTTCCTCCAGATCGTACGTCTCCACCCGGAGCCGCAGCCCCTGCATCAGGACGCGGTACATCTGATCCACCGTACCGTTGAAATGTTCGCAGAGATAATCGAGAATCACACTGTCCGGCTTCTCGTGTTCAAAGACATACCAGGTCAGATAAAGCAGGTGGTCATCCCGGTCAAAGAGATTTTGAAGCAGCATTCTCCCGCAAAGCCGTAGCAGCAGATTGACCGGCAGACCTTCCAGACCATACCGGCACACCATCTCATACGCCTCGCTGAAATGCCCGCACCGGATCAGCGTCCCGCAGACGCCGTTTCTCTCATCCCGCGTCAGCTGGTCCTTGTCAAGACTCAGAAGGTAGGAAACACTTCCATCCTTTTTCGCATCCTCAATCCCATCCGCCATCCTCTTATAATACCGCACGATCGCTGACAGCACCTTTGCCCTAAACAGCGGGTGCAGCTCCATCTTCTGATCCGCGTGCTCCAAAAGGATCGCATCGTCCCCGGTCAGCACCTCCTTGCGGCAGGCTTTTGCACACGCATTCATAAAGAGGAACGGATGCATTGGATTCATTTCAAAACAGGTCTGTAAAAGTTCCTCCATATCCGTAAATACCGGCTGGATGGCGCAATTTACCCGCGCATACCGCGTCTCATTTTCATCCTGGAATAGAACCAGATCGCGCTCCGAAAACAGCGGCACATACGCCGTGCCCTCGCTCAGCACATACGCGTCCTCCGTCATCTGCTCCTCATGGCGCACCACCACGTATTTCATCGCCGGTTCCCGGCATTCTACCCGGCAGGATTTCAAAATCCCCGGCAGGACACACGCCATCTGCGTATCGATCAGTTCCGGATAGATCAATTTCCGGTACAGGACCGCCAGGGCACCGTCTATCCGTTCCTTGAAAAGCTGATCCACCGCAAACTCTTCCATCGCCCGCTCGTACATCCGGTAAATATCCGAATCCGGCGTTCCATAGGTAAGAAGGTTCGCATAAAGCTTCGCCTGTGACCCCGCATCCAAATTTGCCGAATACGAAAAGTATAAAAACACCTCCCGCGACATCAGGCGGTCATAATTCTCCGGCATCGCATATAAATAATATTCATACAGGCGCGTCAGGCTCAAATCTGCCTCCAGCGCCCGGCTATACCATTCAAAACAGGCTGTCTCCCGGCAGTCTCCCCGGATCAGCATTGCACAGAGCGCCTCCAGAATCTCCGTCTCCGGATACAGCCCGTAAAGTTCCGTCAAAAGGCGTCTGTAAAACTCCCGGTACGAACGGGACGCACGCATCACCCGGACCGCCGCCAGTGCCAGCTCGCGGCTGATAATTTTCCGGCGTGCCCCATAGTACAGGGCATGAAGCTCAAAATTGCCCGCATTGTCTAAAAGGATCGGATCACTCTCCAGAAGTTTCAGTCCCGCCGCATAGAGGAATGGGCTGTGACAGCCATCCTTAAACTCCTGCTCCATGCTGATCAGCACCGTAACCGGATTTTTCTGCAATTCCTCATCCAGACGCAGAAGCATCAGATAATAAAACAGGCTGCTGCCCGTCTCCTCCGACGCATACTGCTGCAGCAGGCGGATCAAAGTGTCCTTCTGCTCGGCATTGCCGGTCAGCGTCACGTACAGATAGCGGTACAGGCAGTTAAGCTTCCGGTCGCCCGATATTTTAAGCGCCGCTGAATCCTGCAGCTCCTTTAAAATCGTCTGCGCTTTCTCGCGCCGATCAGTCAAAAGGTATAATTCCGCCTGCAAAAGCCGCAGTCCCGCGTCATAGTGCGTCATTTTCATCAGATCCAGCTCCCGCTGCATCTGGTGAACCGCCTCCGTGCCGCCGATCCCATTTTCATACGCCAGACGGGCAGTCAGATAATTTCCAAGCTCTTTCTGGAATGACATATGTGCCCGGTCGCATCCGCCCGCATCGGCAGCCGATGCCTCGATCGGGATCCGCACTGTTTCTCTGGCAGTGTGAATCAGGACGGCGCCGAAATTCTTTCCGGCATGCAGCCGCTCCGCCAGAATCCGTACCGGAAGACGGAGCAGACCATCTTCAAAATCCGCCTGCGTCGCACTCTTCTTCGGCAGATGGAGGAACTCGCCGTCCGCCGTTACCTCCAGGTACACACTGCCCCAGTTATCCATCCGGATCTCGATGGTGTCCTCAGCGCTTTCAGCCAGATCGATATATATGCGCGCCTTGCCCGGGATCGTCAGACTGACCGGCTTTTTCACGCCCAGTCCAACTAGAAATTCTTCCATAAAATTCGCCCGGCTGCCGTGTCCTTTCAGGCCGTCATAGAGTGCCCGCACATGCAAATCCTGCATAAACGGCACTTCCACAAAATCCGGGTACTCCAAAAGCCGGAGCGCCGTCTCCATATCATTTTCCGCGACGTGCAGAAAATCTTCCGCCGTTTTCAGATCACCTAAAGTCTTCCCGGCGTCTGCCACCTCGACGTGAAACTCATACGGAATCTCCTCTTCCCCGCAGTTTGTCACCAGATAAAAAGAACCCGTGATCGTGTCGCCTGCCGTCAGGAACGAAGTGTCCACTTCATATACGATCCGGCACCGAAGTCCGCCAAAGGAATTGTTATCCCCTGGAATCCGCACCCGCAGGTTCGAGGAATACACAAATCCCTTCACACTTAATCCATTCTCGCTCCCGATCCATAAATTTCTCTGCATCAGGGTATTCATCCGCAGCGTCTCGTCTATCTTTTCAGGCGACCAGGTCATCTTCGGCTGTTCCGAATCGATGATTCCCTTCGCCAGCCGGTTAATTCTCTCTTTCATTCCTATCACCTGCCGTTTCATTATCCTGTCCCGGTAACTGCTTCGTCTTCCCACAGTTCCGTCGGTTCGAAATCTCGTACCTTATATCATACCATATTTTGTCAGCATTTACATCAGGGAATTGGAGAATTTCGCTGATTGCCCATCCGGCATTTTTTTCAAGTCGAACGTCCGTGAGACTTGGCGCGTGATTCTGGTCAGCGAAGCTGACATATTCGTTGCTGTTCACTTATACTGTTCTCAGCAACGGGATTTTGCCGATGCTTCGCATTCCAAATCGGCAAAATCTGCTGCCAGAGCTGTATCGTACGGAATTTTCAGTTCAGAAAATTCCTATATGCAAGTAAAACACTTATTCTGTGCAGAATCACTGCGCATCCTCGCGGAGCGTTTATCTCAGTCGGAGACCCAACTCCCACTGAGACAAATTTGCTATTACTCACCACCTGAAAAGGTGGGAGTCTTCTCGACTGAGATAAAAACAAGCGCTATCCTGCCTGCCGGGCAAAAATTTGATAGTTCCGCCCGGTATGTGGAATAGCGCCTGTTTCCAGTTTTCGATCGTTTTCTAATTTTTCTTAATTTCCTAATCCCAGTCGCCCACATACAGGCGTGTGCCAGTCTGCCAAGCGGTTGGTTCATAGATCGTCCAAATTGGATATGGATATGCTTTTCCTTGCAGAGAATCATCTATTGCGATCGTCTGATCAACGCCATTGGTGCCTGTTTTGGACGACAGGTCAGCGGCACCTGTCCTGGTAATACTGAAATAGCTGTCCTTTACAGAGTTGCTGTCTACATACGGTACGCCGATGATTGCTTCGCTTAACTTCGGCAGATACCAGCATTCTTCCGGAACCGAAAGACTGCCAGCTTCCAGCTGTGCGCCCTGCCACCAGGTATTGTTCAACTGACCAATATAGTGTCCAAGGAACATTGAGGTTCCAGCCGCTTTCACACTTCCTGTTGTGTAGCAGTTCGAAAGAACCAGTTTTGCAGAATCATATTTTCCAAATAAACCGCCTGCGATGGCATTATATGTATTCGTTCCACACGCATCCGCTGCACTGAAACTCTGTATTACCGAAATCGGACCATCCATCCATCCCACGAGGCCTCCGGCACACCAGCCGCCTGACACATTCTTTCTATCTGACAGCACTTCCGCACCACTTTCCGTATAACCGTAAGAGCGGTTCCGTCCGCCGACATAACTGTTTTCAATGCTGAATTCTTTCCCGGCAGTTCCGCCATTCTGGTTGTTTTTCAGGTATCCATACAAACCTCCAGCGGTTCCAGTTGTATCCACATACCCAGAGAAGAAACTGTTTTCCAGCTTCATCTGACCAGAGCTCTCGGCAAAGCCGACCAGACCTCCGCTAGCATCGGTTCCCTGTATCAGTGCATTTTTTCCTGAAACATATACGTGATTCATCACTAAATCACTTACTTTTGCCTCCCCGATCAAGCCTCCGGTTTTTCCTCCGCTTATTTGCAGCGTCGGTGCATCTACAACTACATGTTCGAGTGTCAGACTGCCATTATTCGTGCTTCCAACCACCGCGCCTGTTGCCAGCGTTCCAGAAATCCGGGATTTTTCTCCATATATATGGATATTTTTAATCGTTAGATAGCTGTCCGCCGAAGTACCTGCCTGTGCCACTAGCCCTGCTGTATTCTGTCCCTGACAGGAAATGTCCGGATCCTTCAGATTCAAGTTTGATATCGTCAGATGATCCGTCTTCTGAAACAAAGCTGCACCATTCCAGGCAACAGGAGTTATCTTTAACCCTGCAATCGTATAGCATTCACCCAGTTTTGCTTTTTCTTTCTCATCCACCTCCGCATCATAAGAGATAATATCCGGGTTATTAATCGGCCAGAAACTTCCACCTTCATACTTGGAATTTCCCGGACTGTAGATCGTCATCTCTCCGTATGCATCTTTCACCTCTTTGCAATACGCTTCCGTCTGTGAGGTAATCGAATCATCCTCCTGCCAGAGAATATTATCTGTCTGGATGACCCGTGTGATCTTTAAACCACCATAGCCTTCTCCGCAGAAATTCAGATTCTGCAGATGACGTCCATTGGCGACCTTAACCGTATAGGTATCCGTTCCATCATCATTGGGTTCAATTACATCGGCAAAACAACTGTTGAATTTGTATGAGAGCCTTGTATTTTCTGTCGGTGGATAGCCATCCTCGCTCAATTTTACGATAACATTTTCTCCATTTATGTAACCGCCCGGCTGATAACCTCCCCAGGTACCCAGACTACAGAAATTTCCCCCCTCGCGTGATAAATCATCCAGATAGAAACGCAATTTCAACTTTTTCTCTTCCGTCATGCCTATTTCAAAACGATTTACCCTATTTTCTGCGGCAAAGCTCGTCCAACTGCCATTTGCCTCATTTTCTACACAGCTGGCAGCTTTCTCTTCCGTATCTACAAAGCAAAATTTCGATCCCGTTCTCAGAGTATTTTCCTGCAAATCACCCGTATTGACTTGGAGAACATACCACATCGTTTTACCGCTCAATTCGCCGGTAATCGAAAATATCAGATGTATTCTCTGATTTTCTTCAAGCGGAGACGGAGAGACATAATCGATATACAGACTGTTTCCAGTATGCAGCGCCTCTTCGTTCTCTTCCTTGTCCCAGTCCCCGACATGGTTATTCAGAAACCAGGAAAATCCCTTTGAAGCGTTCTGCGCAGCAAGTTTTTCCGCTACTTTCTGGATCGTCGGCATCGGATAAATCGGTATTTCTGCTTTCTTTAATTCTGGATCATACGGATATGTATTCCGCTTTTCCTCCGTATCTTTATTTTCTTCCTCACTGCTATCTGCATTCGGATCCTTTACACCAAACAGACTTGCAAGAGCCTCGTCATATGCAAGCACATACTTCTCATTCACCTTACTGCACACATAGCACCCCGGATAAACTGATTTTTTGTTCGTCCCCGTACCACTCGTCTCCGATGGAAGTATTCCATTCGTTCTACTTGCATAATCATAGAACGCAACAAACGCAGGTGCTTTCATCGCCGGATCCTCTGTTTCATCCGCCGCCGTACCGCTTCCACCTTCCGTTTCATCCGATTTTTCCTCAACCGTCGGCGAATACACCGACGCCGACACATATGTATTCGCTATCTGACTGTCTGCCGGAAGCTGTGCGGCGAGACCCCCTGCAAATCCGCCGGTATATGCCGCTACGTTATAACGTCCGGTAAGATTCTCAAAGGCTGTATTGGCGTTTGCCCCATTCCCTGGTTTTTGGGAGGTATCAAACTTCTTGTTTGCTGTATGACCGCCGACATAACAGCTCTGAATCTGCACCGTGGAACCGCTTGCGGCGGCTGCAGCTGCTGCTTTCTCAGCAGTTCCGACCAGACCGCCGGCATACATACCTTCCACATAGAGTGCCGCTGCGCTGTCGGTCAGGGAAATTTTTCCCTTTGCCGCGCCGATCAGGCCGCCCGCCGTTCCCTTTAAAGCGCGGATCCGGTATTTGCTTTCTTCCTCCTGCTTCAGATCTGCCGCTTTTTCTGTGCTGCTTCCCAGCTTATCACGGAAATGGTTCTCCACCAGTGCATCCTGGACGGTCAGAGTGACGCCCTCAAATGTGCCCACCAAAGCACCGGCAGAAGCGCCGGTCTGCTCTGCCTGTACCTGCGGATATTCAATCTGCACATTTTTAATTTTCACCGTTGCCAGATTCGTAGTTCCCCGGGAATCCGTTCCCGGCGTCACCGCACCGATCAGAGCACCTGCACTCGCCTTCGTCCGGACCACCGGCTGGCGGATCAGCAGATTTTTAACACTCATATCCTGCGTTACCGTTCCAAACAGTCCGCCCGTCCCATCTACTGCTGTGATTGAACCTCCCGCCGTTTTTCCTACCTGCAGGCCATCAATCCGGTATGTATTTCCCTGATAGTCCAGTGGATACGGCAGACTAAGCGGAAGATAGCTTCCCGCCTCCGTGGTATATGCCTGTGCCGTCGGGTTCGTCCGATCTGCATTCGTTTGATCCGTCACCCGGTAGGCAATCGAGATGGTTTCCGCATTCTGATTCAAAAAATTCGAGCCAAATGCCGTATGCAGCTTCGCCACATGTCCGCAGTAACCGCTCTCGTCCGCAATGTTTTCTCCCGCTTTCCAGGTCAGATCACTATTCTGCATCGCCGTAACCATTTTGGATGTAGTCACCGCCCCAGTGTACAGCTGATCCGGATCCCAGCCTGAAACCCGCTCATCCAGATTTTCCAGATGGCGGAAGCTGCCAATCTCCGCGCTTCGGTCCGTACTGATCGATGCAAAGAGGCTGCTGCCGGATTCTATATTGCTCGTCTTAACCTGCGAAAGCGCTTCATTGTTGAAAACCTGCGCGTACACAAAGATATTTTCGCCCGGAATAAAGGAGGCAAAACCTCTTTCATCCTGCTGAAATGTCATATCCGTCTGTGCCGGCTGGTTGAAATCCATAAATTTGAATCCTGTACTTGTGCCCGTGCCGGCTGGCGCCGCTATGTCATCCAGAATGACCTGATACGTTCCATCCGAATTGCCCGAAGCTCCGGACACCTTCGCCACACGCGCCGAAGGGCTGGTTCCCTGGGGATTGATCTCGATGTATCCGGTTGTACCGCTCTTTTCTCCCTTTACAAACAGACTCAGTGAATGGTCATTTTTATTCGGATCCTCGATTTTTGCATATAAAATATCATCATTCACCAGTTTCACTGTCGGCGCCTCGAATTCCTCCACCGGCAGTTCCGGGACTTCCAGATTTCCTGATGCGTAATATCCGATCGGCAGTTTCTGATCCTTATAATTGGAGTTAGCTCCCGTAAACCGCTCCCGTTTTCCGGCATCAGACGCCGCCGCCAGAAGTGCCTCGCTTCCGATATCCGTCTGCACAAACTGATAATGATCCGAATACCACACCTCGCGGACCAGTCCTGCCTCCGGATCATAGAAAATAAGATAGCTCCCGTCTCCACGGACGGTCTCATCAATCGATCCAAACGGAAGAAGGCGCTGCCGGATCTCCTCGGTCACATTCGCAGATGCCAGCGCCATCTCACCGCCAGACTCTTCTTGTTCCGATTCAGGCTGCCCTGCCTGTTTTTCCGGCACATAGAGAACCCCGTAGATATTTCCCTCTTTCTCCTCCGCCAGCACTGTATTATCTACCGAAATTCCCAGCTTTGCCTGCTTTTGATCGTCTGAAAATTCCCCCTGTGCCTCCATATGGAGCAGACGCGGAATCGTCCCACTGGAGACCTCCAGTGTCAGATGATTCTGCGCCGCCAGAAAGATCTCCTTCGCCGTCTGATCCATCTCCAGACGGCGGAGCTTTCTTTGGTAATGAATCACCGCAACAAAAGAAAGACTGGCAAGAATACCGACAATCGCAATCACCGTCAAAAATTCCGCCAGTGTAAACGCCGCCCTTCTCTTCTGTTTGTTCTGTCTCTTCTGCTCCATCTGTCCTCGTTCCTCTTTTTATTGTAACTGTTCAGTACCTTCACAGTCACGCGCAGACCTGCTGAACAGTTAGTTTTTATTTTATTTCTGATCCAGGTTGACTGCACGCACGGTCAGGTTAATCGGCTTTACCACCGCTTTCCGGGAAGTTCCCATCGTATCTTTTTTCCGGTAGATCGCCAGATTTTGAACCGTAAAGCATGCTGTCTCCTCCGAATAGGTATAGCCGTCAAATGCCGTATAGTATTCATCCGAAATCGCCGCCTGCGTCAGCAAGGATATCTTATTATACGCATCATCGTAAGTATAATCCCCATACCATTTTTCAATGCCCGTGCCAGACCAGTCTGTCGCACTGAAGTGCAGCCACAGGTGGCTGTTTCCACTCCGCAAAAGAGGTGTTACCAATTCTCCTGTTGCGGAAGTCCCGGCAGAATTTTTCACTTCCAGCGCATTCGCAAATTCATCGGTCATCAGCTGCGCCGTGAGCGACAGCGCCTGCTCTGCATCTGCCTGTTCCTGCGTCCTCTGGTAAACATTTTTTACCATCATCACGCCGCCTCCAAGCACCGTGCCGATCATACCGAGAATCACAATCGCCGCCAGAAGCTCCGTCAGCGTCATACCGTTCTGTGACCGGAGTTTTTTCTGACATACTGAAAAGAGCTTCCGGTGACCCTTGGATGCCGTCTGTTTCTGCTGCCTGCAATGCCTATTTCTGCATCTGCGGCATTCACATCTCTCCTGTCCCATCTCTGTCTCCTCTATCGGTATCTGTAAAGCAGCTCTTGTAAGTTTACCTCTTCCTCTTCTGCATCCGAATCAGCCTGGCTCACATACAGCACGATGGGATACTGTCCCGTCCGGTAATTCGTCTGTGTGCCTGTCTGGTAGGCATTTGACGCCAGGCTTTTCTTCATGCCGCCGGTTCCAGATGCCTCCAGCTCCAGAACATATCTGCCCGACGCCTGTTTCGCTGTCCGGTTGTTCTCCAGCTGATTGCGGCTGTCATAATAGCTCGCCATCTGCCCTTCGCCCTGCCGCAGCATCCTGCCGGACGCCAGAAATGCACTCAGAAACATCGTCATTCCCAGTGCAATCACAAGAACCGATATCAGTACCTCTGTCAGTGTCTCGCCCGTACTGGCACACAGCTTTCTTCCAGCTGCCCATTTCATTCTACTTATCATTCTGCAGCAGCTCCTTCTCTATTGTTCCGTTCTGCCAGCGGATCGTCGTAATGATGGTCGTCGTCGTGATCGTGTAGGAATCGTCGTCGTCCGATTCGTCGTCATCGCCCGGTACTGTGACCGTCTTACGCTCGAAGCTATGTGCTGCTTCCAGCTCCAGCCGTTTCTCGCACCGCTCTTCCTTCCTGTCATCCGCCGTTACTGTATCTGAGATAACCGCCTTGATTTTATAATCATCCGTCATCCACAGACGTACACTGGTCTTTAACGGATCAATCGTGTTCCCGCTCATTCCGTCTTTCTTCACTGACAGGGTAAAATCTTTGTACGCCATTTCTTCCTCCGACGCATCGTCCCTGTCTGCCAGCTTCCGATACTCATTATTTCTATAAATATCCACGATCAGTGAATCGAGAATCGCGCTATTCCCACTCTCTGGGCTTGACAAACCCGAATCCGTTCCATAGAACTTCTGCCACGACGCCTCATTATCCGTGTTTTTCCGGCTGCCGACGTAGTAGCAGTAAAAATCATCCTTATCGTCTTCCTCGTCATCCCGGCTGTCATGCACGATCACTTCCTTGATCTTGACTATATTCTCCGTCTTCTGCAGCTCATCCCGCAGAAATGCCGCCGCCGAGTCCACCGCATACCTCTTCTGGTCCTCCCTCGGGAGGTGGCGGTTCTTTCCAGCCGACGCGGAAGCGGACGCCAGAATGATCGACGCGCCCACCCCGCAAAACACAAAAAACAGGAGCGCCGCCATCAAGCTGGCGCCATCCTGATTTTTCATACGCCTGAAAACCTGCCTCCAGATTTCCGGGCGTTTTTCACTGTTCTCTGCTTTTTTCATGCTTTATTCTCCCAGCGCCGCCTCTGCCGCTGTCTCAAGGTCCGAACGCTGCAGGTTCGACACATCCGCATTTGCCAGTCCCGACGGTGCCTGCGTCTCCTCCGGTTCCAGCTCCAGACCTTCCTCCGATTCCGCATCGTAGCGGGTCTCAAAATAGGTCAGCTGGAACGCCACCGCCACTGAGTGGATGCGGATATCCTCTAACTCTTCATTTTCCAGATCTTTATCATCCTGAATGCTCAGATCCTCGATCAGACAGCGGTACGGTCCTTCGACCACCTCATGAAGCATCGAAACAGCGTGATCAAACGAATCCGCCGTAAAAGAAATATTCATCGCGCGGCGGATCTCCATTCCGTCCACCTGCGGCTCTGAATACTGGAAAGTAAAATCATACGCATTCGCAAAAATACGGTTCAGCTCCTCCGTCTCCGTCTTGAAATGATTGTAGGCCGGAACCATCGGCGCATTCGATGTCTTGTTTTCCTCGATCTCTTCCTCCATCTGCCGGATCTGCATCGCTTTCATCTGCTCCAGCTGAATCTGGGCATCCAGCTCCGCCGTGTCCGCCGCCTCAATCCGCCTCTGCACCGGCAGGTAAAATCCGGCATAGTAGCCGCCCGCGATCAGGGCAAAGACTACAACCAGCAGCACTATTTTCTGTGTTTTTGTTAATACATATTTCCCTAACGAATTCATTTTTCTTTGCCCTCTTCTGGTTCGTTAAAAAATACAGCCATTGACACTCCCACCTGCTTCAAGGATGCCAGAGCTCTCTCTTCGCCATCTTTCTTCACTGTTTCCTCCAGCGAAGCGGTCACATAGCGCGCATTCGGATCCGCCTGTGCATCACGGACCAGCTGCGAAAAGAGTGTACCATTGGGAATGGTTCCTTCCAATGACATCTGATCCGAGGTGATCGAAACACTCGAAACTGCCGTCAGCGGGAAAATCTGTGATTTCAGGGAATCCAGCATCATCCGGCGGTCCGGAAGCTTACTCTCTTCCTCATTCAGATACCCATTTCCATAATGCGCGTACTCTGCCAGGACCTCACCGTACACCTCGTTGGATTTCTCCAATGTACGAAGCTCCTTCTCTGTCGCCGCATAAACCGCCTCTGCCCGGTCTGCCTCCTGCAGGGGAAGCATTACGCCAAATCTCGAAAATCCGTAGACAAAAACCATAAAAACGGCAAACGCGCCCAGCTCCGCCGCTATTTTCCCTTTTTTAGTCTGCTTCTGATACAGATTGATGCGCCGTTTTTTCGGATACTTCGGACCGCCAATCTGCATATTCGCGATTGATTTTAAATCAGCCACCGCTCTTCCTCCTTATGCAAGTAATACACCGTATGCCTGTGGGCTGTCGATCCACTCGTCTTCCTCATCCAAAGAGACCTCCGGCAGAAGCTCCGCCACACTCCGCACCGGCAGATCCAGCGTTTCTTTCAGCGCATCAATCAATTCCCCGTATCGTGCGCCTCCGCCGCAATAATAGAGGCTGTCGATCGTATTATTCACATTGTTGAAGCTATAAAAGTTCAAAACTCGCATGACCTGGACGGCGCGGGTCCGGTACTGCTCCTCCAGCACAGCCGCCATCTTTTCTTTGTCGGTCTCCTCGCGGTTTTCTTCCTCCACCTCAATTCCCAGTTCCTGCATCTTGTTCTTATCTCCCAAACGGATCTGCTCGATCTCCTCACAGCCCGGCTCCATGGTACGGGTAATATCATAGATCCCCTGGCGAAAGAAATGGATCCGCAATGCTTGGGTTCCCAGATCGAGAATCGCATAGTCTTTCACAGTTTCCGATTTTTCTGCCCCCTTTGCGTTCTCTTTTTCTTCCTTTTTATGAGGTTCTGCATTCAGCTTTGTCTCCAAAGCCTTCTTCTCATCCGCCATTCTCTCTTCTGCATATTCCAGAATCCATTCCAGTCCCAGCACGGCCGGAACCAGACCGACCAATTTCAAGTGTGCCATCTTGGCCAGTTTTTCAAATTGCTGCGACAGCTCTTTCGTACACGCCGCACCAATCAAATCCATTTTTTCCTGATCCGCATAGATCATCGCATAATCAAAGACGTACTTATCCATCTCGTTTCCGATATAATCATGGAACTCATATGGAAGATTCAGCCGGAGCTGTTCCTCCGTCATCAGCGGCAGCTCAAAGCGCCGCACATACGCATCCTCCTGCCGGATGACAAACACGACGTTCCGGCAGCGGATCGCATACTCCTTCAACAAATCCTTTATTAAATCCGCATATTGACGCATATCGTTCCGGTCGATCCCCTCGACCCGCTCGCTGATAAATTCGCGAAGCTCGCCATTTTCCGCATATGCAATCTTGATACGGTAATGTCCAATCTCAATTCCTAAACAATTCTTCATCTCTGCACTCCCTTTAAAAGAGCCCTGTATACCATTGTGTCCATATATCTCCATACAGCAGCATACAAAAACATGCCGCCGCAATCGCCGGTCCAAACGGAATTTTCTCCCTCCGACCGATGACAGAACCTGCAATTCCCAGCACACAGCTGAGAATCAGGAAAAATAATACCTCCCAGGCGGAACGCATATACAGTCCCGTCACAAAAAAAAGTTTTACATCGCCGCCCCCCAAGCTTTCTTTTCCGGTCAGGCGGTCAAACAGCAGGGAAAGTGCCAGCATACTGACAGCCAGTCCGGCACCGGTCAGAACTCCCCGCAGCATCTGTCTTCCCGGTTCCGGTAAGCCCAGCGCCGTGCCGAAAAAGATCAGGATTCCGGCTATCTGAAGCCGGTCCGGTATGATCCACGCATGCAGATCTGTGAGTGTCAGACATAAAAGCACCATCCAGAGCAGAATTCCCCGCAGTGCCAGCACCGAGACATCGTACCGGTACATAATCAGGCAGCATGCAATTCCTGAAACAAGTTCCGTCCAGAATGCCTCCGCCGGGATCTTCGCTCCGCAATAACGGCACCTGCCCCGCAGGCACAGCCGTGAAAAAAGCGGTACCAAATCCAGTACTCCCAGCACATGACCGCAGGCATCACAGTGGGATCTCCCTTTCAAAACGGACGTTCCGTTTAACATCCGCCCTGCCAGACAGTCTGTAAAACTTCCGAGCGCACAGCCCAGAATAAAAGTAATCATCAAAATGTAAATTGTTAAAAATGTGGTTTGATGCAGCATCAATGGAATATCTCCTGTCCGTACCCATGTTCTGTCTGTTTGTAAATCCCCAATATTTTATATCTTCCAAGATATGTAAAACGCTATCTTTATCTTAAAACGCCCAATTTCATTTCTTTTATTTGGCGCCAAATCCCGGCTTTGGACCAAATGGATTCTGGCTGGTTCCCCCAACTTCATTTCCCTCATAGAAAGGAGCGGTCTGAAGCGGAGACGTATTCGCATATGGATTAGCCGCCGGATTTCCGATGTAAACCAGAATATCTGTACACGGTGTCTTGGCTTCCATCGCCGTCTTCCGGTATTCCTGCCCCAGGTCATTTACCTTCTTTGTTCCACTTCCCTGTGCGTACTCAATGTGCGCGTTCTCTCCCTCTGCCTGACAGACAATCTTTCCCTCTTTTACATTGTATCGGTAATAGCGGTATTGCTTCTGCGGCTGGTTCTCGTAGCGTTCCAGGCTTTCCTTGCTTCCATACAGCATTGCCACGGCCGCCGCCTTCGCCGCACGGACATTCGCCTGATTGGCTGCGATGACCGCTTTTTTCCGCTGTGCCGTAAAAATCGGAATACTGATCGCCGCCAGGATCCCTACGATCGCTATCACCACCAGCAGCTCTGCCAGTGTAAAACCGTGTTGGTTCTTTTTCATTTGCTCACCCACTTTTTATCAAAATGACCTGCTGACTTTGTTTTGATTCGTGCGTTGCAGGTCACGCTTATGTATCTGACAATGAATGGATTTTTAAATCCTGAAAAATTTCTGATGTGAACATCACTTCCATTCTAAACGTTACTGTTCACACACGTGTGCCCAGCAACGGGATTTTGCCGATGCTGCGCATTCCAAATCGGCAAAATCTGCTGCCAGAACTGTATCGTACGGAATTTTCAGTTCAGAAAATTCCTACCTGTGAACAGTTACTTCTAAACCTTCATGCGCCTGGCAGTCAGGTGTACCACCACAAATGAAAGCTCTGGCAGGCGCATTTAGCAAAAATGGATGGGAAAAACCCCATCCATTTTCTCCACGTATGTGGTTATTTATGAACACTAATTTTATTGTTTTCCAACATACAGTTTAATAATCGCACCATTGATTGCATCTTTATCAGTAGATGCTGTTCCATTTTTACTCGGCTCAATTGATACACTAAACAAATCGTACTTTTCTTTTCCATCAACATCATCAAGAGTTTTTTCTGTAGTAGCTTTTTTGTTTCCCGTTACTACAGTAGCCTGTCCTGTACTAATGTCATAATCATATTCAATTTTTGAAGCTGAATCTGCACTGTCTGTCAGATACTGAGCAACCGCTGCCGCCTTTGCTGCTCTCATATTCGCCTGATTCGTAGCCTTTCTAGCCTTGCTCAGCTGTGCCGTAAATACCGGAATCGAGATTGCAACCAGGATGCCCACAATTGCAACAACCACCAACAGCTCAGCCAGTGTGAAACCTTTTTTGTTCCCACGAACTTTCTTGATTAAACCTTTCATAAAATCAATCTCCTTGTATAGTATTATATTAATGAACAGAGAATTATCTCTGCGCCATCCAGCCTATGCTGTATCACATTTCACATGTGTGCAGTCAATTACGCTTACATCAGATCGTACATCGTAAAGATAGGCAGATAAATCGACACTACAATGATACCCGCAAAAATCGCAAGCACCACCAGCATCGTCGGTTCCAGCAGTGCCAGAAGCCGCTGAATTCGATAATCCGCCTCGTTGGCGTAATAATCGGCAACATTGTCCAGTGTCTCCTCGAGCTCACCGGTTTCTTCTCCGACGGAACACATATCGACCATCGTCGGCGGGAAATATTTCTTTCCCTGCAGACATTCCACCAGACTGCGTCCCCGCTCGATTCCTTCGCGCATGGAGCGAACATCCTCGCTCAGAAGTGCATTGTCCATGACCTTCGCCGTCGTGTCAACCGCCTGATTGATCGTGATACCCGCTGCCAGAAGCACCGACATTGTATTGGCAAACTGCGCTGCGCCGTTCATCTGGTTGATCGCGCCCACAAGTGGAAGGGATAACATGATCTTTGCTTTCTCAATCCGTCCCTGCGGCGTATTGCCGTAGACCTGCGAACCAATCTTCAAAAACGCCAGCACCGCCAGCATCAGCAGCCACCACTTCGCGAAGAAATGAGAAGTCGCGATCAGCATCCGCGTCATCAGCGGCAGCGTACCGCCCAGATCGGCAAATACATCTGCCAGTGTCGGGATAACCTTCGCCATGACGATAATCAGGACAACCACCGCAACCGCAACGACAAACAAAGGATAGGTCATCGCTCCCTTGATCTTCTCCGTCGTCTTGTAGGACTTTTCGTAAAACTTCTGAAGCCTGTCAAAGGATCGTTCCAGCGTACCAGACTGCTCGCCTGCCCGGATCGTCTCGATAAATGTGAGCGGAAAACGGTCGCTATACTTTTCCAGCGCCGACGCAACGGTACTTCCTGCAGCTACTTCCTCTGCCGCAGCCCCCAGGATCTTCCGGATCCGCTTGTCCTCATTCTGATCTGCCAGCATACGCATCGCGTGTGCCACTGTCATGCCCGAATGAAGGGTGAGCGCAAACTGTGAACACAGGATCGCCAGCTTCTTCGTCTTGATCCGCCTGCTTCCGATCTCCATCTCCAGGAGACTGCCGTCATCAGGTCTTTTCTTCTCTTTCTTCTGACTGATGCTCAGAAGAATCGGATAGTTTTCCCGGATTCTGGAAGCGGCTGCCGCTTCACTCTCAGCCTGGAGCACTCCCCGGACTTCTTTTCCATCCCGTCCCAGCGCTTTATATGAAAAATTTGGCATCTCTCATACCTCCAGCCACAGGATTCAGCTGTACGCCATCCGTATGTACATCGCCATCTGCATCCTTTTTATCATTATTTTAACATCTTTGTTTGTTTTTGTAAATATGCCGTCAATCTTTTGGATATTTTATACGAAACACGCATCTAGATCGGCTTTTTTTTGCTATTTTCTCTATACGTGTTTTGTTTTTGCCAATCTATTTTTGTATATATTTTCACCAACACATCTGACTTTTCTTTCTTTTCCAGACTATTTCAGGTATATAGATCATCAGAGCGGAAATGGTACGTCCCGCCCTGACACTCCCAAAAGAATAGCTCCCGTTTCTTTTTATCTTCTCTCTTATTTCTCGTTTTCCTTATCCAGCATCTCTTCCATCGTATGCCATCCCAGCACCGCGCATTTGACACGCGCCGGCATATGGGAAACATCGACCAGGGCACCGGCTTCCTCGAGTTCTTCGATCTCGTTCTCGCCTGCCTCGCCCTTGATCATCCGCAGGAACAGATCCGCCAGATGGCGTGCTTCCTCTTCGGATTTTCCGATGATCAGATCCAGCATGATATCAGCGGATGCCTGGGAGATTGCGCAGCCGCTTCCCTCAAAAGCACCGTCTACCACCTGTCCATCTTCGACCTTCAGCTGAAGAATGATGTCATCTCCACAGCTCGGATTGACGCCCTCTAATACCAGATTGGCATCCGGCAGCTTTTCTTTATGTAACGGATGCAGATTGTGATCCGTCAGTATTTCATTGTAAAAGGTTCTATTCTCCATATCCCATTTTCCTCCGGATTTCTTTCAGGTTCTGGACAAAACGGTCGATGTCCTCCTCCGTATTGTAGAACGCAAAGCTGGCACGCGCTGTTGCAAACACACCCAGATGTTTTAAAAGCGGCTGGGCGCAATGGTGGCCTGCGCGCACATTGACATTTGCGGCATCCAGAATCGACGCGATATCGTGCGGATGTACGCCGTCCACGGTAAAGCTGATAATTCCGTTGTGCTCTTCCGGCTTATCACTTCCCTGGATATGAACGCCCGGAATCTGCTGCATCGCCGTCATTGCCCGTGTTGTCAGCAGCTCCTCACGCTTCCGCACCTCGTCAAATCCGACGTTCATCAGATAATCGATCGCCGCCTGTAAGCCGACCGCACCGCCGCCATTGACGGTACCGGCTTCGAATTTGTGCGGCAGTTCGGCAAAGACTGCGGATTCCCGGCTGACCGAATCGATCATCTCGCCGCCCGTCAGGAACGGCGGCATCGCATCCAGAAGGGTCTCTTTTCCGTACAGGACGCCGATTCCCATCGGTGCCATCAGCTTGTGACCGGAAAATACAAGGAAATCTGCATCCAGTGCCTGCACATCCACCGGAATATGCGGGGCGCTCTGTGCCGCATCGATGACGATGACACCGCCTTTTTCATGCACCAGTTTCGTCAGCTTCTCTACCGGATTTCTGCGGCCAAGGACATTGGAAATCTGCGGCATCGCTGCGATCTTTGTCTTTTCTGTCACCAGGGCTTCCATATCCTCATCCCGGTAGGAACCATCCGGCTGACATTCCAGATAAACGAGCTTCGCGCCTGTCTGTCTGGATACCATCTGCCACGGCAGGATATTGCTGTGGTGGTTATCAATGCTGATTAAGATCTCATCGCCTGCTTTCAGACTAGTTAAACCATAACTGTACGCGATCAAATTCAGGCTCTCGGTGCTGTTGCGTGTAAACACGACCTCGCTCGTCTTTCCAGCATTGATAAATTCCCGCACGCGCTCTCTTGCCGCTTCATATGCCTCCGTCGCCTCGATTCCCAGCTCATAGAGCCCGCGGAGCGGATTGGCATTTTTCTTTGTATAGAAATCTTCCACTGCCTTTAATACCGCCTCCGGGCGCTGTGCCGTTGCCGCATTGTCCAGATATGCGATATCCGAACCCGCAAGCAGGGGAAAATCTTTCTTGTAATCTGTCATGTTCTGTTCCTTCTTATATATTTGTTTGTATACTTGCTGCAAAAACAAACCGCAGCCAACTTACAGTTTTTTCATTTTATTATCGCTTCTGGTTCATGAACTCCTGAACCTGCTTCTGTACTGCCTCGTCAGCTACCAGCTCATTCAGCGCGTCGATTCTCGCCCGCGCTACCATGCGCTCAGCTTCCTCTCTCGACAGTCCGCGGGAGCACAGATAAAACAGCGTTGCATCGTCCAGATCGCCCATCGAAGCGCCGTGATTTCCTTCGACATCTTCTTCCGCACACAGAATCAGCGGAATCGTCTGGTTTACGATGTCATCGCCGAGCAGCAGCACATCCTCGCGCTCAGTTCCCTTTGCCCCGGCGCATCCCGGCACGAAATCGATCGTTCCGCGGAACAGCTTGGAGGAACCGTCCTGCAAAACGCCAGAGACTTCCATCATACTCTCTGTCTTTTTGCCGCGGTGGCGTACTGTATAGTTCATATCCAGCTTCTGGTTTACACTGGTGTAATAGCCGATCTTCGCGTCAAATGCGCTCTTTTTTCCTTCCAGCTCGGTCAGGCAGCCCGCGTAGACCTTGCCTGCGCCCAGCTCCAGTTTCAAAAGCTCAAATGTGGCATTTTCTCCGCAGGACGCACCGATATCACTCAGGCAGGTATATCCGGCGCCGAGAAGCTGCACTTCCTGAAGCTGTACCTTTGCATTCTTTTCCGCATGAACCTTTACCTGGAACGAGGATGTTCCCTGTGCGTCCTCCCCGGAGCGGAATACGATCAGCACGTTTAAGCGGCTGTTTTCCTTTGCATCCAGGCAGAGGCGGTTCTGGTAACTGCCGTTTTTGTAATCGACGCAGAGAACCGTCCATTCTGTATTTTCATTCTGCAGCACAGCTGCCGCTTCCGCTGTCAGCCGGTAGATACTTCCCGCACCGGCATTTTCTTCTGCAACAGCCGTTCCATTTACAGTGTCCGTTCTATTTGCGCCAGCCGTTCCGCATTCCGCCGCCATTGCATCGTACTCGCGTCCCATGCCGGTCTGGATCTCGTCCCACTCTTTTCCGGAGATTTCTTTTTCCCAGGTCACACCTGCTGCCAGGCGCTCCGGTTTTATCAAAACACTTTCCTCCGGCCACTCAATCTGTATCTGGCTTTCGTTCATTCCCAGCCGGTTCCAGGTTCGGGTCGGAAGAATGTTTACTATCATTTCTTTCTGTCCCATTGTTTCCTCCTGTCGTTACCATTCATGCACTTGCATGCCCCGCAGCAGAATCTGTTATTTCAAAATCCCCGCTGCAAACAGTAACCATCTATTATCCGATACTGCCTTTCATCTCAAGCTGAATCAGGTTGTTCATCTCAACCGCGTACTCAAGCGGCAGCTCCTTCGATACATCATCCGCAAATCCGCTGACGATCATTGCGCGCGCGTCCTCCTCGCTGATGCCGCGTGACATCAGATAGAAAACAGCCTCGTCGCTGATCCGTCCGATCTTTGCCTCATGGCCGACGTTCGCGTCGCGGGTCCGGATATCCATCGCCGGGACCGTATCGGAACGTGAAATATCATCCAGCATCAAGGACTGGCAGGAAACCGATGCCTTAGAACCGGATGCCTGTTTTCCAATCTGCACGCTGCTTCGGAACGTACTGATACCGCCGTCCTTGGAAATAGATTTCGTATTGATATAGGAAGACGTCCGTTTGCCCGTGTGGACTACCTTCGCACCGGTATCGAGGTTCTGACCTTCTCCGGCAAAAGTAATGCCGGTAAATTCCATCTTTGAATCGTCACCCTTTAAAATACTCATCGGGTACAGATACGATACATGGGAACCAAAGGAACCCGATACCCACTCGATCGTGCCGCCCTCTTCCACAATCGCGCGCTTGGTGTTCAAATTGTACATATTTTTCGACCAGTTCTCGATCGTCGAATAGCGGAGTTTCGCATTTTTGCCGACGTACAGCTCGACACAGCCCGCATGCAGGTTTGCTACGTTATATTTCGGCGCAGAACAGCCCTCGATGAAATGCAGATATGCCCCCTCATCAACGATGATCAGAGTATGTTCAAACTGTCCGGCTCCCGGTGCATTGAGACGAAAATAGGACTGAAGCGGGATCGTAACCGACACGCCCTTTGGCACGTACACAAAAGATCCGCCGGACCAGACCGCCCCGTGCAGCGCTGCAAATTTATGTTCCTGCGGTTTGACCAGATGCATAAAATGCGTCCGGATCATTTCCGCATATTCGCCGTGCATTGCGCTCTCCAGATCGGTGTAGACAACGCCCTGCGCCGCTACCTCCGCACGCACGTTATGATATACTAACTCCGAGTCATACTGGGCGCCCACGCCTGCCAGTGATTTCTGCTCCGCCTGCGGGATTCCCAGACGCTCAAAGGTATCTTTGATGTCCTTCGGAACCTCCGACCATTTAGCGCTCATCTTGGATTTCGGACGGACATAGGTTACGATGTTATCCATGTCCAGATCCTCGATATCCGGTCCCCAGTTCGGAACCTGCAGGGAATTGTAAATCTGTAAGGACTGCAGACGGAACTGCTGCATCCATGCCGGGTCATTTTTCTCCTTAGAAATCTTCTCAACGATCTCCGGGGTCAGACCCGCTTTTACTTTATATGCGTCATTTTCTTTGTCTTTTATATCGTAGACGCTGCGATCAATGTCATCTACATACGTTTTTTCTTTCATGTTTGATGCCTCCATATTACCCGTGCTGTTTCGTTATTACTGTCGCGTTATCCTGCAGCACCTTCGATTCCAAAAATACCTGCCTGCGAACAGTAACGATTAGTTCCGGGCGTCTGCCACACCCGCCTCACGGATAAAGGATTCGTAGCCTTCCTGGTTGATCTTATCAACCAGGGAGCCGTCACCGGTTGCCACGATCTTTCCATCTACCATGATGTGCGTATAGTCAACATGCAGTGCATCGAGAATCCGGGTGCTGTGCGTGATAATAAGAAGCGCGCCGTTCTGGTTCTTCTGGTACTCTTCCACACCCTTAGAAACCAGACGGACTGCATCAACATCCAGACCAGAGTCTGTCTCATCGAGGATTGCCAGGCTCGGATTTAAGAGCATCAGCTGTAAAATCTCAGATTTTTTCTTCTCACCGCCAGAAAAGCCCACGTTTAAGCTTCTCTGTGCATACGATTCATCCATCTGGAGAATGTCCATCGCCTTTTTGAGCTGTTTATGAAATTCCCAGATCTTTAAGTTCTTGCCAGTCTGCTGGCGCATCGCGCTCCGCAGGAAACTTTCCAGCGAAAGTCCCGGTACCTCCAGCGGCTCCTGGAAGGACAGGAACATACCGGCTTTGGAACGCTTGTCCGTGGACTCATGTGTGATATCCTCACCCTTAAATAAGATCTGACCACCCGTGATCTGGTATCTCGGGTTTCCCATCAGGACGTTGCCGAGCGTCGATTTTCCAGCGCCGTTCGGTCCCATCAGGACATGTACCTCCCCTGCACCGACGCTTAAATCAACGCCGTGCAGAATCTCTTTTTCTTCTATATTTGCCTTTATCTGATTTACTTCTAACACTTTTTCTGCCATAAAGCACTCCATTTCCGGGACCGGCTGAGACATTCATGCTCGGTCTGTCTGATCTGTGACAGCCGCCTCGTCACGAAAGCGGTTATCCTTCTTAGCAAACGTCCATCTCTCTGGTTCCTTTTTTCTATAATGAATCTGGCTGTTCAGACGGTCAGATTACCCTATGGCTATTATAGGTATTTATTTCCGGATTGTAAACCCTCATTTTTCACAAAACAAGAAAGATTCTTATTATATTATTGAGACTTTTTCTCGTTTATTATTGAGTCAGCATCATCCACCCCCAATACACAACCCCTAATCCCCACGAACTCAGAATCCCATACAGGATCACCGGACCCGCGATTGTAAATATTTTGCATCCGACACCAAACACCTGTCCTTCCGCCTTGTATTCCAGCGCCGGGGATGCAACTGAATTGGCGAATCCGGTGATCGGAACCAGCACACCAGCTCCAAAAACACGAGCCAGCCTCTGGAATACATTTGCCCCTGTCAGGATAACGCTGAGCAGAATCAGTCCCAGCATCGTCCAGAGCGCCGCCGTTTTCTCCTCCATGCCTGTCTGAACCAGACAATTTGTGCTGATCTGCGCCGCCAGGCAGATCAGCCCGCCGGAAATGCCCGCCATCAACACATTTTTCCATGTACTGTGGACGGGCGTAACCGATTTGACATATGCTTCATATTGATCTTTTCTGGCTTCCATGGTTTCTCCTCTCTTCTACTGTCTTCCAATTCCATGTAAGAAATAATACAGCGAACCCGCACATTTCCCCGCCGCAATCGCGAGAAGGAGATATGGCAGCCCCACTGCCAGACGCAGGCGGCGGCTCAGCACCGGCAGGGCTTTCAATGTCTCTGCCAGCGACATGACGAGGCAGCCTACAAAAATACCACAGGAAAGTCCCGCAGCCGCTAGAAGCAGCTGTCCGGAGACATTTCCAAGCATCACCAGAAATCCAGCACCAGCTCCCGTTCTGCCACCGCCTTCTGCTGCCTTCTGCCACAACTCTGCCTCCGGCATTGCCGCTGACCACGCTATTCTCAGGAAACTCCCGGTCAGCTGTTTCACCTTCTCTGTAAATAAATCCACCACATTTCCAAACAATCCTCCCAGCGCGATAATCGTCTCATACAAGAAGATTTTCCCCTTCGACGCCGTCGCCGTCTTTCCAATCAGGCGCGGATAAACGCCGATGACCACCAGAAAGGCGTAGACTCCCGCTGCCACCGTGCTTCCCGCCGCCAGCCCCGCCAGCAAAAGCAGCGCTTCTTTAAGAAACATCGATGTCATCCTCCTTCCGCTCCTCGTTCTGAATCAGCGTTTTATTGACATTTTCCTCATACAGGCGCATTTCTACCTCCAGCGGCGTCGGATCGAGACTGAATTTCCAAGAAGTAAAATGGTTAAAAAACAGCAAAATCCCCACCGGAAGCCCGATCGAATAACCGACCTCCAACGCCGTTGTTCCGTCCGACGCCTGCCCCGTCGTGATCTCATATATTTTCCTGAATACATCCAGCACGTTTGCATCGTTGTTGAATGTCATGATCGCAAATGCCGCCCCGAAAAAGCAAATCAGGCAGACGAACAGCGTCTTGCACCATTCCCAGACAAGCGCCTGACGGCGCGGCGGCTGATAATGAATGACATAGTCCGTCTCCCCCAGATTCTGCACCGATGTCCCCGGAATTTCCCGTTCAATCTGCTGGATAATCTCCATGACGTTTCCAACCAGACGGCTTTCGCGCTGTTTCCCGCCGCCGCGGATCCTCTTCACGATCATCGCACGACAGCGGCTTTCCACGCTTTTTTCACTGCAATAAACTTCTCCCAGGCTTGCAAGCGGTACATTTTTCTCATGTACCTGCGTGATCTGGCTGAGTTTCAGATAGACCGTCTGTGTCATAATGCTGCCTTCTCCGTCTGTGCCTCCGGTCTCAAAAATGCCTCCGCGCTGTCCCCGGAATGCTGTACAAAGGTTCCGTCAATGTAGACGCTGTCCCGCCCCACTGCCATCAGACAGAGACAGAGCGCTGCCACAATCAGAATCATGCATCCGACCCAGATACAGATTCCCATCTTTTTTTTCATTGTCACTTTCACATTTCCCGTCATTTTTTTCCATCCTTCCTGTGTATTCTGGAAACTCTAAAAGTTTCTGCATCCAGTAGTATGGCTGTCTTTCAATGGAGTATGCACATTCATATATTCTGAATTATGAGCCTGTCTTTTTTTCTCATGTTTCTTCCAGCTTTGCGCGCATCTGCCCTAATATTTTCCGCTCGATCCGCGACACCTGTACTTGTGAAATGCCGAGTTGCGCCGCGATCTGAGTCTGTGTCTGATCATAAAAATAGTGCCGCACAATGATCTCCCGCTGCCGTCCATTGAGCATTTTCAGCAAATCTCCCAAAAGCATCCGGTCAAGCAGGACCTCATTCTCCGCTGTCTCCCCAGCAATCCGGTCCTGAAGCAGAAGACCAGTTTCTTCCCCGGCGCTGGCTGGTGCAGAGAGCGATTCAACCGGACTGTCCGCCGCCATCGATGCGGCAGCTTCCTCACAGCTCACTCCAATCTGCGCCGCCAGCTCTTCCAGCGTCGGCTCCCGCCCAAGCGCCGTGCAGAGCGCTTCCCGCGCTGCCCGGAGCCGCTGGTTTTGCTCTTTGATGGAACGGCTGACCTTGATGATCCCGTCATCCCGGAGAAAACGTTTGATCTCCCCCGCAATCATCGGCACCGCATACGTCGAAAAACGCACCTCATATGATAGGTCAAACTTATCAATCGCCTTCAACAGCCCGATACTTCCGATCTGAAATAAGTCCTCCGTCTCACACCCCCGCCCCGCAAAGCGGCGGACGATGCTCCATACAAGCCCCAGATTGTCTTTTACCAGCGCCTCCCGCGCCGTTTTATCGCCCTGGTGTGCCCGTTTGATCTGCTCGATGGTTTTATCCATAGGACTCCGCCGTTTCTTTTTCTTCCTGTTCTTTATTCATATATTCCCTTCCAATTCGCTTTTTCATCGTCACACACGTTCCGCAGCCCACCTTGGACTCCACCTCGACCTCATCCATAAACGCTTCCATAAACGAAAAGCCCATCCCTGAGCGCTCGCCGGTCGTGTCTGTCGTATACATCGGCTCCATCGCCTTTTCCACATCCAGGATTCCTTTTCCCTCATCCCGGACCGAAATTATCAGTTCTTCTCCCTCAATCCGCGCTTCTATGTAAATAATTCCGATTTCATCGCTATACCCATGAATCACCGCATTTGTCACCGCCTCCGAGACCGCCGTTTTCACATCCTCCAGCTCTTCCATCGTCGGATTCATCCGGCTCATAAAGACTGCCGCTGTGACACGGGCAAACTCCTCGTTCGATGAATGGCTGTCTATCTCCAGGTGCATCCACGTGCCATTCTTCTCTGCTTGTCTCTGTTCATTCTGTTCAAATTTTCTGTATTCTTCTGAATTTTTTATTTTTTTAGGTTTTCCTTTCACTTCCGTTTCTGATACAGATATATCATCCGCATACATATTCATCTCTCCTTTAATGTCTCCCATCCAGTGCCTCCTCTCTCGTCCGGTACGACTGCACCAGACGATACACGCCGCCGATCCGCAAAATCCGGCGCATCCGCTCGCCTGCCCCGTACACCGCCACCGTGCCGCTGCTGCCCTCCATCTGCTTATACCGGTTGAGAATCACACCGATCCCGGAACTATCCATAAATTCCGTCCCCGAAAAATCAAAAATAATCCGGTTAATATAATTTTCCGCCAGAAGCAGGTCTGTTTCATATTTAAGTGTCAGGCAGTTATGGTGATCTACCTCCTTCGGCAGATGAATCACCAGCGCCGAATCGATCGCTTCGTATGTAAACATATTTCGTTCCATATCAGGATTCCCCCTTTTTCGATTTTTATGCAGCCTTTTCCTATATACCTAAAAAGAATGTGCTTTGGCACATTCGGGCGTCTCGCGCGGTCGCTTGCAGCATGTTTCTGCTTCGCGCGAGTGCGCATCCTCACGGAGCGTTTTTTGTTTCATAGGACATGATTTCCTAGGAAAGCAAAAAGCACCGTAAAGTTTTTATCTTTACAGTGCTTTTCTTCTTAATTATCTGCCGTATTATATTTGTACTTACTGCGCCGCTTGCGTCTCCGCTCCGCTGCCTGCTGCCGTTTCATCCGCCGCAGTCTCTCCCTGACTGATGATGGACTGACCTGGAACTGCAGCCTGCTGGTTATCCGGCGCAAGCTCGGCGAGCTGCTGTCTTGCCTTGTCCGCCTGCTCGGAATCCGCATACTGGGTCACAATCTGCGTAAACATTTCGACCGCCTTGTCTGTCTCGCCCTGTGCCCGGTAAATCATACCCATGCTGAAGATAACCTTCGGGTTTGCCGGACGGATCGCCAGACAGGTCTGGTAATCTGCCAGTGCTTCCGCCATACGGCCTGCCGACCACATCGTGTATGCCAGATCCTCCAGCGTCTGGTAGCCGTTTGTCTCGATGTCCTGCTTTACCCCGTTGGCAATGGAAACGACCGTCTCGTCCGTAAATAACGACGGATCAAAGCCCTCATAATAGGTAACCGCCTCTGCCAGGTTATTGTTGCGGTATGCCTGCAGCATTTTGACGAGCTTCGCATACTGGTTCAGAACGCTGTCATTGCTGTTGAGCATCGTATCCAGCTTGTTCTCCGCCTCTTCTTTGTCCTTTTTCGAGGTCTCAATGCTCTCATTTAAACTGTCAATCTCTTCATTTTTCTGATTGAGCTGCTCGTTGTACTGGAGCATTTCCTGCGTATGTGCATTATTTGCCTGCTTAATCTTGGCTGGCATCACCAGGAAAAAGATAACTGCCGCGCCCAAAAGCAGTCCAGCGCCGATATTGAGCACTGACTGCAGTCCCGTATTCTCCTTGTACGTCGGCGGCATAATGACATCATCATCCTGCATCTGGCGGTGGGAAAATGCGTTTTTCAACTTTCTCCGCTCGATATCCGCCTTGCCGGTATGTTCCTTAACAATCTCCATATACCAGTTCGCCTTGGGATTGTTTTTATCAATCTTGAGTACCTTATACAGGGATTTGCCCGCTTTCGTATAATCCTCATGACTAATATGCAAAAGAGCCAACAGAAGATGTGCTTTTACAAATCTTGGATTAGCTTCTACAACTCTTGTAAGCTGTAAGGTCGCCAGATCGTCGCTTCCGGTCTGCGCCTGCAGAAGCGCCTGATTATATTTCTGAATCGTCGCGCTCGCCTGATCCAGACGATCCTGCTTGCGCTGAATCTGGTCTAAATAATAATCAGCCCGGTTATCCTGCTCCTTAAAGTTCATGCTGATAACCCACTGCACCAGCGCCTCCGACACCTCACCCATCTCATAATAGATAAGTCCGAGAAGATTTCTGGCATCAATATGATACTTGTTCAGGTTCAGGCATTTTTTCAGATACTCGACCGCCCCTGTTAAATCCCGTCTCTTTGCCCGTTCCAGCCCGGCATTGTAAAAGCTGTTGGAAATCAGGCGAATTTTTCTTGTTCGATCCATCATGTCCGCCTATTCCTTCATATGTTTTAAAAGTTCCATCATAATATCCGACATATCTGTCAGGTCACTCTTCACGATCGCCTCGCCGACCTCCTCGACCTCCAGACTCGGTTTAAAATGTTCGATTTCTTCTTCGAAATTGATTGTCATTCCTTCGCCACTCATGTTTTTCCTCCAGAGTTTCTTCCTTTATTACATGGATATACATTCCCGCTAATCTTACACCATTCTGGCGGTGCTGTCAAATCCAGTTCGGGAAATCTTTTTCTCCAGCTCTCCGATTAAATACAGAGAACCCACACAGAAGCAGGTATCCTCCGGACGTTTTTCCTGAACCAGTGTCTGATAAGCTGTTTTTACATCTGGTATACTTTGAACCTCACAGCCATCTGCCACCCGGTGTGCTGCTTTTTCCATCGCCTCCATCGAAAGTGCCCGCGATGTATATAAATGAGTCAGCACCAATCGATCCGGCTTCAGTTTCCGCATCAGTGTTTCCAGCATCGATTCATAATTTTTATCTGAAACGGCTGCAAACAGCAGAAAAATCCGACCATCTTTCCCTGACTCTTCTCTTCTGCGCGCTGCCACCTCTGCCGCCGCGCCCGCAAACGCACGGATTCCGCCCTCATTGTGAGCGCCATCCAGATAAACTCCGTCCTGGATCTCCTCCATGCGTCCGTGCCATACCGCATTCCGGATGCCCGCTGCCGCTGTCTCCCCGTCCACTGCAAGAAGCCGCGCCGCCTGGTAAGCGATGCAGGCGTTGACCGCCTGATATTCCGCTTCGAAGGGAATAAACAGACGCTGGCTTTTCTCTTTTATCCTTAGAATCATCCCGCCATGTTCCCGCCGAAGATCCGTATACACTGCCGGGCTGATCGGATATGCCGGACAGGAAAGTTCCGCCGCCCGATTTCTGATAACTGCCGAAGCCGCCGCATCCGTATCATCGTACACCACCGGCATATTTTTTTTCAGGATTCCCGCCTTTTCGCCCGCGATCTGTGTCACCGTGCCGCCCAGGTATTCCATATGGTCAAGGCTGATCGAAGTGATGACCGTAAGCGCTGGATGCTCGATGCAGTTCGTTGCATCCAACCGTCCGCCAAGCCCCGTTTCCAGAATCACATACTCCGGCTTTTTCCGGCGCACCATCCACATGAACATCAAAAACAGATATTCAAAATACGTCGGATGCCCCAGTCCTTCCTGCTCAAAATGAACATATGATGCCTTAACCGCCTCAAATGCCTCCAGGAACAGTGCATCGTCTGCTTCCTGTCCATCAAAAGAAAAACGCTCCGTCACGCGCACCAGATGAGGAGACGTAAACCGCGCCGTCCGCTTCCCGGCTTTCTGCAAAACCGCATCGAGAAACGAGCAGACCGACCCTTTTCCATTTGTTCCGGCCACATGTACGATTCTTTCCTCCTGCGGCAATGCATTCAGGTATGAAAGCATCCTGCGAAGCCCCTCCGCCGTATGTTTTTCACTGGTAAATTTCGGTATCTCATTCAGATATGCATCTGCCGCTTCTACCGTCCATTCTTCTTGTCTCATGGCATGAAATATCCTTTCCTGGAAAACGGAAGCGGCAGTACGAACTCTGCCGTCTGCCGCCTTGTCTTTTGTATGTTATTATTTTATATCATTTGCGGAGATCGTGCAAGTGGTTATATGGAATAAAGGCTGTACCGTTACTGTTCACAGATAGGAATTTTCTGAACTGAAATTTCCGTACGACACAGTTCTGATTGCAGATTTTGCCAATTTAAAAAGTGAAGCATCGGCAAAATCCAAGGTATTTCCAATTATACAAGAAACCCCTCTTGATAATCAAGAGGGGTTCCACTCATCAGCTCCCTGCCGGACTTGAACCGGCGACCTACGCATTACGAACGAGAAGAAAAGCCTTTTCACGCTCTGCAAAAAGTCTTGAAACCATTGATTTATAAGGGTTTTTCGAATCCTATTTTCTCTACTTTTTCATAACTTTTGGGGACTTTTTACGATTTCAGTCCCCAAACAGTCCCTAAAAAACATCACTCTACCAGATGCAGCGCGGCGCGTTCGGTGCTGCTTGTCCATGTTCTCTGAAAAAGTCCTACGCCATTCCCCCGCAGTCCATCGCCGTATATTTCTTCGTACTCTGGCAGGAACCGCGCCAGGCGCTCCCGATAGTCCCAGCTCCGCAGCCTCCGGATCGCCTTGCTCTGCTTTGTCCGTGCCTCTGATGCCGTCAGACCGCACAGCCGCCCCGCCTCTTCCAGTGTGGCGCTATATTGGTACCTCGCCCAGATGATCGCCGCCTGCTTCGGCTCCAGCTCATCCACACACGCCCACACTTCGCGGCTGCATTCCTCACGCTGGATACGCTCTATAACATCCTCTTCCAGACTTTCAGCCGATGCAACCAGATCGCCCGCTGTGGCATCCTCTGAACCATCGCGCCCCATCACAGGCGCTTCCAGGCTTCGTAGATTCATCATGCAGGCATTTTCCCGCAGTCCCTCGACCTGTTCAAGGGTAAGACCCATAAAGCGGCAAATCTCGGCATCTGACGCATCACAACCGTGTTTTCTGTAATATTCGGCTTGATATTTCTGCATCTTCTGAATCTGTTCCAGGCAATGCACCGGGAGCCGCACACAGCCGCCGCTGTTCTGCAGATAGCGCCGCATTGCCTGCCGGATCCAAGGTGCTGCATAGGTAAGGAACTTACAGCCTGCATCCGGATCGAAGTTGTCTATAGCCGGATACAATGCAAGATAGCCTTCTTGCTCTAAATCTTCCATTTCTCCGCTGTCCCGATACTGCCAGGCAATCGACCGAATAAAGTTTTTTACCTGTCCATACAGAAGCGCCATGTTGTTTTCCACATCCTCCCCGGACTGGATCCGGATCACAAGTTCCTCGTTCGTCATGTCCTTACCCCTCTTTGTTATTTATCCCATTTTCCTGCAATCCAGCGCCCCAGCCAAACCCCAAGTACGATCGCAAGCACCTTCAGAATCTCATCCATTCTCTTTTCCTCCTTTCATCCGGCGATCAACGTATTCTTTCCCGTACTCTTCCACCGCGTAATCATAGCCGTAAATATTCAGCTCTATATCAAACATATCCTCTATTTCGCAGCGCTGCAGGCGGTTGAATCTTCTTTCAAGGCTTTCTATCCTATCCGTTGCCCTCTCCTTCCTCGCTCTCTCTGATAAGCCGTTCAAGCTCATCAATCCGGCGTTTCTGTTCGTCTGTGCGAATGGATGACAGAACCGCATTACAGCCAACTATGATCGTATTCCCGGTCTTGCTGTCCATTTCTCCATTCGCGACCATGTTAATTACCCGTGATATAGTCCGGCGCACCTCCGTTGCACTGTTTGTCCGTAATCTTATTTTTCCCATCTACCACCTCACATAAAAAAAGCGCCCCGAACAATCCAACAGGAAAGCCCGAAGCGCTCTTTTATTATTCCGGCTGTGCCTGATAATAAATAGCCTTTGTTTTATTATCCAGCACAAACGCATCATAAACGATACGCCCCTCTACCAGATCGCCACTGATTCCCGGCGGATCCTGGTGGATTTTATAGTCAGCCAGTTTGGTTGGTGCTACCGTCGCGGATGGATGAGCCAGCATGAAACCGAAGTGTTCCGGAAGTCTTACCGCCGGCACCTTGATCACGTTCGTGCCGTCAAGGTTGGCAATTACGCCGCGGATCCTTAAATCGTTCCCGATCTCCGTTTCCATTGTGATATCCTTGCAACGCTTCATAAGCTGGTACACTTCCGGGCTGACAACAAGCTGTCTGTCAGTCTCCGGCACTTCCTCATCATCCAGCGCCTTGCTCGCTTTCAGAATCTCCGTATAGATATTTTCAGCGGTAAGCGCTACCGCATCCGGTTTATTGCCCGCTTTCGTTGCCATCGCTTTATAGGTGTATGCGTCCACTTCCGGAATCACTACCTCACGGAGCTGTCTGGCAAGTGCCTTTGCCGCTGTGAGCTGCTGATTTGTTTCGTCCTCATCCAGTTTATCAATCGTGAATGTGAACGAACGATCTCTTGTCATTTCAAAACTTTCTGTAGTGGCGTCAAGGTCTTTTGCTGTTCCGTATCTGGATGCCGCATAGTCAGAAACCGGATGGCGGACATAATCGTTCATTTCCGCGGTACTGATTTTATAAATTTTGACAATGCGGGCACCTACGAAATCAAAGTCCTGGTTCGTAAGCAGTGAAATTTTACTTTCTGCCTTAAATTTTTCGTCCGTATACGGGGCGAACTTTGTTACTAAATCAATCGACATTCATTAACTCCTTTCAGTCTAAGCCGAAAGCCTTTCGAATATCCGCCTCCTCGCCATCTTTGAGAGCGCCCGGAGTAACGCCCACCACCCGCGGGATCGGTGCTGCGTTCGGCGCCTGGATCTGCATCGCTGCCAGTTTCCCGACATTCTCCATGAACGTTTCAGCGTTTGATGTATCAAGGATATCTAACAATTCTTTCGGATATCCTGCTTCCGTCAGCTTTTCAGCACATTTCATTCTATTTTCTCGCCGGGTAAGATCCAATTCTCTTTCCTCGATAGTCTGCCCGGTGCCTCTTCTTTCTCTCGCTAATCTGTCCTGAACGATTCTATTCACTTCTTCCTGTGTGAACGTCTTCGGTTCTGTGCTATCCCCCGCTGTCTGCTGGGTGTTGTTTCCCTCTGTCTGAGTGTTAGTGTTATTTTCCATTCCATTTCCTTTCCCGTTTTACGCCCGGTGGGCTATTTTAAGCAAACAAAAAGGCGCAGAAACAACTTCGTTCATTTCTGAACTAAGCTATTCCCGCGCCATTCTATCAAAGGCTTCCACAGTTTGGAGAGTAAACAGGCACACACATTTTTTCTGTGGGGTACTATCAATGTTTTGTTTGCTATATCTATTATACCATAATAGGGGGATATATTCAATAAAACCATTGATTTTACAAAGGATTCCGGCTGTTTTTCAAGCCATTTCAAAGAAAAAACAGGGGATAAGCTGCTTTTTTTTCAAGTGCCTATCCCCTGCCAAAATCTTATTCCATTGTCACATATGCCTTTAAGAATCTGCCGTCCTGTTTCCTAGCCACCTTTAAATTCTTCACATTCGGCGCCAGCCTTTCAAGGACTTTCTGCAGCTCTTCCGGCCGCTCATACGATATTTTTATCTTTATCACGTTTTTCCTCCTTTTCCGTCGCGCTTTCCGACTCTATTTCACGAAGCAGAACGCCAGCGCAAACAGAAAATTGATAAACAACGATGCTTTCAGGAACTCCCATGTCATTCTTTCATTCATTCCTATACCTCCAAGGGTGTCGCGTTTCGCTACTCCCCTTATTCCTCCAAGGGTGTCACATTTCGTTACTTCCCGCACTATCGCAGCGGTCAGCGGTTCAGTCTGATTAAATCTATGTAAAGCCGTCTGTACTTTCGGACATTTTTGTCTAAAAGCCGTCCCACATTCCCAATTTGGGAAGCAGCTTGAAATGTCGGAAAATCCGACTTTAAAAAAAGCAGTTCGTTATTTTGCATCTGCATCGCGCAAATCATCCGCGATTCTATCCAGATGCGTGGACACGCCAAACAGCGCATCTTGTAAGCTCTCCTGCGTCAGTGAATCCGTCTTTTTATTATCCAACTGATTCGACAGCCCCGATACCATTCTCGAAATCCCGATTATTTCCGCTGATAAATCACATAAATTTATTTTTTCTTCTCTCATGTCTTTCCCTTTCCGCCGGGCTGTGATATTATATTCCATAGCTTTGATTATATTCTTTTGTTTCACAGCTCCGGCTGTGTGCCCTGCCAGATGCGCCAACATCCGCAGGGCTTTTTTCATGCTCCTAGAACCTCTTCCAGAAATTTGTCATTCTCTGCCTTAGCTTTTATCTTCCTTATGCTCGTCTCTGGCATAGGGATCGAAATACATATTTGAATCAATCGGTTAGATATGCGGCCGTCACATTTAAGTGAATCTATAGGCAAATTGGACGTAACAATGATGGGCTTTCCTTCACACATTCGATGATCGATTAATCTAAACAGTTCTTGATCCGCCCATGCTCCGGCTTTTTCACTTCCCAAATCATCCAAGATAAGCAAATCGCAGTTTAAATATCCGAAAACACGGTTCGGAACTCCTGCTCCTTGATCGTACGTTTCTTTTACTGCCTGTAAATACTCCACCGCAGAAACAAATTTAACCGTCTTTCGGTATTTTACTTGAATAGATCCCGCCAAACAGCACGCAAGGAATGTTTTTCCACTCCCTTTTGTCTTGCTCCATATGTACAGCCCCCTGTTTCTACTCTCCCATTTCGGGTACTCTTGCCAAAAACTAGAAACAACCCTCATTGTAAGGCCTGTATCGGTTCCATACACAGAGAAATCAAACTTTCCCATATCTGCCTCGCTAAATATACTCGGAAAGCCTGGATCGCCCAAATCCGCGCGCCCTTTACATATCGGGCAGGGGCTCCCCATTCGGACAGGTGTATCTGGATCATATTCAGGAACAATCACGTTTTCTATTGCGTACCCGCTCCCGCAGCAGATTTTACACACGCCCTTCTCGTTTGAGGCGTTCCCATACTTCCTGTATATCCGAGATGCGCTCCGGATCTTCCTCTGGGTTTTGTATTGTTTCTGTTCCATTCTTGTCTGTTCCTTTCTCCAAACTGCTCAACTGTTCCTTCTGGCTACGAATCAACCAACCGTTTATAAACTTTTCTATTCCCCTTCGGGTCTTGCGTTTCGTTGGGTTTGCATCGCACCATGAAGCCATGCGATAAAGTTCACGCTCTACGTCAAGCTCTGGATATGCTTGTTTCCACATTGCCAGTTTTTCCGCTGATACGTCATAGAATGATCCATCATTCAGAATCATATATATTCCCGTTTCACTATCTGAGGTCCGCACAGAAGGGAGTATATTATCCTTATTTATATTATCCTTATTTAACTCTATACTATCTTTACCTAACCTATCCTTACCTAACCTATCCTCGGTATGACTTACGGCTGGCAACTGGTTGTCATGTGGTTGACAACTGCCGCCCAAATAGTAAACACCGTTATTTATATTCAAAATTCTCAAAAGCTCCGGGAATCGTGTATCGCGCTTTCTATCCGGTCTAATCCAATTATTTACAGACCAGTCAGCAATTACTATAACACCATTTTCAAACGGAATTATGTATCCGCATGAAGCTAAATGTTTCAAATCTCCCTCAGTGCATCCCACCGCCCTTTGTACCTTCTTTGGGGATGCTATAAAGCCGTCATCGTCAGCCTCCATCCCCAAGTGAAAATATAATGCCTGTGATGTCAACGGCATATTTAAAAACTTGTCCGTTTCAACCACGTCCTTCGAAAACATTCGTCTATTTGCCATTGTTCGCCCTTTCTCCTGCTGCCTGCTCCGCATCTTTCCGCCGCTGCTCTTCCATCAACTTGAATCCGTGCTCTCTGATTGCGGCTCTTAGTTCATGCTCCAGCGTGTACTCAAACGGATACTGATTTTTTTCACTATTAACCTCTCGCAAATATACCCACAGCATTGTCTCTGGTATATCAAACTCAAGTCCGATCTTTACCATCATGTCGTGTTATACCTCCTTTACTGTCTCGGATCACCGTTGTTAAGATATTCAACCAGCTTTTCAAAGTTAATCAGATACCGACATCCCGCCGTGATATACACGATCTTCTTTTCCAAGCATAAGCACCGCAGCCGGTTGTACGAAATTCCGGTCTTTTCAGATGCTTCCTTGATTGTAACCATAGTTGGTACTGTCATATTCCTGTTTCTCCTTTCTGATGCCCTCTGTGCATCCCAGACGCCCCAGCCCGGATTGTCTTTAATCTTCGATAATTTCGGTTACATCCACGCCCAGAGCGCGGGCGATCTTTCCGGCCGTCTCCGGGCGCACCTCTTTACCAGGGCGCAAGGCCCCCAGCAACGTTCCACGCGGAATCCCAGCAGCTACAAGCTCTTTCGGGTCCATGCAGGCTTTCGCTCTTGCAAGCAGATATTTTTCTTTGTTGATTTTCATTTTCTCACCTCCAAAAAAACAATCAAATGTTTGTTACACTCAAACATTATCACATTCTTTTGATTGTGTCAAGCGTATTTCAACATGCTTTTGATTGTTTTATACTTGTTTATGTGTTATATTAAAAGTGAGGAGGTGATGATTTTGACCACAGGAGAATGCATCAAAAAAAGAAGAACTGAATGCGGCTTATCTCAAAAAGAACTGGGGCATTTAATAGGCGTATCTCAACAAATGGTTGCCCAATATGAAAATAATCTTAGAAACCCCAAAATAGAAACCTTAGAAAAAATTGCTAACGCATTAAACTGCACAATTGCTGATTTAGCTGAAACCGTTTATGAAGAAAAAAATATTCGAATCCCTTTTACATTTACTCGTAACGAAGACCCTTTTTACGAGAGAAAAGAAGTCTTTTTAGAAAAGCTTCTATCTCTATACACCAAAGCTCGGGACAATGCAAAAGAGGAGGTTGTTTTTTTAACTGCAGAAATACAAGACTTAGACGAGCGTATCGAAAAACTTGAAAAAAAGCTTCGAGAAAAACCAGATACAACCGATCCGGATCACAAATAAAGCTGACTGAACGAATCGTTCTGCACTTCCTCTGTTTGTCCCAGACGCCCCAGCCCGGCAGGAACAAAGGAGAGTTAAACGATGGCATCAATTAAAAAAACAGGCGAAAACGCCTATCAAATCGTCGTGAGCTGTGGATATAACAGCATCGGCAAGAAGATCCGCCGGAAAATCACATACAAGCCGGAGCTGTTGACGGCTAAGGGAAACCCCAAAAGCGCGGCATCTATCGAAAAAGACGTTGCCGCATTTGCCGCCGATTTCGAGCGCAAGGTATTAACAGGTCAGTACACAGACGGGCATATTATGACGTTTGAGAAATACGCCGCCAAATATCTGGCAGAATACGCCGAAGAGAATCAGGCACCGCGGACGCTGCAATCTACAGAATCAGCTATCAAGGAATTTATAAGCGCGTTCGGGTATATGACATTGGAAAACCTCACGCCGCTCTATTTACAGGAATATGTGAATGCGCTGTTGAAACGTAAAAAGGCAGACGGATCCGGGGAAACACTTTCATGCGGTACCGTCAAGCGCAAGGCTGCTGTTCTGTCCGCCATGCTCTCGCAGGCTATCCGCTGGAATCTTCTATCCGCGAACCCGATGGAGCGCGTACAGATAAAAGCACCAGACACACCGAAGGATGAGAAGATCGTGTTCTTCTCACAGCCGGAAGCCGAACGCTTCCTTGAAGCCCTGGAGAATCCCGCCTATTACACCGCATCCGGTAGGCTGGCGCGACCACTCGACACCACAGCGCAGCGCCTCGATGATCTCCGGGCGAACCGGCGCAGCATGACACAATATAAATTTCTCTTTTATCTGGCAATCTTTACCGGCTGCAGGCGTGGGGAACTTGTCGCCCTCACATGGGACGATCTGGACTTTACGAACGCGACTATCAGCATAGTGAAAAGCGTTTGCCGTGTAAAGAAAGAAATCATCATAAAGAGTACCAAAACAAAAAAATATGCCCGCACTATCTCCCTTCCGGAGATCGTTATCTCCCTTGCACAGGAATGGAAGAAGGAACAGGAATATTACAGGCTTTCGATTGGCTCCCAATGGAAAAACGGCGGATATATCTTTACCCGCTGGAATGGGGAAATGATGGGGCTTGAAACACCTTACCAGATTTTACACCGTGTTATAAACAATTACAACGCCACGCAGGCAGACGAAAGCGCCCTGCTGCCGCTTATTCCTCTGCACGGACTCCGGCACACCGCCGCCACTCTGCTGATCGGCTCAAACGTCAACATCCGCACGGTTGCAAGCCGTCTAGGACATTCTGACGTAACAACAACACTAAATATTTACAGTCACGCCTTGAAAGAACTAGATCGAAAAGCCTCTGACGCTCTGGCTGATACCTTATCCAAAAAGGCTAATACAAAAAATTCAGTCCCCGAATAGTCCCCAAAAACACAAAAAGCCGCCCTTTTCGGACGGCATTTTTTATATCCAGATACAAGAAAAACCCTTGATTTACAAGGGTTTCCACTCATCAGCTCCCTGCCGGACTTGAACCGGCGACCTACGCATTACGAATGCGTCGCTCTACCAACTGAGCCAAGGAAGCATTTTAATTTGAAAAATGCTCTGGAAAACCCAAAGCAACTTTCGATGACCTGTCCGGGAATCGAACCCGGGTTTACGCCGTGAGAGGGCGTCGTCTTGACCGCTTGACCAACAGGCCGTATGTTTTATAATAGAATCGAGGCGACGTGATTCGAACACGCGACCTCTGCGTCCCGAACGCAGCGCTCTACCAAACTGAGCCACGCCTCGATTACATGACGTAGTATAATATAAATCCAGGAGAATGTCAACACTTTTTTTGAAGAATTTTTAAAAATATTTATTATGTTTAATATTTCGCTATAGTTGCTTGTGTTTGCTCAATTCGATAAATTTATATTTACTTCATCAGCTTCTGAATCGTCTTGCACAGCTCCTCAACCGCTTCTTCCCCATTTCCCGCCTCTATATCATCAACCACACAGGTTTTGATATGGTTGGACAGCAGGACTTTGGAAAAACTGTTCAGCGCCGCCTGAACCGCTGATACCTGGTTTAATATATCGACGCAGTATCGCTCGTCTTCCACCATCGCCTTCACACCGCGCACCTGTCCCTCGATCCGGTTTAAACGTTTCAGCAGATCTTTTTCTTCGGTCAGGTTTCTGTGTTTGTGGCGTTCCGTCTCTCCTCCCTGACAGACCTGCGCTTGTGATTCACATTTACAACAGCCCATGCTTTTCTCCTATCTTTTATCAAAATGCTGCGAAATGGCATATTAATTCCACCATTTCGCAGCTTTTTTCATCCTACTGAATCGAGTCCACCTTATAATCCTGTGCCTCAACCGCCTCTTTCAACGTATCGTCCGCCACATCCGCACTCATGCTTACGACCGCGGTTCCTTTCTCATGGCTGACCTCTGCGCTCTCCACGCCTGCCAGTGCCTCCAACGCCTTCTTTACGCGTGCCTCACAGTGTCCACACATCATTCCTTCGATATTCATTGTCTTTGTCATCGTTATTCCCTCCATATTTATATGATTTTTTTGATTCTCACTTTTTTGCAATTCTTTTGAAACAGTTTCATTTTCATTTGCTGTTTGCCCAATTGACCGGGTGTCTTCTGCCTCCGTCCTAACTGCACCTGCGTTTTCTGCTTTATCTCCGCCTTTATTAGCAGCCTTCTCAGCCCTCTTCCGCATCGGATGATCCTTCGATGCATCGTGCATCTTAAACAGATTCAGCCGCAGCGCGTTCGTCACTACGCAGAAGCTGGATAAGCTCATCGCTGCAGCGCCGAACATCGGATTTAATTTCCATCCAAAGATAGGATACCACAAACCGGCTGCAAGTGGAATACCCACAACATTGTAAAAGAATGCCCAGAACAGGTTTTCGTGAATATTTCGAAGCGTCGCACGGCTTAGACGGATTGCCGCCGGAACATCACTCAAACGGCTCTTCATCAACACCACATCCGCGGCATCAATCGCGATATCTGTACCAGCTCCGATCGCGATACCTATATCGGCACGCGTGAGCGCCGGGGCATCATTGATACCATCACCGACCATTGCCACCTTACCCTGTTCTTTCAGGCTGCGGATGACACTCTCTTTCCCATCCGGAAGTACTCCGGCAATGACTTCATCCACACCAGCCTGTGCCCCAATCGCACGGGCGGTCCGCTCATTATCTCCGGTCAGCATGACCACACGGATTCCCATGTTCTGCAGTTCCTTGACCGCCTGCGGGCTGTCTTCCTTGATGACATCTGCCACGGCAATCATACCAGCCAGACGACCATTTTTCATAAAGCACAGCGGCGTCTTGCCTTCCGATGCCAGACGCTCAAAGGATGCCTGTTCCTGTGCGGACACCGTCGTATGTCCGCTGATATAGGAAAAACTTCCGCCTGCCAGTGAAGCGCCGTCTAACGTACCGGAAAGTCCATTACCCGGCAGCGCCTGGAAATCAGCCGCCTCCGGCGCATCAATCTGCTGTTCTTTTGCATAGAGAAGAACAGCTTTCGCCAATGGGTGCTCACTCTTCTTTTCCAGGGAAAGCGCCAGGCTTACCAGCTCCTTCTCAGTCACACCTCCAGACGGGATGACGTCGGTCACACGCGGCTCGCCGCTGGTGATCGTACCCGTCTTATCAAGCGCTACAATGTCCATTTTTCCGGTTTCTTCCAGCGAAACAGCTGTCTTGAACAAGATTCCGTTTTTCGCGCCCATGCCGTTGCCGACCATAATCGCAACCGGCGTAGCCAGTCCCAGTGCACACGGGCAGCTGATAACCAGTACGGAAATACCTCGCGCCAGTGCGAATCCAAACGTCTGTCCTGCCAACAGCCAGATAATCGTTGTCACCACCGCAATCGTGATAACCGCCGGGACAAACACGCCGGAAACCCGATCTGCAATCTTGGCGATCGGCGCTTTCGTCGCCGCCGCGTCGCTGACCATGCGGATGATCTGCGACAGGGAGGTATCTTCACCGACTCTGGTCGCCTCACAGCGCAGATAACCAGACTGGTTGACCGTTGCCGCCGAAACCGGGTCACCCTGTGCCTTATCCACCGGAATACTCTCGCCGGTCAGTGCTGCCTCGTTGACCGCGCTTGTTCCTTCCAGGACCACACCGTCCACCGGGATATTTTCACCTGGGCGTACAACAAATACATTACCCTTCTTTACCTCGTCAATCGGAACCTTTGTTTCCACTCCATCCCGGATGATAACAGCTGTCTTCGGTGCCAGTTTCATCAGTCCCTTTAAGGCATCCGTCGTTTTTCCCTTGGAACGCGCCTCCAGCATTTTTCCGACTGTGATCAGCGCCAGAATCATTGCCGCCGACTCAAAGTAAAATTCATGCATGTAGGACATGACTGCCGTGTCGTTGCCCTTTAACTGGGCGTCCGTCATCGCAAACAACGCATATGTGCTGTAGATAAACGACGCGCCGGAACCAAGTGCTACCAGCGTGTCCATGTTCGGGGCGCGGTGTAAAAGTCCCTTGAAACCGCTGATAAAGAATTTCTGGTTAATCACCATGATAATTCCGGCCAAAAGGAGCTGCAAAAGTCCCATCGCCACATGGTTGCCATCCATAAAGTGCGGCAGCGGCCAGCCCCACATCATATGTCCCATCGACATATACATAAGGACTGCTAAGAATCCCAGCGATGCGATCAGACGGTGTTTTAAAACCGGCGTCTCCCGATCTTTTAAGGCGTCCTCTGCCTCCGACGCGCTCTGCGCCTGCGCTGCAGTGCCCTGTCCTTTCAGGGATGCGCCATATCCGGCATCTTCCACCGCATGAATCACGGTCTCCGGGGGCACATCGCCCTCGACGCCCATCGAATTTGTCAGCAGGCTGACCGAGCATGCCGTGACACCCGGCACTTTCGATACTGCCTTTTCAACCCGGCTGCTGCATGCCGCGCAGCTCATGCCGGTTACTGTATATTGCTTCATGGTCTCCTCCTATCTCTTAACTGTCCTTATAATATACCCCCATAGGGTATATGTCAACCCCAATTTCATTTATGATCTCTTTTTCTCAACAAAATAATAATGGACGCAAAAAGACTCTGTCCGGAGAATTTCCCCTTACAGAGTCTTTTATACATTCGCATCCATGCCGCCCTTTTGCGGGCATAGACATTATTCCATTTTTATCTGCGCATCATCCAAACAGCACGCCCAGCACGCCGTAGGACAGAATCGACATAATCACCGTCGCCAGCGCGATACCGACTAAAATCGCGCCAAATGCCTTGCCAAATTTCATGTGGAGCAGGGATGCCACCAGCGCGCCTGTCCATGCGCCGGTTCCCGGAAGCGGGATGCCGACAAAGAGCATCAGCCCCCAGAACTCATATTTCTCGATCTGCCCTTTTTTGCTCATCGCTTTGCGTTCCAGCCAGAGCGCAATACCACGGAAACACGGGACCTTCTTCATCCACTCCAGCACATGGCGGATCAGAAGCAGGATAAACGGGATCGGCAGGATATTTCCCACGATACAGATCGGGATCGCCCGCAGGATCGGCACGTTTAAGAGTGCCGGTGACGCAGCCAGAAGCCCGCCTCGAAGTTCCAGAATCGGAATCATCGAGATAATGAAGATAATTGCCTCCTTCGATATGACTCCGGATAAATTAGCTGTAAACCATTGTACCAGTGAATCCATAAATTATGCCTGCTCCCCGCTGTTATTTTCATTCTGTGCCGCAGTATCGGTGGTGTTCTCCGAAACAAAGTCCGAAGCATCCGCGGAATCCGCGTCTGGGCCAGCCGTGCCTTCTGTTTCTGCGTTGTCAACCGCCTTATCTGCTGCAGCTTCATCCTTCTCTTCAAAGATAGTCTCCTGCATCTCCTCTGGTTCTTCCGGCTCATGCACATCTGCAGATGTCGTCGAATCCATCGGCGCACCGCACCGGCTGCAGAATGCCGCATTTTTCTCCACCTTTGCGCCGCACTCCGCGCAGACTCTTGTGCCCTCTAACTCGGCAATCTCATCCTCCAGGGACGCAATCTTCACAAGCCCAGCCTGGATAGCGTGGAACTCATCTGCAAATTTCCCTTCCAGCTCGCCCTCATGTCTGTCATAGTATGCTTTTCCCAGTGTGATATATGCCTTATTAATCTTATCTTTCTCGGCGGACAACTTCGATTTCAGCTGTAATACGCCTGTAATGTCCTTTACCCGGTTCGCAGCTTCCTTGCTCTTATCGCTGATCACCTTTCCAAGTTCATCGAAAAATGCCATATTTCTTCCTCCTCTGCGGGATATGTACGCCTCAAATTTCGTTCTGCCTGATGTGACAGCGCATCGCTGTTCTAAATCTAACGGCAGGTTCATGCAAAACCAAGGCATCTGATATTTTCTCATAACGATTCAGCCGGTTTTTGCATCAAATACATAAACCGGCTGAACCGCTACGTTTCTCCTTATTTTAGCCCCTACGGGGGAGAAAGTCAATCTTTTGCATCCCTGAATCAACTCCAGGCAGCTTTTTTAATACGCAAACACCCGGTTCAGCCGCATCAATTCCGGTGTCAGGCCGAAGGTCGATTTCACAAACTCCGGAACCTTGCCATAGCGGAACGAGCGCTGGTAGATGCCATACTGACCCGATTCATCCATTTCATAGTCCGCCACATATTCCCCATCATACAGGGCATTCTGACCGGCATCCACCGTATATGTCTGGCCTATCTCATTTTCCTCCATTGAATTTACCGAATCCCTCAAATCATCCTCTGAAACTGCCCCTGTGTCCTCTGTACCGGACACATATACTGCAATATTGATCCCCTGATATGCCTCCGCCATTTGATTGATCTGCACCATATCATCCGAAGCGGAGTTTGCAAGAATTTCTGCAATCTGTTCCGGATCTGTAATCGTTACCTCGCGTCTGCTGTTATTCTGAAGATACTCCCGCTGGCGTTTTCCAAGCTCTGTATCTGCCGGTGCCAGCTGATCCTCCGGAATCTTGCCGCCCTGATACTGAAGCACGATTTTTTCTGTATTTTCCGGCGTCACCTTGCTGCCGACCTCGGTACCACACTGTTTCAGAATCGCGATCGTCTCCTGGAAGGACGGATAAATCGGGTAATAATCAAACTGGTTAAATATGTCATAATAGCCGCCATTTTTACGAATCACATCAATCATCGCCTGCATCTCATTTGTCTTAAACTGAATCTCCGCGATCGGCATCTCCTCCCGGCGCATATCCGGCGTCAGAGCCATCAGCTCTTTCTGGTATGCAGCAAGAAGTGCCGCCTTCGTCTGCTCATCCGGAAGCTTCACATGGCTGCAGTCCTCTTCCTCTTTGTAATTGATGCCTGCGGCATCGTCTGCCTGTAGGGACAGCACCGGGTACATTCCCAGTTTATAGCTCTGATTTTCATAAATGGAATCTAGCTGTTCCCGCAGCTCCGATACATTGATCGTGCGGTAATTACGGTAAACGGTTTTTCCATTGTTCAGATGCCAGGACAGCACGATCGAATCATAGCGTGAATCCAGATCCGCCTCACTCATCCAATCCTGTCCGCCGTTCAAATGCTTCCGCTGTCTGGAAGCTGTCTCGATGCCCTGCGCGCCAATTTCCCGCAGGACACGGATTCCATCCTCATCCGAGATCTGCATTTTATCTGCCACATCTCCCTGGGACGCCCATTCCATTCCAACACTGTAGCCATCCCTATACATTCTCGGAGTCACATGGTAAGCCCCTGCCGCATTGTTGTCCAGCGCATCACAGTAAATACCCGCGTATGCAACCTTGTCAGCATCCGGCAGATAGCTGTCATATCCTGCCACATCCAGGCGGAACCCCAAGAAAATGGCTGCCACTGCCACCGCACTGATGGCAAGCTGTCTCTTATGCGCAAACAAGCTCTTAAAATCGAAATGATAGATAATTTCGATCAGGCAGCTGGTGATGAGCAGTCCGCAGATCAAGCCAAACACGGTCCAGATATCATCATTCAGGATTGACCGGAAAATCATTCCGGAAAACAGCGTGATCGGCACAACCAGAAGGAAACGGATCACCGGCTCACTTACCTTAAATGCCATCGCTCTTCCAGCCGCCTCAGACGGGCGTCTCCGGTAAAGGAACATTCCCAGACCAAAGAGCAGAACCGCCACTGCCAACGCGATAACCGCCATCCGGGTCGGATGCTCAGAACCGGTTGCCGTGCCGTACCAGAAAACCGGTGAGGTACGCTCGCACCAGCGCAGCAGGAAATTGCCATTGTCATAAAACGTCATGAAGTATTCGGAAAAATACGTCGATATCACTGCAGCCACGCCCGGTCCCCAGCTAAAAAATACGCCGGTTCCAAGTAATCCTACGATCAGATTGCCTGTCAGAATCACTGCCAGCACAACCGTCATGTACACCAGGGTAAAAAAGCACATATGCTGTACATACCCAATCAGCAGGGTTCCCCATGAAAATGGCGCGCCCTTCACCTGCAGCATCACACCTGCCACCAGCAAAAATACCAGATACGGAACCGCCAGATACAGGATACCGTCCAGACAGGTTACGGTATAAAGCATTTCACGGCTGATCGGGAGGCTGTGAAAAAAATCCGTTTTCTTTTTCGAATGGAGATACGAAAAACCGGACGCTGCCAGCACCACCGCCGTCACAATCAGGATAAATACCAGCATTGCATTCTGGATCGAATACATATGCAGCATCTCATTGGTCAGCTTTAATTTTGCTTCTGCTAACGCCGCTTCGACGCTCAGATCTTTAGACAAGTTATCCGGACGCAGCATTATGCTGGTTTCCAGCGCTGTCAGGACTGGAAACAGAAAGAAGCACAAAAGTGCGGTAAGCGCCACGCTCCAGAGACGCTGCTTCGTATTTTCTCTCATATATTTAAAAAACAAGCCTTTTGATGTCATAACCAGCCACCTCCGTTTCACTGATAAAGATCTCTTCCAGGGAAAGCGGTATCATTTCAAAAAACACCGGATGATACGCCTGTAAAATTGTCTGAATCTCTTCCCGTTTTCCGCGCACAGTAAGCGTCAGGAGACTTCCCCTCTGTTCCGTCTTTATAATATCGATTCCCTGCAAATCGCTGCTCCCCACTCCCGCCGGAAGCACACACTGAATCTTGTGAATATTTAACTTCATATCGTCCAGATCCTTTGAGAGAAGCATTCCTCCCTTGTGAAGCAGACCTACATGGTCGCAGATATCTTCCAGCTCCCGCAGATTATGGGAGGCGATGACCGGCGTGAGGTTCCGCTCCTCGATATCATTGGCAAAAAGACTCTTGACCGTCTGCCGCATGACCGGATCCAGCCCGTCAAACGTCTCGTCGCAGAACAGATAATCGGTTCCCGCGCAGATGCCCAGCAGCACAGCGAGCTGTTTTTTCATACCCTTCGAAAAGGTCTGCACCTTCCGCCGGCTTTCCAGTTCAAAATTCTTTAGCAGTTTATCAAACCGGGCTGCATCAAACTTCGGATAAATCCCCTGATAAAATACTTTCATGTCTTCCGCCGTTCCATTGCTTAAGAAATACGGCTCATCCGGGATATAAAAGCATCGTGCCTTTACCTTTGTATTCTCAAATACTGTCTCATCATCAACCGTAATGCTCCCTTCGTCCGGCTTTAAAATACCGGCTGCCATCCGCAAAAAGGTACTTTTTCCGGCGCCGTTAGTTCCGATCAGACCAAAGACACTTCCATTGTGAATCTCCGCATGGATATGATCGACTGCCACTGTATCATAAAAACGCTTCGTCAGATTCTCAGCCTTTATCATTCCTGTTTCCTCCTTCCTCACTTCCATAGCTCTGGATGACCTGCTCCTGGAACTCCAGCATCGTGATGCCGGTTCCTTTTGCATCCCGGATCAGAAGTTCCAGCTGATCCCAGATCTCCTGCCGCTTCCTCTCCCGAATCTGCCGGTTATCCGCCACAAAACTGCCCCTGCCCTTAACCGAATAAATATATCCCTGGCGTTCCAGCTCTGCATACGCCCGCTGGATCGTATTCGGATTCATCGACAGCTCCGTTGCCAGACTCCGTACGGATGGAAGCTGACTGTCCTGCTCCAAAATCCCCCGGACCATCAGATCCGACAGCTTCTCAACAATCTGCTCATAGAGAGGTCGTCGATCTTTATAATCAATCAGAATCATGCTCACATTCTCCTTTCCTCCATTCTGCCCTGTATCAAAAATCATAAGTGTATTAGTTCATTTAATACAGTTATAGTATACAAAAAGGGCAGTCGATTGTCAACCGACTGCCCTCTTACGATTTTCTTAACAACCTTTTTGGTTATATCCGAATAGAAACAAACTTCTGCAATCAAAGATTGATTACTGAGCCTGTGTCTCCTCAGCTGCCTCAGTCTCTTCTGTTTCAGCCTCGGTCTCCTCAGCTGCCTCAGTCTCTTCCTCAGATGCCTCTTCGGTCTCTTCCTCGGAAACTGCCTCAGTCTCTTCTGTTTCAGCCTCGGTCTCCTCAACTGCCTCAGTCTCTTCTGCCTCTACAGTCTCCTCTGCTGCTGCAGTTGTCTCCTCTGCTTTGCTGCCGCAAGCGGTCAGAGCAGATGCTGCTACCATTGCACTCATAACTAAGATTGCTGCTGTTTTTGTAAGATTCTTTCTCATAATTATTCTCTCCTCTTTAAAACATACGATTTATGTTTTCTTGTACCTCATCGGTACGTGACCTATAATAAAAACAAATTATGTCCAAAATATGAACAAATAATTAACATTCACTAAATAAATCCCGTATTTCTTACAAAAATCGAAAGTTTTCGTAAGAAAAATCCTTGTTTCTGTTGACTTTACATTGTTTTTTAAGGTCTTTAAATCTTAATATATATGTAGCAGTTTTCTCGTTTCAATGCTGTTTTTTCCCGATTTCCGGCTTATTTTTATTCTTTTTTCGTTTCTTTATGAACAAGGTTCTCGATTTTGTGTTTACGATTTGTTCACAATTTAGCCAAATTTGAACGGTTGGAACCGAACTGAAATTCCGTCATATATTTCCGGTAGCGAAGCGGCAGGTGCATCCGCTGACAGGCTGGATTTTCCCGCTCCTTAATTCCTATCTGATGAAAAAATGCACTCCAGAGCGCCGCATATTCGCTCTGATCGGTTCTCCCGGAAAGCGCCCGCAGGGGTTCTGTCTCAGCCCCACGCATCATATACCACCGCCCCTTTCCTGTCCAGACTCCCGCTTCCTGGTGATTTTTATCATAGATAATAAATGGTTCCGAGGGCAGGCGATCTGTAAAATACGGCATCAGCAATGCCGTCACCCGGTTTTTCGGACCAATCTCAGAAAATAGTACCTGATCGGAATATTCTGCAAACCGCAAAAATTCTGTCTGCAAATGCGCTTCATTGGCAACCGCGCGGTTGATCTGAAAGACTGTCTGCACCGCCGGTATCTGTAAATTTTCCGTGATACGCCTCCCTGCTGCCCCTGCGCTAAACCCACAGACCAGAAAGCGGTAGACCGCCTCTGCCCGATCCTCCCGCTCACTCAGCGCCGTGCGGTAAATCCAGCTGTACGCCAGTTCTGACAGGGATCGGCGCACCGAGCGCACGACTTTCTGTGCCTTGAGCCGATCCACCGCCACCTCTCGATACTCCGAAAACAGGCTGTAATTATATTCGCCCTGTACTTCCAGCCGCACGTTCTCATGCCCTAAGCGGCTGTTCCAGGCATCATATACTCCTGTGAATATACCTTCCGGACTGTCTTCGCATACAAATACAACCATTGTTCTCTCCTCCGTCTGCTTCATGCCTGCGCCATATGAAAATCATCAAACAGCGACATCTGGCGGTACAGCCCGCTCTGTGACAGCTGCCACTGCTTCCGCTTCTCTTCACTGATTAGCTGTGCCGCGATCGCATCCTCATGGATCTGCACCGGGTACATCATCCGCCCTGAACAGGTAATGAAGTATACTGCCCGCTTCAGCACAACTCCCATCTTCTTCAAATCTTCAAACCGAAGCACCACCTGTTTTCTCGCTGCGACAATCCGCATCGCAGACTTTACCCCGATGCCCGGAACACGCAGAAGTGTCTCATACGATGCCCGGTTTATCTCCACCGGAAACTCACCCAGATTCTGCAGCGCCCAGTCGCACTTCGGATCCAGAAACACATTAAAATTAGGGTGCTTTTCACTCAAAAGTTCCGATGCCCGGAAGCCGTAGTAGCGCATCAGCCAGTCCGCCTGGTACAGACGGTGTTCCCGCAGAAGCGGCGGTCCGTCCGGAAGATCCGGAAGCAGGCTGTCCTCATTCACCTTGATAAACGCCGAATAAAAGACCCTCTTTAATCCAAAATTCCGATACAGCGCTTCCGCGACCGCAACCATCTGATAATCACTCTCCGGAGTCGCCCCGACAATGAGCTGTGTGCTCTGACCGCCGGGGACGAAATAATTCTTGCGGTTTGAGATATTTCCCAGTCCGAAACTGCCATAGATCGATCGTCCTGGGATGACACGGGGGATCTCCGGTGTATGTGTCCTTCCAACTCTTTCATCCATTCTCCCCGGTTCTTTCGACCTCATAAATCCTTTCACACTGTCTCCACCCTGCCCCCACTCCCTCTTATTCAGGCTCAGATTTCCCTTGTCAGCCTCCAGACATTCCTTTTTCCCTTTTCCTATCGCTTTACCACCAATTTCAGGTCTCCCATCTCCCGGAATCTGAATTTCTCCGCACTCTTTCCGCGGAATCCATGCCCCTCTGCTCTCCAGGCGTCCTTCCTGCTCCAGCTGTCTCGCGATCCCAGTCTGGATCTGGCGCATCGGGCGCAGTATCTTGTCCCGCGTCTTTCCCGGTGCCAGGCGCGCCAGACCATCAGCCGTCGGAAGCTCCAGATTCACACTCATCCGGTCCGCCAGAAAGCCCACTCTCTCAATCAGCTCCGGATCTGCCCCCGGAATTGCTTTCACATGGATGTAACCGTTAAATCGATGGACGCGCCGAAGGCGGTACAAGGTCTGATACAGCAGTTCCATCGTGTGATCCGGTGTCTCCAGCACACCGGAACTTAAAAACAATCCTTCTATATAGTTGCGCCGGTAAAATTCCATCGTCAGACGGCAGACCTCCTCCGGCGTAAAGGAGGTACGGACCGTGTCATTGCTCCGACGGTTGACACAGTAATGACAGTCATAGATGCACTGGTTCGTAAATAAAATTTTCAGCAGGGAGATACAGCGCCCATCCGAGGCAAAACTGTGGCAGATGCCGTCCACCCGGCTGTTTCCAAGAAAGCCTTCCTTTCCCTTTCTACCCACGCCGCTGGATGTGCAGGCGGCGTCATACTTCGCCGCATCCGATAAAATTCTTAACTTTTCTTCGATTGAAAGATTTTCCTGTATCAGCATGAGGTTCTGCCTCCTCCCGTTTTTCGAACATCCGTTCTGCATTTATCATATCACACCCTCTTTTTAAATGCAAGCTGTTTTTCGAACGCACATTCTATCATCACGCACACTGTATCCGAGTCTTTCCAATTCTACGCAAAGCGTTGTTAAACTTCCTCTTAAAATATAATTTCGATAACACATGACAATATTTCCGATTGTTTTCCTCGCAAGCCGCGTTTATAATAAAGAAAGATTGAAGGTATAAAATGAATTATTCTTATAGGTAGGATGAAGGAGGAGTTTACAATGGCTATTTTAGTTACTGGAGGCGCCGGTTACATCGGCAGTCATACCTGCATCGAACTTTTAAACGCCGGATATGAGGTCGTTGTCATGGACAACCTTTACAATGCCAGTGAGGAAGCGCTGCGCCGCGTGGAGAAAATCACCGGCAAGCATGTAACCTTTTACAAGGCAGATATGCTGGATCGCGAGGCAGTCAATGAGATTTTTGAGAAAGAATCCATCGATTCGGTCATTCATTTTGCAGGCTTAAAGGCAGTCGGAGAATCCGTTGCGAAGCCACTGGAATATTACCACAACAATATCACCGGAACCTTGATTCTCTGCGACGTAATGCGCAATCATGGCGTCAAGAAAATCATTTTCAGTTCCTCCGCTACCGTATACGGAGATCCGGCATTCGTCCCGATCACCGAAGAATGCCCGAAAGGCAAAATCACAAACCCTTACGGTCAGACAAAGGGAATGCTTGAGCAGATTTTAACTGACCTGCACGTGGCAGATCCGGAATGGAATGTCGTTCTGCTCCGCTACTTCAACCCAATCGGTGCACACAAGAGCGGTCTGATCGGCGAGGATCCGAAGGGAATCCCGAACAACCTGGTTCCTTATATCGCACAGGTTGCTGTCGGCAAGCTGAAATGCCTCGGTGTCTTCGGCAATGATTACCCGACTCCGGACGGAACCGGTGTGCGCGATTACATCCACGTAGTTGACCTTGCAGTCGGTCATGTAAAAGCACTCCAAAAATTTAACGATAAGCCAGACGTATATATCTACAACCTCGGCACCGGCAAAGGCTACAGCGTACTCGATGTTGTCAAGGCTTACGAAAAAGCCTGCGGCAAAACAATTCCTTATGAAATCAAGCCACGCCGCGCCGGCGATATCGCAACCTGCTACTCCGATGCTACCAAAGCGAAAAATGAACTCGGCTGGGAAGCTCAGTACGGAATTGAGGAGATGTGCGCTGACTCCTGGAAATGGCAGTCGATGAACCCGAACGGATATCGGGACGCTGAGGACTAAGAGATGAAAAAGAATGTGCTTGGCACATTCTCGCGCCGAGCGCGGTCGCTTGCGACATGTTTCTGCTTCGCGCGAGTGCGCATCATTGGCACGTTAGTGCCTTTTTGTGTAATAGGGAATTCCAGAAAATTTCCTATTACATGACAAAAGCGGCTGACAGATGTCCATCCTAACATCTGCCAGCCGCTTTTTCTGTTCTTTATTTGTGTTCCGCAAATCCACGCCGCATTTTTTCCAGCGCCCGCTTCTCGATCCGGCTCACATAAGAACGCGAAATCCCAAGTCTGGCGGCAATCTCCCGCTGCGTCTGTTCCTTTCCGCCAAACAGCCCGTACCGGCTGCGTAAGACGATTTTCTCTGTTTCTTTTAAACACGCTTCATAGGCGTGGTAAAGCTGTTCAATTTCCTGCTTTAAAATAATGGTTTCCAGAACTTCTTTTCCTTCTGCCTCCAGCACATCCATCCGGCTGACGGTTTCTCCGTCTTTATCTACCCCGATCGGGTCATATAACGAGATATCCTTTGCATATTTTTTACCAGCACGGAAGGTCATCAGAATCTCATTCTCGATACATTTCGCCGCATATGTCGCCAACCGCGATCCCCGCTCCGGATGAAACGTATTGACCGCTTTAATGAGCCCGATGGTGCCGATCGACAGGAGATCTTCCATTTCATAATCTGTACCCTGATATTTTCTGGTCACATGCGCCACCAGCCGTAAATTTCGCTCTATCAGAGTATTGCGTGCCTCATGGTCTCCCTCTTTCATGCGTTCCAGACAGGACCGTTCCTCTCCAGGTGTCAAAGGCTTTGGAAATGTATGCAAAGAAAAAGCCACCCTGAAGCTTACTTACTGATAGTTTATGCTTCGGTGGCTTTTCCAGTGCACCACTTGCTTTTCCGATTTTAGAAAGGGCGCTAAAAATCATACCATCCAGCCGGTTATAAATCCACTGCGTGTGAACTACTCGGTAACTAAGTTACCAGAGCATCTGAAATCTGGCGGGATACCGCCTTTTTTCAGGGTGCGTCCATGACACCACTACTGCTTGCCTTTCGGCTATACAGCTACTTTTATTATTTCTGGATTCTTTAGTCCGGTTACGGACAGTTCTTTCTGTTTTCCGGATACGGAAAGATATTTTCGCAGGATATTAAATGCTCCTACCGCATCCGCATTATGTCTTACTCCATCCGTTATATACATGCCCCGCTCTTTTCGGTTTGATGCCTCTGCATATCTTTTTGATATTTCTGGTGAAAACGGGCTGCACTGGCTGGTATAGCTTTCTTCCTGTTTTATCAATGGTATTCCATACAGTTTCAGTTTATATTCCAACATGATATAAAGTTTATTATACGGCAGTCCGTGAAACTTCTGGTTTGTCTTGTGCCCTATATCTTTTCCTTTACGGATATTTCGAATATCTCCTATGATTACACAGCTTATCCCTTCTTTTTTACAGTATTCTGCAAACCATCTGGTCACCTTATGAAGGTAATCCTTTACTGCATTCTGTTTTTTCCGATAAAGCCTCTTGATGTGTTTCGAGGAGCTGAGATATTTTATGCCGTTTTCCACCTGCTGTGCATACCATATTGATTGAACCCTGCTGATTTCTTTGTGAAAGTACCTTTCCAGCGAAAGATATTTCCTTCCCAGAATAAAAGTTTTTCCATTTCCGGAATCATAACAGGTCATCAGATTATGAAGTCCAAGATCAATTGATAAATAATGGCCATTCTGAGGAAGCGGTTCTGGCTCCTTGACCTCATAGATAACAATAAGGTCACATTTTCCATCTTCCGGTGGATAGATCCGCAGCTGTTTTATGTGATCCATGTTCCTGAAAATCTTATTTTCAAGATATAGAAATTTTTCATGAATCCCATAAGCTTCTTCCATATAGCTTTTCAGATCCTTTGACAGAGACAGCCGCAATTGGTCGGAACCTTTCTCGTGCCGGATTCCCATCTGCATGTAAGTGATCGGTATATTGTCCTGTTTAAATCGCGGCGGATTTGGATCTTTGATCCCACCGGTCTTTTTAAGGACATAAAATGATTTCCAGGCTTTATCCAGCTGCTTGCAGGTCTCCTGCGCCGTCTGGGACGGAAGCTGTCTATACCACAACTCTCCTTTATGCGCTTTCTTCTGATAATACCAGTCAGGATACTTCTCCAACCCCAATTCTTTATATCGACGGCGTTCATAGTTGCAGACATTCCAGAGTTTGGAAGCAGCATAACACATATGCCCTATAATATTAGAATATTCCGGCCGGATATTGACCGATGTTCTGTGCGACAGCAGCATTCCCCTTCCCCCCTTCAGACAGCCATGCATATGAATATTTACAATTCACATTGAATTAATA
>OGKA01000020.1_pt1 | contig 182535 bp, 158 predicted proteins | sample 1572211 | NCBI WGS metagenome assembly OGKA01 (sample SAMEA2582125, study PRJEB24529) | metagenome | biome: Human gut stool | place: China | collected 2011 | reverse complement strand
ATGTAGAAACTCGCATAGATAATATATTTTAATAAATCGTATAGTTTATTCATGCTATCGTCTCCGTGATATTCTGTTTTAACCTTTTGGCATCGGAAAACTGAAGCTTCACGGACATTCACTTTCACTCAAATACGAACAATCTTAAGGATGTGTTGTTTTACGGATCGCCGTGTCCTTATCCAGCTCTCCACTCAACATATTTTCATAGGTTCCCTCTACATAATTGATAGTATCCTGGTTCTGAATGCCTATGATGGTCACCATTTCTCCCGGCTTTGGTCCCGGAACCGTATAATCATACCGGACGTCCCCTTCTTCATAGACACCCCGGCCCATTCTGGCAGTTCCCACATAAGGCCTTGCGTTTTTATCCTCCTCTCTGGTATTACCCTTAAAATCCCTTACAATCGCATATCCAGCCTCTTCAAGCATCTTCTCATCCAAGTCAGGGTCATATCTCACCATCATGTTCTGCAAGAAATCCTCGCCCAGATGGAACTCGCCCACATCTGCTTTTCCGATAAAATCACCATATTGGAAATTAGAATTCCATTCCATGTTATTGCCGGTCATGGCCTGATTCAATTCCTTCTTTTTCAGTTTCTGGCCGGAACGCATCACATGAGGTGCCTCAATGGTGATGCCCAGATCCTCATCATAAGCAGGTTCCAGAAGTTCCAGTTTCCCGCAGACAATGACGATTTTTCCATCATTGGCCGGATCATATCCGCCGGTTCCTACATAAACAGCCTGCTTCAATGCTTCCTCTCTCCCGCTACCGCCGCAGCCAGACAGCATAGGCGTTACAGCTAAAAGGCCTGTCACGGCAAGTATCAGCAGACCTGCTTTCCTTCTACTTTTAGTACTCAAGCTCATACGCACATTTCCCTCCTTTCTTAAGTCCCACAGACATTTGACTTACATTCAGACACCGCCGACGAACATTCGTTTCGCGCACATCTTCGGAATTCTTGCTGTAAAAATCTTTATCATCCTCCATATTCCGAATAATCATTCAGAAGGCGTACTGTATGATAGACTTCCGTTCCATACATCTGGATCATCAGGTCATTCTCATGGATAGACGGATACAGCCAGGCAAATTCCGACTTGTTACTCACATTATATCATATTTTATCTTCAATTACATCCACCAAATTTTAGTACACTGCCATTCGGCTTGCTTCTGTAACCGGCATCCGTTTAATCTTCTCCTGCATTGTTTCCTTTGTATCTTCATTGATTTCTATACGGATTTCCCTTATGTTTTGATTAAGAATGCCCTCTCAATGTATGGAAGGCCGGTTCAATTATATGTGTCTATTTTAATTCTGGAAACAGTTTCTCCAATTCTTCATGAAATGTCCCATTCCTTAATGGTTTGCCGCAGCGTCTCGATGGTCTGCGTTTTCTGCTCATTGATGTTCCGGTTTACAGCCTGCATTTCTTCCTCGGTGGTAGTAGATTCCTGCCAGCCTCTGTTCACGATCATTTTTCTGGATCTTCTGTTGGTTCTGGAAGTCTCCGGCTGCTTTTCCTATAACGGTATGGGTTTCCGTCTGAAACTTCCGTTCCGGATTTTTCTTTGTGGATACAGAAAGCTCTTTTCCATTAATAGAACCGTTTATAACAACATATCTTTCACGCATTTACTCCGATAGTCACTCGGCGATATTTTGTATCTTTCTTTAAATGTTCGGTTAAACGTTCTTTGACTTTCAAATCCACTATCCAGTAGGAATCCGAATCACCAATGCTCAGATTTTACTTGAAACAACAACTTATTCCATCAATGAGATTTCTAAGATTGTCGGGTATGATAACCAGCTTTATTTCAGCCGACTCTTCCACAAGCTAAAAGGATATTCACCTAGAGAATACCAAAAGATAAGAAATAAGTTCTGAAAACCATAATATTATAAGAATCCAATTTATTTAAAAAGAGGATTAAAAATGTTACATTCCTAGTTTTCTTATCACAAGTTGCTTCTAATACATGATTCCCCTTAAATAAAAGATAATATAAAAAGGTCACTTTACCCATTTTGAGGGGTGTAAAGTGACCTTCTCTTAGTCAAATATAATGTCGTTCCTTTCTTCGCAAACCTTTACAGAAAGTACAAGCATCCATGTTTCGTTTTTGATAAAGAATCCGTTGCTTTGGTGAGCACTTATAATCGTGTGCACACACTGGCATCGAATTCGATACAGAAGAATAGCGCCTCACTTTGGCAAAGCAGGGCGCTATTCTCTGTTACAGGAAAAATCAGGTTATTCTCCCATGATCTGAACCGTATATTTTCTTATCTTCAGTCCATCGAACTCCACAAAATAAATATCCTGGGCACTTCCGCCCGCTGTTTTTCCATCTATTACCGGAAGCACACAATGATTTCCGCAAAGCATTGACTTCAAATGTCCCGGGGCATTTCCGCTGCAGGTTCCATAGCTTGGGAGCATATGGGTATGCACGTAATCTCCGTCTGTTGGTATCAACCGTTCCAGCGTCAGTTCAATGTCCTTTTCCACACAGGGAAGGCTTTCATTTATCATAATCGCCGTAGTCGTGTGCATGGATATGACAAAAACAACTCCCGCTGTGATTCCGCTGGCAGCCACGTCCTTTTGCACCTGATCTGTGATTTTTACCATTTCAAATTCCTGTCTGCTGGCAATTTCATGCGTATAAGATTTAATAATCATAGCCTCTTCCTTTCATTCCCAGAAACACTTCCGCATTCTCTCCCAGGATTTTTTTCAGCACATCCGGACGAAGATTCAGTTTTTCCAGACCGTCCTTTGTTCTGACCTGGCGAAATCTGGGGAGGTTGGATCCATACATCACCTTATCCATCAGATTATTCTGCAGCCATCCCGGAGCCATATTTTTCAAGAAAATCTGTTCATAATAGTTTTTGGGGCTGTCCATAAATACCGTCGCCGTATCTGTATAAACATTGGGATACTTTAACAACAGCATGCACAGCTCATCCACCCAGGGCCATCCCAGATGCGACAGGCAGAACCGAAGCGTCGGATATTCCACGGCGATATCTTCAAACAAAATCGGACGTGTATATTTTGACGGGGAATCCGGTTCCCAGCTGAAGCCGCTGTGAAACAGCACCGACTTGTCATACTTTGTGCACAGATCTAATAACGGTTTTAACCGTCTGTCATCCGGATACATATTTAAATGGGATAAATTCAGCTTCAGACCCATCAAATTCAGTTTTTCAAACGCGTCCTTCAGTTTTTCTGCCGCACATTCCTCTCGCGGATCGACACTGGCAAAGCCGATAAAGCGTTCCGGAAACAATTCTACGATCCTCTTTACTTCTTCGTTTGACACAATCGGCTGTCCCATCGATGCAGAATAATCTTCCGCAAGAATTACCGCCCGATCCACTCCGGCATGATCCATCACAGCCATGACCTGCTCCATGGGCACAGGAGATGATTTGTATAGGCCAAACGCCTTCTTTCTGAAATTCACCCTGTCCGAATCTGTACAGATCGGACCAAATAACACCGGGTGTACATGTACATCAATAATCACGAAACGACAACTCCTTTCTCTCCAAAGCTTCCTTTACACATGATAAGGTTCAAATATACTGACAATCTCGGCAGCCTTTTTCGCGCCGGAAAGCATACATTCCGGTATGCTCCTGCCCCGAAGAACTCCGCTCATAAAGCCGGCGCCATAGGAATCTCCCGCGCCTACGGTATTCACCAGCTTCGGTGCCGGTATGCACGGCTGTCGATAAAACTCTGTTCCGTCAAAAGCCAGAGAGCCTCCTTCCCCAAACGTGGCAAGCAGCACCTCGGCTCCCATGGAACAGCCCATCCGCAAAAGCTCTCTTACCTCCTCGGTCTCCTCTTCAAATGAAAAAATACCATAATTGATATTTTTTAGAATGGTCGGAACATCCTCATGCTGATACCGCTTGGAAAAATCAAAATAGATCTTCGTTCCCTTGCTTCTCATGTCCTTCAGCAATCCTGTCACATTCCACGAAAGATCGGTATGAATGTAATCCTGTGTCCGGATAAAATCCATATCCTCTCCCGTTGGCTGATATGGAATCATGACTCCTTTTTCCGCCCTGTGATGCACCCGGTCTCTGCCATTTAACAGCATCTCTATCACTGCCGTCTGTCCCCCGGGAACAATGGTAACATGTCCGGTATCTACCTTCCTTTTCTGACACGCTTCCAGCATAGACTGTCCATAGGCATCATCTCCAATCGCCGTCACCACGGACGGCACAAGCTCGGGAACCAAATCCATCAGATTAAACATCAGATCGATTCCATTGCCTGTCGGGTAACTGATATTTAAGTTTTTGTATACATCAATGCAGGTGAATCCTACCGCTGCAAACCGCATAGCTGCTCCTCCCTCTGTTTATCTTCGTCACTGCATATACATTTTTAAATTCCGTACATTTTTCTTATCATATTCAAACGGATTAAAATAATATGCGGCATCTGCTCCAAGCATTCCGGCATACGCTGCAAAATTCAGCGCCTGCCCCCCAGGAAACATGGTTTTTAAATGGATGTACTTATCACATACATTGTCCCCAATCCCTATTACCTTCATTTCCTTAGCTCCTTTAGTCGAATTCCTCTTCAATCGATTGATTATATATCATTATATAATGTTATATTATCATATTAGTGTTTCTGAATCATTTTGTCAATAGGATTTTATAAAAAAACAAGAAAAAAATGCAGCCACATTGAGCCTGCGCTCAACATGTCTGCATCATTCCTTTTTCAAATGAAGCGATTTGAAAATGTACTTTATTCTGTTTCGAAATAAAGTGCATTTTGAAATTTTTGTACTTTATGCTATAATCCTTGTATCTAAGCCATTTATTAACCACTAACTATAAAGTACAAAATTTTTTACTTTTAAATTTTTCGATGAAAAAGGCTAATTTCGTACTTTATTAAAAAAGCAAAAAAAGGCATCGTACAAAAATTTTAAAAGTTGAACACTTGAATTTCTCACAGTTTTCACAGAAAGGAAATGTTTATGATAAAAGGAACCTTATATGGCGTAGGAGTAGGTCCGGGCGATCCGCGGCTCATGACATATCTGGCAGTTGACACGATTCAGAAGTGCCCGGTGATTGCGGTACCGGCGGATGGAAAGGAAAATGCAGTTTCCTATAAAATTGCCAGCGGGATCGTGGAAAATCTGGATGAAAAGGAATGCTTAAACCTCACTACTCCGATGACAAAAGATAAAGCTGTTTTAAATGCAGCATACCAGGCTGCCTCGGATCAGATTATAGAGCAGCTGGAACAGGGGAAGGATGTTGCCTGCCTCACGCTCGGAGATCCGACGATTTACAGTACCTATATTTATATCCATCGGATTGTAAAAGCACATGGTTATGCAACTGAAATCATCAATGGCATTCCGTCCTTCTGCGCGGTCAGCGCCAAGCTTCAGGACAGTCTTGTCGACCGCTCAGAACAGCTTCATATTATTCCGTCCACTTATGATATTGAGGCGGCGCTGGAACTTCCAGGTACCAAGGTTCTGATGAAAGCAGCTTCTAAGATGCCGCTTGTCAAGGCGACCCTGAAAGAAAAGCATATGACAGGTACCATGATCGAAAATTGTGGTATGCCAGAGGAGCATATTTATCATAAAATCGATGAAATTCCAGATCGGGCAAGTTATTATTCGATTATTGTCGTGAAGGAAGGGAACCATGATTGAATTAAAGCATCTGACAAAAAAATACGATCATTTTCTGGCGGTCGAGGATCTGAACCTGAAAATTGAGACAGGCGAGTTCTTTGGGCTTTTGGGACCGAATGGTGCCGGAAAAACGACCACCATCGGAATGCTCTCCACTCTCCTGCTTCCGACTTCGGGTGAAATCTGGATCAACGGAGAGCTGCTGACCCGTCAGAAAAATCAGCTGAAACAAAAACTCAGTGTCGTTACGCAGGAATACTCGATGCGTCAGGATATGACGATGAACGAGATTATGGAATATCAGGGACGTCTTTATTATATGCCGCTCAGAAAGATTCGGGAGCGGTCAGAGGAATTGCTGGAATTCTGCGGGTTGATCGATTATCGGAAGAGAACCGTCCGAAAGCTTTCCGGAGGCATGAAGCGGAAGCTGATGGTCTGCCGGGCACTTTTAACGGAACCGGAAATCCTTCTTCTGGATGAACCGACTGCAGGGATGGATGCATTTGCCCGCCGTCAGATGTGGAATCTTCTGAAAAAGCTGAATCAGCAAAAGCTTACCATTCTTCTGACAACGCATTATATGGAGGAAGCAGAAACGCTTTGTGACCGTGTCGGCTTTATGTGCGGTGGACGTCTGGAGGAAACAGATGCTCCGGGGCATATGATAGAGACGCTGGGGCGGTATGCGGTCGATGAGACTTCACCAGATGGGCTGAAATCACACTATTTTCATGGAAAGGAGGAGGCAATTCAGTATTTGTCCGCGTCAGAACAGGAAACAGCGCTTCGCAGTACGACATTGGAAGATGTATTTCTGGAGACAATCGGGCAGCAGCTGGAATGCCGGTAAAAATGGGTATTCTTACTGTGTTATGGGAAAAATGGGTAGAATTCCGGCGGGATTTTTATAAAATCACGCTGGCTGCCATGATTGCCCCTCTTTTATATATTCTGGTGTTTGGTCTTGGAATCCAGACCATGTCGCACGGACAATCGTATCTGAACTTTCTGATTCCGGGAGTGGTTGCCCTGACGACCATGAACGGCAGTTTCAATGCTATCGCCCAGAATTTAAACGTCCAGAGATTGTACGAAAAAGCATTTGACCAGGTCATCATCTCTCCTACCCCGCTGTGGCAGTTCATCGCGGGACAGATCATCGGCGGAAGTCTCCGGGGATTATATGCGGGAGCCGTGATTATTCTTCTGATTTTGCCGATCGGAACGGGGCTCTGTTTTAACGGCTGGTCGTTCCTTCTAATGTTTTTAAACGGATCTGTGTTTTCCACAATTGGAGTTGTGGTATCTTTTTATGCCAAAAACCATGCCGATGTGCCGCGCTTTTCGAATTACGTGATTATGCCGATGGCATATCTGTGCAATACATTCTTTTCAGCCCGGAGTATGCCGGATGGTCTGCGCCAGGTGATTGAATATCTGCCGTTATCGCAGACCAGTGCGGCGCTTCGCAGCATCGCCAATCATGAGGCATTTTCTTATACAACGATTGGGATCCTGCTTCTGTATCTGGCGTGTTTTTCGGTTGCTGCGTCCTGGTTTCTGTATAAGAAAAAGAATTTATAAACACAGGGTAAGGAGTTTTCTGTCTATGAAAAAAATAGGTTTCATTCTTCTGGGAATCATTTGTATCTTATTTAGTAGCCGGTGGACGTTGACGGCGCAGGCAGATGCTGGAACGCTGCTTTCCCTGGAGGATGGTGAATATGCCATCGAGGTAACGATGACTGGAGGAAGCGGAAAGGCTTCGATCCAGAGTCCTGCTCTTCTGACGGTGACAGATGGAACGGCATACATATCCATCACATGGAGCAGTTCCAATTATGATTACATGGTGGTAGATAATAGAAAATACGAGAATGAAAGTGCCAAGGACGCAAATTCTCATTTTACGATCCCTGTTTTGGATCTGACAAAAGAACTTACAGTCAGGGCGGATACACTGGCGATGGGAACGCCTCATGAAATCGAATATACCCTTCAATTCAATACTACGTCGATTGCGTCTAAGAGCACACTTCCGCAGGAAGGGGCGAAACGTGTGCTGATGATGGCAGCCGTTATTATTATCGGTGGCGGGATTCTGAATCATATCGTAAATGAACGCCGGAAGCGGGATTATACGGGGAAACGCCGGACTTAAATTAAAAGGGATTCGTAACTGTTCAGTACCTTCACAGTCACGCGCAGTAAATGCGCAGACCTACTGAACAGTTACAGGGATTCTTCTTTAAAAACCAGATTCGGGAGCATCCCCTTTCAATGCTTTTATCTTATTTATTATTCAGCCTGCTTTTGTACATAAAACAGGCGAGAATCAAAGTCGCAGCTCTCTCTTCTACCATCCATATACTGTCCGGAAGAGGCGTCACTGGTAATCAGTCCTAAATTCATCAGTTCGTCACCATAGTGGGTGCTTACGGCACTTTCATGTCCTTCTGTATATTCCGTGACATTGTAAAGATCGGATTCTTCCAGTCCCTGTAAATACAGCCGCGTAAACGGACCATTGGCTACATTCAGTGTCCGGTACCAGCCGACCAGGGCTTCTGTGCGGTCTTCACTGACTACCATCCAGGCAGTGATATTGTTTTCAAACGGACTGGAAAGTCTGTAAAAAGTACCATACTGAATCAGGGACCGGTGCTGTTTCATAAAGGCGGTCTGAATTTTTAATTCAGATAGCTCATCTTCTCCGAGCTGTGCCAGATCCAGTTCATAGCCGAAAGTTCCGAAGAACGCGGTATTGGCACGTGTCCAAAGCGGTGTCTGACGATGAAGCTGATGGTTCGGAGAAGCAGATACATGGGATCCCATCGAGCTGATCGGGTAACCATAGGAAGTACCGTATTGAATCCGCAGGCGTTCAATCGCATCTGTATTATCACTGAGCCATCCCTGCGGTGCGTAATACAGCATACCTGCATCAAAACGCGCTCCGCCGCTGGCGCACGATTCGAACAGAATGTCCGGAAAGCGTGTTGTCAGCCGCTCATACATCTGATAAACACCCAGAATATAGCGGTGAAATACTTCTCCCTGCTGTCTGGCGGAAACTCCTCTGCTCCATACATCACTGAGACTTCGGTTCATATCCCACTTGATATAGGAAATGGAGGCGCCTTCCAGAATCGATGCAATCTTTTCATAGATGTAATCAAGGATCTCCTGCCGGGAAAAATCCAATACATACTGGTAACGTCCGTGACAAGGCGTTCGCCCTGGAACCTGGAGGATCCAATCAGGATGCGTGCGGAATAAATCGGAATCGGCATTTACCATCTCCGGTTCGATCCAGAGACCAAACTTCATGCCAAGCGCTTCTATCTTCTGTGCCAGTCCGGAAAGACCGTTTGGCAGACGGTCACGGTTTGCCTCCCAGTCGCCCAGTCCGGCTTTTGAGCTGCTTCTGGCACCAAACCAGCCGTCATCTAAAACAAACAGCTCTATGCCGCATTTCTGCGCTCTGGAAGCCAGCTGTAGAAGTTTTTCTTCGGTAAAATTGAAGTAAGTTGCCTCCCAGTTATTGATCAGGATTGGGCGCTCGCGATCACGCCAGTACCCCCTTGCCAGTCGGCGCCGATACAGCCGGTGAAAAGTCTGGCTCATGTCGTTAAGTCCCTGAGAGGAGTAAACAAGCACTGCCTCCGGAGTCTGGAAGGTTTCACCAGGGTTCAGCTCCCAGCTAAAGCCAAACGGATTAATTCCTATCATAAGACGGGTGGTTCCATGTGACTCCACTTCTGCCTGAGCCAGAAAATTACCGCTGTAAATCAAGCTGCAGCCAATGGCTTCTCCCTGAAATTCGTCAGCCGAAGGGCGTTTTAAAATAATGAACGGATTCTGCTCATGGGAAGAATGTCCCCGGGTGCTGTCAATCGCCTGAATGCCATACTCAAGCCTGCGTGTGTGGAGTGCGCGCTCTCTCGCCCATGCCCCAGAAAACTGCATCCACTCATAATCGTGGTCAGGAAGATCCAGGCAAAGACTCATCGCGGTCTGAACCTGTACAGAAATGTCTCCCTGATTGGAAATAGAAGCACTTCGGGCAATGACACCGCCCTCGACAAATATTGTATATAAAAGATGCAGCTCCAGATTAGTATGGGTATCTTTTAACGTAATAATAAGAGTTTCAGCTTCCCCGTCCTGTTCAGTATAAGTAGCAGGAAGTCCTGGCAGTTTTGGCTTTCCGGATGTAACCTGATATCCAGTAAATTGAAAATCTGAATAGGTACTTCCATCATTCTGGAGAATCTCTACTGCCGGATGCCGGTAATCACCGCTTCCGTAAGTACCGTACTCCAGCTTAATATGTCCAAGTGAAAAGGTGCGATCGTTTTCATAGAGATAAGATGCCATGTCTCTGGGAGCTAATTCAAGAAGGTATGAGAAATCTTCCTTGTCACGAATCTTTTTCCCATAATACAGCTGTCCCATATGTCCGTTTGGAAGAACCATCATGATATAGCTGATGGTCTGGTTATATAAATGAAATATCTTCGATGATTCGTGATATACAATACTCATATCCTTATTTCCTCCTGTTCATCTGTCGCTTGTCATTTAATCAGATATAGACTGCTTGCTAAACTTTATTCTACCAGAAAATAGATTAAATGAACAGACTACGGACAGGAATATGGAAAATTCTATAAATTTGATTCTGTCTCTGTTATCGGTTGTGTGTACGTGTATGTGAACGGTAACGATTTATTTATAATAACGAATGGTCAGGTAATGCCCTGCGTCAATATGGTCATCCGAAAGACTGTTCATCTGACGCAGCTCCCGTACATACTCTTCAACTGACTCCTCCGAATCTGCACAATATGTCTGAGCAATGCTCCAGAGCGTATCTCCATCTTTCAGATGAATACTGGTATAGTACTTTTCTGGTCTAGTATCTGCTTCTTCCTCAGCCATCACATACATCAGACTCCGTCCAAAAAAGCCCGAAAGCAGCATGATGAAAACAACAGCTAAAACCATAACACCTTTTTTCAACGTATACATTTGCAATCTTCTCCTCTCGTGTTTTGTTGGAATCGTCTTTTGGTATTCAAATCTGTTCTTAAAGAATGAGAAGAGATTTGAATATTATAAAAACGTCAGGAACATTTGTTCTATATGGCTACATTATACGATGCGAACAAATGTTTGTCAATGGTTTTGAAAGAAAAACGCAAACATTTGTTCGCGGCTTGCTACTGTTCACGCATACGTGCCCAGTAACGAAATTTTCTGTGGCTTCGCATTTAAATACGGCAAATTTCTGTTGCCACCACCTTTTCTTACGGTACTTTCGGTTTCAAAAGCGCCGTAAGAAAACGCGGCTCTGCTCGTAAGCAGCAGACACCTGCTCCCCATAAAAATCTAAATACTTTAGGTATATAGATTTTTATAAGGAATCATACATATTGCACAAAACTGCGCTGCTATTTCTGGCAAATATGGCCATAAAAGTCGATGAAACTATTCGCGAAAGCATCCTTTCACGAATAGTTGATAGTTTCATTCCTATTTTTACTATCAAAATCATAATCTATGTATAACAATAATTATGTATAACATATATATAACATATCACAGAATCAGATTGACGCCCTTGTGGTTTCATGATAATCTATATACATAAAATAAAGTATGACGCAATTTGAAATTTCAGTTTAAATCGAACGTTATAAGACTTGGCGCATGATCTTTGCAAAGCACTTCTTTGAAATCAGTTTGATAAGCAGAGTATTATCTCGCGTAACTGTCTACATGAGTATGACCAGTTACCATCTCGCAGCAAGAATGTCAGGGTATTAAACAAACAGGTAACTGTTCAGTACCTTCACAGTCACACGCAAAAATCCATTAAAAATTGCCTACGGCAATGGGATTTTTGCCTGCTGACCCATGTTTTCGTACGGTCAGCGCAGTAAATGCGCAGACCTACTGAATAGTTGCATAAACAGTTACAAAAAAATAGATTGGAGAATATAGAATATGGGAGAAATTAAACAGGCAAACTTTCGAATCGATTCCGATACAGCGGATGCTTTCCGTGCATTTTGCGAACAAAAAGGAATGAACCAGGCCCAGGGCTTTGATCATGTGATGCAGGTGTTTGAGTTAAATCAAGCCAAATCCTCAATCCCGGGGAGAAGTGTCGAGATTGAGGAGTTTGAAACCATGGTTAAGTCCATCACCTCCGCATATCTGTATAGCTTGGAATTGAACCAGAATGCAGAAGCCAGAGCACGGGAGGAGTTCTCTTCTGAACTTCAGAGAAAAGAACTGCGCCTCACAGAGTTACAGAAAAAAGTAGAACAACTTCAAGCAGAAAAGAAAAAAATGGATGCGGAGTCCGCTTTGCTGACCAAGCAGGAACAGACACTCACCGAACAGCTAGAATCGCTCAGAAAAGGTGCTGCTGACCAGGAACAGATCAACCAGATGCTGAAGGAGAAACTAGAAGAGGCACAAAATCAGCTGAAGGAAAATGAACGATCAAAAGAATCAGAAGAAATGCTTAAGAATGAGCTTTTACAATGCAAACAGGAGCTTCATGATACGGTACTTGCTCTCTCTCACTCTCAGAAGGAACAGGAGGTAAAGTCAGAGTCCTATCAGCATGCATCCGATCGGATTCTGGCACTTGAAACTGAAAATAAAGAACTACAGCAGAAACTCACAGAACTTACCCAGGAATTATCAAAACAAAAAGCAGATGCTGATATGGGTCTTCAGCAATGCAAAGCCCAGGCGGAGCTTACGATGGAGCGCGCACTATTCAAAAAAGAACGGGAAATGCAGGAACTCCTTCGTCAGGCAGACAAAGAAAATGCCCGTCTGGAAGTGCTGCTTGAGCAGGCAAGAGAACAGCTTAAAAAAGAAAACATTGATAAAAACGAACAATAGTTTGCATTTTGCCCGAACATATGTTACTATATATAATATAATAAGGGCTTACTATAGGCCAGACCTTTCAGTGATTCAGCTGCTGGTCCCATCAGGTGGGCGTTCGACTTGTATCCTGCCAGAATCACTGTATATCCGATATTAAAAACATTTTATATACTTCATCGACAGGAGGAATCTATATGGCACAGGGACGTATTACAGATAAACAGAAAGAGATCTTGGAATTTATTAAAGCATGCATTTTAAAGAAAGGTTATCCGCCGACGGTACGTGAAATTTGTGAAAAGGTACAGCTTAAGTCTACCTCTTCTGTCCACTCTCATCTGGAACAGCTTGAGAAGAACGGATATATTCACCGGGATCCGACGAAACCGAGAGCCATCGAGATCGTTGATGACACCTTTAACCTGTCCCGCCGTGAACTGGTAAATGTACCCCTTATCGGTACTGTAGCAGCCGGTGCGCCGATTCTGGCTGATGAGAATGTGGAGAACTATTTCCCGATTCCGGCAGAATTGCTTCCGAACAGCGAAACTTTTATGCTGAAAGTCCGCGGCAATAGTATGATCGATGTGGGCATCTATGACGGAGATCGTGTTATCGTGGAACAGACCAGTGTCGCAGAGAATGGCGAGATCGTGGTTGCACTCATCGATGATTCAGCTACCGTTAAGCGTTTCTTCAAGGAGAACGGTCACTATCGTCTCCAGCCGGAGAATGCAACCATGGATCCGATTATTGTGGATAAAGTACAGATTCTTGGCAAAGTAATCGGTCTGCTGCGCCTTATGCGGTAACCTCTTGGTTTACTGACGCTTACCTTTTGCTTATTATCATGAAAATGACAGAAGCATTATGTGGCAAAATTTAACTCAAAAGCTCTATGCTATTCGTTGACGTCCGGAGATACGGTACGCTCAATTTTATAGAATAGAGCTTTTTTGTTCGTATGATTCATTTTTGCAATATGCTTCTTTCGGTGATTAAACCGGCGCATACCGCTCAAAAAGCCAGTCTTCCAGTGCATTTAAGTTATCATCGGAATGTTCTACTTCCCGGGCATATCTCCAGGAGATTTCTTCCACATCCTCCATGGAAAGTTTCTTTCCATTTTCCAGCCATCGGACCATCAGAAATTCCTGTATCCAGCGAACAGAGAACAATGCCAGTTCCATCTTGGAACAGACCATATCGTCGTAGACAGCCCCGCAAAAATAGGTATAGACAAAAAACATTAAAAGCTGCTCGCCCAGATTTTCCCATTCTTCTTTGTGACTTCCTAAGCTTCCATATGCCTTATGAAATTCTTCGCAAATTTTATGATAGGTTTCCTCACTTCCCTGATACAGCCACTTTTCAGCACCATCCAGCACATCATCCCATTCCGGACGCAGGCGTTCCAGACCGCGTAGTACCTGCAATTCTTCTATCTGGCGTGCCCACCGATGGAGAGATGCTGCATCAATGCCTTTTTCAGCAAGACTTTCTGATACAAATTCCTGAAGTTTTTTTCTCTGATGATGAGCTTCACAGTTTCGCAAAAGTTCATCAATTTCATATTCCTTCTGCTCTTCCACCCGGATCTGATATTGTTCTGTCAGCTGTTCGGATGCCGACATTCGGAGTGTCAGAGGAAGGGATCGATCCTGTAAAATCGAAAACAGAACATCTCTTGTATCTTCCAACTGGGAAAACATCATAAAATCGAATTCTTCAAAATCGTCCTCCAAATCGTCCTCTTCTTCCAGAAAACGGACCGGTTCTTTACAGGAAAGAATGATTCTAGCCGCCTCCGGACAGGACAGGGAAAGAGATAATTCCCGAAGTCCCTCGTATTCTTCCGTATGTCTCGGGTACATCCGGCAGGTATCACAAAGAGAATCTGGTCCCAGTGCTTTATAAAGATCGCAGAGATTTTCTTCATTTAAAAATGCACAGCGCCGATTGTTCTGGTAAAAACATTCTTCATCCCAGTCAATAGAATTGCGTAATCGCGTTCCGAACTCGCTCTTTTCATTTCCATATCGCTCCAGAGAGGTTTCATCAATCATGATCTGCCATCCGGCACAGCAGCTATCCGGACAATCTCCTGCTGTACAGACAAATTTATCATAATAATGTGGTTTTAAATATCGCATTTATTTTCCTTCTTTCTTTTTATATAGATCCAGGCACATAAGGCAGTAAAAATAACAGCCGCAGCAATCCATACCGGCCATACCGGAATCGGACAGACTCTTGCGTTCATCATGTTCAGTCCCTGATGAAGTGTGAAAGCACCAAATATGGAAAAAATAACAAATGCCAGTGTATTCAGCAGCCCATCGGGAGTTTTGCTCTTTAAAAGATATCCAACCAGCATTCCGAGAATATCCGCTGCAAAAAGTCCCAGAGAACATCCAATCCATACAACAAAGGCTGATTTCATGCCTTCATTGGCTCCGAACGTGATGGCTGTAAGCTGAGTCTTATCTCCCAGTTCTGCCACAAAAAATGTGCAAAAAACAGCTAAGGGTGCGAATTGAATCTTTGATTTACCGCCCTCCTCCTCTTCTTCGTCATCATCACCGGCAAGAGTCGATGCGGCGAAATACAGAAATGCAAGTGCTGCAATCATCTTAATAAGCCAGTCAGGAATAAATTCACTGACAAGTCCGCCCGCCAGAACGGCAAGACCATTCAGAACAAGGATCGCCGCCGCAGTTCCTAGTATAATATCTCTCAGCTTGTATTTGGAAGTCAGAGCAATCAGCATAAGCTGGGTTTTATCGCCCATCTCTGCGATAAATTCTGTAAAAAACACTTTAAAAAACAGCATCATTTTTCATTTCCTCCTAGATGTAATGCATATTCCCTCACCGCTCACTGTCGATTACGATGTCCGCCCGTTCTTTGCATCAAAGCGCAAAAGAAAAACTCATGTATATCAACTGACAGCTATGCATCATACAAAAACCGTCCATCGATATACATGAGTCTCATTATTTAAGATTTGCCAGATTATACAGTTGCTATAATCAGAATGTTGACAAACCACACTTTCGCGCTAACTACTCCCTCATGGAATATTGAATTTACTTGATAAATAGTATCAAATAAAGAATGTGTTGTCAACGGAATTTAACGTTTTTACCTACGATTGTCTCATTCGGGTTATGATCTCATTTGCCTTTTTGTAAACTTCCTTTGGCTCCACCCCAATGAAGAATTTCTGGTCTTCATAGAGGATCTTGCCGTTGATCATGGTCATCTTCACATTCTGTTTGCTTCCGCTGTATACCAGGTTTTTCATCGGGTTGTTGATAGGTTGCATATTCGGCTGGTTCAGATCGATCATAATCAGATCCGCCTTTTTGCCTTCTGCAAGGCAGTCGCAGTCTGTCAGTCCCATTGCTTTTGCACCGCCGGTTACTGCCATTTTTAGAACTTCTTCTGCTGGTACTGCAGATGCATCCCGATCATGAAGTTTTCCCAGTCCCGTCACTAAAAACATTTCCCGGAACATATCCAGGCAGTTGTTGCTGGCTGGTCCATCTGTGCCGATGGCCAGATTGACTCCGTGTTTCAAAAATGCCGTAGTGTTGGCGATGCCGCTTGCAAGTTTTGTGTTGGATCCAGGATTGGTTACCGCTGTCAGTCCTTTCCTGCGGAAGAGTTCTATTTCCTCATCGGTAAACCAAATGCAATGATATCCACCGCCCCCATGTTCAAATAAGCCCAAGGAATCCAGATAAGCTGCAGGTGTAGTTCCATGGCGCTGTACACACTCTGCCACTTCCCGTTCTGTTTCTGACATATGAGCAAATACAGGAGCCTTGTAGCGCTGTGACAGCTCGGCAATCTTTTTTAAGAGTTCTTCGGAACAAGTGTATTCTGCATGAAATCCCAGACAATACCTGATCAGCTCATCATATTGGTTGTAGGTATTAAAATCTGCCTCCACTTCCTCCAATGAAGAGGAAAAATCATTGATTCCGCTGACGAGTACACTCCGGAATCCACATTCTACCGATGCTTTAGCCATCATTTCTGTATTCAGATACATATCAAAGCAGGAGGTAATACCGCTGGTCAGGTATTCCATGATTCCCAGTTTGGAGAGCCAGTAGATATCATCCGGCTGTAATTTTGCTTCCATCGGGAAGATCTGCTTTGTCAGCCAGTCCCGCAGCGGCATATCATCCGCATAGGATCGAAGAAACGTCATGGCTGTGTGCGTATGTGCATTTTTAAAGCCCGGCATGATGAGATTTTTTTCTGCATCGATCTCACGGTCCCACACATTGCCGCATTCCTTATGAGGACCTACATATGTAATAGTGTTCCCTTCGACCCATACCTCTCCGTGGATGATATCCATATTTCCATTCATCGGAAGAATCTGGGCATTATAAAAACGAATATTCATGTTCTACCTCTTTCCTTTGTCGTAAATCTCTCCAAGTGCACGAGGAGCACGATTGTATTTTGAGAAGAAAATCAAAAGCAGCATTGTAACGATATAAGGCAGCGTCATGGCAAGATCCGAGTAACTGCTGGGCATCTGCATCTTCTGGACAAGATAATAGCCTCCGGATCGGGCAAAACCAAACAGCAGGCAGGATCCAAGTGTAGGAAGGATCTTCCAGTTTCCGAATATCATGGCTGCAATCGCCAGATATCCGTATCCCACATAGATGTTGGAAGAAAAGTTCGCTGAAATGGAATAAGCAAAGCTGATTCCAGCCAGACCGGACAGAGCACCGGATACAAGGACTGCAATCAGACGGATCCGGGTAACATTCTCTCCTGCTGCGTCTACTGCGTGAGGATTATCTCCACAGGCACGAAGATTCATGCCATAACGCGTTTTATACAGCACATACCAGGCAACAACTGCGATCAGAAGGATCAGGATCTCAAATGGATAGACATCTTTAAATGCGGCTCCAATTACTGGGATGCCGGAGAGCAGCGGAATTGTAAACCGTGCAGACACACCCAGAACAAATTTTTCCGAAGCTGCACCGAACACAAGGCGGTTTAAAAGTTTTGTAAAAAATGCAGTCAGTGACATAGCCAGGATATTGATCACGACTCCGCCAATGATCTGATTTGCCTTCAGACGGATACATAACAGTCCATATAAGAGCGAATACAGCATTCCACCTGCCATGGCACATACAATTGCGAGATAATAAGGAACCTGGGAATTGCTTCCAAAATAGCCTGCAGCCAGAACGGCCACAAAGGCGCCTATAAATGCCCCCATTCCCTGCAATCCCTCCAAAGCCAGATTCGTCACGCCGCTCTTTTCGCTGTAGATCCCTCCGATTGCCATTACGAACAGCGGGATCGCAAAGGATAAACCATCAATCAGGATTCGTTCCATCAGCTGATCCCCCTTTCTGTCTCTTCATTTAACTCTTGTTTCATTCGATTCACTTTGTAACGGATATATACACCGCAGGCGGAAAACAGCAGGATCAATCCGGTGATAACGGATGCGATCTCTGATTCCAGACCGGATGCTGAATTCATGTAGGTACTGCCCTTGCTGATCACTGTGATCAGAAGAGATGAAAATATGATGCCGATGGGATGGTTTCCTGCAAGAAGTGCCACTGCGATGGCATCAAAACCGGTGCTTGGAAGGACGCGGGGCTGAATCGAACCAAAATACCCCAGGTAGTACGTCACTCCTGCCAGGCCTCCTAATGCACCGGAGAACATCATCGCCATGATCATGCTTTTGCCAACATTGACACCTGCATACATGGCCGCTTTTCTTCCAAGTCCCACGCATTTGAGTTCATAGCCAAATACGGTGCGATCTAACACGAACTTCACCAGGACTGCAGTCAGAACTGCAAGAAGGATTCCTAAGGGAATATCCATTTTCAAGTTTCCGACGGGTGTGTCCATCAGAGTCAGGCGGGATGCTTTCGAGACGGCCTGGGACTGCCTGGAAACCGGATTGATATAGTACGTGTTGATGAAAAAGCTGATCACATACTGGGCCGTATAGTTTATCATGATCGAAGATACGACTTCATTGATATTAAATTTGTATTTTAACCAGCCAATAAGTGCACCGATGAGTGCACCAACGACTGCTCCGACAATCAGTACGCATGGCTTAGCCACCGCTGCCGGAAGGGAACTATATCCGATCACCAGAGTTGTGATAAAACCAGAGGTAAGCATCTGACCGGAGACACCGATATTAAAGAGTCCGGCACACATACCGACTGCTACTGCCAGAGACGCAAAAAGCATCGGAGTCCAGGCATTCATATAACTGGTGAAGTCGGTCAGCATATTCTTATATCCGGCATAACTCGGTTTCGGGAGGAATCCAGCCCCCTGAAGAAGGTTACCATAGGCCGACAGAGGATTCTTGCCAAGCGAAAGAATGATCACAGCTCCAGCCAGAAGGCTTAAGAAAATGGCCGACATGGGAATGGTGATACCCTGGTATTTTTCATTTCCCAGGAGTCTGACAAGCATCTTTTTCAATCTGTGTTTAATTTTCAGCATTTTGGTGCACCCCCATCATAAATTCTCCCACTTCATTTGATGTAAGCGTTTTTGCAGCTGCTATTTTCTGGATTTCTCCATTATATATTACTCCGATGGTATCTGCACAATTCATGATCTCATCCAGCTCTAACGAAATCAGCAGGATTGCCTTTCCTGCATCTCTCTGTCGGATAATCTGCTTATGGATATTTTCGATGGCTCCGATATCCAGACCTCTGGTTGGCTGCACAAAGATCATCAGAGGAGACTGAAGTTCAATCTCTCTTCCGATGATGGCCTTCTGCTGATTACCGCCGCTCATGGAGCGGACAATGGTCTTGTTTCCCTGACTGCTCCGGATGTCATACCGGTCAATCAGTTCATTTCCGTACTGGGAAAATTCTGCTTTATCCAGTACACCTTTATGGGAAAATGGTTCTCGGAAGTAGTTTTTCAGTCCCAGATTTTCCTCCAGGGTAAAATCCATGACCAGGCCGCAGCTCTGCCGATCCTCCGGAATATAAGAGATTCCTTCCAGGGTTCGTTTGCGGATGGAGTAATTGGTGATATCGACTCCATTCAGAAGAATACTACCTGAAGCTGCCTTCTCAACTCCTGCAATCGCATCTGCAATCTCAATTTGACCATTGCCGGATACTCCGGCAATGGCAAATACTTCTCCGCCGTGGACAGAAAAGGATACATTTTTTACTACTTCAAAATGATCCTGATTTTTTACAGTGAGATTCTTTACCTCTAACACAGTCTCCCGGTAATGAGGCTCTGATTTCTCTACTTCAAAAGAAACTTCCCGTCCAACCATCAAATTGGCCATCTGCTTTGTAGAGGTCGTGGCGACATCTAGAACATCGATGAGCTTTCCTCTGTTTAAAATCGCACATCTATCTGCAATTTTTTTGATTTCCTCCAGCTTATGGGTGATCAGGATGATGGTTTTTCCATCATCTCTGAGGTTGCGGATGATCGTCAGCAGGGATTCAATCTCCTGAGGCGTCAGCACTGCTGTCGGCTCATCAAAGATCAGAATTTCAGCTTCCCGGTACAGCATTTTCAGGATCTCGACACGCTGCTGTGTCGATACACTTGTATTTTCGATCACATCGATCGGATTGACTTCCAGACCGTACTTCTTAGAAAGCGCCTCGATCTCCTGATCTGCTTTTTTTAAATCAACATAGGGAAGGATTCCAAACAGTTTGTCTTTCTTCTTTAAACCCAGAATAATGTTTTCTGTAATCGTGTAATTCTGTACCAGCTTAAAATGCTGATGGACCATACCAATATTGAGTTTTGTTGCGTAGCTTGGAGAATGAATCTGTTCTTTCTTACCCCGGATGAAGATCTCACCTTCATCCGGTTCATACATACCAAATATCATGCTCATCAAAGTTGATTTTCCGGCACCGTTTTCGCCAAGCAGTGCGAAGATCTCACCTTTTTTAATTTGAAGCGTCACATCATCGTTTGCCACGATACCTGGGAAACGTTTTGTGATGTGCTTCATTTCAATGATATATTCCGACATTTAAGCCTCCTCATTTTCTGGTACAGAACGTATTATTTCAATCCTGGGAAATCTTCCGGCTCAATTCCGTTAAAGTTTGCTGCCGGAACGATAGTTCCATCTTTTACAAGTTCATATGCTTCGTCCATCTTCTTCACGGTATCCTCAGACATGCTTTGACGTCCTTCCTCTGTTACATAACCAACAGAATCAGAATCTGCACCTAACAGAGCGTTTGCTCCCTGGAAACCTCCGTCTGCGATAGCATTTAATTGTTTCTCTACGTTCATGCTCATAACTTTCAGTACAGAAGTCAGAATAATGTTATCAGAACCGTTAGCACCATCATCATACTGGTCTACGTCACAGCCTACTACTTTTACATTGCCAGCTTCTTTAGCAGCAGTAAATACACCGTTTCCAGAACCGCCTGCAGCTACGAACAGAATATCACAGCCCTCATCGATGAGAGCTTTTCCAACAACTTTACCGGTTGCTTCATCTGCAAAGCTTCCAACATAGTTTCCACCTACATTTTTATTGGTAACGTCAACGCCTGCGTAAGATGGGATCTCTACGATCTCAACACCGGTATCATATTTCTCATTTGCGTAATTGACACCACTCTCAAAACCGTACTGATAGTTTACATTGCTTGGGTATGCAATACCGGTTACTACAGCTACCTTTTTGCTTTCAGACTCCAGTGCAGCTGCCATTCCCGCGAAGAAACCTCCTTCCTGCTCCTTGAAAGTCATTGCATAAATATTATCACATTCGATGTCATTACCCTCAGAATCGGTCGGATTCGTATCTACAAGGATAAAATCTACATCTGGGTTATCGGTTGCGATGGTTCCGATTCCGGAGAATTGGAAGCCCGGGCATACGATCACATTGTAGTCTGCAACGATATCAGCAACTGCCTGAATAACTGCAGCCGGATCACCGGTTTCCTCGCGAACCGGAGTTACGGTTGCTCCCGGATGAGACTCGATAAATTTCAGGATACCGTTGTAGTTATCCTGGTTAAAGGAGCCGTCATCTACACCGGATGGACTGGTCACGATGGCGATCTTTAAATCTCCATCAGCGTTCTCAGCAGAAGCTGCTGCTGTTTCAGCCGTATTTTCCTTTGTCTCGGCTGTATTATTGTTTCCACCGCATCCTGTCATTAACGCTGCGGATACTGCTACACCTGCTACAATACCAAATAATTTTTTCATCAATCTTTTCCTCCTATTTTTTGTTTTTGCCAAACATATTTGCAAGACTCTCCGTATACGGTGGTCTGCAGATTCCTTTTTCCGTTACAATTCCGGCGATCAGCGTGTGATCGGTTACATCAAATGCCGGATTATAACATTTGACACCCTCCGGTGCCATCGGTTTTTCATAAAATTTGCTTTTGATCTCTTCCGGACTTCGAAGTTCGATCTGGATATCATCGCCAGTTGCACAGTCAAGATCGATGGTTGAACTCGGTCCTAATACATAGAACGGAATTCCGTAATGTTTTGCAAGGATTGCAACACCACTGGTTCCAATCTTATTGGCCGCATCACCGTTGGCAGCGATACGATCACAGCCTACGAAGCAGGCCTGGATCCAGCCGTTTTTCATTACAATGCTGGCCATGTTATCACAAATCAATGTTACATCGATTCCTGCCTGATCTAACTCATATGAGGTAAGTCTTGCTCCCTGAAGAAGCGGCCTTGTCTCATCTGCAAATACATGGAAATTCATGCCCTGCTCTTTTCCAAGGAAGAGAGGTCCTAAGGCAGTTCCATAGCGGGAGGTGGCTAAGGGTCCGGCATTGCAATGTGTCAGAATTCCGTCTCCGTCCTTAATAAGGCTTAAACCATATTCAGAAATCGCTCTGCACATCTGGCTGTCCTCTTCCTGAATATCCATGCACTCTTTCTTCAGATATCCAAGAATCTCTGGTACAGAAGCATCGCTGTGGCTTGTCACTACCTGCTCCATGCGGTTTAATGCCCAGCTCAGGTTCACTGCCGTTGGACGGGAAGAGTTCAGATAATCCTTATACTCTCTGAATTTCTTTAAAAACTCATCGTAATCCCCGGTTTCAATCGTTCCGGCCAGAACATACATTCCAAATGCCGCACAAATTCCGATTGCCGGTGCTCCCCGGACTTTCAATTCAAAAATGGCATCATACAGATCCTTCGCCGTTCCAAGGGTCAGGTATTCGGTAACCGTTGGAAGCTTAGTCTGATCAATGATGGTCACAGCTTTGCCGTCTTCATGCAAGTACACATTTTTGATTGCTCCTGACTGATTGTCCACTTTATCATCTCCTTTGTTTTTTATTCATCACTCAGATCATTTTACCGATTCGAACTATGGATTCCGTAATCAGCTGTTTAAATAACGGTGCAACACGGTCAGCTGTTTCCTTCACTTCCTCCGCACTCAAAGGCTGATCAGTCATTCCGCATCCCAGATTGGAAATGCAGGAAATACCGCAGACCTTCATGCCCATATGATTGGCAGCTATGGCCTCGCATGCGGTGCTCATTCCTACTGCATCTCCTCCAAGTATCCGGCACATTTTTACTTCATGGGGAGTTTCAAAATTCGGACCGGACAGCTGGATATAGGTTCCCTCCTGAAGCGGAATCTGAAGGTCTGCAGCAGCACCCCGGATGATCTCACAAAGGTCCTTACGGTAAATCTCAGACATATCGCTGAAACGCTCTCCCAGCATCTCCTCATTGGGTCCGATGAGAGGAGACGGTACAAAATTACTGATCTGGTCGGTGATCATCATAAAATCACCGGCTTTGTAATCATAATTCACACTGCCGGAAGCATTGGTCAGAAACAGGACCCGGGCCCCCATCATCTTCATGAGACGGGTGGGAAGAACTACATCCTCCATGGAATATCCTTCATAGTAGTGGACACGTCCCTGCATGATTACGACCGGGACATCTCCTACGTATCCAAAGACAAATCTGCCCTTATGTCCGCTGACTGTGGACACAGGAAAACCCTCAATATCATGATAATCCAAAACAGCTTCTACCCGAATGGTATCTGCATAATCACCGAGTCCGGATCCCAGCACCAGTGCCACCTCCGGCTTAAAATTAATTTTGTCTTTAAAGCACTGATAGCATTTTAATAATCGTTCATACGCCTTTGTCATATCAGACCTCCTCGTATTCTTTGATCACAACCGGATGTCCTGAACAGAGTGCAAGATGATAGATCTTTGCAGCATCCTCCACATAAACACTGTTTGTATATGCTTCCGGTAATGTTCCGCCGATAGCCACGACACCGTGATTGGCCATCAGACAGGCATTTTTCCGTTCCAGGATTGGAACTGCATTCAGACCAACCTCTGCGCTTCCCTGCTGTGCATAATGACTTACCTCCAGTTTCCCTTTTAAGAAAGGAATCATTTCAATCAGTACAACTGGAATTTCCTGATGGTTTACCGCAAAACTGCTTGCATAAGGAGAATGTGTATGCACCACCGCATTAGCATGGGACAGGTGACGGTAAATCTCAGCATGCATTTTCCACTCGGAAGATGGCTTGTGTCTTCCTTCGACCAGATTGCCATCCAGATCAATCACTACGATATCCTCTTCCGCCATCAAACTGTAATCATAGGAGCTGGGAGTAATTACGATCCACTGCTTCTCACGAAAGTAAGCACTGATATTGCCGCTTGTTCCGGCCATCAGCTTTTCATCATAGGCCTTTTTCGCTGTCATCAGCACATTTTGTTTCAGTTCCTTCAAATCTGTCATAATCTTATCGCTCATCTCCTTTGGTTTTTGATTTTCTTTCCGCTTTCCCTTCCAGGACAGCGATCTGATGTGCCTGGAACCATTCCCATAGGTCCGGATTGGTTTTTCGGATGGAATGATCCACAACCACCTGACTGAGCTGCTCCAACTCTCCGATCACATACACCTCGTTGCGTCCGATCTTCGTATTGTCCACCACCAGGATCTTATGTTTCGCCTGCTTTAATACCTGACGACGGATATCTGCTTCTTCACGGGTGGAATCTGTAATACCTGCCTCCAGACTGCAGCCGGCACTGCTGACAAATGCATAATTGATAAAGCAGGTTTTCATCTGTTCCAGTACGGTCTGTCCTTCAAACGCTTCCCGATCGCGATTCAGCTCACCGCCAAATAAAATAAGACGAATCTGCGGATTCGCATCAATCTCCTTTGCCACTGCCAGAGAATTGGTCATGACGGTCAGCTTGCCGGGAAAATCCGCTAATTGCTTTGCAATATGAAGAGCCGTGGTACTGCAATCCAGAAAAATGGAACTCTTTTCGTGGATCCATTGCATGCAGAGAGATGCAAGAAGCTTTTTCTCTTCCTGCATCACCTTGCTGCGAACCGAGATGGGAGTTTCATTGCCAAAACCTTCGTTTAAGTAGGCACCTCCGTGAACACGGTTTAATTTCTCCTGTTTTTCCAGTTTTTCCAGATCCTTTCGAACCGTTTCTTCCGTAACTCCCATTTCACGGCTCAGATCCGTCACCATGACTACTTTATTCTTCTCCAGCATGGACAAGATGTATTCTGCACGTTCGATTGCATGCATATTATTGATAGTCCTCACCTTCCAGGTAATTATAGAAAGCGGTATTGCAGAAGCGTTCAACCGGTACAACTTCCAGGCCGTCGGAGATTTCCGTCAGTTTTTCAACAACCTCATCTTTATCTTCCGGTAAGGTAAATGGATGAATGGAATACGTATCGTTCGTGATTACGCAATCATAGATCTGATGATAATCAGTCTCCGGCATATCTGTTCTGGTTGAAGAATAAAGCGGCTGCCACCAGGATGCATAGATCAGGCCCTTTGCTTCTTCATTTCCTTCATTTTTCTTTGCGTACGTCTTGATTACTTCGTCAAAACGATTCATATCCTCAAGATTGTCGAACTCAAGCTCAAGGTCATATTCTACTGCATATACCAGTGCAAGATCTTCATATTCTTTTACTTCGTAGGTTGGAGTAGCCTCCGGGATCGGACCCCACTCCGGCAGATACTGGTAAATACTAATCTTCGGCTCAAGCTGAACCTTTGCTGTGATATTCTCGCTGTTCAGGAGCCCCATCAGCTGATGTACATGTTTGATATCAGAATGACCGTACTGTAAGGTCAGTTCCGGTAAAAAGCGGGCACTGTATGCAGCAGATTTTAATCCATATCCGGTGGTTACCTTGTTCTGTACAGCTTCTTTTCCGATCTCTGCCAGTTTGCTGTCATCAAATAAGATAAAGGAATTCCATGCCTGGTCCAGTTTCGCGTAAATGTCTGGATCATTTGACATGCCAAGGTAGTTTCTTGCGTCTCCATTTGCATTGGCAATTGCCATCAGAAGACTGATTTCATCCTCAGCTGTAAAGGCATCTTCTGCAACGACTTTTTTCGCAGTTTCGGAAGTGATGAGGCTGGTATCCAGAGCAGCAGCAACGTATCTGGCATATTCATTCGTCTCATCCATCTTTACCCCATATTGTTCAAGACGATCTTTAATCTTATCTTCCGGATAGCTAAGAGCAAGCTCTTCATAATCAGCAGCAGCCACAGCAGCTTTCACAGCAGAAAACCAGGTCATGTCCCCCTCGACAGCCGGTGCCTCATCTCCTGCTACCTTTTTCAGGTCAGCGGAAAAAGCAGCACTGTCCGGATCTTCTTTGATCTGTACATCGAAAAACTCTGCCAGGTATTCTGCCTCATGGGCATCAGCCTCTTTGGTTTCTTCCTGAGCTGCTTCTGTCTCCTGAGCAGCAGAAGTCTCAGCCGGTTTGGTCTCTGCGCCGGTCGGTGCTGCATCCTTTGCACCACAGCCCCCTACCATCGCGGTTGCGGCCATAGCAGCCATCATTACTGCAAGTTTTTTTCTCATCTCTTCTTCTCCTCTTATATGTATTTATTAGTTTTGCTACTAACTAGCAGCTGATTTATTTACATACATTATAAGCACCTTTTATAGGAAAAGCAAGTACTAATCTTTCTTTTTCTTTGTTTTTCTGTTTTTTGTTTTGTTTTTTCACCATAGGATGAGGTTTTCTATGTCACAAAAAGATCCCCCGAAAAATCGAAGGGATCTTTCTAGGAGAGCTGAATTGGAATCCGAGCTTCCAGTTTGCAAGTTTAAGTTCTGATTTAGCTAATCACTTGCAAAAGTAAATTCTGGCAAATCAAAATATCATGATTTTTATGGACGTTAGTTTTGTAAAGTTCTTCAAAACTGGAATTTGCTATTAGAAACAAGTTGTTTTATGCTTCATATGCTGATATACCCTTGAATAATGTACTGTTTCACTTCAAATACGTGACCGCAGCAACAACACTTAAGCTTTCGCATAACAACAATTCCCGGCTCGCCCAGAAGTAACTCCAAGGATGATTTTCCCTCACTGGCTGCCACATACGCATCCATCTTCGCCTGTTCCTCATCCGTCAGCTGAATATGCCACCAATTATGTTCCTCATGGCACTTGGGACACGGCTGGTTGATTTTGTAAAGTCTTCCCATAGTCTGATCTCCTTTCGATTTTTTCTGCCCAACTATATCATCATCGAATTCGAATTTCCAATTAGCGGTTTCTGCGGATAACGTTTTGAGTCAAATTTTCGCTCAGACGTTCCTGCCTGAAATCATAAAGCGCTTTATCATAATTCCGGTTTTGGAATTCTTGTGACCCAATCCATTCCGTGTTTATAACCCACTTCAGTACACTATTTTTGAAATTTCCAAAATGGAGCGATTTTAAAAAGTAAGTTTTGAGTTAGGTTTTGAACTCTTTCAGACCGAAATCCTTCTTACCATGAAAAATGGCTACGGAATTGCTTCCGCAGCCGTTGTGCCTGAAAACCGTACCTTGGCACCGTGATCCCTCACAGGTTTTTTACAGGGTGATTTGAAAATCTGCATGATATGCTTTTCCAAAGCCGTCTCCATGAACCGAAACACATAACCCGATAACAAATAACCGATAAGCGATGACAATGAACCGTAACCACTCGTAATTTTTTGTTAGAAGTATGCCCTGTACGGAAATTCTACTTAGATATCCACCTCAAACAGCACCGTCTGATTATAACGATCCAGTGCAATCTGCATTTCCATGATCGTATTGGAGATGCGGTCATATTCCTGCCGGATCAGTTCCGGATCGTAGTTGATATACTTATACTCCGGTGCCGAACCAGAAGAACCGAAGGAGTTGCCATAGACTCGCGTTTTTGGAAGTCTCTTGCGCATATCGTCAAGCACCGTCTTTCTCTTGTTGAGCTGCGCCATCCGGATTAGGATGCCGTCAATGCTCATTTCCTGAGCGCCGACCTGCACTTTTGCGGTGGCATTGGTCAGATTCAATGTGTGCTTGATAGTAAGGATCTTCCTGTCAATCTCATCAATCGTATTCGCAACAGTCATGTAATCATATTCCGGAACGACTGGTTCCTCGTTGACCGCAGCCACGTAAGTACTGGATGTCGATTCCTTGTTTACCCAGAATGCCTTGTCTTCTTCTAGGCTTCTCAGCATCTTATTTGCATAAGCCGATGTAATTTTCTGCATGATTTTCGCCTCCCACAATGTTCTTATCAATATAAATAAAAATGATCTCAGTCCCACAGATCCCAGAGATATCTGGTAAAAAGCTTCATTCCTTCTTTCATACACCGATCTCGGTATGCTGCCAGTTCCTTCTCCGCTGCAAACCATTGGTCCAATATTTCCTTATATTCCGGCACATCGGACATGGTATGCACACAGTAATAACCTTTATCTTTTTCCTGCTCTTTTTCTTCTTCGGTTTTCAGCTTTTCACCAAACATCCCGTATTTCCGGGTGAAAGCCTCTCTTGCCTGATCATATGCTTCTTCATATGGATTTTTCCGGTGACAGGTTTCCTCGTTTGCCTCCCGAAATAGAAATTCCATATGTTCTAGGATCCGGTTCCATTTCCGCACATTCTCTTCTTCGGTTCCTGTGAAAGATCCCGGATATCCATGACCGTTGATACGTAGATCGTTGAGCATATTGGGGATGATAACAAGAAACCACTGGTCAATCGCCCAGGCATCACGGTAGCAGTATCCGTAACGCAATCTCTGACAGATGCAGATGATATCTTCTTTCCAACGTTTTATCCATCCCAAGGGGAAAACGTGAATCGGTCCGTAAGTAAGAAAAACAGGATATTCCGGTTTGCGCATCTTACTTTTCCGTTTCTTTCGCAGAATATCATTTAACATAAATTTATGTTCCGATTCCATGTTTCACCGTCCTCTCCTCTATCATTTGTTTCTGATCCGATTGTAAATCATACGGCAACGGATGTCATTCAACCATCGGTTTAAAATTCCCCATAAACGAGGAATATCCCCGTCAATGACGAGGATATCTTCAATCGTAGTATGCAATAATCTACTTAAAATAATGAAGTTGTCGATGCTGGGTAACGATTTACCGGACAGCCATTTGTAAATGGCCTGCGGATTTTCAAACCCGAAAGCTCCCTGGATTTCCCGAATCGTATACCCTTGTTCCAAAAGCAGTCTTCTTATGCGTTCCCCTGTCTCTTCCGGCTGGATTGACAAATACATTGGTTCCATACTTTGCACCTCCATGATTCAGGACCGTGTTTCTTGATAACGTAAATATTCTACCACGGAAAGGACAGACCCACCAGTACCAATCATACTATAGCAGTAGGGAATGTAGGGTTTTTCCTACCACTATTATATGATCTTTTAAAAAAATATCAATATATATACTTATTGCTTTGATACAACACTTCTCAATAAACAAATTGCGTTCGTTGCAATTAGCGTATTCCAACCTTGTAACTCGTTTTATTTCACTATTTTTGAAATTTACAAAATGGAGCGCTTTTAAAAAGTAAGTTTTGAGTTGAAAGGAAAACACTTTATCAGCCTTGTTCGCGATAGATGGGAAAACACAGATTTCAAGTTTTTCTCTCTTATTCGCGATAAAAGGGAAAAACCATTTGCAGGTTTTTCCCTTTCTGTTCGTGATATAAAAGGAATGAAACAAAAATCTATTACAATTCCTCCACATTCTCAACTACTTTTCCGTCTCTCCAGATGCGCTCCAGATCATAAAACAGTCTGTCATCGCGGGAGAAAATGTGTACGATCAGATCGCCGTAATCCATCAGGATCCATCCGGCAGTCTGATAGCCCTCGATCTGACGGCACTCATGACCGGCTTTGCCGAGTTCTTCCTCTACATTATCTGCCATTGCCTTTACCTGGCTGGCGTTGCTTCCGTCTGCGATGACAAAGTAATCAGCCAGTACAGATACTCCATGAATATCAATGACGCGAATATCTTCGCCTTTTTTATCTTCCAGCGCCTTTACGGCAAGTTTGGTCAGCTCTTTTGCTTCCACGGGGATTATCCTCCTCATTATTTTATTTAAATCCTGTTAATGTGTCTATTGATGAACATGACGTTCATGATAGTATTCCCAGGTCTGTTCGGTTGTATCATCCTCTGCCGTGCCCGTTTCCTTTAAATAATTGCGGGTGCTGTCCAGAATCTGATACAGCGCTTCGTCCAGATCTTCAAATGCAAGACGGCGGAGCTTCGGCAGATTTGGCGCCTTATCACGGCGCGGTTCGATGTAATCGGCTACGTACAGGATCTTGTCTAACAGGGACATCGCCGGTTTTCCGGTCGTATGGCAGGCGATTGCAGATAAGACCTCTGGATCGGTAATACCATACTTGTGTTCTGCCATCCATGCGCCTAATTTTGCATGAATCACAGCCGGAGCCCGCAGTTCACCTTCAGTCAGTTCAATGCCATGCTCCTGGCATTTGCAGATGATAGTCGCATCATCATAGCGCTTTGCACAGTCGTGGAGAAGTCCAGCCATCTCCGCCTGATCCAGATTGGCACTGTAACGCATTGCCAGAGCCATACATGTGTATGAAACACCCAGCGTATGTTCATAGCGCATCGGGTTCAATTTCTTTTTCAAATGCTTCCGTATCTCTGTAATTCTTTCGTCCATTACACATTTACCTCCTGATACAAGCCGTGCTGTTCGATATATTGACAGACTTCCTTCGGCACCAGGGAACGAACGTCTGCTGCGTGTCCTGCCCGGAAAGCCGCGCGGATCTCCGCCGAAGCGACATCCATTTCACGGCAGTGAAGACGCAGAATATGCGCCTGATATTTCTGGTTTAAATAGGAAATCTGCTCATCCAGCGAACGATCCGCCTCCTCATGCTCTCTTGCTGCCGCCAAAAATGTGACGGCTGGAAGAACATATTCGGGATGATACCATTTTTCAATGTCCATAATTGAGTCTGCGCCCGCGATAAAGAAAAATTCAACATCCGGATATTCTTCTTTCAATAAGCGAAGCGTGTCTGCTGTGTAGGTATTTCCGCCGGTTCTGCGAAGTTCAAAATCAGACAGCTTAAAATAAGGATACGGCGCGATCGCAGCTGCAGTCATTGCCAAACGGTCCTTTGCCGCTGTGATCGTATGATCCTTTTTATGCGGCGGGATCCTGGAGGGCATATACCAGATGCAGTCAAGATCATATTCTTCATACGCCTGTCTTCCCAACATGATATGTCCATTATGGATCGGGTCAAATGTTCCCCCCATAATACCGATCTTTTTCATCGTCATCCGTATCCTTTCTGTCAGAGATTCATTCGCAGAATGCAGCTCCTTTATTTTGGCAGAACGATCTTACGTTTCTTCTCGTCCTTTGCCTCTTTATAAAGAACAATTTTCTTGCCGATTACCTGTACTACCTGTGCGTGGGTACGCTCAGCCAGAACGGCTGCCAGCTCATTGCCGTCATCGACGCAGTTCTTCAGAATATTCAGTTTAATTAACTCGCGGGCCTCCAGCGCCTCTGCCACAGCAGCGGTCAGTTCTGGCGTCAGGCTGGATTTGCCAATCTGGAAGATCGGATCCATGGTCATCGCGAGACCTTTTAAATAAGCTCTCTGTTTGCTTGTCATAAAATCTATCTCCTGTTAAAATTCAAACTCAGATCCAGTGTGGATTTCTGAGTTTGAAATATTGTAAATGTGTAACTATTCAGTAGATCTGCGCATTTACTGCGCTGACCGTACGAAAACATGGGCCAGCAGGCAAAAATCCCATTGCCGTAGGCAATTTTTAATGGATTTTTGCTCGTGACTGTGAAGGTACTGAACAGTTACGTAAATGTCAATTATTTATAGTAATCAAATTCAAGACCATACATACGAACTGTATCGCCCTCTTCGATGCCAGCTTCTTCCAGCTCAGCCAGAATACCGCTGTCCTTTAAGAATTTCTGGAAGAACTGGAAGCCCTTCTCAGAATCAAGGTTTGTGTAACCGAGCATCTTCTCGATCTTCGGTCCTTCTACCACATAAATACCATCTTCATTGCGTTCCACGGTATACGGAAGATTCTCGCCCTGATACTGGTATTCAAATTCTTTTTCGAAAATAACTGGCTTGCGGTCAACCGTTTTCAGCAGATCATTTACATGGTAAAGGAGCTCTTTTACACCCTGCCCGGTAACTGCAGAAATGGCAAATACCTGGATGCCTTCCGGCTCAAATTCGCGTTTTAAGCGCTCTACCGGGTCTTCCCAGTCCTCTTCGCCAGTATTGTAAATCGAATCTACCTTGTTGGCAGCAATCACCTGCGGACGCTCTAAAAGCGACGGATTATATGCTTTTAACTCCGCATTGATGGTGCGGATATCCTCAACCGGATCACGCCCCTCGACGGATGCCGCATCCACAACATGCACGAGAACCTTGGTTCTCTCGATATGGCGCAGGAAATCATGTCCCAGACCGATTCCCTGGGAAGCACCCTCGATAAGCCCCGGAATATCTGCCATGACAAAGCCTTGTCCATCCTGCAGATCAACCACTCCAAGATGCGGGTTCAGCGTCGTGAAATGGTAATTGGCAATCTTCGGACGTGCATTGGAAACGCGTGAAAGCAAGGTCGATTTACCGACGTTCGGGAAACCAACCAGACCAACATCTGCGATTACCTTTAATTCCAGCTGTACCCAGAGTTCCTGTGCCGGCTGTCCCGGCTGTGCATACTTCGGAACCTGCATCGTCGAGGTCGCAAAGTGCATATTTCCAAGACCGCCCTTGCCACCTTTTAAAATCACTTCTCGGCGGTTCTCGCCGGACATATCCGCGATTACCTTACCGGATTCAAAATCCTTGATAACGGTTCCTTCTGGAACCTTGACAATCAGATCCTCGCCGTCTGCTCCGTGACAGCGGCGCTTTCCGCCCTGCTCTCCGTCGCCAGCCACATATTTGCGGACATGACGGAAATCGGTCAGGGTATTCAGTCCGTCGTCCACTTCAAAAATGACATCGCCGCCGCGACCGCCATCGCCGCCGTCCGGACCGCCAGCAGCTACGAAAAGTTCCCGGCGGAAGCTGACATGGCCGTCGCCGCCTTTTCCGGATCTGATATAAATTTTTGCACTGTCGGCAAACATAAATACCTCCTTCTGATCTGAAAGAAGCTCCATACAATCCGTATGGAGCTTCTTTATAATTATTCGTTAATTGTTCTCGGGTAAACAGAAACCTGCTTTTTGTCTCTGCCCTTTCTTTCAAACTTTACGACGCCGTCAACCATAGCGAATAATGTATCATCTCCACCGCGTCCTACGTTCACACCTGGATGAATCTTGGTTCCGCGCTGTCTGTAAAGAATGTTGCCAGCTAATACGAACTGTCCGTCTGCTCTCTTCGCACCAAGTCTCTTGGACTCAGAATCACGACCGTTCTTTGTGGAACCAACACCTTTTTTATGAGCGAATAACTGAAGGTTCATTTTAAACATGCGTTACACCTCCCTGAATCGAATTTTAATGTATTTATCTCCATAACTCTCCGCGATATCGGTAAGTCCAAGTATCAGCGAATCCATCAGGAGTTTTGATTCCGCACTTACAGTACCGGTAAAATGAAAAATAAACTGACCTGTCTTTTCATCCACACTGCCCTTAAAACCGTCATCGGTAAATTTCTCCACCGAATTAGCCATATTGACAGTCAGAACGGATACAGCTGCACAGACAATATCTTTGCCGTACTCATCATATCCAGCATGTCCCTTTACTTCCACTCCCGTGGTACATCCCTTGGAATCGGAGTATACGTCTACTTGAATCATTTCAATTAAGCGTTGATCTTTTCGATCTTAACTTCTGTAAAGAGCTGTCTGTGACCATTTTTCTTATGGTAGCCAGTTTTTCTCTTATACTTGTAAACGATAACTTTTTTGCCTTTGCCTTCTTTAACAACTGTTGCGGATACAGTAGCACCCTCTACAGTCGGGCATCCGATCTTCATCTCACCGTTGTTAACAGCCAGAACCTGATCGAAAGTAACAGCTTCACCTGCAGCAGCACCGAGTCTCTCAACTTTGATTACATCGCCCTCGGCAACCTTATACTGCTTACCACCTGTTGCAATAATCGCGTACATCTGATGGCACCTCCTATTATCATTACTCGCCAGCTATGGCGGCTTGCGCACTTTTAGCCTCGCTGTGCGGCACACTTAAGTATTCTAGCATCGGAATATGGATCTGTCAACGGTTTTTTCTTGAATTTGGGAGAAAATTTCAAACCAGTGTTACGGATAAAGCTGCTTTTTCCAAGTCCTCATAAGTACCACCAAATTGTTCAAGGGCTTGTTCCTTTGTTAGTATGCCTTTTTCAATCAGGTTTAAAAGTATTTTAGCCTCACCAACCTTCTCCCCTTCTGCAAACTCCGCCTTCCGTATCAATTCCGTTTCCCTCTTCTCGTCATACTCAAAAATACACACCTCTATCGCCTCCGCTCGATTCTTCCTCAGAAACTCTGTCAATATATTTTCATCGATACATTCCGTCACAGCCTTTTCAGCTGCCTGATTGATATCTTTGTATTCAATCGCATACTGCCGTATTTTATGAACCAACAGCATATACTCTTTCAACAACCGACAGGTTTCCAGGATCTCCAGATTTTTATCCAGATTGATATTTAAAACCTTCACAAGCAATTCCAGCTCAGGATGTTCTGTCTTCTGCATGAACGAATGTGACAATTTAAGCAGCCCCTCCGCCTCCCGTTCTTTTTCTCCATTGTAGAATACTACAAAATGCGGTGTCGGCAATTCCACCAATGCCGATGCGTACAAGGTCTGGTTCCGGACCAGCATCTGGTACTCTTTCGCCACATAGAACAGAAAACGCAGTGGCATATTCGGATTCCATGTCGATTGATGTTCATATAAGTTTAACTGCATATCCAGCAAAAATGCCTGATCGTTTTTCATATTCATATATACAGCATTTTTCAGCGTCACAATCTCCAATTCTTTCGGATCTGTATAATGCGAATGATTCACTGCATTGTACAGACTCAGCAGATTCTCCCTTGTGCTGAACAGCATCCGGAACAGCGTGTCCTTGTGATTTCTCCGCACCCTCATTAAATTCCCCATAATTCTCCCCTTTCTGACAGGAGAATCTGGCTTTTCTGAGAATCTCCTGCTCTTTCGTATTGCCAATTTGGATAAGCATAAGATTTCTCAGATTAATAATTAGAATATAAGATTGCTTGAATTGCAGATAAAGAAATATATATGCTTGATGAGTTAAATGTAACATATCTGGTTCGGATATGCAAGTAAGAATTTTGCAACCATTTATTCTGTAAATACGCACAAACATATAACGGGTGTATTTCCTGTATGTGAAATGATACATACAATATGGCTAAAAGCGATTCTATATATTTGTGCAAAAATAAGGAAGCATTTTTCAAAATCATATTATGCATAAACATATTTGTATACACTTGGAGATTTTAAACCTGGTAGCGGGGGAAGGGGAAAATAGCAACTATCTTTAAGCCAGTTCCATTAAATGATTGATATAAAATTTCATCTAAAAAAACATAATCTAGTTCGTTATCAATGTCTGCAACAAAAAAATGTTCCTGGTTGATGGGTATTTCTGTCGCTGCTCTGGTTAGTGGCTGCTCCGTTGCCTCTGCTGCGGATACATTGTTTATAGGCTGCATATTGGATAACGCTTTTTGTGACAATGTTTCATTTGCGCTGACGCTTCTATTTTTACTGGTATGACTGGTAATAAGGTACATGAGAGTGAATCCACCAAAACAAATCATAAACGACTGCCATCTGAAAAAGTTTACATGAAAATTCCGATTAAAAAATAGATTCAAACACACCCCAGCAAACGCACCACCCAGACCAAACAGAAATGCTTTGTTTGAGAGCGAAAAATCAAGCGGAATTGTATCCGTTTTTTTCGTTAGCTTTTTAGCACAAAAATATCCGATTCCATAGAAGTCTAAAAAATATAAAATATCCAGTATGAAGCTCATCCTGTTTCCATAATAAATTTTATAATAGAAATAATGAAATGGATTCCATTTAACAGAAAAATTAATATTGACTTACCAGTTCATGAAAGTAAACAGGCAATTTGCACTATTATATAAGGGCAATTTGCCTGTTTAAAGGATTGTCTTTATTTCATAATCACTCTACACTGCTTCTTATGACAGCAAACTTTTTCCCAATCTCCACTAGAACCCTGGACGTCTTCTCCAATGACGCCACCGGAATAAATTCATATTTTCCATGATAGTTATATCCGCCGGTGCAGAGATTCGGGCACGGGAGCCCCATGTAGGAGAGGCGGGCGCCGTCGGTGCCGCCGCGGATCGGAACGACCTCCGGCTCGATGCCGCAGGCTGTCATCGCCTCTTTGGCGGTATCGATCAGGTACATACACGGCTCAATTTTTTCTTTCATGTTGTAGTAGCTGTCCGTTACTTCGGCGATCACGGTGCCCTTACCGTATTTGCGGTTCAAGAAATCGGCGGCTTCGGCGAAAAATTTCTTTTTCTGTTCAAATTTTTCATGGTCGTGATCGCGGATGATATAATTTAACTGCGCCTCTTCTACATTTCCGCTCATTTCATCCAGGTGATAGAATCCCTCGTAACCTTCTGTGTACATCGGATTTTCGAAGACCGGCAGAAGGCTCTGAAATTCCATGCCGATGAGAAGGGCATTTTTCATCTTGAGCTTCGCATCTCCCGGATGGATGCTGGCTCCCTGAATCCGGACTTTGCCGGAAGCGGCATTGAAATTTTCATATTCGATCTCGCCGATCGGACCGCCGTCCACCGTATAAGCAACCGCTGCACCGAAGTCTTTCACATCGAAACGATCCGCGCCGCGTCCGATCTCCTCGTCCGGCGTAAATCCAATGCAGATCTCGCCGTGCGGGATCTCCGGGTGGCTCAGGAAATATTCTGCCATCGTCATGATCTCCGCCACGCCTGCCTTATCGTCGGCGCCCAGAAGCGTGGTTCCGTCGGTTACGATCAGATCCTGACCTTTTAAGTCGGCTAAAAACGGAAATTCTGAAACTTTCATGACAATTTGTTTTTCTGCATTTAATACGATATCTTTGCCGTCATATGCCTGGACGATGCGCGGCTTTACGTTTGTTCCGGTTAAGGACGGCGCGGTGTCCATGTGGGAAATGAAGCCAAGTGCCGGGATGGTGGTTTTCTGTCCAACGCCGGATGCACCGTGAGCAGAGGTACTGCCTGTATTATCCGGAATGCGTGCAAACAAGTATCCGTACTCGCTCATCCGCACATCGGATGCACCCATTTCTTCCAGCTCGCGTTTCAGCTCATTGGCTAACAGAAGCTGTTTTTTTGTGCTCGGGCAGGTGTCATATGCCTCGTCTGACTGCGTATCATATGATACATATTTCAAAAAACGTTCTACGGCTGTTGTCATGAAAAATCATCCTCTCTTTCTCCTAAATCCCGGCTCAGCGGTTCCAGATAATGGACTAATATATCCCGGTGGCTTTTGATGCGCCACGTTTTATCCATTTCCTCATATGTAAAACTCTTTCGTCCGCCCTGCTGCATCCGCTCCCAGTATGCGTCCAGATGGAAAAATGGCAGGTAGTAAAGTTCATCCCTCTGTGAAAAATATATAATTAAGAAAGCAATCCCGCCCTGCTCTTCAAATTCCCGCATAAATGTGACCTGATGCGGATGGACGTTCTGCAGTGGAAATGTATCTGCCGCGCATTCTTTCGCATCAAAGCAGACCGGGACGCCCTGAATCGCGCCGATGTAATCGACGGTACTCTTCTGGTCGAAATACGCCAGCGTGATATGGCGGCTGGTTTTATCGATCGAGACGGGTGTGATCGGCGTCGGGATTTTCTGGATCAATGCCAGCTTTTTCTCACGGTAAAGATCGTTTGTGTGGTTTATCATATCCTCCAGGGTTGAACCACGAAGTCCCCGGCTGTTCCAAGTCCCCATGTTGTTGCTCCTCCACTTATTTTTTTGATTTTTCGCACAATTTAAAATTTACGGGCGATGATTGGCTGGGCGTTTTGGAGCTGATTTCATCATCTCTTCCATCCGCTTCATCTCCGCTGGCATAGGCGCGGTAAATTCTTTGCCCGCCAGATATGAAAGCGGCTCGGAGATCGTTTCCGGCATTACCAGCCGCCACGCATGAAGCATCTGTGAACGGACGCCGAAGCGTTTCTTCACTTCCTCATTGACCCGGGGATCACCGTACTTCGGATCCCCGGCGATCGGGTGCCCGATAGAAGCCAGGTGGGCGCGGATCTGGTGGGATCGTCCGGTGATCAGATGAACCTCCAGAAGGGTATATCCGTTTCCAGACGCCAGCGGTCTGTATGCAGTCCGGATCGGCAGACTTCCAGGGGTCTCCTCTTTTCGGATCGACACCTGATTCGTCTTTTCATTTTTCGTCAGCCATCCCTCGATGCGGGCTTCGCCTTTTACGATTCCCCGCACGACACAGACATAATATTTTCCCAGACTCCGGTCCTTGATGACCTCGGACATGATCTGCAGTCCCGGCAGGGAACGTCCAGCTGCCACGATGCCGCTTGTGTTGCGGTCGAGGCGGTTGCAGACGGACGGACGGAAGCACGCCAGATCCTCTTTCTTTAATTTGCCGGAATCCAGCAGATAGTCAATCAGGTATTCAACCAACGATTCATCAGTCTCTTTCGCTTTCTGGGACAGCATTCCAGATGGCTTATTGATCAGTAAAATATGTTCGTCCTCGTAGACGATATCGAGCTTTTTCTTTTGAACCTTCTGAATCTTCACTTCCGAAAATTTCTCGATCGTCTCCTCTGCCAGAAACAGCTTGATCTCATCGCCCTCGGTCAGATGTTCGGAACCGTCGCATTTTTTTCCATTCAGGGTAATGTTTTTCTTCCGCATCATTTTATAAATGAAGCTTTTTCCCGCCAGATTCAGATATTTTGCCAGCAGCTTGTCCAGGCGCTGCCCCGCCTCATTTTTAGATACTGTCAGCATCCGCATGGCTGCCGCCTCCCTTTTTTACATCGATAATCCTTTTATTACGCGCACACCGTACTCTACAGTTCCATCGTCCTCATACTCTGACGCCGGTTTCAGGCTGTGAATCCGCTTGTCAAAGGTGCTGCGTGAGGTCACGATTTTCAGGTTCGGATCCAGTTTGTTAGCCTTTAACAGTTCATTTAAACCTGCCTCCGCGCGCTTTACATTTAGCTTTGGATTAATGCAGTACACATAGATGCCGGTCGGGTGAACGACGGTCACATCGGACGGAATCACATCTTCCGGTGTCGTCAGAACCAGATCATAGAGAACTTCAAATTTTTCCTCATACGGCATATATGCCTCATGAAACGCCTGCTCCGGCGTATGGTATTTGAAAATGGCAATCAGCGGGGAAGCGAGATTCGCCGCCGGAAGTACCGTGACGATCGCCATGACCGTCAGAATTTTTTTGACGGAATCATTGTCTGTAAAAGACCGCCCAACTAGCTGTGCGATGATAAATAATGCCAGAAGTGCGATGATAAAAAGCTGTTTCCGCTTGAAATGATTGCGGTAGCCATAATCGCCTTTTTTTATCTTTTTCACGGTGTAAAAATCCTTTCTATCATGTTTTTATTGAATGATACTAGCTTTTTGTCTGATTTAATGGTTTAACGCCTGCATCGCGCGCAGAATCCATTCATGCGGCACTACCTTGCAGAGCACAAAGAATGCCTTCATCCATACGCCGTAAACCGACACGCTTTTTCCCGCCATACAGTCGCGGATGGCAAGTTTTACAACTTTGTGCGGATCTGCCATCACCAGACGCTTATAAAGAGGAATCTCCCCGGTTGTCTCGGCAATGTCGAAAAACTCGGTTTTGACCGGTCCGGGGCAGACCGCCGTCACACCGATTCTACGCGGGCGGAGTTCTTCCCGCAGGGCGCGGCTGTAGCTTAAGACAAATGCCTTGGTTGCCGCATAGATGGCAAATCCCGGCTGCGGCAGAAAGGAGGCTGCCGACGCGAACTGGAGAATCCGGCTGTTTTCGCTCATATAGGGAAGCACCATATGCGTGACCGCGCACAGCGCCTTGCAGTTGAGCTCTACCATTCCCGTTTCATCGTCAAGCGGCAGGTTCCCAACCGTTCCGATTTTACCAAAGCCGGAAGCATTTACCAAAAGCTTTACGTTGGGCTTGCGCGCCGCCAGCTCGTTTTCCAGCGCCTCCCGCTGGGATGCATCCGTCAGATCGATGGCGAAACACCGCGCCGGGATCGGCAGCGTCCGTTCCAGCTCCTGCATCCGGTCCATCCGGCGGGCAATCAGCCAGACTTCCTGAAGTCCCGAAAAGCGATCCGCCAGCTGTCTGGCTGCCTCGCGCCCCATGCCGGAAGAGGCACCTGTAATTATCGCAATTTTCATGAGAAATTCCTCCCGTCTCAAGTATGTACGCTCGGAGTCGTTCCTTCATTCCGAGCGTACATACGTTTTATTTCTTCTTGTGCACGTTCCGGATGGTTTTTTTCTTTCCGCTTCCGCTGCTCTTTCCACCTACAGCGCCGCCAAATCCCCCCGCATTTCGTCCATTTCCATTTATGCCGGTCTGTTTGTGCCCGGCCATACTGCCCACAGCCGGTCGTTTGGCGTCTTTTGCACGATTGGCAGCAGCCGGTTTTGCCGTCTGGCTGCCATGATGCGCCCCTTTATATCCGCCAGCCGCGAAATCGCGTCCTTTGATCTGCCGCGGACGGATCAGGCATTTCTTATCAAAACCGATCAGATCCGTTCTGCCTGCCAGACGGAGTGCTTCCAGCACCAGATCATAGTTTTTCGGATTGCGGTACTGGATCAACGCACGCTGCATCGCTTTCTCATGCGGGTTGGTCGGCACGTACACTTTTTCCATCGTGCGCGGATCATATCCCGTGTAATACATACACGTAGACAGTGTGGATGGCGTCGGATAGAAATCCTGCACCTGCTCCGGCATGTAGCCGAGGTCGCGCAGATATTCTGCCAGCTCGATCGCCTCCTTGAGCGTGGAACCCGGATGGGAGGACATCAGGTACGGAACGAGGTACTGCTTCATTCCCAGCGAGTCATTCATCGCTGCATATTCCTTCATGAACTGGCGGTAAACCTTATTCTCCGGTTTTCCCATCCGTTTTAATACATTATCCGATATATGTTCCGGCGCTACCTTGAGCTGTCCGCTGACATGGTACTGACAAAGCTCCCGCAAGAATGCCCGGTTTTTCTCCGCCAGCAGATAATCGAAACGGATACCCGAACGGATGAAAACTTTTTTTACCTTCGGAATCGCCCGCAGCTTCTTTAACAGGGAAATATAGTCGCTGTGATCGGCATTCATGTTTTTGCACGGCTGCGGGAACAGGCACTGTTTGTGCGGACAGGCACCGTAGGTCATCTGTTTTTCGCATGCCGGGTGACGGAAGTTTGCGGTCGGACCGCCGACATCGTGGATGTAGCCCTTGAAATCCGGTTCCTGGGTCAAAAGTTCTGCTTCCTGAATAATTGATTCATGGCTGCGGGTCTGCACGATGCGTCCCTGATGGAAGGTCAGCGCACAGAAGCTGCATCCGCCGAAGCATCCGCGGTTGCTGATCAGGCTGAATTTTACTTCCGTGATCGCTGGAATACCACCCGCTGCATCGTAACACGGATGCCAGGTTCTCATGTATGGAAGTGCGTAGACATCGTCCATCTCTTCCTGGGTCAGTGGTTTCGCCGCCGGATTCTGGACCACATAGAGGCGGTCGCTGTACGGCTCAACGAGGCGTTTTCCCGAAAATGGATCGGTGTTGCTGTACTGGGTGTAAAAGCTCTCCGCATACGTCTTTTTATCGGAGGAAACCTCGCGGTAAGATGGCAGACGGATTTCGTCGTAAACAGAATCCAGGTTTTCCGCCTTATAAACAGTTCCCTCGATGAAGGTGATATCCTTTGCCTCGATGCCGCTCGCTAGTGCATCTGCGATCTCCACGATCGAGCGCTCACCCATTCCGTAGGAAATCAGATCTGCCTGGGAATCCAGCAGAATGGACCGTTTCATTTTTCCGGACCAGTAATCATAATGCGCCAGACGCCGCAGGCTGGCTTCGATACCGCCGAGAATGATCGGCTTTTTTGACCAGGTGCGGATCAGGTTGGAATAGACGATCGTCGCATAATCCGGACGTTTTCCCATCTCGCCGCCCGGTGTGTAGGAATCCTTTGCGCGGCGCTTTTTCGAAACCGAATAATGGTTTACCATCGAGTCCATATTTCCGGCACTGACCAGCCATCCGAGACGCGGCTCGCCCAGAATCCGGATGGATTCCTGATTCTTCCAGTCTGGCTGGGCGATGATGCCTACTTTATAGCCGTGCGCTTCGAGCATACGGCTGATGATCGCGTGGCCGAATGACGGGTGATCGACATACGCATCCCCGCACACGTAGACAAAATCGCAGCTCTCCCAGCCGCGCTTGTCCATATCCGCCCGGCAGATCGGTAAAAAATCATGTATCATTTTATCTTGCCCCCTGTATCAGTTCCCGGTAGTCCCGGATATAAAAATCAGCTAATTCTTTCTTTTCTTCGGTCATGGAAAGTGAAAATACGTCCTCGACCGCGCCAACGCGCATACCAGCCCGTTTTCCAGCCAGAATCCCCGCCGGGACGTCCTCAAATACCAGACATTTTTCCGGCTGTACGCCCAGATCCGCCGCTACTTTCAGATAGATATCCGGCGCCGGTTTTCCTGCCGCCACCTCACAGGCAGTTGCCACCACACCGAAATAGGAACGGATATCCAGAGAATCCAGCACGGCTGCTACCATATCCTGTGCATTGCTCGTTGCAATTCCCATGCGGATTCCTTTTTTCTTTAAAAATGAAAGAAATTCCGCAACACCCGATTTCAGCGGTACCTCATGGCGGTATTTATCGATCGACATTTCAATCCAGATCGCCTTTATCTCATCCAGTGTCATCGGCAGCTGGAAGCGATCTTTAAAATAGATTGCTGTCTCGGAAAAGCTCATGCCCTCGATCATCTTCTCAAGATCTTCCGGACAGTCATAGCCGTAACGCTTTAAAAATTCCACATCGATCGCTTTCCACATCCACATGGAATCGACCAGGGTGCCGTCGAGATCGAAGAGGACGGCGTCTACTGTGTTCCAGTTGATTTCAGGAGGTGTGTTATTTGGGGTGTCTGACAAATTTTCGTCATTTGATACACAATTTTGTGAGGTTAGCGTTCTTTCTTTTAATGCTCTAATTTCATCTTCCCTCAGCGCCCGGTACTCTCCCGTCGCCAGTGCCTCATCCAGGGCAAGCGGTCCCATCGAAAGGCGTTTCAAGTAAATAACTTCGCCGCCCTCTGCCTCAAACATCCGCTTTACCTGATGAAATTTTCCTTCATGGATGGTCAGGCGCGCCTCGCAGAGGTCTTCTCCTGCGTCGTTCCATTTTTTCTCGATCACAAGCTCTGCCGGCCGTACCGGTGTGCCATCCTTCAGCGTCAGTCCTTCCTGAAAGCGCGCTTCGATTCCTTCTTTCAGTGTTCCCTTTACGCGTGCAAAATAGACCTTATCCACGTGTTTTTTCGGTGCCAGAAGCTCATGCGCCAGCGCACCGTCGTTTGTGATGAGAAGCAGTCCTTCCGTATCAATATCGAGGCGTCCGACCGGGAAGAGGTCTTTTCGCTTTGCTTCATCAATAAGGTCAATGACAGTCTGATAGCGCCCGTCTTCCGTTGCGGAAACGACGCCCTGCGGTTTATTTAACATATAATATTCCGTGTCTGCCCAGCCAACCGGCTGTCCATCCAGTGTAACCCGGGTTTCGTCCGGGAATATTTTCCGCTCAGACTCGCGGCAGACGGTTCCATCGACCAGAACCCGCCCTTTGCGGATCATCTCTTTTACCTGACTGCGTGTTCCCTGCTTCATCTCTGCCAGGAAACGGTCTAAACGTATACTTTTACCCTGTCCCATCACTGCCACCTCCATCCGGGATTGTATTTATTTTTAAGCTGACCGCCCCGTTTCTGCGCCCAGCCAAGCGGAAATCCATCCACACAGATTAGTACAAGACCATCTGCTGCCTCTTCCTCTGCGGCTGTCAATGTCTCGCCCTTTAAATAGCGGATCGTGCGCTCATCCGAGGCATTAAAATTTAAGTAATTTACAAATTCCTGCATCCGCAGGTTCATTGCCAGCGCCTGGGATGGTTCAAACCGCCCTTTTTTCAGTTCTCCGAGCAGAAGTCCGGTACGCAGACAGCGGAGCGGCTTAAAATAACGTGTATTGTCGCCTGCCAGCGCTGCCGGGAGATAATAGATGCGCTCGCCGTCACGGTAGAATTGCTCCGGATTCCAGGTTCTTACCGGAAGCTGGCGCAGAAGCTCAAACAGGGGGGAAAAATCCTCGGCGGTCTGGTTTTGCGCCACGTTTTTTCCCTTTCCAAACATTTTCCCTTTCGCTTTTCCGGAAGCCATCTGTCTGGACTTACCGTCTTCCGCCACACGGCACAACCGCGCTTCTATTTCCTCTACCAAAAGTGGATCGCTCAATGCTTTCTCACCGGCATTTTCCAAATCCTTGACATTTGCGTCTGGTTTCTCCGTCCGCTTCTCCAACAGCGCAACAAAATGTCCTTCGCCCTCCAGACGGTGCGGAAACAATCTCAGACAGCCCTCAATGCCACGGCTTCCCTCAAAGCCATATTCTGGTTTCTGCGGCACGACCGCCATCTGCGGATATTTCTCCAGAATATACTCGATCGTTCCCTCGTCCTCGTCCCTGTCAAAGGTACAGGTCGAATAAACCAGTTTCCCGCCCGGTGCAAGCATCTGCACAGCACAGTCGAGAATCTGGCGCTGCAGCGGCGCATAATAATCGGGACCTTTTTCGTTCCAGCTCTTTACCATCGACGGATCGCGGCGGAACATACCTTCGCCGGAGCACGGCGCATCGACCAGAATCTTATCAAAAAACTCCGGCAGGATGCCAGCCATTTTTTCCGGTGCCTCGCTCGTTACACAGATATTTCCCGCCCCGAACATTTCCAGATTTTTAAGAAGCGCTTTTGCGCGCGAATTGCTGATATCATTGGAAAACAGGACACCTGTACCGGCTAATTTCGCCGCCAGTTCCGTACTTTTACCGCCCGGTGCCGCGCACAAATCCAGAACCCGGTCGCCCGGCTTGATCGGCAGCCATGCCGCCGGTGACATCGCACTCGGTTCCTGCAAATAGTAGAGTCCCGCGTAGTACCACGGATGCCTGGATGGGCGTTCGCCCTGATAATAAAAACCGTTCTTCGTCCACGGCACTGGTTTCAAATTCCAGTCCGCCGTCTGTGCCATCTCTAAAAACTGTTCCGGTGTCAGCCTGCCCGTGTTGACGCGCAGCCCTGAACGCGGCTCTTCCTCATACGAAGCCAGATACTCCGGGTATTCCTCCCCCAGAAATTGTTTCATTTTTTCAAGAAATTCTTCCGGCAGTTCTCGGTAATCCAATCGTTTTCCTCCTGTTTTTGTCTATTGCTCTGTATATCCATTTATAATCGTGATTCTAAAGACTTTTTCTTCGCGCTCATTCGTTCTTTCTTTGTTCGGTATGCCGGTTTTCAGGCTTCCAAAAGGAATGAGCCATTTTCTGTCTACATATATATAATCTATCTTTATATTACTTTTTAATGATAGAAAGGCGCTCCCATGCCATATATAAAAAAAATATTATCCGCCCTGTTCCCAGCACTTATCCTGGCGCTTCTGCTCTCACATCCGCGTCTCTCTGCGGATGGGGCACAAAAAGGACTTCTTTTATGGTTCAATACGGTCTTTCCGACGTTATTTCCCTTTATGCTCTTCTCAAAGCTTTTAGCTGAACACGGTGGCGTCCGGCTGCTTCTAGCGCCATTTCACCCGGTTTTGAAACATCTTGGGATGTCTGTCTACAGCGGCTATGCCCTGCTTGCCGGGCTGCTCTGCGGTTACCCGATGGGAATGAAAACTGCCGCCGATTTTAACCGGAAATCGCTGCTTTCGGCACATGAAAAACGGCTTCTGACCGCCATCAGCGCTTCGCCAAGCCCCATGTTTATCGCCGGATATGCTGCACCTAGGCTGAACCCGGCAGTTCCGTCAAACTATCTGGTTCTGGCACTATATACGCCGCTTTTATTGGTTGGAAGTCTCCTATGCATTTATAATAAAGTAACTTCTTTTAGCCTTCAAAACCGATTTTTTTCGAAAGAAACCGGCTCTGTCAAGCCCGCCCGCACAAAATCCACATCCGTCTCCGTTCCCGTTCCCGCTTCCTTCGACACCATCCTGATGGACTGCATCGAACTGCAGGTCCGCATCGGCGGTTTGATCATGCTGTATTCGATCCTCGCTGCCTTTGCCGACGCCTTCTGTTCCGGCACGCTGCGTCTGTTTCTGATCGGGACGGCTGAAATGACAACCGGCATCGATGCGATCGCCCGTTCTGGTGCCATATTCAGTATCCCGGTTCAATCCGGCGCGATGGCGGCATGTGCTGCGTTCGGCGGGTTATCCGGGATCGCCCAGACAAATTCAGTCATACGGGACAGCCGAAAAGACAGAGAAAAAAATGCCGGACTTTCCATCCGGCATTATGTACTGTGGAAACTGGTTCACGCCAGTCTCTCGTTCGTTCTCTTTATTCTGCTGCTTCGCCGGATGCCGCCTGTGTAGCGGCCGCTGCTGCCTCGGCGCCTGTGTTCTCCTCCGGCTCGGTCACGACACTGCCAGCCAGCTCATTACGGTTGGAAGATACGACATCGTAGCTGGACTGCATCGAACTCATGTAAGACTCGAAACGGCTCTGCGCGCCCTCCATCGAATGCTTGATGATGGTCTGCAGGCTGCGGAGCATGTCGTCCGTGTACTGAACGGAACCCTGGCGGATATTGTTTGCCTCTGTGACAGCGTTGTCCACGATCTGCTGTGCCTGTGCATTTGCCTGCTCAATAATGCTGTTTGCTTCTGCATATGCACGCTGCATGATCTCATGCTCATTAACCAGCTCATTGGTCTGGGCGGTCGCCTCGGCTACCATCGCGTCTGCCTGGGAACGTGCCTCCTGCAGAATCGCATCCTGATTGCTGATGATCTTCTGATATTTCTTGATCTCCTCCGGAATGCGAAGACGCAGTTCCACGAGCAGTTCTTCAATCTCTTCTTTATTTACTAAAATCTTCGTGTTGGACAGCGGCTGAAACTTGCAGCTGTCGATATAATCTTCAATTTCTGTGATGATCTGTTCAATTCTGCTCATAGCTTTTCTCCTTACTTACATTCCCTGTCTTCCTGAAGCGCCTGATATTTCTCCTGTACTTGTTTTGCAATGACCGGATCGAGAAATTCGGAAATGTCTCCGCCGTACATCGCAACCTCTTTTGCCATACTGGAACTTAAATACGCGTATTTAAGGTTCGTTGTCAGAAACAGGGTATCTATTTCGGGTGCAATCACCCGGTTCATCTGCGCGAGCTGCAGCTCATATTCGAAATCCGTGATCGCACGCAGACCACGCACGATGACCTTTGCGTGATTCTGGCGCATGAAATCGACCAGAAGTCCGTCAAACGACTGCACCTCCACGTTAGGAATGTCTTTTGTCACTTCCTCTAACATCTTAACACGTTCTTCGACAGAAAACAACGGAGATTTTGCGTTATTACACAAAACTCCCACGATGACCTGATCAAAAATTTCGGAGGATCGCTTTATAATATCAAAATGTCCGAGCGTCACCGGATCAAAGCTGCCCGGATAAATGGCTGTTTTCATCTTTTTTTCTCCTTTGGTATTCAAGCTTTTCGGATAAACAGATGTTTATTCGTCTTATATATCTTCTCTTTTTCGAGATGGTATCCCAGTTCTGAAAGGTAGCTGCACCCGGTCTCTTTCGATGCCTCTGTGATGATCATCGTATGTTCATCTGCCAGGGACGAATGCGCCAGATAAGTAAGCACTTCTTTCTCCCAGAGATGGTTGTACGGAGGATCCATAAAAATGAAATCAAACGCACTCTTCCGGTTTTCTATCCGTTTCAATGCATCCGAAATATCACAGTTTAACAGCGTCGCCTTATCAGCTAGGCGGGCCGCTTTCAGATTGTCACGGATGCAGTCCGCCGCTTTCGGATTCTTCTCCACAAAAACAGCTTCTTTTGCCCCGCGGCTTAAAGCTTCGATCCCGATCGCCCCGCTTCCGCTGAATAAATCGAGAAATGTGCATCCATAGATATCATTCTGAATCATATTAAAAAGAGTTTCTTTGATACGGTCCGTCGTCGGTCTCGTATCCATTCCCTCGATCGTCTTTAAAGTAAGCCTTCTGGCACTTCCTGCTATTACCCGCATGGATTTTTCTCCATCTTACTAGAAATATTAATGTATTTTGAACTGCAACCGTAAAATTCACCAAACAGTTTGCGTATTTTTTAACACTACATCTGTTCTATTATAGTATGAGTTTTACTGATATACAAGCATAAAATCGGATCAATACTAACTTTTTTCCCTACATTGTGGGTGTTTTGCCCCAAAATGTCAATTTGCACAAAACCTTCTAGTGTATTTCACTTTTAAGATCCGCATACTGAGAATGTAACAAAAAGAGACACCCGGACAAACGAAAGTTTGAAGGGGCACACGCAAAAAAAAGGAGGCGTCTGTTATGTCTAGTTCCAACAACACTAACAAAACCAATGTACCGGAAGCCAAGGAAGCGATGAACCGCTTTAAGATGGAGGTTGCCAATGAGATTGGCGTTCCGTTAAGCGAGGGCTACAATGGTAACCTGACCTCCGCACAGGCTGGTTCCGTCGGCGGCTATATGGTCAAAAAGATGATTGAGGAACAGGAAAAAAAGATGGCTGGTAAATAAGGCATCGTAGGGCTCTTCTGAATCTTCGCTGAAACGGCGAAAAAAACGGCAGCAGCATGATTGACAAAACCGGACTTGAACGACCGATTTTCAATCATGCTGCTGTTCTTTTCTGCAAAACATTCATTCACTTGTTTGACAGACAGATTGCATACTTACTTTAGCGATAAAAATGCCGCCAGATTCCCCCTCTTATCTCCCATCACGCGGTGTGAATATAAAAGATCCGGATTGCATTTCGTACATACATTCGTCACAGCCAGATGCTCCGGTAAAATTCCGGCATCCAGGAGCACCAGGCGGTTCGCGCCCCAGAGGTCAAGCTGGTACTTGCCATTCCCCTTATTCATGAGAATCGATTTCCCATTCCAGGAATAACAGGATGTTGAATCATCCTGACTGATTTCTGCTCCAAATTCTTCTTTAAATGCGTCTGCCACATCCTCACTGACCTCATAACAGTCCCGGCAGATGCTTGGTCCGATGCAGACGCGCAGATCCTCCGGCTTCGTGCCGAACGCCTCTCCCATCGCCTCGATCGTTTTCTGTCCCATCCGGTGAACGGTTCCCTTCCAACCGGAATGCGACAGTCCGATGGCATGATGCACCGGATCTACAAAATATAATGGTACACAGTCCGCAAAAAATGTAACCAGCGTCAGCCCCGGCACGTTTGTGATAAGCCCGTCGATGTTTTCATAATCGCGTTCCCGCCAGATTCCTTTTCCAGCGTCCGCTTCCGTAACAAGACGGATATTCGTCGTGTGTGTCTGATGGCTGAGCACCATCTTTGACACATCCGTTCCCAGAATCCGCGCCATTTTCCGGTAATTTTCAAGCACATCGTCCCGGTTGTCGCCGCGCGTCAGCGAAAAGTTCATCGTACTGAAATACCCCTTGCTCGCTCCGCCAAGCCGGGTAGAAAATGCGTGGCGCACCATCCTGGTCTGCTCTAAGAGCGGAAAGGTAAAATAAGCCACTCCGTTTGACTCATGAAGGGTAATTGGTGTCGGATGAACTGTTTTTTGTATATAGGTAAGCGCCATGATTGTCACATCCTTTTTCTGTCTCTTGCTCAAATCTCGTTGTGCAGTTTTTGAATTCTCTCATTTGTAATTATCCGCACCAGAACGCGTCCCGAATTAATCTCACGTTACTGCCAAGCACCGCCACCACATCAAACCGGCACGGCGTGTCCTCGGAAATATGATAACGCGTCATATAATACCGGGCGGTACGAAGAATCCTCGCCTGCTTGCGGGCATCCACTGCCTCCGCCGGATCGCCTTCGTGTTCATCGCGGCGGTATTTGACCTCGATAAAAACCAGATAGTCTCTATCTCTTGCGATAATATCAATCTCACCCTGGCGACAGCGGAAATTCCGGCAGAGAATCTGATAACCGTGCCGGGTGAGATATTCACACGCCAGGGTTTCATATTCAGTTCCGATGGCACGGCGGTTGAATGAATTTCCATGAAGATGAAAGTTTCTTTCTCCCATTCAGCTCCCTTTCTGTTATTTCATCCCCTGCATCGCGGCTTCCTCGCCCAGCAGCTTCTTCAAAAAGGTTCTCCGGTGGATCGGGCATGGACCATAGGTTAAAATTGCCTCGTTATGCATCTTGGTTCCGTATCCTTTATGCTTCGCAAACCCGTATTCCGGATAGATTTTATCGTACTCCATCATCATATGATCCCTCGTCACTTTTGCCAGGATACTGGCTGCCGCGATCGAGACACTTTTTGCATCGCCCTTGATAATCTTAATCTGCTTTTCCTCCGAAATCCCCGGAATGATGACCGCGTCATTTAAAAAGATATCCGGCTCCTGCGGAAGCTGTGCGACTGCCTGACGCATCGCCTCATAGGTCGCCTGCAAAATATTGATGGAATCGATCACCTCCGGGCTTACAATTCCAATTCCGTAGGCAACTGCCTTTTCTTTGATTTCCAGAAACAATTCTTCCCGGCATTTTTCCGACAATTTTTTGGAATCGTTCAGCCGCAGAATCATACAGTCTTTTGGAAGTACCGCGACCGCCGCCACCACCGGACCGGCTAATGGACCTCTGCCCGCCTCATCAATGCCGCAGACGATCCCTGCACTTTCGTACTGATGTTCATAGGCGCGCATTCCTTCGAGACGCGCCAGTTCTGCTTCCAGTTTTTCTCCTGTTAGTTTTCTCATGTTTTCCTATACCTCCGGCACTTCCAGCGTCACGCGCCCCAGTTTGCCGCTGCGGAAATCATCTAATAGGAAGCCAGCCGCTTTTTTCGTATCCAGCTCGCTGCCCTTTAAAAGACAGGAACGTGCCCTTGCGATTTCACGCAGAATTTCCCAGGCTTTTTTTGTATCTTCGTCGTCCCCAGCCGTATTCTCAACCAGCGTCACACCATATCGCTCTTCCAGTCGCTTTCCGTAACGTCCGGACATATTTTTGATCAGCTCGGCTGCCAGCTCTTCCTTATCCAGAATCTCATCGTTGATCGAGCCGATAAATGCAAGGCACAGTCCCACATTCGGATCTTCAAATTTCGGCCAGAGGATTCCCGGCGTATCGAGAAGTTCCAGTGTCTTATTTAAGCGGATCCACTGGTTTCCCTTGGTAACACCCGGTTTATTTCCAGTCTTGGCGCAGGCTTTTCCGGCAAAGGAATTGATAAAGGTCGATTTTCCGACATTCGGAATGCCGACTACCATCGTCCGCACCGGGCGGTTTTTGATACCGCGGCGGCGGTCACGCTCAATTTTCTCCTTGCATGCCTCCTGCACCAGCGGCTGGATCTGCTTCATTCCCATGCCGCTGCGCGCGTTGATGCGGAGTGCATGGATGCCCTGCTCCTTAAACCATGCGATCCAGCGCTCTGTACAGCCGTCGTCCGCCAGATCCGCCTTATTTAAAAGGACAATCCGTCCCTTTCCCTTCGCAAGCTCATCAATATCCGGGTTGCGGCTGCCGAGCGGCACGCGCGCATCCACCAGCTCAATCACCAGATCGATCAGCTTGATATCTTCCTTCATGGCTCTTTTTGCCTTTGTCATATGTCCAGGGTACCATTGTATCTGCATGAAATTTTCTTCCTTTCTTAGAACCTATCTCGACGAAATCAACCCAAACCGGCTAACCGGCTGGATCCGCAGCCAGACCTTTCCTTTGATCTGCCGGAACTTCACATTTCCCACATTGGAAAAGCGGCTGTCCTCACTGCCGGAGCGGTTGTCACCCAGCAGAAAATATTCGTTTTTATCCAGACTAATCGGATATTCCGCCAGTCCAGCCAGAGCCGCCTTACCCAAGTCGTTCGGGGCGTCTAATTTTTCATTATTAATGTAAATATAACCGTCCTTGATCTGCACCGTCTCACCTGGCAGTCCAATGACGCGTTTTATATTGTAATTTCCCGTTTCTTTTTCAAATACGATAATGTCATAGCGCTTTGGGCGCATCACGCGGTAACTCAGGCGGTTCATCAGAACCTTTTCGTTCTGCGACAACACCGGTTCCATTGATTGACCGCTCACCCGTATCTGTGTCCCCATCGCAAACACGGCGAACCACGCGATCGAAATTACCACCGCGATATCCACGATCCATCCAACCACCAGACGGATGCGGTTTTTATCCTCTTTCAGCTCCATATGTCACTCCCTCTCTATCCGTTCCCCATGAATCATCGCTCATGTCGCAAGCGACCGCGCTCGGCGCGAGAATGTGCCAGGGCACATTCCTTTTTATAATAGGGAATCACAAGGAATTTCCTATTACACGAAAAAAAGCTGCTGCACAGCTCCTCCCGCCGCGCCGGACACACATAACCGCATATCCGGATGCACAGCGGGCTGACCTGTACAGCAGCCCCATCCGCTTCAGAAATTATTTTACTAACTCTTTTACCTTCGCTGCCTTGCCGATTCTGGATCTCAGGTAGTTCAGTTTTGCTCTTCTTACTTTACCTCTTCTTACTACTTCAACGTTCTCTACAGACGGAGAATGTAACGGCCAGGTTTTCTCTACACCAACACCGTTGGAGCTCTTTCTAACAGTGAAAGTCTCGCGAACGCCGCCGTTCTGTCTCTTAATAACAGTTCCCTCGAAAACCTGAATTCTCTCGCGGTTTCCCTCTTTGATCTTAGCAGATACACGTACTGTATCGCCTACGTTGAAACTCGGAACGGTTTCCTTTAACTGAGCTGCTTCAATGTTCTTAATAATCTCGTTCATCTTTGTGAACCTCCTTTAAAATCTTTGATGTTCTTAATACGATCTTTTATCCCGTAAAAACGTGCTTCCTGTAACAGCGGAACATCTCTTTATTTCACAGAATATAATTTTATCATAGAAATCCTTGATTTGCAAGGACTTTCTGCTCTCTTTTTTAGAGTTTTTTTGTTTCTTTTTCCTCTTTCTGACGAATCAGCTCTTCCAGATATTTCTTCTCTTTCTTATCCAGAACCGCATCCTTTAAAAGGTCCGGGCGGCGTTCCAGCGTCCGTTCGATCGATTTCTGACGGCGCCAGGTCTCGATATTTTTGTGATGCCCGGTCAGAAGTACGTCCGGGACCGCCTTATCCATAAATACAACCGGGCGGGTGTACTGTGGATATTCCAGCAGATTGTCGTGAAATGACTCAAATTCCGCGGATACGTCATTATTTAACACACCAGGCACCAGACGGGAAATGCAGTCGATCATAACCATCGCCGGAAGCTCACCGCCCGTCAGGACATAATCGCCGATGGAGAGATAGTCAGTTACAACCAGCTCCAGCGCGCGCTCATCGATCCCCTCATAATGCCCGCAGAGGAACACCAGATCCTCTTCTTTCGCCAGTTCTTCCGCGATTTTCTGGTTGAAAACCTGCCCCTGCGGAGTCAGATAGATCACTCGCGGACGTTTTCCGGTGCGCGCCGCCAGGGCTTCATATGCATCGTAAATCGGTTCCGGCTGCATCACCATACCGGCGCCGCCGCCATAGGGCGCATCGTCTACATGGTGGTGTTTGTCCTTCGAGTAATCGCGGATATTGACCGCCTCCACCGAGATCAGCCCTTTGTCAATCGCACGCCCCGTAATACTTGTGTTCAGTCCCCCCATCACCATCTCCGGAAACAGGGTCAGAATATGAAAATTCATCCGTTTCTCCTATATTTATACAGCACTTTCACAACGGTACTTTCATTTTAGGATTTTCATTCCATTTACAGATCCAGCAGACCGTCCATGATATGAACCGTTACGGTGCCAGCCTCCAGATCGACATTCAGGATGCATTCCTTGATGGACGGGAAGAGATATTCTTTTCCCTCAGGTCCTTCGATCACGTACACGTCGTTAGCCGCTGTCTGAAGGATATCCTTCACCGTACCGAACTCCTCACCCTCGTCCGTCAGCACTTTCAGGCCAATCAGATCGGCAATGAAATTCTCATCCGGATTCAGTTTCACCGCCTGATCGCGGGTAATCAGAATATCCTTATTACGAAACGGCTCGCAATCCTCAATCCGATTCATCTCTTTAAATTTAAGAATGACCATATTTTTGAAAAAACGCACCTGTTCCACGGTCACCGGCATTTTTTCTTTTCCAGTGTCGATATACGCTTTTTTTAATTTTTTAAAACGATTCACATCATCGGTGGTAGGAAATACTTTCACATCTCCGCGCAGACCATGCGGGGATGTAATTACACCAACTCTCAGATAATCAACCATTCTATAATCCTCCTGTATGAAATAGAACGTGCCTTGCATTCCCGCGCCGGGTTGCGGTTGCGTTGGCATCCTCTTGAATTTCCTGTGATTGATATAAAAAAGCCGGACACCCTTTCAGGCAGCCGGCTTTTCAGCTTCGTCTGTATTACTGAATCTCTACAATAACTTTCTTGTCTTCCTTGGATGAAGCCGCCTTGACAACCGAGCGAATCGCTTTCGCGATACGACCCTGTTTTCCAATTACCTTACCCATATCGGCCGGTGCAACGGAAAGCTCGATTACAGTCTCGTCGTCTTTGACCGATTCTGTAACCACTACCTCGTCCGGGTTCTCAACCAGTGCTTTCGCGATAACTTCTACTAATTCTTTCATACCTTTGCACCTCACAGGTCAGTATGCTTGATTTACTGGATACCAGCGATCTTTAAAAGTTTACCAACAGTCTCTGTCGGCTGAGCGCCTGTTGCTAACCATTTCTTAGCAGCTTCCTCGTCGAATTTCAGAGTGCTCGGCTCTGTGTTCGGATCGTAGATACCGATCTCCTCGATGAATCTGCCATCTCTCGGGGATCTGGAATCTGCAACAACGATTCTATAGAAAGGAGCTTTCTTCTGACCCATTCTTCTTAATCTCATCTTTACCATTTTAAATTACCTCCTGAAATTTTCCTTATTTCCTTGAATTATAAAATATAGCTAATGCACACTGCATCTACTAACACTTGTTTAAAACGGCAGCTTCATCTTGCCAAGCATACCGCCGAGTCCGCCAAGACCCTTGCGTTTTCCGCCGCCTGCCATGCCCGGAAGCTGTTTCATCAGCTTTTTCATATCTCCGAACTGTTTTACCAGGCGGTTGACTTCTGCGATATCCACGCCTGCGCCCTGTGCGATTCGTTTCTTGCGGGACGGATTCATCAGATCCGGGTTGCGCCGCTCTTCGGCTGTCATCGAGAGGATGATCGCCTCCACGCGCCCCATCGTCTTCTCATTTTCATCTAAATCCAGACCTTTAAGCTGTCCCATGCCCGGCATCATGCTCATGATGCTCGCCATGCCGCCCATCTTCTTGATTTGGTTCATCTGATCGAGGAAGTCGTTGTAATCAAATTCTGCCTTCTTAATCTTTCGGCCGAGTTCTTTTGCCTTCTCCTCGTCGATCACAGCAGATGCTTTGTCGATAATGGAAAGAACATCGCCCATGCCCAAGATCCGGGAAGCCATACGGTCCGGGTAAAACTGTTCCAAATCGGAAAGTTTCTCGCCCATACCGACATAGAGAATCGGTTTTCCGGTTACCGCCTTGATAGAAAGAGCCGCACCGCCTCGCGTATCGCCATCCATCTTTGTCAGAACCACACCGTCAATGCCGATTTTGTCGTTAAACATGCTCGCTACATTGACTGCATCCTGACCAGTCATGGCATCTACAACGAGAAGTGTCTGATAAACATCCACATTCTCTTTGATCTCAACCAGCTCATCCATCATCGCTTCATCGATGTGGAGACGGCCGGCTGTATCGATGATAACCACATTGTTGCCATTTTTCGCCGCGTGCTCAAGCGCTGCCTTTGCGATATTGACCGGTTTGTGGTTCGTTCCCATCGCAAATACGGGAACACCCTGTTTTTCACCATTTTTCTGCAGCTGTTCGATTGCCGCCGGTCGGTAGACATCACATGCTACCAGCAATGGATTTCTTCCCTTTGCCTTGAGCTTTCCGGCAATCTTTGCCGTTGTGGTCGTCTTACCAGCACCCTGGAGACCTGCCATCATGATGACGGTAATCTCATTGCCCGGTTTTAACGCAATCTCTGTCATTTCGGAGCCCATCAGCTTGACCAGCTCATCGTTGACAATCTTTATTACCATCTGTCCTGGATTCAGACCATTTAAAACATCGGTTCCAATCGCCCGCTCCTGTACAGAATTGATAAACTGTTTTACTACCTTGAAGCTTACATCCGCTTCCAGAAGGGCCATCTTGACTTCTTTGAGTCCGGCTTTTACGTCGCTCTCGCTGAGTCGTCCCTTGCCTGTCAGGTTTTTAAACACATTCTGCAGTTTGTCTGCCAAGCTTTCAAATGCCATCAAAAACCTCCTGCATTATAAATCCAATATCTCGTTTGAGATTCGCCCGATTGCCTCAATCAGCGCCTGATTCTGTGTCTGGCTGAATTCTTCCGTCAACCGATGAATCTCAGTTACTTTTTCCTTGGTTTTCTGGAATTTGGCAATCAGTCCAAGCTTTTCCTCATAACCAAGAAGTGTACGGTCACAGCGCCGGATCAGATCATGCACACCCTGACGGGTAATGCCCTGTTCGTCTGCAATCTCACTGAGGGACAGATCGTTAAATACCACATCCTTATATACACTTTGCTGATGCTTTGTCAGGAGTTCTCCGTAGAAATCATACAAAAGACCCTGTTCAACAATTTTTTCCATTCCTCATCACCTGTGTTATCATACACGATAATCTAATTGGTGTCAAGTATTTTTTCTTTACACTAATGAGATTTGTGTTTTCTTGTTACTGTTCACAGGTAGGCACTTTTGGAACCGAAAGTGCCGTAAGAAAACGTGGTGGCAGCAGGAATTTGCCGTATTTAAATGCGAAGCCACGGCAAATTCCGTTACTGGGCACGTATGCGTGAACAGTAACGTTTTCTTTCAAATTCTATCCCCGCACCGGATGGCCATCTTCCTTCGGCATCTTCTTCGCCGCCCGCCAGAAGCAGATCATATGTGCCGTCGCAGTGACCGCCCAGGAGATTGGGTACGACAGATACAGGATCGCCAGCGATCGCTGCGCTGCAAATATGGTAAAGATCCAAATCACTCGCAGTCCGCAGGCGCCGGTCAGAGAGACTAGCGTCGGCAGGATCGAATACCCAAGTCCGCGGATGCTTCCGACCATCGTATCCATCACGCCGCACAGGAAATACGTCGTACAGATGATCGACATCCGGAGCAGTCCATAGGAAATAACGTCGGCGTCTTCTGAATATATCTGCAACAGCCACGGACCGCCGAGGTATGCTGCAAATCCAAGCACCAGTCCTACTGTCACAACGACGCCCTGGCAGGTGGCAAGAATCTTTTTGATCCGCGTGTATTTCTCTGCTCCGATATTCTGACTCGTAAAGCTTAAATTGGTCTGGTACAGCGCATTCATCGAGGTATACACAAATCCCTCGATATTCTGCGATGCCGTGTTGCCTGCCATCGCGATCGAACCGAAGGAATTGACAGACGACTGAATCAGTACGTTGGAGATCGCAAAAATCGCCCCCTGAATACCAGCCGGAAGACCTACCTTTATAATAAGAAGAAGTTTCCTCCGGTTGACTCCCAGCTTGGAAAGCGACAGCTTCATCGCGCCATCTGAACGCATCAGGCAGCGGATAACCAGAAATGCGGAAATACACTGGGAAATCACGGTTGCCAGCGCGACACCTGCTACATCCATCTGGAGCTGGGTAACAAAGAATACGTTCAGTGCCGCATTGATAACACCTGCCACGGTCAGGAAATACAGCGGGCGTTTCGTATCGCCGATCGCGCGCAGGATTGCACTTCCGAAATTGTACACCATCGTTGCCGGCATACCGGCAAAATAAATCCGCATGTAGATCGTCGATTTATCGATGACATCGTCCGGCGTCCCCATCAGTTCCAGCCAGAAACGTGAGGTAAACAAACCCAAAAAGACCAGAAACAGCCCGCTCATCAGGCTGACCGTGATCGCCGTATGGATTGTCTCGCTCATGTCGCGGTCATTCTTCGCACCATAATAGCGCGCTACCAGGACATTCGCGCCGATCGACAGACCAATAAAGACGTTAATGAGAAGATTAATAAGGGAACTGGTCGAGCCGACTGCTGCCAGAGACTGGCTGCCTGCAAAACGTCCCACCACAATCACATCCGCCGCATTAAAAAGAAGCTGAAGCACGCCAGAAAGCATCAACGGAATGGAGTATGTAAGTACCTTTCTGAGAATCGGGCCATTGCACATATCCATTTCATAGGATTTCGCCATGTTTTTTTCCTTTCGTATCCAAAAAAAGTCCTTTCATTTTTCAAAGGCTGGTCAGTTGATACTATTCTACCCCCTTTCCATACACTTTTCAAGCGTTCTTTTATCGTTGACTTTTTCTCAGCGCGTCTTATAATAAAAGCAGCTAAATTGTGACTGTGAAGGTACTGAACAGTTACGATAAATTTATGGCGTAAACTGTCCGGCATCTTCACAGTTACAGCCACTCTATTTATAAGGAGGACATCATGATGAACACACAGCGACTTGATAAAATTTTGAAAAAAATGGAAACAGAGGGACTCGAGCAGATGATTATTTCCGATCCTTATGCGATCTATTATCTGACGGGTCGTTTTATTGATCCGGGTGAACGTCTGCTGGCGCTTTACATTAACCAGTCCGGCAAGAATAAGATCTTTATCAATAACCTCTTTACCGTTCCGGAAGATCTGGGCGTAGAGAAATTCCGCTTCTCGGATACAGACGATTACCTGACTCCTCTGTGCGACTGTGTTGAGGCAGGCAAACCGCTCGGTATTGATAAAACATTTGCTGCCCGTTTCCTGATTCCGGTCATCGATCATTCGGGCGCTTCCTCCTACAAGGTCAGCTCCATCTGCATCGATGAGGTCCGTGCATGCAAGGATGATGAAGAACGCGAAAAAATGCGTGCGGTTTCCGCAATCAACGACAAGGCGATGGCACAGTTTCGCGGTCTGATCCATGAGGGCGTAACCGAGGAAGAGATTGCTTCCAAGATGTTAGATATTTACAAGAGTCTCGGTGCAGACGGTTATTCCTTTGAGCCGCTGGTTGGCTTCGGTGCAAACTGTGCGCTTGGACATCACGGTCCGGACAACACGGTTCTGAAAGAGGGCGACACCGTCCTGTTTGACGTTGGATGCAGGAAGGATGGCTATTGTGCCGATATGACACGTACTTTCTTCTATAAAAAAGTACCATCCGAGAAGCACCGCGCTATTTATGAGACTGTCCGCCGTGCAAATGCTGCTGCAGAAGCAATTCTGAAACCGGGCGTTCCGCTCTGCGAAGTCGATAAAGCTGCCCGCCAGATCATCGAGGATGCCGGATATGGTCCGAACTTCACCCATCGTCTGGGACATTTCATCGGTCTGGAAGTACATGAGTACGGCGATGTTTCTTCTGCGAACACCAAGGTCGCTGAGGTTGGCAATATCTTTTCCATCGAACCAGGTATTTATGTAGAAGGCGAAGTTGGTGTGAGAATCGAGGATCTGGTGCTGATTACTGAGGATGGATGCGAGATTCTGAACTCCTTCAGCAAGGAGCTGGATATTGTAGAGTAATCACATCGCATCATTTATAACACAATTATAAAAAAGAAACTGTTACAGATGTATTTCTGGTAATTCCGATTACAAATCACGAGTCATCCAGAAAGCCAGCATCTGTAGACAGTTTCTTTTTAGTTTTCTTTAAAAGCTAATTATAATCTTCATTTATAAAAAGGCGTTTTTACGCGTTCAGCTTCTCCGTCATCATTTCATTCACTTTACCCGGATTTGCCTTGCCCTTCATCGCTTTCATCACCTGACCGACCAGGAAACCAAGTACCTTTGTCTTTCCGCTCCTGTACTCTTCCACCGTCTTCGGGTTTGCGGCGAGCACATCGGAAACTGCCTGTTCCAGGGCACTGTCGTCATTGACCATGCCAAGTCCGTGTGCATCGACATAGGCGGACGGATCGACATCTTGCTCGAAAACAGCTGTAAATACTTCTTTTGCCGTGTTGTTATTGATCGTTCCGGCATCGACCAGATCGATGAGCTGTGCCAGATGCATCGGGGAGAACCACAGGCTTTCAGCGTCCTGTCCTTTTTCCTTGAGCAGGCGGCTTGCCTCGCCGATTAGCCAGTTTGCCGCCTTCTTCGGTTTCTGGCAGATGGTAGTGGTCTTTTCAAACATATCCGCCATCTTCTTAGACTCAGTCAGAATGCGGCTGTCATATTCAGACAGACCATATTCACTCTGGTAACGTGCCATTTTTTCCGGCTGCAATTCCGGCAGGGCGGCACGGACGGATTCCAGCCATTCATCGCTGATGCAGACCGGCGGAAGATCCGGATCCGGGAAATAACGGTAATCTTTCGCATCCTCTTTAGAACGCATCGCATAGGAGTATTCCTTGTTGTCATCCCAGCGTCTCGTCTCCTGGATGACCTTCCTGCCCTCTTCCAGCAGCTCAATCTGGCGGGCGCGCTCGCCGTCGATCGCACGGGCAATCGCCTTGAAAGAGTTCAGGTTCTTCATCTCGGTTCTCGTACCAAATGTCTCACTTCCCACCTCACGGACCGATAAGTTGACATCGGCACGCATCGAACCTTCCTGTAACTTACAATCGGATGCGCCCAGATACTGTACCAGCAGGCGCAGGCGTTCGAGGTAGGCAATAACCTCATCAGCACTCCGCATATCCGGCTCAGAAACGATCTCGATCAGCGGCACGCCGCTTCGGTTATAATCAACCAGCGAGCAGTCTTCCCACTCGTCATGGATCAGCTTTCCGGCATCTTCCTCCATGTGAATTTCATGAATACGAATTTTCTTTTCACCGGCAGGCGTATCGATCGGGATATAACCGTCGTGGCAGATCGGGAGATACAGCTGGGAAATCTGGTAGTTCTGCGGGTTGTCCGGGTAAAAATAGTTTTTCCGGTCAAATTTACAGAACTGGTTGATACCACAGTTTGCCGCCAGACCGACAGACATCGCGTATTCAACGACCTTCTTATTTAAAACCGGCAGAGAACCCGGCATACCGGTACAAACCGGGCAGGTATGAGTATTTGGTTTTGCTCCAAATTCGGTGGAGCAGCCGCAGAAAATCTTGGTTTTCGTCGCCAGCTCTACGTGTACCTCCAAGCCGATGACTGTCTCATATTCTTTCTTCATCTTATCTGCCCTCCTTGTCTGTCATAACCGGAAGCTTCCATGCACCTCTCGCCTTTTCGTATGCAGATGCCGCGCCAAACAGCTTCTTTTCCTGGAAGCAGTCTGCGATCATCTGAAGCCCGATCGGAAGTCCCTTCGAATCCAGCCCGCACGGAACTGAAATGCCCGGAAGACCTGCCAGGTTGACCGAAACAGTATAAATATCGCCCAGATACATCTTCATCGGATCGGAAAGGCTGTCGCCCAGCAGCGGTGCCGTGGACGGCGCTGCCGGGCCCAGAATGACATCGTATTTCTCAAACGCCTTGTCAAATGCCTGTTTAATCAATGCTTTTGTGCGGAGTGCTTTCAGATAATATGCATCGTAGTAGCCGGAACTCAAAACGAACGAACCGAGCATGATACGGCGTTTTACCTCTGGTCCAAAGCCCTCGGAACGGCTCTTTTTATACATTTCATGTAAATCTTCATATTCCGGTGTGCGGTAACCGTACTTCACACCGTCAAACCGGGACAGGTTGGAGCTTGCCTCCGCCGATGCAATGACGTAATATGCCGGGATCGCATACTCAACCATGCCTAAATCAAAAAACTCCACTTCTGCCCCGCGTTCTTTTAACGCATCAGCTGCCGCCAGAACAGCTTTTTTTACATCTTCATCGAGTCCTTCGCCCAAATAATCGGACGGGATTCCGATCTTCATTCCTTTTACCTCTCCGGTCAGGGCAGCGGTAAAATTGTACGCCTCCCGCTTGACAGAGGTGCTGTCCTTTTTATCATAGGAAGCGATCGTCTCCAGAATTGCCGCGCAGTCTGCGGTATCTTTCGCAATCGGTCCAATCTGATCCAGCGAAGAACCATAGGCGATCAGACCATACCGGGAAACCGTTCCATAGGTCGGTTTGATGCCGGTCACGCCGCAGAAGGAACTTGGCTGGCGGATGGAACCGCCCGTATCTGAACCAAGAGCAAAAAAGGTCTCTCCCGCTGCGACAGCCGCACACGAGCCACCGGAGGATCCGCCCGGTACATGTTCTGTATTCCAGGGGTTTTTCGTCGGTCCAAACCAGGATGTCTCGGTCGTACTTCCCATCGCAAATTCATCCATATTTGTCTTGCCAAGCAGGATCGCACCGGCTTTTTTGAGGTTCAGCGCTGCCTCCGCTGAGTACGGAGGTACAAATCCCCTTAAAATTTTGGAACTGCACGTTGTCTCAATTCCCTCTGTACAAATATTATCCTTGATCGCCATCGGAACGCCCGCCAGCGGTCCGGTCAGGATGCCATCGTCAATCTGTTTCTGGATCTCATCCGCCTGTGCCAGTGCTGCCTCCTCGGTCAGCGTTACATAAGCATGAACTGTATCTTCATATTTATGAATCCGTTCCAGAGATGCCTGTACCGCCTCCCGGACGGAGATTCGTTTTTCTTTAATTTCTTTTCCCAGCTCCAGCGCTGTTAATTCTGAAATTCCCATCCTGATTTCCTCCATATCGCTGCTTGTATCTCTACTTCTTTTTACTCCACTGTCCTCGGCACCTTGTACTGTTTTTCTTTCTGCTCCGGTGCATTCGAAAGCATCGCATCTGATTCATCTCCATTTTCCACGACATCTTCGCGGAACACATTGTGAATGTCAAAGACATGCGACATCGGTTCTACCTCCGAAGTATCAAGCTGATTCAGCATATCGATATACTCAAGCATCCGGCTCATGTCGCTTTTCGCTGCCTCCTTTTCCTCCGGAGAAAGGGAAAGCTTTGCTAAAATACCAACATAATCAATCATTTCATCGTCTATTTTCACTGCCATAAGTTCTGTTCCTTCCTATTATAATGTGTGTTATGGACAAGCTCTTTGTTTCATAGGAAATTGCGTCCTGTCACGTTACGGTACCAGGCGGCTCATATCTCTCGGGAAGAGCGAAACCTCACGGACATTCTCCTCTTCAAGCAGCTGCATCGTCATACGTTCCAGACCGATACCGAGTCCGCCGTGAGGCGGCATACCGTGTTTGAAGGTGCTTAAATACTGTTCCATTCCCTCGGTATCCATACCGCGTTTTTCAATCTTCTCCATCAACTCGGTGTAGCTGTGGATACGCTGTCCGCCGGTTGTGACTTCCAGTCCACGGAATAAAAGGTCAAAGCTGAGTGTTACTTTCGGGTTTGTCGGGTCATCCATCGCATAGAATGGACGCTTTTTGGATGGATAATGGGTGACAAACACGAAATCGGCGCCGTACTCTTCTTTAAAGTAGCGTCCAATCAGGTGTTCTTCCTCCGGCTCCAGATCGTATGGGTTTTTGATCTGGGTTCCATATTTTTCGGAGGCAAGGCGTTTCGCCTCGGTAAAGGTCACTGCCGGAATCTTCTCTACTTCCGGAAGTTTGACTTTAAGGATTTCCAGCTCCGTGGAATATTCCTTCTTTAAAATTTCCACCATATGCTGAAGAAATCCGGTTTCCATCGCCATGATATCGGTAAAATCATCGATATACCCCATCTCAAAATCCAGTCCGGTATATTCGTTTAAATGGCGTTTCGTGTTATGCTTCTCCGCACGGAACACCGGACCAACCTCCATCACACGGTCAAACACGCCGACCATCATCTGTTTGTAAAACTGCGGACTCTGCGCTAACACCGCCGGGCGGTGAAAATAATCGAGTTTAAAGACGTTTGCCCCGCCCTCGGCTCCTTTTGCTCCGATCTTCGGGGAATGAATTTCCGTAAATCCTTCTCCATGCAGGTACTCCCGGAATGCCCGTGCGATTCCTTCCTGGATTCTGAAACGTGCGCGCTCCCGCAGGTTGCGGAGTGTCAGAGAACGCATATCCAGTTTGGCTTCCAGGGATGCGCTCATTTTCCATTTTGATACGGCAATCGGCATCGGTTCTTCCGGTTTCGAGAGGATCCGAACACTCTTTAAACGAAGTTCCATGCCTCTCGGCGCCCGCTCTTCTTTTCGGAGGACACCGGAAACTTCTACGAATGTTTCTTCTCTTAATTCAGCAAAATCCGCGTCGGTCACACCTTTTTCATAGACAGTCTGCAGCACGCCGTCACGTTTCCGGAGAATCACAAATGCGATATCTCCCATGTTGCGGACACTCATGATCGCGCCGTTTACCTTTACTTCCCGTCCTTCCATACCGTCTGCAAACACGGCTGCCAGATCCAGCACTTCTTTTTCCTTTTTACCTGTCATAAATTCCATCGCTGTTTCCTCTCTTTCTCTGCTTTTTGATATGTCCGGGACGGGAATAATGAAAAAGAATGTGCCTTGGCACATTCTCGCGCCGAGCGCGGTCGCTTGCGACAAACTACATCTTCGCGCGAGTGCGCATCATTGGCACGTTAGTGCCTTTTTTGTAATAGGGGATTCCAAGGAATTTCCTATTACAAAAAAAGTCCCGGAATGACGTTCACTCACATCATTCCGGGACGGGATATTCCCGCGGTACCACCCGCATTTAAAAAGAAACGATTGTTTTTCTTTTTACTCTTTCGCTGCTTAACGCGCAGTCACGTGATGACCTACCTGCGGCGGCTGGCGGGGTGTCCAGTGTCGCTCTCAGTCATCCGGCTCCGGAGTGTTCCCTATTGTCCCGCTCCCTCCTGACACGGCTCTCAGCCGGTGACCGCGTCTTTCTGTCGGATTCTTCGAAACAGAGTCTCCATCTTTGCCTTTTAAAAAAGTGGGCACGAATACCATGATTATCATGGCATCCTTGCCCACCCCGTTGGATTCAATTTTTTATGTTCAAACTATAAACTATTTTTCTGAGTTTGTAAAGAGGTTTTTTAATTTTTTTCACGCAGTAATTCTGTATGGAATATGTCAGCTTCGCTGACCAGAATCACGCGCCAAGTCTCACGGACGTTCGACTTGAATAATAGAAGAAATCTTGTACAATATTCTCCCTTGAAACATTTTTTCAAAATTCGTGTGAAAATTGTATTGACATTCAGAATTTTTCGTGTATACTACTACACATAAAAGCAAGGGCGCTTCGAGATGATCGAGGTGCCCTTTTCTTTATGTAAAATGTGTCAGAGCACATTCATCTTACGTGGATTTAATCATCACAAAATCGCAGACATAAAACCTGAAAGGAGACATGAGTTATGAAAAAAAACATCCCTGAACTGTATGGAAGTCTTGTATTCAACGACAAAGTCATGAAAAGCAAATTGCCGCGAGATGTTTATAAGGCACTCCGCAAAACGATTGAAAATGGCAGCCATCTGGATCTCGATATTGCAAATGCAGTCGCAGTTGCAATGAAGGAATGGGCAGTTGAAAATGGTGCAACTCACTTCACACACTGGTTCCAGCCGATGACCGGCATCACTGCTGAGAAGCACGACAGTTTCATCAACCCGGTTGGCAATGGCGAAGTTATCATGGATTTCTCCGGCAAAGAGCTGGTAAAGGGCGAACCGGATGCATCCAGTTTCCCATCCGGCGGACTTCGTGCCACCTTTGAGGCAAGAGGTTATACAGCCTGGGATCCAACCTCCCCGGCATTTATTAAAGATGATACACTCTGCATTCCGACCGCATTCTGTTCCTACAGCGGCGAGGCACTTGATACCAAAACCCCTCTTTTGCGTTCGATGGAAACCATCAACCGCGAGGCGCTGCGTGTCCTGAAGCTCTTCGGAAATGAAGATGTGACCCGCGTTGTCTCCACCGTTGGTCCGGAACAGGAGTATTTCCTGGTTGATAAAGAACTGTTTAATAAGAGAAGCGATTTGAAGTTCTGCGGAAGAACTTTGTTTGGCGCACCAGCTCCGAAGGGTCAGGAAATGGATGACCACTATTTCGGCGCTCTCCGTCCGAGAGTTTCCGCTTTCATGAAAGAACTGGATGAAGAGCTCTGGAAGCTCGGTATTCCGGCAAAAACCAAACACAACGAGGTAGCTCCGGCGCAGCATGAACTTGCCACCATCTACACGACTACCAATGTGGCAGTTGACAACAACCAGCTCACCATGGAAATCATGAAACGTGTGGCAGAAAAACATGGCCTTGTGTGCCTGCTCCATGAGAAACCATTTGAGGGCATCAACGGAAGCGGCAAACACAACAACTGGTCTTTATCGACCAACACCGGCGAAAACCTTCTTGATCCGGATCGCGATCCGGCAAAGAACTTACAGTTCCTTCTCTTCCTGTTCGCAACGATCAAGGCAGTCGATGTCTACGGCGATCTGCTCCGCGTATCAGTTGCAACTGCTGGAAATGACCACCGTCTGGGCGGTAACGAGGCACCGCCAGCTATCGTGTCTATGTTTATCGGAGATGATCTGGAAGCAGTTCTCGATATTGTGGAAAAAGATCTCGAGTCTGAGGCAAAAGAAGTCCAGACCATGAAGCCGGGCGCAAAGGTTCTGCCGCACTTTATCAAAGATACAACCGATCGCAACCGTACTTCTCCGTTTGCCTTTACCGGCAATAAATTCGAGTTCCGTATGCCAGGTTCCGCTCTCTCTGTATCGGAACCGAACATTGTCATCAATACAGCCGTAGCTGAAGTTTTAGGCGAATTTGCAGACCGTCTGGAAGGTCTTTCAGGCAAGGCTCTGGAGGCAGAAATCCATCTGCTCTTAAAGGAAGTGCTGCGTGATCACCGCCGCATCGTATTCAACGGCAACGGTTACACCAGCGAATGGGTAGAGGAAGCTCACAAACGCGGACTCTTCGATCTGCCGAGCTGTGCAGAGGCATTTCCGCGCCTGATTGCTGAGAAAAACGTAGAACTGTTCCTGAAACACGGCATCTACACCAAGGAGGAACTCTTCTCCCGCTACGAAATCAAGGAAGAGAACTACATCAAGACCATCAACATCGAGGCAAAGACGATGCTTTCGATGATGAAGAAGACCTTCCTGCCGTCCGTCCTCTCCTACTGCAAGGAGCTGGCTGAAACCGCCGCAAAGACAAAGGCAATCCTGCCGGACGCACCGATCAGCGCCGAGAGCAAACTGCTTGAGAAGCTGTCCGGTCTCTACACCGAGATTTCCGAGAAAACCGAAGCACTGGCAGAGGCTGAAAAAGCGGCAGAATCCATGGAAGATAATATCGAGAAGGTTGCATATTTCCACTATACGATTCTTGCCAAGATGGATGACTTGAGAAGCAGCGTTGATACCGCAGAAGCCCTGATTCCAGATTCCTTCCTGCCGTATCCGACTTACGATGAACTTCTGTTCTCCGTATAATCTGACATGTCAATATTATGACTTGATTGAAAAATCGAGAAAAATGTGTTATGATTTGGCTGCAAAATATTGGTATATTGTCTTTTATACTGATATTTTGCAGTCAATTTTGGGTTCTTATCCCTGTTATTTTCTTATCATTCAGGTATCTTGAATACAAAGGAGGTTTATATCATGAGGGAGTCACTCACATACGAAACCGGGCTTCGTGAGGAATGCGGCGTATTTGGAATGTTTGACCTGGAGGGCGGCGATGTTGCCAGAGATATGTACTACGGACTCAGCGCACTCCAGCACCGCGGTCAGGAGTCATGCGGCATCGCAGTCTGTGACACGAACGGTCCAAAGGGCGTTGTCAACTGCTACAAAGGGCTGGGACTTGTCAATGAGGTATTTCATGAGGAGACGTTAAAACGCCTCGGCGGCAATCTGGGAGTTGGTCATGTCCGCTACTCCACAACCGGTTCTTCCACCATCGAAAACACACAGCCACTGGTGCTTAAGTATTTTAAGGGAACACTCTGTCTGGCGCACAACGGAAACCTGGTAAATGCGTTTGAGATGCGCCGCCAGCTTGAAGAAACCGGCGCAATCTTCCAGACGACGATGGATTCAGAGGTAATCGCGTTCCACATCGCCAGAGAACGTCTGGCTGCCCCGACCGCTGAAGAGGCAATCAAACGGACCGCGGCAAAAACACGTGGCGCTTATGCCCTGATTATCTCCAGCCCGCGCAAGCTGATCGGTGTTCGTGACCCATTTGGTCTGCGTCCTCTCTGCCTCGGCAAAAAGGGAAATGTCTGGATCATGGCATCGGAAAGCTGTGCCATCACCTCGGTTGGCGGCGAATTTATCCGTGATATCGAACCGGGTGAGATCGTGACCATCACCCGCGACGGCGTTTTTTCTGATAAAAGCCTGCAGCAGGAAAAACGGGCGCACTGCGTTTTCGAATACATCTATTTTGCCCGCCTCGACAGCCACATCGATGATGTGAGCGTCTATGAGGCAAGGCTGCGCGGCGGCGCGGCTCTCGCACATTCCTTCCCTGCCGATGCCGACCTCGTCGCCGGTGTACCGGATTCCGGCCTGACCGCCGCGATGGGATATGCGAAGGCATCCGGCATTCCATATGAGATTATTTTCCATAAAAATAGCTATGTCGGCAGAACCTTCATCAAACCGACCCAGGAAGAACGCGAAAATAGCGTCCGTATCAAGCTTAATATTCTGGAACCGGCTGTCAGGGGAAAACGCATTGTCCTCGTCGATGACTCTATCGTGCGCGGTACGACGATGAAAAACCTGATCCGCATGCTCAAAAAAGCCGGGGCGAAGGAAGTCCATGTGCGCGTCAGCTCTCCGCCATTCCTCTTCCCCTGCTATTTCGGCACCGATGTCCCCTCCAATAAACAGCTCATCGCCAGCAGCCATTCCGTCGAAGAAATCTGCCGGGAGATCGGTGCGGATTCGCTTGGATATATGCCGGTTGAAGATCTCGAGGAGATGGCAGGCGGACTGCCGCTCTGTACGGCATGCTTTACCGGAAACTATCCGATGGATGTGCCGGATGGGGAGATTAAGGATGCATTAGAATAAATATTTCGCAAATGAAAAAGAATGTGCCTTGGCACATTCTCGCGCCGAGCGCGGTCGCTTGCGACATGTTTCTGCTTCGCGCAAGTGCGCATCATTGGCACGTTAGTGCCTTTTTGTGTAATAGGGAATTCCAAGGAATTTCCTATTACATAAAAAAGGGCTCTCACCGAGTCCTTTTTTATCCCTCACACTTTTTCACGTTTTGTCAAAACTTTTGTTTTTGTTTAAAATGTCTTATATGTTTTTATACATTGGATGACGGACGGTTGTTCTGCGCTTTTAACGCTTTCAACTCGTCAAATACAACATCGTTCAGAACCTTAATGTAGGTTCCCTTCATACCGGACGAACGGGACTCAATAACGCCTGCACTCTCAAACTTGCGAAGTGCATTGACGATAACGGAACGGGTAATGCCGACTCTGTCTGCAATCTTGCTGGCTACCAGAATGCCCTCGTTGCCTTCCAGCTCATCGAAGATGTGGGTAATTGCTTCCAGTTCGGAGAAGGACAGGGTGCTGATCGCTGATTTAACGATCTGGATCTTTCTTGTCTCCTCTGCATTCTCCTCGTTGACAGAACGCATCATCTCAAGTCCGACAACAGTGGTTCCGTACTCACTCAGGATGATATCGTCGATGTCGTACTGTGCATCTGATTTGTAGATGAACAGAGTACCCAGTCTCTCACCGGATATATCAATAGGCGTGATGATCGCCTGATACTTCTTCACGTTCTCCTCGGCGAATCCCAATGTGGCAAGGTTGACATTTTCCTTCGTTGACAAAACGCTTAAAAGGCGTTCATTCAACATACGGTCAACAAAACCGCCGACCTGATCCTTGATCAACTCTTCGATCTCATCCACACCCTCATGAATCGCAACTCCGAGTACTTTACCTTTCTTGCTGATTACGAGAATATTGGATTCCAGTATGTCACTGAGGACTTCACAAATGTCATTGAACACAACCTTATGAGAATGGTTGTTGTGCAATAACTTATTAATTTTTCTAGTTTTGTCCAGTAATTGAACGCTCATTTTACCAGTTACCTCCTTTGCCTTTATCGTAAATTAGAATTCGATCCTAACCTGTAAGAATTGTAACACGATTTTCGTATAATAGCAAGAGTTTTTCTGTATTTTTCATTTTTTTTAATAATTAATATCTATTTTAAGAGTTTTTATGAGTTTTTTACAAAACCGCAGGCTTCGTTAGAACAAAGAAGCTTATTTCCCTTTTCGAGCATAATATGTCCACATTTCGGACACATTTCTTTTGACGGTTTCTGCCAGGTCATAAAATCGCAGTCCGGGTTATTTTCGCAGCCGTAATATCTTCTGCCCTTTTTCGATTTACGGATGACAATCTCACCACCGCATTTCGGGCACTTCACGCCGATCTTTTCCAGGTACGGCTTCGTGTTTTTACAGTCTGGGAATCCAGGGCAGGCAAGGAATTTGCCGTGCGGACCATACTTAATTACCATGTTGCGCCCGCACTGGTCACAGATCACATCCGTCACCTCGTCAGCAATCTTGACGCTCTCAAGCGTCTTCTCCGCTTCTTTAACCGCCTTGTCAAGATCCGGATAAAAGTTTTCGATAACAGTCTTCCAGCCGATCGTGCCGTCCCCGATGCTGTCGAGCAGGTACTCCATATTTGCCGTAAACTGCAAATCAACGATGGATGGGAACGCCTTCTTCATCATCCGGTTGACTACCTCGCCAAGCTCCGTCACATAGAGGTTCTTATTTTCCTTCGCTACATAGCGGCGCGCGATGATTGTCGTGATGGTCGGTGCATAGGTACTTGGTCGTCCGATGCCCTGCTCTTCCAGCGCCTTGACGAGCGACGCCTCTGTATAATGTGCCGGTGGCTGTGTAAAATGCTGTGCCGGTTCTAACTGGTTTAAATCCAGCTTCATGCCTGCTTCCAGCGACTCGTTCAGAACGCCGTCGGTCTCCTTATCCTCGTCCTGTGAATAGACGGACATGAAGCCGTCAAATTTGATTTTGGACGCCGACAGGGTGAAAAGCTCCTCTCCGGCTGCTACCTTGACGGAGGTTGTCTCGTAAACCGCCGGGCGCATCCGGCTCGCCGTGAAGCGCTTCCAGATAAGCTGGTACAGACGGAACTGGTCTCTGGAAAGCTGTTCTTTTACCTGTACCGGCGTCAGTGTAATGTCGGTCGGACGGATCGCCTCGTGTGCGTCCTGGATCTTGGCGTCTGATTTTGCCGCCGCCGGCGCCTCGGACACGTAACTTGCCCCAAACTGGTCGCCGATATAACTTCTCGCCGCCTCATCTGCCTCTGCCGCGATGCGGGTGGAATCGGTACGCAGGTAGGTGATCAGACCGATTGTGCCGCGTCCCTTGATATCCACGCCCTCATAGAGCTGCTGGGCAAGGCGCATCGTCTTCTGCGTTGAGAAATTCAGCGTCTTGGATGCCTCCTGCTGCAGCGTACTGGTCGTAAACGGAATCGGCGCCTTCTTCACGCGCTCGCCCAGCTTCACATCGCGCACTTCGTACTCACAGCCCTCCAGACGCTTCATAAGCGCCTCCACTTCCTCTTTGCTGTGAATTGCCTTCCTGCCCTCCTTATCGCCGTAATAATGGGCGGTCAGCTTCTTTCTGGAGCCATGTACGTGGAGCTGTGCATCCAGCGTCCAGTATTCTTCCGGTATAAACGCATTAATCTCTTCCTCACGGTCGCAGATCATACGCAACGCGACCGACTGCACACGACCGGCGCTGAGTCCTCTCTTGACCTTCGCCCAGAGAAGCGGGCTGATGAGGTAACCCACCATACGGTCGAGCATACGTCTCGCCTGCTGTGCATCCACCAGATTTTCATCGATGGCACGCGGCTCTTTTAAAGATGCCTTGACGGCGTTTTTTGTAATCTCATTGAAACTGATACGGTAAACCTTTTTATCTTTCTGTTCATCCAGCTTTAATGCTTTCATCAGGTGCCAGGAGATCGCCTCTCCCTCGCGGTCCGGGTCAGTTGCGAGATAAATCTTATCTGCTTTTTTAACCTCTTTCCGCAGACGCGCCAACACATCGCCCTTTCCCCGGATGGTGATATACTTCGGCTCATATCCATGCTCTACGTCCACTCCCAGCGTACTCTTAGGGAGGTCGCGCACATGACCGCCGGAGGCGTCCACCTCATAGTTGGAACCCAAAAATTTTTTAATTGTCTTGACTTTCGCCGGAGACTCTACAATAACCAGATTTTTTGCCATAACAGACCTCTATACAATCTTCCTAACGTAATATTGATTCATTGGCTGCAGGATCAATCCCTGCATTTCCAGATTCAAAAGCGCAGTCATGCATTCCCCTGCTGTCACCCCACAGCTTTTCATGACCGCTTCCAGATGTTTCGGTTGTGAATCTAGGCAACTATACACCATTTTTTCCGACTTGGCAAGTGCATTTACTGATTTTATTGTTTTTTTACAAGAATTTTTACATTTTATATGGAAGAAATCCAACACATCCTCCGGTTTCGTCACGATCCCCGCTCCCTGTGCAATCAGCCGGTTGCAGCCCTCACTGAGCGGATCGATGCGCCGTCCCGGCAGCGCAAATACCTCTTTTCCCTGCTCCAGCGCCAGATCCGCCGTAATCAGGGAGCCGCTTCTTTTTCGTGCTTCCACGACCAGCACCAGGTCGGAAAGTCCGCTGATGATCCGGTTCCGGATTGGAAAATGGGATGCCGTCGGCGGTACACCCGGTCCATATTCTGACAATATGCCGCCTTGTTCACGGATGCGCGCATGCAGCCGGATGCCGGATGGCGGATAACAGGTGTCAATCCCACAGCCCATCACGGCATACGTCAGTCCACCGCCATCCATCGCGCCCTTATGCCCCGCCTGATCGATCCCCAGCGCCATGCCGCTCACTACCTGCACGCCATTTTCTGCCAGAATCCGGCCGAAATACTCTGCCTCCTGTCGTCCATACGGCGTACAGCTGCGCGCCCCGATGACTGCCGCGGATGGTTTCGCATCTTCTGGAAGCATTCCACGCACAAACAGCCACATCGGTTTATCATAGATATGCATCAGGCGCTTCGGATATGCCGCCTCACCGCACAGAATGAAACGTACCCCCTGTTCCTCCAGCCTATCGTATTCTTCCACGCGCTGTTTGAAGAGCAGAACCGCTTCCTCCAGCCCCTTTTTCACAGCTTTTCCGAGAAAGGAGCATATAAACGGATCCAGTTTCTTCCTATTATATGAAACCCGCTCATAGATTCCCTCAAAACTGCCGCACGATTCATATAATTTAGCCGCCGTCACCGCGCCGATTCCATCCACTCGCGATAGCCAGTAGGCATGGATGCGCTCACGGTCGGAATACTGCATATTTTCTGTCAGAGGCACATTTTTATGCGGCGGTTCCTGTGTTTTTCCATATAGTTCCTGCATAGAAAGCTGAGTATTCTGTACATTGCTCTCTTCTTTTCCTATTTCCATATCTTTCCCCCTATATATGTCAGATCGGCTGCCTTTTACCTTCAAGAATGCCTCGGCATTCTTGCTGCGAGATGCGCGTCATGCAAAGCATGACATACTTCTTTTGCGCATCTCTGCAATCCTGCCGGAGGCTATATCAGATGGGGGATTGGCTCCCACCACTGATACTAATTTGCTTCTCGCCACCTGAAGAGGTGGGAGTCATCTCACATCTGATATAACAATTACAACCCTTGTTAAACTTTTTATTCTTTCAATCTTTTAGACATGCTTCTTTTCAGAGACTCCCCCAATATTTTTTCTCAAAACTCCGGAATCCAATCGCCTCCGCCAACTGCGTCCGCCCGATCTCCGCCTGTCCATCCAGATCGGCAAGTGTGCGCGCTACTTTTAAAATCTTTCCGTGTCCCCTGGCACTGATTCCCTGCTGCCGTTCGACCTTCTCCAGAAATACCGCATCTTCCCCGGATAGACGGCAATACTCTTCGATCTGGCGGCGGGTCATCTGGCTGTTGTAGGAGATAGATTCGTCTGCAAACCTCTTTTCCTGTCGAGCGCGCGCCTCCATGACGCGGGCGCGCATGACAGCGGAGGAATCCCTCTGCTCTGTCTGTGGAAAACTCCCCTCATCTATACTCTTCTCTGCAGCCATCATCCCCAAATCCTGCCGCGGTACTTCCACCCCAATATCGATCCGATCTAAAAATGGTCCCGAAACGCGGTTCAAATACCGGCGGATCTGGGTTGGAGTACAACGGCATTTTCCCAAATCTGGGAAAAAACCGCATTTGCAGGGATTCATCGCCGCCGCAATCATCGTTTTTGCCGGAAATACAACCGTCTGGTTGAGACGGGAAACCGTGATGCTTCCTTCCTCCATCGGCTGACGCAGCAGATCCAAAATTTTCGGCTGAAACTCCGTTAACTCATCTAAAAAGAGGGTTCCATAACTAGCGAGTGAGATCTCCCCGGGCTTCGGATTTCGTCCTCCGCCCGCCATCGCCTGGGCGGTCGTGCTGTGATGCGGACTGCGGAACGGACGCTGCAAAACCAGCGGTGTGTCTGGCTTCAGGAGACCGCAGATACTGTATATCTTCGAAACTTCAATGCTTTCCTCCAGCGTAAGCGGCGGCAAAATTGTCGGAATACGCCGAGCTGCCATCGTTTTTCCCGTTCCAGCCGGTCCGATATAGAGAATGTTGTGACGCCCCGCTGCTGCCGCCTCGGTTGCCTGCCGCACCAGCGGAAGTCCGACGATCTCATCAAAATCGACGTCAAATTCTTCCTGTCCCGCCTGAAACAGATCTGGTGTGAACCATTGTCCGTGAATCTGTTCCGGATGCTGCAGGCAAGCCGTCAGCGCTTTCACATCCCGGACTCCGACGATCTCGATTCCATCCACAGCCCGTCCCTCCTGTACATTCTCTTCGGATAGAAAAACCCGTTTCATTCCGCAGCGGCGCGCTTCATAGACCATCGAAAGAACACCGGTCAACGGCTTGATGCTGCCGTCCAAACCCAGTTCACCGATAAACGCCCATTGGTCCCAATCCGGTGCAGAATTATTCTCCTCATCTTCCATCCCATCCATTTCCGGGCAGGTTTCATCCGTCTTTCTTATTTTTGCCTTTTCACCCTGTTCCCACAAGCACCTCAAAATTCCTGCCGCGATCGCCAGATCACACCCCGTTCCCTCTTTCCGCACCCCGGCTGGCGATAAATTGACCGTGATCCGCTTCGGCGGCAGGCAAACCCCCGCATTCCGAAGTGCGGTCCGAACGCGCTCCTGCGCCTCCCGCACCTCCTCCGCCAGGTAGCCCACCATAACAAAACTCGGCAATCCGTCGCTCACATCAACTTCCACCGTGATCCGGTAGCCATCGATGCCGCGGGTGCTGAAACTGTTTATTTTACTGAACATATATTTCCCCCTATTATTGATTTTTTACCTTTCCTTGTATTTTTCATATCATACAGGCTTAAAATTTGGATACTTTTAACGATATCCTGAGATAAAAGAGATTCTACTTGAATTTGATTTGAAATTAAAATAAATAGATTTGAATCATGAAATCAGATTTACCAGACCTAAAATAGATATTTACTCTTTCATTATATATAGACCTGCGGCAGAATGCAAGCCAAAACAGCTTAGAACTATGACACTAATTAATTGACATTGTGCGCACACAAAAACAAAACGCTGCAGCAAAATGCTAACATATAACATTCTGCTGCAGCTTTTTGTTTTTAATCTATCTCTTTAAATAAAATCTTCTCCCAGCTTCTCTGCCGCCGCGCGTGCAATCTGCTCCGGCGTGATCGGAAGCTCATAGAATCGTTTTCCGACTGCATTGTACACCGCATCAGCAATCGCCGGAAGCGGCGTGTTGATAACAATCTCGCCGATCGACTTTGCTCCGAACGGACCAGATGGCTCATAACTGCTCTCAAACTCGACGTTTAAATGTCCATAGTCAATCCGGGTCGGAATCTTATACTGCATCAGGGAATTTTCACGCACACCACCCTGTGCATTGCGGGTAATATTTTCCGTCAACGCCATGCCGATTCCCTGCATCAGACCGCCCTCAACCTGCAGGCGGGACAGATTCGGATTGATCGGTGTACCGCAGTCTACCGCTGCCGCATAATTAATAACGCTGGTTTCGCCTGTCTCCATATCAATCTCAAGCTCAACCGCACCTGCCATAAACGGAGGCGGGGAAATGTGGGCGGTTCTCGACTCGGTTACCTCCAGCGGAATTTCATGCCCGTACATGGACGCCGTTGCGATATCAGCCAGAGCGATCTTCTTCGTCTCATCCCCGGCTTTTTCGGTTGTGAATACCTCTTTTCCGTCAAATTCCACTGCATCCGCCGGGACGCCCAGAAGCTCTGCACCCAGTTTACAGATCTGCTCGCGCAGGCGCAGCGCACACCGTTCGGTCGCTTTTCCGGTCAGATAAGTCGTACTCGATGCATAAGAACCTGAGTCATACGGGGATGAATCCGTGTCCGCGCCCAGCACCGTGATTGCGTCAATTGGGCATTCCAGCACTTCCGCCGCAATCTGCGCCAGAATCGTGTCACAGCCGGTTCCCATATCTGCCGCTCCGAGCGACAATGTATAGAACCCTTCGTCGTTGACTTTGAGACGGGCACTTCCGACATCCATCGCCGTGATTGCCGATCCCTGCATCGCCATACCCATGCCGACGCTGCGGACCTTGCCATTGCCCATGTCACGCACCGGATATTTGTCTTCCCAGCCGATCATCTCACGCACTTTTTTTACACAACGGTCGAGTGCGCAGCTTGTATTAACCTGATTATAATATGCTGGCATCAGATCGCCCTCTTTAACCATGTTTTTCAGGCGGATCTCAAAGCGGTCCATCTGAATCTGGTCTGCCAGCTCATTGACCGCCGACTCGATCGCGAAAAGTCCCTGTGTCGCACCATAGCCACGGTACGCGCCTGCCGACATGATATTCGTATAGACAACATCGCTGATAAAGCGGAATGCTTCAACACTTCCATACAACGGGATCGATTTGTGTCCTGACAGTCCAACGGTTGTCGGTCCATGCTCGCCGTAAGCACCGGTATTGGACAATGTGTAAAGATCGATGCCGCGGATCGTGCCGTCCTTCATCGCGCCCAGACGTACATGCATCTCCATCTCATGGCGCGGCGAAGACGCCGTCTGTGTCTCCATCCGGCTATAAATCAGCTTCGACGGTTTTTTCGTCATCCAGGTAACGAATGCCGGATACACTTCACAGACCGCCGTCTGCTTCGCACCAAAACCCCCGCCGATTCTCGGCTTGCTCACGCGCACCATCGACTTCGGGATATGAAGCGCATTTGCCACGATTCTGCGACAGTGGAACACGATCTGCGTGGAACTTAAAATATTTAATCTTCCGTAGGTATCGATCGAACAATAGGTACGGAATGTCTCCATCATCGTCTGCTGGCACGGCTTTGTGTGGTATACATGGTCAATCACGATGTCGCAGTCCTTTAAAACCGCCTCGACATCCCCGTTGCCGCACTCATCGTGCGCGCAGAGGTTGCGCTTGTTGTCTGCGCCGACCGGAGCAAGACTCTCCCAGTTGTCCTCTGGGTGAACCAGGATCGGGTTGTCCTTTGACGTATGGAAATCCAGAACCGGCTCTAAGACTTCGTACTGTACCTTGATCAGGCGGAGTGCTTTATCGACACATTTTTCATCTTTTCCTGCTACAATCGCCACAATATCGCCCTGAAAACGGACATGGCGGTCGATCAGGAGACGGTCATACGGGCTCGCCTCCGGGTATGTCTGCCCCGCCTGTGTGTAGCGCTTTGCATCCTGCGGCACATCCTCCCAGGTATAAATTGCCTCGATGCCCGGAACTATCATTGCGATCGCGGTGTTGATCGTTTTTACCATCGCATTCGCATACGGGGAACGCAGAAGTTTGACGATCAGGCAGTCCTGCGGCGCCAGATCATCCACGTAAACCGGCTGTCCGGTTACCAGCTGCATCGCATCTTTTTTTCGTACAGAAGTATTGACTACTCTCATTCTGCCGCCTCCTTCTGTTTTTCTCTCTTCCAGTCTAAAAATGCCAGAATGCCGCGAAGCTGTCCTTCATAACCGGAACAGCGGCACAGGTTTCCTGCCAGATATTCGCGGATTTCATCCTCCTCCGGGAACTCTTTTTCCCGGAACAGCGCCAGCGCATTCATGATAAAGCCCGGATTACAGAAGCCGCACTGTTCGGCTCCCTGATCGGCAATGAATGCGCCAAATTCTTTTGCCTCCTCCTGGAGTCCTTCCAGCGTCGTCACGCTGTGACCGTCCGCCCGCGCCGCCAGCACGGAACAGGAAAGCACTGGTTTTTCATCCAGAAATACGGTACAGAGTCCGCAGTTTGCCGTCTCGCAGCCGCGCTTGACACTGTAACAGCCCTGACTGCGTACCAGATCAATCAGAAGCGTATCCGGCTCAATCTCCGGAGAAATCTTCGTTCCATTTAGAGTAATCGTTATCTGCATCATATGTGAATCTCCTAATATTCATACTATTATACGATCATTTTATTGTCCTATTTCGTTTAGCACTCTTCCAGCACACGCACCGCCCGCTTTATCAGAACACCGATTAAATGTTTCCGGTATTCAGCGCTGCCGCGCATATTTGAAGACGTCTGAACCTGATCACGGATCCACTTTGCAAGACAGGCTGCTTTCTTCCCGGTCTGCGTCTTGTCCTGACTTTCTCTGGTATCGGCATCCGCATCTGCTTTTGTTTCAGCCTTTTGCTTTTCCTCTATAAGCGCCTGTATTGTCTCCGCTGATGCCTCGAACAACACAGCACGCCCCGGACGCGCACCGATGCTAAAACGATATGCTCCATCCGCCCGTTTCGCCGCTGCACAGGTCAGCACTGGAAAATCAGTCTGCGTATTCCGCACGGACTGGTAGTGATATACGGCTTTGTCTTTATGGACAATTAATTTGACTAAAATGTCCCGGCCGCCGATCTGTTTTGCAAATTCCATCAACGGCATCCGTCCAGCTTTGTAAAGTTCCACTTCGGTGTCCATCGCCAGGAACATCGTCAGGACATCTGAAAATCCAAATCTGCCATAGATACTGCCTCCGACTGTCGCCAGGTTCCGAAGCTGCACGCCGACGATATGGCGCACCGACTCGCGCATGGCACCGTCTGTGTATGCCGCCAATCCCGGATGTTCTTCCAGCTGGCGCAGGGTAACCATCGCGCCAATCTCAAACGCATCCTCTGTCTCCTCTATCTGATCCAGCCCCAGCCCTGAAATATCAATCGCGGTTCCTACATTGCCCCGGCTCATCTTCAGCCAGATCATACCGCCTATCACCCGGTTCGCTTTTTTCTGATTCAGCTCCCAGGCTTCCTCCAGGCTTTCTACCCGTTTATATTCTCGAATCGTCATCATAGGTTTTTCCTCTTTTTCATCTATTTCTTAAATAACAAAATTATCCATCTTTTATTATAGCATAAAACATGGTATAATTCCGTTGTTATTTTTAAAATACAACGAGACCCCTTTTTCCAGAAAAGATTAGGAGGATTTGACAAAAACTATGAAACCATCCATCCGTACCTACCTCTGCAACGACGAAAACCATCGTTTCTTTGGCGAAGGTCCTCGTCAGCTTCTTCATGCCATCGATGAAACCGGATCGCTCCGCTCCGCCGCTCTGTCCATGAATATGGCGTATACAAAAGCACTTCGGATTATCCGCTCCGCCGAAGCCACGCTTGGATTTCCACTGACCGTCCGCACCACCGGCGGAAAAGGCGGCGGAGGCAGCCAGATGACGGCGGAGGCGAGGGAGTTTCTAGCTAAGTATGAGGCATATCGGGATGCATGTACGGAGAGTGGGAAACAGTTATATGAAGAATTTTTTTGCAGGCGGAAATCTGTTTTTTTCTCTTCTGGAACACAAACGTCCTCTTTCACTTGTTTGCAAAATTCAAACGATGTCCGGATCGCCTGCATCATCATGGCCTCCGGTCTTGGAAAACGTTTCGGCTCGAACAAGCTCATGGCTTCGTTCCACGGTGCTCCGCTCATCCACTCGGTACTGGATGTGACCGGTTCTGTTCCGCTCTTTGCCGATCGTCTCGTTGTGACGCGCTCCCGGGAGGTTCACGATTACTGTCAGTCCCTGGGAATTCCGGTGCTGATTCATACACTTCCCAATCGGAACGAGGCGCTCTGCCTGGGACTTACACACATGTTAAAAAGGCACCCGGATTTATCAGGCTGTCTCTTTGCACTCGGCGATCAGCCGCTTCTGCGTCCACGGACACTGGAACGGATATGCCGGCGCTATCTCGAATGCAGAATATCACCACGTCACGCTGAATCTGTTTTCCCAGATTCTGATTTTTCTATTTTGGAATCAAAATTGCCTCAGAATTCAGGAATTGCAGAAAAATCACCGATCGTACAGCTCTGCAGCGTCCAAATGACGGCTTCTCCCGAACCTTCCGTCTCAACCACCGTCGGAAGCCCGATTCTCTTCGACCGGGCATATTTTGACGAACTGCTCCATCTGCCGGAAAAAGCTGGCGGAAGCCATGTTCTCCGCCAGCATCCGGACGTTGTCCAGTATGTGACTGCCGAAGTGCCGGAGGAATTGATGGATGTAGACACGCCGGAGGAGCTCAAACGCCTGGAGAATCTGGTAACAATTGAATAAAACTATAAGGACTGACATCACACATGCAGCACGATGCCAGTCCCTTTTTATCAATCTACGTATCACTTTCAGCCATACATTCCATATTTTATAGATGGATCTTATATTTTTATGTACCTATGACCTTTTTCTAATCTTCCTATTTCTTACGCCTCATCCTTCGGCAGCAGCACATTCAGGATAATCGCCATGAAAGCTGCCGGAACGATACCAGATCCGCCGAATACAAGCTGAATTGCTTCCGGCATCTTGGAAAGGATGGTTGCATGTGCACCCATGCCGTAACCAACACCCAGTGCAACAGAGACGATGGTCAGGTTGCGTGAAGTCATCTTCTCTTTCGTGATAAGCTGAATACCGCTAACTACGATCGAAGAGAACATCATAACCGCTGCGCCTCCCAGTACCGACTGCGGCATGATCGAAACGATCGCACCCAGCTTCGGAATCAGACCGCACAGAATCAGGAATACCGCGCCGGTTGCAAGTGCCATGCGGTTGACTACCTTTGTCATCGTAACCAGACCTACGTTCTGGCTGAACGAAGTGTTCGGAAGAACACCGAACAGCGCCGCAATACTGGAACCAAGTCCATCGCAGATAACGCCGCCGGAAAGCTCTTTATCGGTCGCCTCACGGTCCATACCGCCCTCAACGACACCGGAAATATCTCCGACCGTCTCAACAGCGGTTACAATAAACATGATAAGAACCGGCAAAATTGCGCGCATATCAAAGACAATTTTAACCGGGACGATCGGCGGAATGCTGATCCAGCTCGCCTGTGCTACCTTATCCCAGTTTAATACCCATGCTTTGGTATATTCGGTTCCGTCCGCTGCAATGCCCGTGTGCGGAAGCACCAGACCCATGATGAATGCTACAGCATAACCGGCAATAATTCCGACCAGAATCGAGGAAGAACTTAAATATCCCTTCGTTCCGTGCTTCACTGCCAGAATCACAATCAGGACAAAAATAGCAAGCAGCATATTTTCCATGGAACCAAAGTCCTGCGCCGAGCTGCCGCCGCCGAAGGAATTGACGCCGACCCCGATCAATGACAGACCAATCGAAAGAACGACCGTACCTGTTACGACCGACGGGAAAAATCGGCGAAGCGGCTTTAAGAAGCATCCAAGCACACTCTCGAACAGACCGCCGATAATCGAAGCACCCATAATGGCGCCGTACGCTAAAATACCGCCGCCCATCGTAGCCGCCACGCTGTTGAATACACCGATGAAACCAGAGCTGGTTCCCATGATAATCGGAACCTTGCCGCCGACCGGACCAACCGAAAATAACTGCAGCAGCGTGATCAGTCCCGCCACCAACATCGCATTCTGCAAAAGCTCGATCTGCAGCTGTGCCAGATCGTTTCCGCCCGTGATACCACAGGCGCCTGTGATGATCAGAAGTGGTGTCAAGTTACCGACAAACATCGCAAGCACGTGCTGCAGTCCCAGCGGAATCGCCTGTTTTAACGTCATCTTCGCCTCAAACTCATAGGCAGGTCCCGTAAATTTCTTTTCATTTTCCATAGATTTTCTCTCCCTGTACCCAATTTAAAACTACCTTTTTACACAGTTTCCAAAACATTCTCAATTATAAAAAAAAGCATATGAACTGTAAAGATTGTTTTTTCATTTGTATATTATTTTTCATTAAGTAAGTTATAAGTATTACTTATAATTTACTTACCCAGTCCACAATATCACCAAATACCTCTTCCCGGTTGATCTCATGAAACAGTTCATGCCTTGCCCCCGGATAAAGTTGCATCGCCACATTGGTACATCCGGTTTCTTGCAGATCTTCCATCGCGCGCCGCACACCGCGTCCGCCTTCTCCGACCGGGTCCTCCTCTCCCGATATCAGCAGAATCGGCAGATTTTTCGGAATTCCATCAAAGCCTCTCTTCCGCTTCAAATCCAGCATGACCTGGAAAAAATCGACGAATGCCCCATCGGTAAATAAAAACTGGCAGTATGGATCCGCCTCGTATTTTTCATCCTCCTCCGTCACGCGCGACAGCCATTGATGTTCCGTTTTTCCTTTTTCAAAATAGCGGTTATAGCTTCCAAGAACCAGCTGGTGCAGCCGCTCATTTCGTCCATTTCTTCCTTCCAGCCACGCTGCCGCTGCCACGACGGTTCCGCCCAGCCACAAAAGTGGTTCCGGCTGGCTTCCGGTTCCCATGAAAATTGCGCCGTCCAGCCATTCTCCATAATGCGTGATAAAACGGCGTCCAAAAAACGAACCCATGCTGTGCCCCAGAAGAATATGCGGAATGCCCTGAAACTTGTGTTTCGCAAAACGTGCCACCTGCGCCATCGCACCGTTCACGCGGCGGACACCATTTTTCTCCGCGAACTCACCCAATTCCCCTGGTTTTGCTGTCCGTCCATGTCCCGGATGATCGTGCCCGATGACCGCAATCCCCGCCCGGTTCATCGCCTGTGCAAATTCTTCGTATCTGCCAATGTGCTCGATCATACCGTGCGCCACCTGAATGACCGCCCACGGTGTTTCCTCCGGCTCCCAGCAGATGCCATGGATTCTGCCGCTCCCATCCTGAAATGGAATATAAAAATCTTTGCCCTGTGCCATCCTGATTTCCCCGCTTTCTAAATGCTATATCGAATTATCTCTCTCAACATTGCCTGAAATATTTTTTATTTTCCTGTTTTATTGAAGCATATAATTTTCAGATCCTTTTCATATACAGGATACCACAAAAACACTCTATTATACGATTTTCCCTCTTAAAAAAAGAATGTGGCTTGTTGTGTAATAGGGAATTCCAAGGAATTTTCTATTACACAACAAAAGCTCCATCTTTCGACGGAGCTTCTGCAGTCATACGTTTTATATATCGTATGTCATATATTCATGAATCAGTGATTCATTAATTGTTTGAATACAGAGTAACGAGCTTGTTCAGGTACTGGTATCTAGCCTTTGCCTCTTCCTCGTTCTTTGCATCCAGCGCGCCGGCTCTATCCGGATTCTTCAGAGCCAGAGATGCGTAACGAACCTCACCCTTTAAGAATGCCTGATAGTCACCTGTCGGTGCCTTGCTGTCCAGAGTGAACTTCTTGTCCTCTGCAGCCGGATTGTAACGGAAGTTGTGCCAGTAACCGCACTCTACCGCCAGTTTCTCCTCGGTCTGAGCCTTGTCCATACCTTTCTTGATACCGTGGTTGATACACGGAGCATATGCAATGACTAAGGACGGACCCGGATATGCCTCTGCCTCAGCGATTGCCTTAACAGTCTGAGCATAATCAGCACCCATGGAGATCTGGGCAACGTATACATAGCCGTAGCTCATAGCGATGGAAGCAAGATCTTTCTTCTTCACATCTTTACCGCCTGCTGCGAACTGTGCAACTGCACCGGTCGGAGTTGCCTTAGAGGACTGTCCGCCTGTGTTGGAGTAAACCTCGGTATCATATACCATGATGTTGATATCCTTGCCGGAAGCAAGTACGTGGTCAACACCGCCGAAACCGATATCGTAAGCCCAACCGTCGCCACCGAATACCCACTGGGATTTCTTAGCGAGGAAGTCTTTGTTCTTCACAATATCCTTGCAGTTCGGGCAGTCGATGCCGTCCAGAGCCTCTACCAGCTTGTCGGTAGCTGCGCCGTTCAATGCACCGATTCCGTAAGTATCCAGCCACTCTTTGCAAGCTGCTTTCACTTCATCGGTCGCCTGTTCTGCCGCCATCACAGCCTCAACCTTACCCTTTAAGCCGTCACGGATTGCGTTCTGAGCCAGAAGCATACCATAACCGAACTCTGCGTTGTCCTCGAACAGGGAGTTGTCCCAAGCCGGACCCTTGCCAGCCTTGTTCATGGTGTAAGGTGTGGACGGTGAAGAGTTGCCCCAGATAGAGGAGCATCCGGTTGCGTTGGCAATGTACATACGATCGCCGAACAGCTGAGTAATCAGTTTTGCGTACGGAGTCTCGCCGCATCCTGCACAAGCGCCGGAGAACTCAAGTAACGGCTGTTTGAACTGGCTTCCCTTAACGGTTGTCTCTTTATATTTATCAATGACATCCTGTTTGATCGGAAGTGTCTGACCGTAGTCATAACCCTTCTGAGCCTCCAGATTCTTGTCAAGACTTACCATCGTAAGTGCTTTCTCACCCTTCTTGCCCGGGCAGACATTTGCACAGGAACCACATCCGGTACAATCCAAGGAAGAAATAGTCATCACGAACTTGTACTGCGGCATACCTGTAAGCGGCAGTGTCTTTGTTCCTTCCGGAGCGGCAGCAGCCTCTTCCTCGGTCATCGCGATCGGGCGGATAACTGCGTGCGGGCACACATAAGAACAGAAGTTACACTGGATACAGTTGTCCGGATTCCAAACCGGTACATTGACTGCGATACCACGTTTCTCGTATGCAGCGGAACCAGACGGAGTTGTACCATCTACATAATCGGTAAATGCAGATACCGGCAGGTTGTTACCCTCCTGAGCATTAACAGCAGCCTGAACGGTGTTGACAAACTTAACAACATCTGCTCTTCCCTCGGTTGCGTGAGTCATCTCAAGTCCCTCGTCCTCGCCGTTCTTCCAGCTTTCCGGAACCTGAATCTCTACAACGTTCTGAGCGCCTGCATCGATAGCAGCCCAGTTTTTCTTAACAACATCTTCGCCCTTACGACCGTAGGTTGCCTTTGCAGCAGCCTTCATCAGTTCGATCGCTCTCTCCTCCGGAATAATATTTGCCAGCTTGAAGAATGCGGACTGAAGGATGGTATTGATACGGGTCGGGCCCATACCGGTCTCGATACCCAGTTTAACACCGTCGATGGTGTAGAATTTAATCTTGTGGTCAGCGATGAACTTCTTAACCTGTCCCGGTAAGTGCTGCTCCAGCTCTTCCATGTTCCACGGGCAGTTTAACAGGAATGTACCGCCGTCAACCAGTTCCTGAACCATGTTGTACTTACGGATGTAAGCCGGGTTGTGACAGGCAACAAAGTTTGCCTTGTGGATCAGGTAGGTGGATTTGATCGGTTTATGACCGAAACGAAGGTGGGACATTGTAACACCACCAGATTTCTTGGAGTCATAATCGAAGTAAGCCTGTGCGTACATATCGGTATTATCGCCGATGATCTTGATAGAGTTCTTGTTTGCACCTACAGTACCGTCGGCACCAAGACCCCAGAACTTACAGTTTACAGTTCCTTCCGGAGTGGTAACAAGCGGTGCGCCAAGCTCCAGGGAGAGATTGGTAACATCATCTACGATACCGATGGTGAACTGTTTCTTGGTTGTATTCTCATATACAGCTACGATCTGAGCCGGTGTGGTATCCTTGGAACCAAGTCCGTAACGACCGGTGAAGATCGGAGTCTGATCGAATTTTGTACCCTTTAATGCTGCTACTACATCAAGGTAAAGCGGCTCGCCAAGGGAACCTGGCTCTTTGGTGCGGTCTAATACGGAAATCTGCTTAACTGTATCCGGAATAGCGTCTACCAGTGCGCTGGCTACGAACGGACGGTACAGGCGAACCTTTACAACGCCGACTTTCTTTCCAGCTGCTACGAGGTAATCGATCGTCTCCTCGATGGTATCGTTGACAGAACCCATTGCGATGATAACGTGCTCTGCATCCGGAGCGCCATAGTAGTTGAACAGCTTGTAGTCTGTGCCAATCTTCTCATTGACCTTGTCCATGTATTCCTGAACAATCGCCGGAAGTGCATCGTAGTACGGGTTGCAAGCCTCTCTTACCTGGAAGAAGATATCCGGGTTCTGAGCAGAACCGCGCTGACACGGGTGGTTCGGGTTCAGTGCATTCTTACGGAATGCATCGATTGCATCCATATCTGCCATATCTTTCAGATCTTCATAATCCCAGGTCTCGATCTTCTGAATCTCATGGGATGTACGGAAACCATCAAAGAAGTTAATGAATGGAATCTTGCCCTTGATGGATGCCAGATGTGCAACCGGGGTTAAATCCATAACTTCCTGTACGCTGGATTCACACAGCATCGCGCAGCCTGTCTGACGGCACGCATAAATATCAGAATGGTCACCAAAGATGGATAACGCATGGCTGGCCAGTGCACGAGCAGAAACATTAAATACGCCCGGGAGCTGCTCACCTGCAATTTTGTATAAGTTCGGGATCATCAGAAGCAGACCCTGGGAAGCGGTGTACGTGGTTGTCAGCGCACCTGCTGCCAGAGATCCGTGTACTGCACCTGCTGCACCTGCCTCAGACTGCATCTCTGTAATCTGAACTGTGTGGCCGAAAATATTGGTTCTTCCGTCTGTTGCCCATTCATCGGTAGCCTCAGCCATCGGAGAAGAAGGGGTAATCGGATAGATAGCTGCCACGTCGGTGTATGCGTAAGAAGCATGCGCTGCTGCGTGGTTTCCATCCATGGTTTTCATCTTTCTTGCCATAATGAATATTCCTCCTATTGATAGTGAATGTATTCAGTAATAAATCTCCCCAAATAGATTGTCCTGGAAATTTACCTGATAATATTATAACAAATTCTCGTCAAAATGCAAATAAATTTGATTTATATCCGGTATTATTTTTCGAACAATTACAAAAAAGCTGTCTACTGTTTTTTCAGATAGTCGATAAAACCATAAAATATGAAAAAAAGCGCCGCCAGATGAAGAAAGACTCTCCATCCAGCGGTGCTTTTCATTCAAATGCCGCTTGAATGCCCTTTTATCATTCATTTTTGCAATCTATCTTACAGCACTTTCTATATTTCACCTTAGTTTTGCCTTGATTTTAATTGCTTCCAGGTCCATTTGCTTCCACAACCGGGTTCGTTTCCTCTGGCTCTGGAGTTGTCTCCTGTGGTCCTTCGTTGGATGCCGCCGCTGTCGTGGTCGGAGCTTTTGTCTCGCCGTCAGGGCTGGACGGTGCCGCTGTGGTTGTCTCATGTGCCGCTGTGCTCTCATTAGCTGCATTTGTCTCAGCTGCGGTGCTCTCTGCTGCCGCCGTTGTCTCCGTTGCGTTGGTCGCTACAGTAGCGGAACTGTTACGTTTGATTTGCGCTGCCTTTCCACGATAGCTGCTATTGTGAAAAAATTCACGACTCACTTCTTTATCATTCTCATAGGTAACCAGATCCGTGGACCAGCGGCTGCCCGGAGTCGCTGCCTTTGTCTGCACTTCCTGACCCGGCTGCAGAGAACCATCCTCGGTATAAACCGCAGACGGCGGATCAATCTCGCCTGTCTTCTCAGAAGACATACGAATCTTGACACCCTCTTTCAGAATCGGAACTCCATACAGTGCGATCGTCAGTTTTCGATCAGATGCGCTGAAGCTTGCCTTGATAGCCAGCGGATATTCCGAGTTGTTGACGAACTTGAAGTCCGGTCCGCCGTAGCTGACTGCCGCATCCTCGCCCGGTGTAACGTAGGACGGCTCGTAGCTGTGTGCGTGGCGCTCCGTACTTTTAAGCCCCGCAAATACAACCGCGTTATATAAGGTCGAAGATACCTGGCAGACGCCGCCGCCTGGCTCCTGGACAACCTCGCCATTTAAGTATGCGGTTGCCGGCTTGTAGCCTTTTTCTTCGGTTCTCGCACCGGTCGTATTGTTAAAGGAAAATTCCTGTCCTGGTTTGACAATCGTTCCGTTTAACGCTGCGACCGCCAGACGGATATTCTCGTTTCGGTTGCTGTTGGAGGTCGTCGTGGTTGTGTAGGTGGACATTGTCTTGTACTTATCCTGTACCGACGAATCCGCTGCGACTTCCTTCGTCTCTGCGGTCAGAACGGCATCAAACTCTTTCTTGTCAATCGCATCGACCATCGCCTGTGCCAGCTTGTCCTGATCGATGACAAGTCCCTTGGTGCCCTCGCTGAACTCAAACTTGCCCGTTTCCTTATTGTAACCGGAGATACCGCCGCTCTTGGCTGCCATGTTCCAGTTTCCGGCAATCAGTGCTGCCTCTGCCTTGGCATCCTCGATCATATTTTCCGTGTTGACTTCATATGTCTCACCCGGTTTCAGATCACTTGCATAGATCTCCTCGAGAAGCTGATCAACTTTATCCGCCATCAGATTGGTGACGTCGGCCTCTTTGTCCTCGTATTTGACCTTCATCTTCCAGTCAAATGAATCAAGGATCGCCTTGCGCGCCTCCTCCTGCGTCATTCCGTAAATATTGACGCCGTTGACGGTCACCGCTCCATCTGCCACGGTACTCTCCTGTACGGCATCCGATTCGGTCGCCCCGCCTGCCGCGCTGCCCCCACCGCACCCGCGGGAGGCAATCGCCGCTATCAGGATAACCGCCAGGACACCGATCACGATCAAAAGGATCTGTGTAATATCCAGATGGTTTCTTCTCTTCTTTTTATAACGCCCGGAAGTATGCCCACTCCGACCGGCTGCCGCCCGGTTCATCGCAGTATCCCGGCGTCCCGTGCTTGTGTGCGCAGCTGTACTTTTTGTATGGCTGGATGTTCCGGACGACGAACGATGCCCGGTACTGTTGTACGAACTCAGCGTTCCGCCCTCCAATCCTCTATGTTCAAAATTCCTTCCTCCTGAAGAATTTCTGTTGTACTCACTCATTTTCCATCACCTGTCCGTCTTTTCCATGAAATTTTATTATATGTGCTTATTTGAAAATATCCCTGCTACAGTATAGCACAATTCCAGGAAAAGAAAATAACATAATTCTTAAATTAACTTATAATTTTTTTTGATCCCCACAACCGTTTCCTGGTACAAATTTCCACAGCCGCTCTGTTTTTTGTATAACGCTTCTTCTTTCAAATATATCTGATGTAAACAATCATTTTTGTTCCCGTTTACACACTGGCAAACTGCAGCGGGTATCTGCCGCATACTTGACTTTTCCATCTAATGCGGGTAGTCTTACAGCAGAAGGAGGTCTGCATCTATGCAGTTAATTGATTTACACGTTCATTCTACTGCTTCGGACGGAACACTCACGCCCACCGAAGTGACAAAGCTGGCGCTCCAATGCGGTCTGACCGCCTATGCGCTGACGGATCATGATACAGTTGACGGCGTTGCGGAAGCCATGCAGGCAGCCGAGAACACCTCCCTGACTGTCATTCCCGGTGCCGAATTTTCCAGTCCTTATGAAGGAAAAGAAATCCATATTCTGGGGCTCTACCTGAACCCGCACTGCCCGGAACTTTTATCTGCACTGCGGCAGGTCCGCGAGATCCGCAACCGGCGCAATGAAGAGCTTCTCGCTTTATTTCAGGCAGATGGATTTCCCATTAAATATGAAGATTTAATTCATGGAAATGAACACACTGTCATCACCCGTGCCCATTTTGCACGCGCACTGCTTGAAAAAGGCTGTGTCACTTCGGTCAGCCAGGCATTTGATAAATACCTCGGGGACGGAAAAAAATATTACCGCCCGAAGCAGATGATTGAGCCGGAGGAAGCGATCCGCCTGATCCGTGTAGCTGGCGGTTTACCAGCGCTCGCACATCCTCTCCAGTATAAACTTGGCTGGAAAAAGACCGAGCAGCTTCTCTCCTATTTAAAAGAAGCCGGAATGATGGGCATCGAGATTTATTATTCCTCACACTCTCAATCCGACAGTCTTCATTTACGTGAAATAGCTTCGCGTCTCGGTCTGGTCTCCACCGGCGGTTCCGATTTTCACGGTGCCAACAAACCAGATATCCATCTTGGAAGCGGCTACGGCGGTCTGCGGGTTTCTGCACTGCTGCTGGACAACATAAAAGCCCGGTTACAGCAGAAAAACAGCTAAAATGCTGATTTACCCGCTCACGCTTCTATCGGTTCCGTATGTTCAGGCATTTACAATCTATATGAAAACTTCTTCATGAACCTGCTGAACAGACGTCTGTTTATATGTTTACATATGATAGAGCGCCTGCTCAATCCCTTCTTCCGAGACGGACTCCGCCAGTACGGCTTTCATTCCCGCCGCGCTGGCGGTTTTTTCTGTCTTTTCTCCGATACAGACGGCTGTAAATCCGTTCAATGTCTCCTTATCCGGCTGTAAAATATCCAGGAATCCCTGTACCGTCGATCCGCTCGTAAACGTGGCCGCATCGATCGCGCCCTCTTTTAGGAGTTCACGGATGCGCTCTGCAAGCGGCGATTCCTCCGGCGTGATCGTATCGTAAAGTGTCACATCCATATAGGATATTCCGGCAGCTTCAAATGCCTGCGTCAGTTCCGGCGAACCATGTCTGGCGCGCAGGATGCATACGCGTTCGTTCTGCTTCACCCGTTTTGCCAGCCCTTTTCCGAGATCTGCCGCATAAAAGCGCTCCGGAATATAATCTGGGTAAATGCCGTGTTCCCGGCAGACGGACGCGGTTCCCTCGCCGATCACAGCAAAACGCAGATGGGAAAGGCTCCTGAAATCTTTCTGCATCTGGTTCAAAAGCGCAAAGAAATATTGCGCCCCTGCCGGACTCGTGAGCACCAGCCAGTGATACGATTCCAGATTCCGAACCAGTTCATACAGTTTTTCTTTATCCGCTGTGCCAGCATCCGCTTTTTCTGATTTTTTCCAGACCGGTTTTAACTCAATCGTCGGAAATTCCAACACCTCCGCTCCGGCATCGCGCAGATGTTCCGCCAGCTTCTGGCTGCGCTCCTTCGGGCGGGTAATCACGATCCGTTTTCCTGCCAACGGCTTTTCTTCTCTCCATGCACACGTATCAGCAAGCGCACAGACCTCCCCGATCACAAGGATGGCAGGCGCCTTGACGCCCTGACGCACACCCTCTTCCGGAAGTGTCTGCAGGGTTGCGCGGATCATTCTCTGGGACGCAAGGGTTCCGTTCATCAGAAATGCCGCCGGCGTCTCCGGTTTCATTCCCGCATTCAGAAGCCCCTCACAGATCCTCGGCGCATTCGCAACACTCATCAGAAAAATTAAGGTGCCGCCGACCCGAGCAAGTGCCTCAAAATCCAGAGCCGGCATACCCTCCATACGATGTCCGGTAATCACATGAAATGATCCCGCCAATCCTCGGTGCGTCACTGGGATGCCAAAATATGCCGGAACTGCCAGGCTGGAGCTGATACCCGGAACCACCTCAAACGGGATCTGATGTTTCTTTAAAAATTCAGCTTCTTCGCCGCCGCGTCCAAAGACGAACGGATCCCCGCCCTTGAGGCGCACGATCGTTCCGCCCTTTTTCGCTTCCTCTAATAAAATTTCTAAGATTTCTTCCTGCTTCTTCGAATGGCGTCCACTCCGTTTACCAACGTCAATTTTCCGCGTATGCTCCGGAATCCAGCCCAGTACCGCGTCGCCTGCCAAAGCGTCGTAGACGACGGCATCCGCCTGCTCCAGAAGTTCTCTGCCGCGCAGGGTAAAAAGCCCTGCATCGCCAGGGCCCGAGCCGATAAGGTAGACTTTCCCCAGCGGAGACAGTGCAGGCTTTCCCGATAACTGTTCCGCCAATTTTCTTCCAAGCTCCGCTGCTTTCTCTGCATCGCCCTCAATGGAACCAATACAGACTTCTCCCGTTTCTTCCTTATAATAAAGACCTCGCAGCTTGATTTTTCCATTTTCAAGCACCGCCGAAGCTGCCGTCGGCGACGAACATCCGCCTCCAAGCGTGGCGACAAAGCCCTGTTCTGCCCTAGTTAAAACCGCAGACTCCTCAGAGTGAACCATTTTCACAAAAGGGATCTCCCGGTCACGCCGTCCCTGGATTGCCAGAATGCCCTGTCCTGCTGACGGGATCATTTCCTCCACAGAAAAATAACGGCTGATGCGATCTGCAAATCCCAGACGAATCAGCCCCGCCGCTGCCAGAATCAGCGCATCATATTCGCCAGAATCGAGCTTTCGCAAACGCGTGTTCAGGTTACCTCGGATCCCCTTAAATTCTGCATCCGGGAATAATCTCTGCCCCTGTAGGACGCGGCGGTGGCTGGAAGTTCCGATTACCGGGTGTGCCGGAAGCTCGGATAAGCCTTCACGCAGAACCAGCACATCGCGGCAATCTTCGCGCTCTAAAAGCGCCAGCACCGGCAGCTCCTCCGGCGGACAGAGCGGCATATCTTTTAAGGAATGAACTGTCAGCTCGCACCGCCCTTCATAAAGCGCCTGATCCAGCTCTTTTACAAACAATCCCCTGCCGCCAACCGCATCAAGTGGACGGTCAAGCACCTTGTCTCCCGTCGTTTTCATCGTGATCAATTCAAATCCTGTCTCCGGACAGACATTCTGCATCGCTGCGATCGCCATCTTTGACTGAACAACTGCCAGCGCACTGTCGCGGCTGCCTACGCGGATCCTATTTTTATCTGTCAATTTTTAATCTCCTCTATAAAATATATTAAGTATCTTCTACCTCTGCTTCCGCCAGCACGCGGCGTACTTCTTTTGCCACACGATGCGTTAATCCCGGATCCGCTCCGCCAGAAATCAATCCGGCTGTCAGTTCTCTGCCCTGGGCGATCGCCGGGAAATAAAACTCTGACTGACTTTTATCGGAAGCCATATTAAACCAGACGGAATGGCTCGACGCATCCTCCTTGATCCCTGCGTCCGTCCCCGTCTGCCCGGTCGCTGCCAGCGCCATAAAAAAGTTTTTTTCCTGCCAGATCGTATCTCGAACTTCCTCATAGGTTTGTTCAATCAGACGGATTTTCCGTGAATCCGCCAGCTTCCGTATCTCTTCCGAAGTGTTCGGTGCAATCACCGTGATCGCTGCGCCAAATTTTTCCAGCACGCCGACCCGCCTAGATGCCACACTTCCAGCTCCCACAACCAGTACCTGCCGATCTGTCATATCTATAAAAATCGGAAAATAGGACATTTCTCTTCTCCCACTATTTTCGTTTGGTAACTGTTCAGTGCCTTCACAGTCACGCGCAATAAATCCGCAGACCTACTGAACAGTTACTTCGTTTGTTTCTATGCCACCGGAATTGAGTTCATCTCTTCAAAACCGTATTTCCGTATTATTATAAGGTTTCACGTTTTATAAATCAAGCATGAGGCAGACCTATTTTTCATTTTAGAACCTCTTTTGTTTCTGTTCACGGGTAGGCACTTTTGGAACCGAAAGTGGCGTAAGAAAACGTGGTGGCAGCAGGAATTTGCCGTATTTAAATGCGAAGCCACGGCAAATTCCGTTACTTTTTACGTATGCGTGTACAGTAACCCTCTTTTATTAATACCCGCATACGTAAAAAGTAATCCTTGTTTTGTCTTGCCAGAACGGTGCAGATTTTGTATACTTATAACACATTTAAATTCAATACAATGAGTATAAAAAGATTGACTAATACCAATAAAGGAGTTACAACGATGGAAGAATTTTACAAAGCAATCGAAGACAAGATCAAAGCTTCCGGCTATCCGGGCGAGGTAAACGGCGAGGATATCTACAACGACATCTGCGATCAGATGGAGGAAAAAGAAAATGGAACCTATCTGTTTCTCTCCAAAAAAGACAATGGCGTCGTATTTGAATACAAGGTAGACATTCTGGATGAGTCTTTCAATCTCTCCTATGTTCATATTACCGCAAATAACGACACGTTTCATATTGATTTTGACAATTAATAGACAATCTTTTCTTGGACATCCCTGTATTTTTGACATACAGGGATATTTTTTTAAGGATTTTTTTGGAAAATGTGAGCATTGCGCCCTTTATAGAGGTCTGTTATAATTATCATTGTTAAAAGATTGACGAAATTATAAACTGCACACAGGGTTGTGTGCCAATCCATAAAGGAGGGCTAAATATGAAAATCCAGAATATTTCCGATGTAAACACATTTTTTAAAGTAATTGATTCCTGCAAAGGAACCGTCGAGCTGGTTTCCCCGGAGGGCGACCGCATTAACCTGAAATCCAAGCTGTCCCAGTATCTGTCGATGGCAAATATTTTTTCCAATGGCTATATCAAAGAGCTGGAGCTGGTTGCTTATGAGAAAGAGGACTTAGACCGACTGATTAAATTTATGTATCAGGGGGAGTAAGCTCTCTTCTGAGGTGTACACGGTATGTACGTTGCCGTTGTATAAAAAATGTTTGAATGATGCGATAGAAACTGTATAAAAAAGCTTCCTGGCTGCATGGCAGATTGGCCCTGCTGCACAGGAAGCTTTTTTCCGTTTTATGAATCTAAGTCAAACCGTTTCTCATACTTCACGCAGTAAACACGCAAACCTTCTAAACAGCTACGCTTCTATCCGCGCCAGCTCTTGAAAGACTTTTTCAATTTCTTCCCGCGACGCCCGGAATGTTCCCTGCACCATCTGGGTGCTCCCGCCTCCGCGTCCCTGCAGCCGGACATTTAATTCTTTCCCGAATGCGCGCATATCGCGGCTGCGGCTTCCAGCTGTATAACTGTAACCTGACGCGTCATCACCTGAGCATACCAGAACCGTCCCGCCTTTTTCCTGTTCGAGAAGGAGATTTGCAAACTGGCGCACAAGAACCGGCGTCATGCCAGTTTCGAATACAGCCAGCGCCCTCTGACCCTGCGGATAGACATCTGCCTGCATGGTGAGAATGCGCTGCCAGAGGTGGTTGATCTCACCGTCCTTGCGCCCGCTCTCCTCTTTCAGATGGCTGACCGCCTCCGCCGCCTTCTCCGGTTTTGCAGAAAGCAGGTTAGAGATCGTCTGCATCTGCTCCGTCTTCGCCTCAAAATTCTCCAGCGCACGGTCACCACAGAGCATGGAGAAACGCACGCCGCCCTTGTAATTCATCAGGGAAAGCACCTTGATCACGCCGATCTCTCCCGTGTAATCCACGTGTGTGCCGCAGCAGGCACAGATATCCGCCCCCGGAATCTCTACGATGCGAACCTGACCGGTCAGCTCTTTCTTGCTGCGGTAATCGATGGTTTTCAATTCCTCCTCACCCGGATATGTCACCTGTACCGGAAGATTCGCCCAGACAAACGCATTTGCCTTCTTCTCGATTTCCTTTAACTGTTCCCAGTTAAGCGGACCATTCAGATCGACCGTCACTTCATCGTGTCCCATATGAAATCCGACATTATCATATCCGTATGCGGCATGAATCAGCCCCGATATGATATGTTCTCCCGTATGTTGCTGCATGTTGGAAAAACGCTGTTCCCAGTCGATGGCCGCGTGAACGGTGCTTCCCACCTCCAGCGGCGCGTCCGTCTCATGAACAACCACGCCATGTTTCTCCTCCACATGTGTCACGTGCACTTCCCCGATCCGTCCGGTGTCCGACGGCTGTCCGCCGCCCTCCGGGTAAAATCCGGTCTGGGAAAGTTCCACCTCAAATCCGTGCTTTGCCGGACGGCAGGCGGTGACGATGGCATCAAATTCTTTTACATACGGTGTCTGATAATATAACGGTTCCATTTTCATTCCTCTTTTCATTTCGTTGTACAATGTTCTGTGACAAATCGTTATGGATAAACATCCATGTCGATCCGCCCGGTTATCTCGGTTATCTCGATTATTTCAACAAAAAATTTATAGTAAAATATTTCCGTCCTAATTTTCCTGATTTATGGAAACTGTGGCAAGCTGCCCCTCATATGATGAAGTGTATAGAAAATCTCGGAGGACATAACCATGAGTGATTTAGCGGCTACCAACTGCGGTTGCGGATGTGATAACAACGGAGGAAGCTGCGGCTGTAATTGTGGCTGTGGATGCGGCGGTTTCGGCAACAACAACTGTCTCTTCCTGATTCTGATTCTGCTGTGCTGCGGCGGATGTGGCGGCGGATGCTTTGATCACGGATGCGGCGGCAACAACTGCGACTGCCTGATCTGGATCCTGCTTCTGTGCTGCTGCTGTGGCGGCGGTGGCTTTGGCTGCTGATAAACATCCGCCCATATCCAGCATATCTTTTGAGAATGCATCCATGTACATTTTAATACCGCAGATTTAACACCATCACATCTTATTTGCGCGTCAACTGATAAATCAATGCATTGCAGATCGCGGCGGCTACATTGCTGCCGCCCTTTCTGCCTCTTGCCACAATATAAGGAGTGTCCGGCAGGGATATAATCAATTCCTTGGACGGCACGACATTGACAAAGCCGACCGGCACGCCGATGATGAGCTTCGGGTGGATTTTTCCCTCCTGAATCAACTCGTACAGACGCACCAGCGCGGTCGGTGCATTCCCAACTGCAAAAATACAGTCTTTTCCCATTTCTGCCGCCTTGTCCATGCTGGCAACCGCACGGGTGGTTCCGGACACTGCCGCTTTCTTCGCGACATCCTCGTCCGCCATAAAACAGTAGACCTCACCGCCCAGCGACGCAAGCGCGCGCTTGTTGATGCCGGATTTTCCCATATTCGTATCAGTCACGATGCACGCCCCATTTTTCAGGGCTTCCAACGCCTTATCGACTGCGCCCGGTGAAAATACAAGCGAATCTGCGTACTCAAAGTCAGCTGTCGTGTGAATCACGCGTTTCACAATTGGTGCTTCTTTCTCCGGAAATGTCCGTTCCCCCAGCTCCTCGGTGATAATCTCAAAACTTCTCGCCTCGATCTCCGACGGCAATACCTGACTGAGTTCTTTCATTTTCTCATCCATCTATCTACACTCCCTCTTCCAGAATCCGGTAAATTGCTTCCATATCCAAGTACTTCCGCATCGTGTCTGCCAGCCGGTTGTACTGCTCTTCCCGGTATTTCTCATAATCAAACGATAATCCGCCGACTTCCGGCTCCATTCCTTTTTCTTTCATCAGCGCACAGACAATCGTCTCCGCCACCTCTGCCTTGTCAAAAATGCCGTGGACGTAAGTGCCGTAAAGGTTGTCCCGGCAGCAGCCATCCTGTTTTTCAGTGTGGTTTCCCGCCTGTTCTTCCCTGAGTTTCAATAAACTATGATTTACGGCTTTTTCCTGCTCCTTGATCACGTTCTTAACAATATCACCGCCGACAGATGATGTCTCTCCCATATGTATTTCATATCCTTCCGCCTCCATCCCCGAAAGCCCGGAAAAGATACCGCTGACCGTCCCGAAACATCCCTTGACCTGCGTCCTGGTCTTTTCTTCCTGAAACTGTGTTTGTAACGGCAGAAGTCCCATACCGGAGATCGTACGCCCAGGCACACCCGCCTCGGTTCCTTCCTGATCTGACAGCGTCTGTCCCATCATCTGATAGCCGCCGCAGATGCCCCAGATCGGCGTTCCTCCGGCTGCTTTCTTTAAAACTGCCGCTTCCAGACCATTCTGCCGCATCCAGAGCAGATCCTCGATCGTATTCTTCGTTCCCGGAAGAACAATCAGATCCGGTCGTCCCAGCTCAGACAGACGACTCACATAACGCACTGAAACGCCGGGGATCGGGTCAAAGACGTTCAGGTCAGTGAAATTGGATAAACGCGGAAAGCGGATGGCTGCAATGTCGATCCATGCCTCTACATGTTTTTCAGATGACTCGTTTTCCTGTTTAAGAGTATTATTCCGCCCTGTGGATGAAAGGCGGCTGCTTAAGCTATCCTCGTCCTCGATATCCACATCCATGTACGGAACGACGCCGACCACCGGAATCTTGCATAATTTCTCGATCATCTCAACACCTGGATCCAGGATCGTCTTATCGCCGCGGAATTTGTTGATGATAAGCCCCTTTACCATCGCCTGTTCATCCGGTTCCAGAAGCGCTACCGTTCCATAGAGCTGTGCAAACACACCGCCCCGGTCGATGTCCCCGGCAAGCAGCACCGGCGCACCCGCCATGCGCGCCATTCCCATGTTCACGATATCATCCGATTTTAAGTTGATCTCCGCCGGGCTGCCGGCGCCCTCAATCACGATGATATCGTACTGTTCGGACAAGTGCTGAAACGCTTTCTTGATTTCCGGGATTAGCTGCTTTTTATACTTGAAATATTCCTTCGCGGGCATTGTGCCGATCGGGACACCGCGCACGATCACCTGAGAACCGACATCGCTGGATGGCTTTAAGAGAATCGGATTCATGTCCACCGATGGCTCACAGCCCGCCGCCTGCGCCTGCACTACCTGTGCGCGTCCCATTTCCAATCCCTCGCTGGTAATATAGGAGTTCAGTGCCATATTCTGCGATTTAAACGGCGCCACGCGATAGCCGTCCTGCTTGAAAATCCGGCAGAGTCCCGCCGCCAGCAGGCTTTTTCCCGCATTGGACATCGTTCCCTGTATCATGATTGCTTTTGCCACGGTGAAATCCTCCTTATTTTTGAGTGTCTTACCAAATAATGGTTGCTCAAAGCTATTTAATTCGAAGCTATTTTGTGCTTAACCGAAACTATTTTTCTGCCATTTGTCCTTTCAAATGACAGAGGCTATTTTATGGGTTCGTTTTATATTACAAATTCACATTGTGTTTTTCTTCAGATTGTACCTCTTTCAAAATATTTATCAACCTTTCATTTTCTCCCCGGTTCCGCACCGCCACCCGGTAATAATGACGGTTCAGCCCTTCAAAATTCTCACAGGCGCGAATCAAAATGCCATGCTCTAAACATCCCTGTTTGTAATCGCGCGAATCCTCATCGGGCGAACGAAACAACAGATAATTTGTCTGGGACGGATAAACGATAAATCCCAGTTCTTTCAGTTTTTTTGCCAGCCACGGACGTTCCGTCTGCAAAGATTTAACCGTCCATTCCAGCAGATTTCCTTCTGAATGATCCGCCAGTACCGCAAATGCCGCCACCCCGCCCGCCTGTGCCGGAGCCGAGACACTCCACGGCTGGCGGAACTTCTCGAGGCGTTCCCGGAGTCCGGCATTGGGGATGATGCCATAGCCCAGGCGAAGGCCTGCCATTGAGCAGATTTTGGTCAAGGCATTTAAGAGGATAACGTGATCTCCAACACCATTTAACAAATTTCCAACAAACGAACATTCTCTCCGTGTATCCAAAAACCACTGAAAACACTCGTCCAGCATAAGCAAGGTATGTGTTTCCCGGCAGACCTGTGCCAACTTTTCCAGCTCGGTGGCTGAAATGGCGCGCCCTGTCGGGTTATTTGGATTTCCGAGAATCAATATTTTTTCCCAGACGTTTTCATGTTTAGAGGATAAAGTTGGGACCGAATCTATCTTCGATGCATCCCCGGAGCCATCGCAAAGCATGGCATACAATTCTTCCCTCGCACTCTCCAGGGAAAATCCATTTTCTTCCTTTAAATGAAGCCACCGGATCTCGCAGCCGCACATCCGAAGCGCCTGCTCATACTCCGAAAATCCCGGTGCCAGCAAAATCGCCTGTTTGGGCCGAATCGCTGAGACAACTGCATATAAAATATCCGAAGCACCGTTTCCAAACACGAGCCAGTCCTCCGGAATCGGCGTGCCGTCTGCCTCATAAAAAGCAGCCGCTGCACGCCGCTGCTTCCGGCATAAAGCATCCGGATATTGTTCCCAAGCAGCCGCCGATGCCATCACAGCATCACGGACAGCCTGCGGCATTCCAAGACGATTTGTATTGACTGAAAAATCTAACTCTACGGCTGCATCACCGTAAATATCGCCGCCGTGCGTGTATGGCATAGATGCTTCCTCCCTGTTGTTCCCTCTTTTTTGTGTATTCTTTATCTAGTTACTCTTTCCTTCGTTCGTTCTGCTTTTGATATTTTTATCTGTTTGATTGCTTCATTATTTGGATTTTTTGACTTTTTTATATTCTTCTTTGTTAAAATTCCCTTATCAAAACAAAATCACGGCCCGCATCACCAGTGCCAGAAGTCCCATGATTCCCGCCGCTCCATACATCAGGCGGTTGACACGGCGGATGTCCTGCGGTTCAATCGGGTGTATCTCATCACCGATATATGGCTTCGGAACTAACTTGCCGAAATACCAGGCATCGCCCGCCAGTCGCAAGCCCAGCGCGCCGGCGCATGCCGACTCGGTCTGCGCGGAATTGGGACTTTTGTGGTTCCGGCGATCACGCCGCCAGATACGGTAAGCATTCTTTCCGTCATATCGCAAAAGGTATGCAGAGACTATCAATAAGAGCGCTGCCAGACGCGACGGAATCAGGTTTACCAGATCGTCCAGTTTCGCTGCCGCGCGTCCGAAATGCAGATACTTGTCATTTTTATATCCGACCATCGAATCCATCGTGTTGACTGCCTTGTACAGCCAGCCAAGAAGTGGACCTCCGATCGCCAGATAAAACAAAGGCGCAATCACTCCATCCGACGCATTTTCCGCTACCGTCTCAACTGCCGCCCGTGCAATCCCCGCCTCTGAAAGAGGTTTCGTATCGCGCCCGACAATCATCGACACTGCATAGCGGGCTCCCTCGGTATCTCCCGCCTCCAGCTTCCGGCAGACCGCCATGCTCTCATCCCGCAGGGAGCGCGCCGCCAGCAGATAGTAAGTCATGACCGCCTCGACTACTGTCTGAATCCAGATGCCGCCCAGATGGGAAATCCAGAGGATTGCGCCTGCCACACTGCCTGTCACAAGCAGCACCAGACACACAAAAAGAACGCCCGCGCGGCGTTCCCCCCGTTCCGTTGCATGCTTTTTTCCAGCTGGACGCAAATATTTTTCCAGCCACACAATCAGATTTCCGATCGCCCGGACCGGATGCGGCATCGAATGCGGATCACCCAGGCACAGATCCAGAAGATAACCTGCCAGAATCGCAGCTAAGTGATATCCGACCATTCTACCTTCTATCATTCCTGTCAATACTTTACTGATTGCTGTCATTTTGTCTACTCCCAACTATTCTTTTATTTGATCCGCATTCCCAGACCGCAGATAACCCGGTGCACTTCCTCCGAATATGCGGCGATCCGCTGGCAAATGCGCCCGTCTGTCTCCCGGTAATCGCGCTCAAATGCTTCCATCGGCACAATGCCGCAGCCGATTTCATCCGCCGTCACGAATGCATCCGGATCTTCCTGCATCAGGCGTTCTGCAAACACGTATGGATCGCGCCCGGCTTCCATCTCACGCCTCACAAACAGTTCAAAATGCGTGATCAGATCCGCCTGCATGAGCGTCTGTTCGTCCGTTTCTAATCTCCCATCCGCGATGCGTGCCGTAACTCTACACGCTTCTGGATTTTCCGATCGATTCAGAACGGTGGATAAGTCTTTTGTTTTCCTCCGTTCCAAAGTATGTTTTTCCCACAATTTCATCGCATACGCTGTCTTTCCTTGTTCCCTGCCGCCAATTATAAAAATCATTCTGGTTTTCCTCGCTTAAAAATTCAAAAATCGCAGGCACGTACCTGCCAGCCGCATCGCCGCCAGCACCAGCACCACATTCCGCTCGCAGCTCTGCAGAAAATGCCCTGCCAGATCGCCGTTGATGCCGCCAAATTCCCGCATGGAAAAACGATAATAGCAAACAAAGGTTGCAAGAGCCGTCAACGCTGCCAGAGCGCCGCGCAGATGTCCCCAGTAAATCATCCAGCTGATCGCCAACACTGCTAAAACCGCCATACTCACGCGAACAACCTTTGTCTCGGCACTTCTGGAAAATTCAGCGGCAAGCCCGTCCTTTTTCGCCTTTGGAAATGCCACCACCGAATAGCCGCTGCAGGCGCGTTCCAGCATAAGCGCCCCCGGCAGCAGCCACACATCTGCTCCCACAAGCTCAGAAACTGCCCCCGCATAGAGAAGCAGGTACAGCCCCAGACCGATGATCGCAAACGCCCCCGTATGTGGATCTTTTAAAATCGCCAGCTTTTTTTCCCGCTCGCCGTAGGAATGGCGCGCATCCGTCACATCGAGATACCCGTCCATATGGATTCCACCAGTAATCAATAGTGGAACCGCCGTCAACAGGCAGGTCCGGAACAGAACTCCAGCACCCAAAATTTCACAGAGCGCAAACGTGGCTATCTCTACCGCCCCGATCACCGCCCCGATCAGCGGAAAAAAACAAAGCGCATAGCGCATCCGCTCTTCCGTCCAGTCCATGCGCGGCATCGGAATGCGTGAATACATAGAAAATGCAATGACAAAACTTCCTATCAGATTCAATCTTCGATCCCCCTGACTCTATTCTGGCAACCATAACTTTAGCAGGCATTCCGCTCTGTTCCACTCACTGACTACCCTACATCTTTTGTCCTTTCATCGGCTGCAAAAACAGGTGTTGACACCGCAATCGGAATTCCATACACCACTTCCGTCACCGAATCCGCCATCTGTCCCAGTTCCCGGTTGATCCGTCCCAGAAGCTCTATGTACCGCTCCGATTCCAGATCATACGTCATACCGTCCGAAAAGATCTCATTCGTTACAATGATAAGGTCATGGCACTGGTTTTGCAAGCGTTTTATTCCTTGCAGAATCCGCTCTTGCGCACCATTTTCCTGAGCATAAAATTCATTGAGGACAAGGTTGGACATACATTCAAGGAGAAGCACTGGTTTTTGTGCCACTCGGCAGGACTCCCAGCGCTTCAAACTATCGTTTTCCTGTTCAGCGTCCAAACCAGCCGAATTGGACTCTTCGAATCTCTCCTCTAATTCTAATGTTTCTAACCCCGTATACCGCTCAATCGTCTCAAACCCTTTTGCCGCGCGCATCCGCCGATGGCGCTCCACCCGTTTTCTGCCTTCATCATCCCAAATCCGCATCGTCGCCAGATACCAGAGTGTCCCACCGTTCCTGTTCCGGCACTGCACGGCAGTCTGTTCGGCATATTCGGACTTGCCGCTGCCACTGCCGCCTGTAACTATATATAACATCGTTCATTTATCCTCTTTTTCACTGAATTGCAGCAGTTTCCATGCTTTAAAAACATACGCAAAAAATGTTTTAATCCGTATATCTCATCACACCAGCGGCTTATATTCCTCTATTTCCATCTCCGCAAACGTATCCATATCCCGGTAAATGGACAGCGCCATATCCAGCAGTGGAAACAGCGCCAGCGCCCCTGTACCTTCTCCGAGTCGAAGTCCCGCCTGGATAGCCGGAGTTACTCCTATCAAATCAAGCAGCCAGATAGACGCCGGTTCCGCCGATACATGGGCTGCCAGCATATAGTCCGTCGCTGCCGGTGCAATTCTTCCAGCAGCTGCCGCCGCAGCTGCCGCGATAACCCCGTCAATCACAACCGGAACATGATAGATGGCACCGCCCAAAAAAGCACCTGCCATCGCCGCCAGATCGAATCCGCCTACCTTTTGCAATACCTCCATGCCATCCATGGGATCCGGGTGATGCAGTCCGATTCCACGCCGGATTGCCTCCGTTTTCCGTTTCAATCCAGCCGAATCTAAACCCGCCCCAGCTCCAGTGACAAGTTCTGGATCCTTTTGCAGCAGAACCGATGCGACCGCACTGCTGGTCGTCGTATTGCCGATCCCCATTTCACCCACTGCAGACAAGCGGTACTCCTGCTCCTTCAGCACACGCACTGCATCGATTCCCGTCAAAATGGCTGTCAACACCTCCTGGCGCGTCATCGCTGCTGCTTTTGTAAAATTGGAAGTTCCACGGCGGATTTTCCGTTCCGTTAGGGGATAAAGTTCTCCCCGATGTTCTACCTCACAGGCAATTCCCATATCGATCGGAAACACATCTGCCTCTGCCTTTTCTGCCATCAGGCAGGAACAGCTCCTCCCGCGTGTCATATTCGAAACAACTGCCGCCGTAACCTCCTGCCCGGTCTGTGATACTCCTTCTTCGACTACCCCATTATCTGCGCAAAAAATTAAAAGCGCACGCTTGGAGAAGTCTGGCACTTCCTCCCCCTGCGCTGCCGCCGCCCGCACAATATCTTCCTCCAGGACTCCCAGACTGCCAAGCGGTTTTGCCACATGCCCCCAATGCTTTTCTGCCTGCTCCCGGATTGTCTTGTCCGCTGGTACAATCTGTTTCTTAAGCTGCTCAAACCGACCTTCCAGCTCTTGTTCTGAAAAATGCCGAAAGTCTTCCAGAGATTCCAATGTCCCTATACTCTCCTGGTGCATCTATATGTCCTCCCGTTTTCGATTCCGCCCTCCTCCTTGCGTCTGGAAGTGAGCGTATCGTTTAGTATATCATTTACCGATTTAAAATTCCGCCTATGATTGTACCATTGGACGGAATAATACGCAAATGCAAATCCCGTATATCATTTCCCATTCTTTTACAAATCTATGCCGCCGCCAAAGAATGAATCTGCGGTCTGTCCCGTGTAGCTGCCACCGAATGGGGACCTGATGGAATCAATGTAAATGTCATCTGCCCGCTTGCCTGGACTTCCCAGCTGGAACAGTTTCAGACAAACTACCCGGAAGCATTTCAGGCAAACGTCAAAATGCCTCCGATGGGCCACTATGGCAATTATTTTTTAATACATATATTGTACTTTTATATGAGCCTTGTCGTTCCAAAATCTCCATATTGACCAGCTCTCCTAGGATAATTCTCGCTCGGCGTTGTTTTACTCCCAACAATGTTTCCACTTGCCGAGATGTAATCTGTCCTTTTTTCTTTGCAAATTCGATAATTAAACTTTGCTGTGCCGACAAATAATTTATCGGCATTTTATCGGCATTGTTAATTTCAATTACTTTACTGTCACTATTTTCTATTCCATAATCAAATGAATACGTATCATCCAATGGCACAATAATTCGAAATACATCATCTTCAACAAACTGAGGATCTTTTCCTGAATAATATTTACTGTATTTAAATAATTTTCTTACCCCAGATCCAAGTTGATCTGCATAACCAATATTTCTGAAAAATACCGCTATGATAGGATTTTTGGAATTCGGTTCCAGATTATCAACTGTAATAAAGCCTTCTTTTGTTGCACGATTTGCGTTCTCCACATACATTCGATCTTTCTCGATTACAAATTTTGCTGTATAACTGCTGGTAAATTCCCGATGCATCAACGTATTGCTGACCATTTCTCTGACGATAGTATTTCTAAGACTTTTATTTACCGTATCTTCCAAGAAAAACTTGTCTGGCAAATTTTTTCTTCCAAACTCAAGCAACTGATTGTAACTCTCAACCAAATTTGTTTTAATAATTTCCCGATCATCATACCGATCCGCATTGACTTTCCGAACAATCGCGTCCGTCACATATGTCGGTGCAACATCAAGAATCACATCATCTTTCCCAAGAAGCATAAGCGCCGCTAGATTATAACCTTCTTCGCCAGTAACTATATCCCGTCCATACAAACCAGCACTCTTTAGCAGTTCCTCATCATTCATTCCAATCCAAGGATGCTACCCACCCGCATGATTCTGCGCCATAATACGAATTTTAGGCAACAAATCTAATCTCGGATCTTCCATTTTTGCATATGGATATATCTTTCTTTCTGTAAAAATATTCTGTTTTCGAATATACATCTGTGCAATTTGCGCCGTTGCTGTCACCTTAACGTCTGAATCATTCACACGGTCATAAATAACCTTTTTAAAGCTATGAACTTCTGCACTGGAAAAAACATGAACGTGAATAATCGTTTTTCCCTCATAGGATAATATTTCTGGCGTAAGGTAGGCAGTTGGCGAAAATAATGCTGGATTGCTTATGCAACTAATAAAATTTTTTACCATATCCGGGGCCGCTTTTTCTGGAACGCCATATACCGTACCATCATCCAGTACCCCCATAAAAAGGTCTCCGCCAAAACGGTTTAAAAAAGAACAAATAGATTCATAGACATCATTTTCTATGCCATTCCCGCATCTCTTGAACTCAACAGCAATGGTTTCACCTATTTTTAATATGGATTTTATCATATTGGCCTCCATTATGACAGCCTCCTCACTTTATTCTTCTCTAGGCGCTTGCAAGACGCCATAATTTACATAAATACAACGCTTATTGTTATTACTAAATCAGTATCTTTTAATGCCATCCCGCTGCCTTCCCCGCTTCATCCGCAAAGATAAATCCCAGTATTGCTGCAAGATATCCAATTTTATGATTCATAATACCAACAACACATAAAACCAGAATTGCTCTGTTTCCAACCCATATCCCATTCGGTCCATGATTATGATTCTTCCGAACTTTAAAAAGCATATATTGAATCAGCAACGTACATAAGAAAAATCCAATTCCATAAATCGTGAACTCCATCATGTCTTTACCCTCTTCAAGATATTTCGATACGGTATATTCCAAGATTCCTGTTAAAACACGTTTTTATTCCAACACCGCTTCTTCCCCGCTCATATAATCTCTGTACAATACGATCAGCTACTTCTTTTTCTATGCCAGTTTTATTCAGCCTGCCTTCTGCCCGAAATTCATATATCTGTTCATTCCGCTCAATCAACCTGTCTATATATGCCATAAGCTGGTATCTCATCTGAAAAGAACACCCTCTCCGTACATAATAATTTGCCTTTTTACTTTTACATTCCGGTAAGCTATTATCTGTTTTGTGATCTTGGCGCATCAATTCGTCCGTCAAATTAAAATAATCATATGCCACAAGGCGGTTATTCTGCTCCATTGCACCTATATTCCAGGTGACATCTAGCTGATACGGATCTCCCTCAATATCTACAATATTCCATGCATGTGGCACACTCTGTCCGTTTTTTACTGAATCGCCGGTCACAACAATACATTTCACATCAACCGCATTTAGAAGAACTTTCACTGCCTTTGCAATTCCTTCACACTGAGCTTTATGATATGCGAAAACGCCAAGGATATTGTGAGACGCAATCACTCTAAATATTTTTCCCCTATCAGTTCCTTCGTAGTCATAGTCAACATTTTGGCAAATCCAGTCATGTACTCGAAGTTCTTTTTCATAATCATTACATTCCAGCAAATGCAGTTGTCCTGCAAGCTCATTCACCACTTTTTCGATTTTTCGATTGTATTCTTTTACCTTCTCTTTCGTAAAAAAATACTGTGGGCAAATTGCAACATGTCCAAACATATCACTGGCAGTGCTGCAAGCTGACTGGTTCAAGAAATAAATCAATGGATTATCCCTCGTCATCGCCATGAATATACGTTCAAAGCTCTCCTGACTAAACTCTCCACGCACTGGAATTGGAATAATGTCCTGATGCACCATCGCACCATTATAAAATGCTTTGTAGATCGCCTGTTCTTGCTTATTCAGTTGATGATAATAATAACGATCTACAATCATTTTTGTTTCTTACCTGCACTTTTTCCATTTAAAACTTGATACACTTTTTCGATAGCTTCTTTTGTGTAAGCTTTATTGGTGATATAAATCTTATTCTCCGCGGCATCTCGTCCAATCATTATTTTCTTTCCTGAACCACCAGATTTGATAATTGGTACTAATTCGGTCTGAAGCTTCTTTCCCTTTGGAAATGTCTCTACCACACAGAATAAAGAACCATCTCGCAATCTTTTCATCTGAGGTTTTGCTTTTATCTTTTCATCATGAACGACAGGGATACCCTTTTCTTTTGGTTTTACAGCTTGCTTTGTTTGTACTGTCTTCTTTACGCCAGTCGCTTTCTTTTGCTGTGACTGATGTTCCTGCTGTCTTTTTCTTCTTGCAAGTTCATGAACATACTGCAAACTTTTTTCATCATAATGACTTACACTATGATCCAGCTCAAAATACTTGCAGTTTCGCCATGAATTATATCCATCCACTGGTAAGTATAGCGGTCGTTTCATACACGATTTATCACTGGAATCATAATAGATACAATCCTTGCAATCAATCCTACGTTTTAATGTGTTGTCATGTTCTATTGTAAAACACTTCTCATATCCCCAAGCCATATGCTACACCTCAATACTTGTTACTCGACTGTAAAATACACCATAACAACAGTAATATCATCTCCACACCCAAGTTCACTGGTTTCCGTCAGCCAGTTCTTCAGATTTGCCTGTACTGTCTCTGCTCCATATTCCTGAAGCATCTGCAGATAATCCTTACATGTCTTCTGATACTCTTCATCTGAAGTATAACTATTGGCAAATCCATCGGTGGAAAGAATATACATATATGGTTCTTCGCTTTCTATCTCCCGTCTACGTACTGATGCCACTGCTTTTCTCCAAGCATCTGGCTTTGACAGGGAATGGGTTTCTGTTCCAAGGAATTTCTCCGGTTCTACCAGTGGTTCGACTTCTTCCTTTGTTGCAACACTGATATCCCCGTCTCCGATCTGGAAGGAAAATACAAAGCTGTCAGTCACCAGCATTCCCAGTAGCGTCGTTCCATACAGAGAAAATACGGACGGCCACTTAATATTTCCATCTTCATCGGCCATTCCATCTACTTTATTTTTATAAAAAGACTGTTTCACCCTTGCCTGCCACTCTTCACATACGTCCTGAGCAAACCGCATGTCCCCTTCCCGGTTAAGGAAAGTGATCAGACTAGAAAGTCCTGCTTCATCTTCCCCATAAACTTTCAGATAGTTCTTCATGACTTCATAGAAAGAATTAACAGCAATCATGGAACCTCTGTCACTTCTGGGACATTTGGAACTTCCATGACCGTCTGCAACTGCAATGATTGCAATTTTATCTGATATTTCTACGATTCGTTTATTATCCTGGCAAGGCATTTGGTTTCTTACATGAGTCGCACCCTTGACGATTCCGTCACATATATAGCGTTTCATCCGACTCCTCCTCTTCTTACCAGACAGCTCCTTCATCAAAATCACCTGGATTTGGAATATTACTCATATCAAGTACCAATGGTGCCCCATTATTTGCCGATGCAAACGGATCATCTGCCGGTGCAGATGCTACGGAAGCTCCTGATGCAGCTGCAGGCGTGGATGCGGATGCTGCAGGTGTAGATGCCGCAACCGAATTCATTGGCTTACTTGATGGTGCGGATACCATAGAAGCAGTTGTAGATGCCCATTTAATCATTTTTGCCAGTGCTGTTGCATTGTTTGCCTGCAAAACGAGCTCTTTATTTCCGGTAAATTCAATTAGTACCTCGTCATCGGCATCCTGACCGATAGAAATTGCAATCTTGACCGCCTTCCGGAACCACGGCAGCTTTTTCAGTTTCTCCATACTCTTTTTGTGATCATCTGTCGGCTGTCCATCAGAAAGAAGTACAATAACCGGCGGCAGTGCTCTCTCCGGCATTGGTGGAATACTTAACTGTGCAGCCAGAAGATCAAATGCTTTTCCAAGCTCTGTCAGTCCATTGGCATCCATATCCTCCCAGCCGTAATCCTCTACTGGCACTGGACTGGATGTAATCCAACTTGCTCCTGATGAGAACTGTAAAGCACGGATCAGTAGCTGTGCATTTGGATTATTATCCGCTGCAGAACGCATTTCCGGTATGCACTCCTGAATCGTGTTGTTTACGATTCCAATCTTCTCTCCATACATAGATCCGGAACAATCTACTACCCAAAAGAAATGAATCGGTCTTGTTGCTAACTCTCCACCTGGTCTTTGTAATGCTTCCATGGTAAATCCCTCCCACATGTGCTTTTATTTTTTCTCAATCCTTATCTGAACTCCCCTGTTGATTCAGGGAATAAAATCTTTACACCTTTTGCAATTCCAGCTGTCTTTCCTGGGGCAACCGGAATCTGCGTACCATCAGCTTTCTGGTAAGTCCAGTTCACCTTGTCCTCATTACGGATTCCCCAGAGTGCCGGATTCTTCGGATTCTGGACGACAGAACCTACTACGGTATCCATATCAAAATCATCGTAAACATGATGATGTAGCAGCTTCGTATTCTGGTTTAACAGCACCCGATTCTTTCCAATGATAATCTTATTTGGTACCTGTACTGTCTTTCCGCAGTTCCAACAGGTATGTGCCACACCCTTTGCTTCCAGATCCTCATCATAGAAAAGCTGAGCACCGCAGGAACACTGTAACATTCCGCTCATCATGTTAGAGAATAACGTCATCCATTCCAGCTCCGTAATACGTTTGCTTGGTTCGTTCAGTCCAACTGTAAATGCTTTAGTAAACATCTGTCGCAGTTTTTCCGGATACAATGGCCAGTAAATCGTTGCATTATCATGGATTCCTTTTACCGGTCTGTTCGTCTTATTATTCGGATCAAAGATAAATACCGGATCTGTGCCATACAACTTCACTCTGGCTGCCATATCCATGCAACGGATACTTGCTTCCAGCTTTCCTTCCAGTGGATGATTTACCATAAAAAGATAGAACAGTAGCACGGAAAGTGAATATCGGTCTGTATCTTTGGATGGTCGTTTTTCTCCTCTTACAATCTCTGGTGCCATAAATCCCGGTGTACCAAGGACTCCACCTGGCTTACTGTTATCAAAGGATACGTTGTCATTATCACAAATCAGTACATCTCCATTATCCGGATTAAAGAATAAGTTTCCGAAAGAAATATCCTGATACTTGGCTCCCATAGCGTGCAGTTTCTGGTAGCCTCTGGTCAGATTAAAAGCAGTTCTGCACAGCGTATAAAAAGATGGATTCACACGTTTCTTCATCAAATCCACGATACTTTTATAATTTTTCGGTCGAAGAGGCATGATATAACCATACAGATCACTTTTCGCCGGCACAATCAGCTCCATAGGCCAGAGAAAACTTTCATCTGGTGAACCTTTGGCAATGATTGTTTCCAGAATCTTTTTCTGACGTTCCGTAGCACTGCCTTTAAAGTACCATTTCAAAGCATAATGATTGCCGCCACATTTCACATCATAGACTTCTCCCTGTCCACCAGCTCCCAGGAGACTGACTACCTCATATTTGTTTCCACTCTCTGAAGTGAGAATTGTTCCATTTTTTAATTGTCCTTCCATTATGGTATCTGCCTCCTTTGTTTGATCAACTGCAATACCTGATTTACTACACTGCCATCCGCCACGATCATGCAATAGGATTTATTTCCAAACTGCATCTCGCAGGCATTGCTGTACGGAGTAATTGCGGTCAGATAACGATAAGTCTTGTCAAATCCCCATTCCGTTGCCTGAAACACAATCCTCTGATTCGTTATGTATAAGATTCCCCGGTGCTGTACAAGTTCTGTATGCTCTACTGTTCTTCCTCTTCCGGAACTCCATCTGGTTCCCTCAAATAATCCTGGGGCACTTCCTCCCACATGACGGAACTCTTTCACTGTTTTCTGCTCCATATTGATTGCCTTATCAATAAAGTGAATCTTTTCTCCACGTTTCAGGAACAGTTTGTCTGTATTTAAAATTGGAAGTCTGCCAGCAATAATCTCCTGCCTTGCAACATCCGGCAAAATCGTTGTCACTGTAGGAATCTGGTTCCGATTTCCAAATAGTGCATCAAAAAGTCCCATCCTCTCACCTCTTTACTCAGTCAATATACCGTAAATCTTCTCTTTCGTTGTCGCATAGCAGGCGACAATCTGAAACTTATGCTATACCAGCTGATATTTAAATTTGTTCTTTCTTGCATATTCTTCTGCATAAGATCCAAAAGAACATTGAATAATAAACTGCTTGTCTGTATTGGTAAAGGCGTCCTGCCCGATCTGCTTTACACTGTCCGGGATCACAATGAAATCCAAAGAACTACAGCCGAAAAATGAACGTTCACCGATTGCTCCCAGTTTTTCATGTAACTCCACTTTTTTCAGACTCGTACAGCCTTCAAACATACGATCCGGGATTCTTCCTATATTCTCTGGAATCGTCACATGCTCCATTGACTGACAATCTGCCACCAGTCCATCGCCTAACCAGAACACACTCTTCGGAATCTCGATGGTCCGCAAGCCTGTTCCTTTCAATGCAGCGTCTCCGATTGTCTTCAATGCCATCGGCAACGAAATTGATTTAAGACTGCGACAATTTTCGAAGGCTGAATCTTCAATCTCTTCAATACTGATCGGCAATACCACCTGATGCAGTTTGTTACATCCAGAAAAAGCATTCCGTCCAATATACGCTATTCCTTCTGTCATAATGGCTTCCTCTGTCGGAGAATTGCTGAAACTGTCATCTGCAATCTCCACTACCGGCGTATTCCCAGATCTGTTCTGGAAAATAATCGTCTTATTCTTATCCCCACGGAATCCAGTTACTGCAAGACCTTTTCCCCTGCGGCTTTTCTCATATGTAAAAAGATCCCCATAAGATCTGCCAGAAGATGACTGTTCTCCCTGAATTGCCGGTCCGCTTCCCTGCTTCTGAATAGAAATGTCACAGGCTTTTCCAAGCACTTTTCCTCCATAGCAGGAACACCACACTGATACAATCCAGTCTGCATTGACACGGCTCATGCCAAAATCGTCCATAAGCTGCTTCACATAGCGGAAAGCAAAGGTATTATTGATATGGGATGCATTCTGGATATCCTGTGCAATTCCCATGTTATATGCCATCAACAGTAAATTGACATTCTTCGCCTGATCTGGAAATAAGTCCTTTACCAATGCAGTAAATTTCTTTCTATCGTCCAGAGATGCCTGGTGTTGCCGCAGCATCTCTTCAAAATCCTGTTCAAAAATAACCCATCACCTTCTTATCTGCTTTTGTACTATTCTCAAATCTTATTCCACACCAAGTGCTTTAAATACTGCTTCTTCTGCGGAAGAATAGAAAATCAAGCTAAATGCACCAACCAAATCTGATGGTACAGTTCCCAGATCTCCTGCTGACGTAATTGGAAGTAATACCTTCTTCGCTCCACTATCCAGACATGCCTGCAGAGTACTTGCCAGCTCATCTACTTTAATCAAGGTACCACCGATACTAATCTCACCTAAAATTGCAAGGCTATTTAATGGTGTCTTTCCAAGTGCTGCGGAACAGATTGCAATTAACGTCGGCAGTGCCAGGTTTCCTGTCATTCCAATGCCCTGCATATCCTGATAGTTAATGATATAGTCCTTTGTAGTAGTACTGATCTGACCGGAAATACGATTACCATTGGCTTTCAGATAATTAAATGCTGTATTGGTTGCTTCTTTCGGTTCTTTTCCTGATCCAATGCCAGTACAGGTCAGCTTTCCATTACCAGGCATCATCTGTGTTTCCAGCATATAGCAACCGATCATACCCGTCTTTGATTTTGAAACAGTATAAACCGATCCTGGTTTTCCCATACCTTCCGGGATCAGCTTGCCGCCGCCCTGCTCTGGAACTGAAACATAATGCTCTTCAAAACTGTCATTATCTGTATAAGAGAAATTCACATCATAGAACTCCATGCCGCCAATCTTCTTCAACTGTTCTTTGACTCTGCGGCGAAGTTCCAGTGAAATCTCCACAATCTCACGTAATTCTTCTTTTGTTACCTCTCCATCTGGATACAGCAGTTTCGTAAATCCGGAAATCATCTTACGAACCGCAATAGTATCACGCTGGTTCAGGTTATTTCCAAGACGGAAATACTTGTCCATCAGATCACTGTAGCTGTCCTTACGAAGTTCACGCATAAACTCAGACAGATAATCTGTGATAAATCCATAATCATTGGTGAAAGAATCTGGTCTGTATTTCGGAATCTCCCAGCCAGGAATATAGCAATGCATACGATCCAGAAAGGCTGTGTCAGTACCCATTTCCGGTGGAAATGGATCAAATAAGCTGGAAGTCTTCAAAAGAGTATCCACACTCTGGTTGATATTTCCCACGAAAACCATGGAAGCCTTTGCCTGAATCTCCGCTTTTCCTCGTGAAAAAGCTCCGGATGCCATATATCCTTTCATGATCTGGATACCGTCTTTATCTTTGAATTTAATACCGGCAACCTCATCAAAAGCCACGCAATCCCACATTCCTACAAGACCTACTGTATGGTTGGACATATTATAGAAGAGGTTAGCAACAGTTGTCTGTCCTCCGGCAACCAAAATACTATTGGGAGAAATCTGCTCATATATGTAAGATTTACCGGTAGAACGTGGTCCCAACTCACAAAGGTTGAAGTTATTTTCTACCAACGGAATCATACGGGCAATCAACAGCCACTTTGCTCTCTCACTAAAGCTTTCTGGCTCCAATCCAGTAGAGCGAAGAAGGATATCCATCCATTCTTCTTTTGTAAATGCTTTTCTTCCATTTCTAACTTCATCCATGTCTACATGCGGCATCTGGATTGGTGTCAGTTTACGGATACGGATTGGCTGTGTATTCTTCTTATCTTCCTCAATAAACTCATACTCCATCTGCAGGATACACCAGATACCACCACAGAGCAGACGATCATAATCTTTCACATAATCCGGATGAATCGGAATCCCTTTCACACCCAAATTAGAGAATGTGGCTTCATAGCGGTCTTCCTTGGTATTCAATACAACCGTAATACGGTCAATCACCGTATAACTGCCTCTTTCACGCAAAAGAGAGAGAATCTTCTGTGCCTCATCCGGACGCACATAATTATCTCTCAAAATACGCTTTACGTTCTCTACGCCTTCTTCAATGATCTCTTCATCATCGGAATTACAGTACTGTCCAAGGAGGTATTCCAGTACATAGACCGGAACATTGGCTCCTTCACGGATAGACTTTGTTAAATCCTTTCGGACGATGCGACCATCATAATACTGGCGGAGTTTTTGTTTGATTTCTTCCCGTTTGTCTTCGGTTATATTATCCGAAGAAGTTTCATACTCGTTCATGATTGGCTTCTCCTTCATAGCTACTATAAATTTCTTGTATAAATATAATTGCAATCTTCAGCTCCAATGAACTTTGTTACATTGAAGTCTTCCTTTCGACCAGTGTTCTACAATATTTTGTTTAAATTCTTTTCTTACCATTTTGGCTCTGTATTTTAAGTATCCTTCTTCATCTTGGCGAATGTATATCCCCTCACAATAATCCTTTCCATATTTTGATTTTTGAAAAAAAGTTGACAAATCACATACATTATAGGTGCCACATCCAAGTTCCGGAACTATTTTCACATTCATCTGATTCAACATAAAATTTCTTTGTTGAACTGACAAAAAACGTCTTTTTTTAATATCGAAAATATCAAATCCTATAAACCAATCCGGTAAATTATCATAATAAACTGAATGCTTAGCATAACACCATTCTCCGTAAAGGATAAACTCATCCATTAACACATCAAATATTTTTTCTTCATGACAGTTCACCCAATTATTCAATGGTTTCCACTGTCCCTCAAATGGTTTCATAAGATATGAGCCACGGTTTTGTAACCGAATCTCTCCATTAGCGGTAAAAGAAATTCCCAGATTAGCACCATCTATTTTTTCTTCTATTGTAACAGGTTTGCTTAAAATATCCCTTACTTCACTTTTTGATAAGATTTTATCACTTCTTTGAATACTTATATCTGTTTCAATATATGGAGTAGATGGAAACTTAAAAAACATATTAGCTTCTCCTTTTATTTACAACTTTACGATCATACATCATTTCAGCATAATCATTGTCTAAAAATTCTATATGTACGCCATATTCACTAAATACATCTTTGAAGCCTAACCATTTACCGTCTGCTGCTTCAATAATTGGCGGATTCTCATTATGCGTTCTTGCTAATGCAACAAATTTTCTATCACTTCTATCAAATTCTTCTGTTCTTTTCTCCAACGGAAACATAATATAATTTCCATCAGCATCTTTTTCCAATTTTGCCATATTCTCAAATGGAATTTTTCCTATATAACTGTTAAACCAACGCCAAAAAATTTTTCCTATAGGCGTATTATCAGGAATTCTGTTTCTATATTCTTTTATTATCTCATAATCAAAATCTAGCACTAATTGACTATCTGTATTTTTTGTAAATGCCCTTATAAATTCTATACATTGTTCCTGCATATTCCATTCTTCTGGCTTACACTCTTCTTGGGGCGTTGCTGCCTTAGCAGCAACATTTGTATCCATAATAATTTTATCATTCATCACTACTATCCCTTTCTGCCATTCTTCTGTGGAGAGAGTTCATTGACTGCTGATACATATCCTCCTCCATATCCCCAAAAAATCCATCTGGCCAATTCAATATATTTCCATATGAATCCACCTCTAGTTTTTCTAATTTAGATGATTTTTGATTGTTTTTTGCAAAATATGCTTTCATATCTGATGTTTTAATTTTTTCTTCTGAAATTCTACGTTGTAATCTTCTTAACAAATGCTCAGAATGTGTTTCTATTATAATTTGAACTCTACGTTTTTTTTGATTTTCATACATGTTAATAGCATCTATTATTACATCTGCCAATAACGCTTGTGCATTGGGATGAAGGTGAATTTCCGGCTGTTCAATAAAAATAACTGAGTTATCTGGTGCATAAAATAATTGAACAATTACAGGTAAAACTTGTGATACCCCAAATCCTACATCAGGCAAACCTACAAATTGATCTGCTCCTTTAATTCTCACTTTTACTTCATATTCTTGTCGTTCGCCTATTTTTTTAATTCTATACTCTTCTATCAGTCCCATCTTTTTTAAAGACTCGCTAATTATAACTTCAAACTCTTTGTAATTGCTGTGTTTAAATCTTAGCTTTTTATTTTGTTTCTTAGCAGATAAAATTGCAGCAATTGTATTTTCTCCAGCATCTCCAACACTTTCAGGATTAACTCCAGACCAACTATAGCTTCTTTTAGTTTTCGTACGCATTGGTCCAAGATAATAAAATTTTGAAAAGAAATCTTCTTGGTGAAGATTTAAATCTTGAAGGAAATCTGAATCTTTATAATATGCTAATGCCGCATCTGAAAAGCCATAAAATTTCACTGGCTCGGTTAGTTTCCATCCTCTTCCTACTTTTATTCTTTTAAAATCTCTATCTGATTCTAAAATATAATTTCGATTACTTTCATCTTCTGTTTCTTTTTTCATTCCCACTGTTAATTGTAGTATTTCATCATTATATAAACGATATTTAAACTCTTTTACTTCGAGATACTGCGTTTCAGGATCATTCACTTGAATATCGCCTTCAAATTCAATCTGATTATATGTTTCTTTTTTGTCAGAATTTTCGATTATTGCTTTAGTATCCATATCCCAGCGAAATTCAAATTTCATATTTTCTTCTAAATCATGATCATAAAATATATCTGATACAGATCCCAAATCCACCGAGTCTCCATTCAATAATAACACAGTTTTTCTGTCCGATTGTCTTACGGTTTGTTTCAGCATAACCAAAAATTGTCCAATACTAGATTTACCAGAACTATTACTACCAAACAATACTGTTATAGGTGCTAAATCAATCATTCCCGTATCTTTCCAGCCTTTAAAATTTTGTATGTGTAATTTTCTTAACATATCTCGTCCTCCTCATCTTCAACTCAACTAAAATCCAAAGTTATCCACAAATGCAATATCAATCATAAATTCATACTGCTGCAGAATATTCTTTTCATCATTCGCATCTGCCAGTACCAAATAATACTTATCACCATACTTGTATTCTCTAGACTTCAATGTGAACTTCTCATGGAATGTTCTCTTCTCTGGTGCATCTTCCCGGCTATTTGCCACAATCGGCACATCAAAAGATATCTTTTCTCCATCTTCCGTCGTGAAGTATGTCACCAGACTTCTTGCCTTCATCGTATCGGTCACTTTCTCTGTCTGGATAAAATCAAAGTAAGTGATCAGATTCGTTACTTTTCGGTTCACAGAAGTCAGAATCACATCTACATAATCATAAGCAACCGCTCTGGTATTCGTTGTCAATTCAATTACAGGAATCAGCATCTCCTGAAGAGAAGAACCACCATGTACATAGTTCTGTCCGCCACCGGCCACTTTGAATATATCTGCTCCGATTGGAGTTGTCACATATAAGTTATTCATATATGCCATCAATCTGGACTTCATTCCCGGTTCGTTTACCCTCTGTGTTGTAAGCAGGAACCGTTTGTTGGAATATGCACAGATTTCCCGGTCGTAGGATACTTTATCAAACTCATGCAGCTTGTCTCTTTTGTAAAGGAAGCCATGATCTGCTGTGACAAAGAATTTCGATGCTGATATATAGCTAGTCAGTTTCTTAATCAACCAATGAATTTCCTCGATTGCTTCTGAGCAGGCTGTAAATACTTCATTTTCGCTAGCAGGCTTATCCCCACGAGCATCCACCTGATTGTGATAAATATATATAATATTCTTATTCTGCAGTACTGTCTTATCGTTCTCTTTAATTGCTTTCACAACTTCATCAAAAGACAGTGCCACATTATTCTCATTCTGTTTCTTTAAAATTTTATTCCTAGCTGCCAAATCACCACAACTCTGTCCATCTACTATAACATTCAATTTATCATCTACCTGTAAATCACTATGCGGTAAAAGACTTGCCATTCCCACTGATGTTACAGAAGGAAGTCCGCTGATCATACATTCCAGTTTCGGCGTACACTTTTCATCCAGCTCCAGTCGCTCCATCAATTCTTTTGCACACTCATACCGAAAAGCATCAGAAATAATAACGATGACACGCTTCTTTCCTTCATAAGCTTTCAAATAATTCCGATAGAAGTCTTCCTGGCGTTTTAATCCGGTATCCGCCATCAGATTATCCGTCAACTCCTGATTCCATTTCGGTGTTACTTTCTGCAGGTAAGTAAAGGAATACATATTCTCAATCCGTTCTCTTAGCTGTGAAAATCTTTCTGCAGCTTCGATACAGTCATAGGCACTATAAAACCATCTATAATAAGAATCAACCAAATATGTCTGTTTCTGATAATCAGCTACCATAGTCTTGATATCACTGGTCACTTCCAGAACAGATACTGCTTTCATCATCTGGTAAGCATATTTGATTGCCTGATATTCGTTTTTATATACATTTCCAAAATGACAGGACTTTGCTGTACGCTGCTCTGCAATCTGAGCAAGGTTCATGCCATCAATCTGAGCATCCAGGATCTCATCATTCAACTGATCCAGTGCCCAATCAATTAAGATATTATCCAATCCTCTGAACACATCACAATTTACAATATCCAGAAGCTGTGCAGACTGATCTTTTGATTTGCCTGCATCCTTTTTCAGTTCATCTCTGATTCTGCTCACCACTCGTAACGTCTTGTCCACTTTTTCTGCTAATACATCATAAGCATCCTGATAAAGTACATTGTCCATTAGGTTCCGGACAAATACGACAACATCATTCTTCTTTTTCAATACATAAGATTTCAAAACAGCCGGCAATGTATCTTTCAAAGCTACGGATGCATAAGTTAAAAGCATACATGCAGCCAGATCATCCACGTTCGGATTTTCAGATTGATATCCAAAATATTTCTCACATAATTCCCAGAACTTTTCTAAAAGTCCGTTATCCTCAAGTGCTTTCATGTATGTATCGCTATCGTTTAATGATAACTGTCTTGTAATTTCTTCAAAATTAGGAGTCTTCACATCTGTAAGTACGGCAATAAGACCAATATCTATGGTTTCCACATTGAAATGGTCTATGCCGAGTTCTTTAAATTTCTCAATACGATTCTTGTTTTTCCAAAAGTTAGTATACTGTGCCAGATGTTCTTTAAATCGGTTATCAATTCCAATCTCCTGAGACATCTGGGATACTCGGTCCGTGTAGTACGGAACTGAGTAATAATACATATCTGCCAATGGATTCTCTGCATCACTTGGTTTTGGAAATGGTGCATATACAAGATACTTGCTCTCTGTATCTGACTCATTCAATAACCATTTGGAATAGAACCAGTTCGTACCATCCAGAATATGTAGTTTTGCATTGTCCAGCTGTAATTCCGATACCTCGTCTTCATATTCCCCTTTATCATCAAACCAGAATATAATCCGGGTAGACTCTTTGGAAAATTCAGTATTTAACTGATCTTGTATATTTTGTAAATCCATCTTTTCACCTTCAAGTTTAGTTGTGCTAAATATCTGCACAGTTTATGATATCTTCAATTTGCTCTCAAGCCAGGAAATGATGATTCCACAATACGGCGTTAAATTTCTTTCCTGCACAAGACTTGCATAAGTACGTTCCAGTTCATGTATAAATACATTTTGTGATTTGCCTTTGCATTTTCTCATGATTCTGTTCTGCTCTGTCATTAAAACATTTTTCCGTGTCTGTGGCAAAGAAAGTGCCTGGCAATTCAAGTTCAATGTTTCTGTCACATCTTTATTGATATCCGCATCATCCGAGTAAATACTGCCATCCGCTTTATACTTAATCTTTCTGACAGACAATTCGTCAAATGGATTCACTGTAAGTTCTATATTTCCCCTATGAGCATCACAGGTTTTATCTTCCGGCTTCACGCCTCTCTCCAGACTGTTTCCATAGCACACGCCAAGCATCCATTTAAAGTCCAGCGTTGCCTTTTTATCATGCTCCTGTTCATCCTGTAGATGTCTCGGCCTGCAATGTTCAATTCTCACAACACCCGGAGCCTCAATCTTCTTCATACAATATGCACACAGGCACCTCTGTTCTTCCCACATCTGTTCCCGGATGTCTCTTAATACATCTGTAGGCATATCGGACTCATAATCCGCATCTGGATTTTCTTTGCGGAATTTCAGAAGACTATTGGGTTCTTTTCCTCTTTTTACAACAATCATACTCTATTCCCCCAATATTCTCTCCAAATCCAGAGATGTCCTAACAGCCGCAATATCCGGATCGGTTGATCCAACAATCGTCTCGATCTCCGTCAAAACCTTGTCTGCTTCTTTGTAATTATTTTCGTCCATATATGAATAAAACAAGTCCATACGCTGCTTGATGTCAGCCGGACGCTCTGATACATTCATAACCTCCCGTAATATGGAATTTGCATCTCTTCCATAAGTCTGTGCCGCAGGCATATAGATCTCTCCATGATCCAGAATCCGGATCTGCTCTCTTGGAACAGAATTGATAACTGCAGGTGCATGAGAACTGACAATAAACTGAACCTCCGGGAAAATTGCATGAAGGTCACTCAAGATTGTCTGTTGCCACTGCGGATGTAAATGTAAATCAATTTCGTCAATCAGTACAACACCAGTCGTTTTTTCCAGCACCTGATCTCCCAGTGTAGGGTTTAACACTGCCATACGGTAGGCAATATCACCGATCATGCTAAGGGTGTTCTTGTATCCATCACTCATCTCATCCATTGCAAATTTCTGTGCATTGCCATCTGCGGATTCAAATTCCAGTACCAGTCTATGGGTATCAAGATCAAAGATAAGGCTGGCATTTCGTGCGCCGCTGATTCTCTCAAAACTTCTGCAAATTGCTTTTTCGACCATTTTCAGAAGCAATGACCTGTCCAGTATGCCTGTCTTCTGCTGTTCTTGAAGACTTTTCATCGTCTGCATCTGAAACCAGTTCAACATCAGCTTTTCATTTGACTCGGCAGCCATACAATCCACGTAGCCAACCTGACGTTTAAACTCTGTTAAAGATTTCAGATTTCGCTTTTCTTTCTTCTGTGCATATAGACGTCCGGTTCCATAATAAGAGAGCAGAGGAAGGACCAGAAACTTATCTCCTGTCATGATCTGATTCTGTGCTTTCTTTGCAAGTCCTGTCAATTCGCCTGCATCTTTAATGGTTGTCTTTCCGCTTTCAGAATTCAAAGAACGAATCCATTTCACATTTTGCTGGTTCAGGCAATCACCAGTACTCTCAATACTTACCGGAAACTGGTGCTGTGGATCTATCGTTCCATTCAAATCATGGAATTCATATCTGGCATCATCTTTTAAAATATTTCTGCTTGCACCACCATCTATCCCCAATAGAAAGGTACTGACTGAGACAGCTACTGCATCCAGTATTGCAGTCTTGCCAGCTCCATTCTTACCTACTACCAATGTGATATGATCAGCGAAATCAATCTCTGCTTCTTTGAAGCATCTGTAATTGGAAATTTTGATATTTTTTAATTTCATTCGTCATCACCTCATGTTATAGTTTAACTGGTCAATTATCCCATATTTCTAGCTTTTATAAGAATTCCCATTTGTGGAGTATATTCAATCTGATGCCTTGTATAAAAGAAAATATTTGAATATAATATTACATTGCATTCATTATGTATCATTTACAATTGTCATCAATTATATATTAGCTAAGAAGTTTATTCATATCAATTTTCATTCCAGCTGCGTTAAGCTCCTTCAACATTTCAAATTCCCAATTATCTCTTGTGGTATATACCATTCCAGATAAATCCCCCGGAATTTCCACATTCTCATCAGCAATCATAATTATATTCTCTCTGCCCAAATATCCCATAAAATAACCAGATTCAAAAACTACATTCTGTCTAGCTCGATATTTCTCGTTTTCTTTTTCTTCTTTAGCAGCTCCCAAATCATCTGATGTAAATAGTATAATTGCTGCATGCACATCTGAATATGCTTCTAATTTTTCAATTATTGTTTTCCCACGATTTGCTTGTTCGCTAAGGATTATTGCTTCAATGCCTTGTTGCTCTAATCTTCTCGCAACCTTCTCTTTTAATTCACCATCATGCCCATGAACAATAAATACCTTATTATTAGTAATTCTTTTTTCCTTAGCATAAGCGGTTTCACTTTCATCTTCAAAATCGTCAATATATCTTTCAAACTCTTTTTTTGTAGTCTCCAAATCTCGTACATATGGTCCATGACAATCTGTATTTCCCACAAAAACCACTGGTGAAAATGGTCTATTATTAAAATTCTTAAGCTGTATACTTTTTTTCTCCGTATAAGCCGGATAGACATAATTGCACATCTGTTCTCCACGCTTTAAAATCACTATCACTAGAACTTGTTTTATTCTTTAATTCGTCAATTTCATTGTATAATTTTATCAATTTGCTTTGTAAGTTCATAGCTCTCCCCTTTTCTATTTTATTTTTGCCAAAAGATCTACTTTTAATGCTTTCTTTCCTTCCTGGGCAACTTCTACTCCCTGGAATTTCTCATAATTTACTTTCACGCCATCATCCAGATCAATTTCAATTCTCTTATTGGCAATATGAGCAATGGCTTCATCGTAAATCTTCATTTCCGCAAGCTGCTTGGTATACTTGGTCACTGCTTTAGTTGCCTTTGATTTCTCCGATGCTGATGATGCATTGTCAATAGTATACTGAGCACTCTGCATAGCTGTCTCTACATATTTCTGCGCCCGGTGTAAGTAATCGGTTCTTACTCTACCAACAGTATCTGCATCATAACGGTGCATATAAATCAGTGCTTTAAATCCATTTTGCTTTCCACTGTCAAACATCCAGTATATCGGTCTCTTCTGATATACTTTCAGATGATCTGTATAAAAATCTTTCAAGAAATAATTTCGAATAATTTCTCTGGAAGTGTCGCCTTTGTTTCCTAATGCATTTGCAATAAAATCAAGGTTTTCTTCCAATGTGTCTGCACCATAAACTGTTTTAACAAATTCTACAAAACGACCAACAATATCATCAGAAAAATATTCTTCATCGGTGAGCGGAATCACATTATCTACATCTACTTTCCAGCAGTCCAGTGGAGCTTTCCCTTCCATCGGCAAATAATAAAATGGGGTTCCTAACTCTTTATATGTATATTTTCCATCTAGTTTGACGTTCGCAGACGCAACGTCTTTAAATGTTCCTCCATAATATTGGAATGTATCCTTCCAGTCTCCACCAGCATAGATCAGCCCTTCCTTATCAAGGGAATAACGACCAAACATACATCCCACTGCATAGGAAATAAAACTGCGGATATCTCTGGACAAATCAGCTTTACGAACGGTAACATCTTTATCCTCTATCTCTGGTGTCAGTTCTTCTTGTAAGCCATAAATGTCAATAAAAATGCGATTAAGTTCTTCTTCTCTTTGCTTTAATTTTTCAAAACAATAATTACAAGTTTTATCCCAACGATTAAAACAAGACGCTATTGACACTTTCTCCTTAATATGACCTACCACATCAAATTTAAACACTATTTTTCCTTTTGTTACACCTGCACTTTCCTTACTTAACGGAGTATATGAAAGTATAAATTTATCCATTTGATGTATATTAGGTAATATCCATCTAATTTCTTTTTGATAATTTAATCTGTCTGATTTGTGTGCCAATTCGTCATAGTTATTTGTTGGTTCAATAAAAAATTCTCCAGTTTCAGATAAATCATAATCAACTTTTACAGCTTTATGTCGTATTCTTCTTTGATCAAGTTCTTTTTCTATAGCAGTTTGAAAATGTCCTAAGCTCATTCCCATGCTCCAAGGTTCTATTTTTTCGTTACTTGTCAAGGAAGCGTTCAGAAATTCATCATACATTTTATCTGATAATTGAAATTGAAGAATACTCTGTACTGTACCATCCTCCAATATTTTTCTTTCTGTTTCCTCTGCATCGTCTTTATACATACCATATAAACAAAATACAGGAATTTCTCGACACGATTTACGTCTAAGCAACATATAATCTCCATCTGTTACCTTTTCTAAATCGTCACCTAATTTTTCACTCATTTTTCCAATAAGCGGGTTATCTTTTTTTAATCTAGCAAAAACACCTTCAAACTTATCACCTTGCTCATTATTCCCTGTAGTTTCTCCTTCTACAATAAAATCTCCCACTGGACTAAAACATGCAGATCCCCCATGCAATTTCTTTATCCATTTTTCTGCTCCGATTTTAACCCCAAATAGTGTAGTAATACCATCTTGTTCATTATTTGGCAATAGCGGATGCTTTTTAAAATCCCATGATGTTTCAAACGAATCCCAATCTTCTTTGGATATAGAAATACATTCTTTTACGATATTGTCCACGCATTCTTCTAAATATGGCAATTTTTTTACTATCATAGGAGTTACATTTAATGTAGGATTTAGTATTGTTATAAGATTTTCAACCACTTTTGAATTCAACAGAGCTAAAGTGCACAGCATATCTGCATCATTTGAAAATAAACCTAATCCAGCAGAATCAAAAGTAAAACCATTTTCAAAATAGCGAAAACTTGATTTAGAAGAAGTAATTTTGGACCAACCTATATGTCTCTTAAAATAATACTCTTTTCCATCATGTCTAAAGCCTGCATTTTTCTCCATTTTCTCCAATGCATTCTGATTGTATTTCAAAAAAAACTCTCTATTTCCATACCATTTTCTATATTCGCCACCTTTATTATGTGGAGTATATAAGTACTTAGATGAAACAAGGCTGGATTTTGTAAAATCTACTTCGTACCATTCAAATATAAATTCTTCATTTTTCCCTGTACAGATTCCAGCCTTTACATCATAATGTTCCCCAATATTATCTTGTTCGAAAATTCTGTACACTGCGTTACTTACCCAATATGACACGGGACTTCCCGGAATTTTTGAAAAATTAAACTGTTTTGGATAATGATAATTCTTTTTATTGAAATATTCTTTTTCTTTTTCATCACGTCGTGAATAACAATACTCAACAAGCCTAACGCCAGTCATAGCATGACCAATATTAGATTTTCTATTTACCCATGCAACAATAGGATTATGCCCGACTTTTCCTTCAAACAGTTCTGTACCAAAATCTACCAATGAAACAAAGTCATATTTTTTAAGAACATAAGACCTCAATTTTTCAAAGCTGGAAAGAAACATCCATGATGTTGTCGTAATAAAAGACACATATCCATATGTATTGCATAAGTCTTTCAATGCATGTTTAAACATCACCATTGATAAATCAGTTTTTACATCTGAGTAATTATCTTTTACATACTTATCAAGACTTGGACTAAATCTTGAATTTCCTAAATACGGTGGATTTGTCACTATCGCATCATATTTCTGCCCCAGATTTTTTGCAACTTTCACCAGTTTCCGTAAGCTTTCTTGCGTTTCTTCACTTCCAACGCTCTCAAATGAAATCTGTCCACTTGCACCTAAATCATCAACAAATCTTTCTAGTACATCCCAATCACACATATCTATATTTAAAATAGATCCATATTCCCTGGCATCTTTAAAAATATCCAGCAGACCTTCTATCTGTATCACAGCCAGATTTCTTTCCATCTCACTTAAATGCGTTCCAAAGAACTGCAGATGATTCCGATTGATTTCATTACTTTCTACAATTGCATAGACTTTCGGCTCTGGCTTGCCGTCTCTTCCACGCAGGAATCGTCTGTTATATCCACGACCTTTCATCATAACCGCAAAGTATGCCAGCTGATATGCTCTTTGATCAATATCCAGTCCATGAATATTATGCTCTACAATCTCAAATGCTGCTTCTCTCTTGTCATATCCGGCACTTTCATAGATATCCATTAGCACATCAAACATCGCAATCAGGATATGTCCACTTCCCATACATGGATCAATACAGGTAATATCCGTAGGTTTCAGATCCTTGTATGTAGTACGAATTTCTGCCAGTTTCACATTGTCAGCTTCTTCCTGTTCCACTTCCGGAAGATAATATTTCCATCCGAATCTTTCTGCAGTTACTTTTTCGTCTGTACTTGGATCTACAGCCCGCAAATGTTCAATCCAGATTCTTCCTACAGAGTTTTCTACCATATACCGAATCGCCCAGTCTGGTGTATAAATTGTTGTTGCTGCTGGTAATAGTTCCTTTGTAATTCTGCTCTTGGACATATTTCCATCATATACTTGATTATTTAATTCTATATTATAATACTGATACAGCCAGCCAATGATCTCCACCTGCCCGGTTGGATTTCCTTCTTCATCCAGTGTAGATACATTGAAATCTGCTTCTGGAATGCCTGTCTCTGGATTTACCAGCATATAAATGACATCATCTTTATTGGTGTAGGAAATACCAAACAGCAATTCCATATAGTCAGAGTCTGCTTCAAACAATCCCGGCAGGATATCATGCAGCTGATGGCATTGTTTCAGGAACAATTTGCAGTACAGTTTATCCGTATCTTCTGAGGTACCGCTCATTTTCCAGTTGATGATCTCTTCTTTTTCCTGTACAGTCAAATCTAAATCTACATCCGGTGCCTGAGTCACAAGTTCCGGCTCCATCTTTCCTTCTTTTTCGGAAGAAAGTACACGAACTCTATTTGGAAGATAGTCATTTACTTCCATAAAACGGATCGCACAGATTCGGTTGAACCAGGTATAAGCTACTTCTTCTACTACTGCTTCAAAACCACGGGATTCAATCTGGGATACCAGCTTTGCTCTCTGCTCACACTGTCTTTTATTCAGCGTTACTTCTGTTCCTGCTGACGTCTGATAGACTTCAAAATCTGCTCCCTTTGAAATAGGTCTGCTGCAGGCTTTTTCAGTAATTCCAAGCATACCTGCCTTATCTGTAACAGAATCAATCAGTTTTTTTCTTGCTTCTATGGCAAATTTTTTTATTGCGTTCTTGTTCATGTACTATTTCCTCCAACCGGATTCCTTAACTCAATGTAATAATGGTATTTTCATCCAGTTCTTTCAATAATTTCTGCTTCATCTCTGCTAGGAACTTGTCAATATCCTGTTCATTTTCAATAGAATAAGTTCTTGCACCTGCTACATTACTGATAGATACATTTTTCCGCTTTTTCGATTTTGACTGAACTGGCGGTGCTACCGGTTTCGGTGGTTCTGTATGACCGCCACCTGTTGGTGGTGTTACCGAAGTTACAGGCGGTACTGGTTTCGGACGATGTACTTCTTCGTATTCTGTAATCTCATCCATACAGCGAAGTTTCAAGGTATCGCTTTCCAGTCTGATATTCTTCACCGCCGCAATCTCATGGGATGTATCCAGCTTCTGCTTCAGTTCTGCAAAGGCATTTATGAATTTGTCTCTGAATACAGAAGCAAATTCTTTTTCATCCAACATATGAAGTACCTTATGAAGGTCATCCTCTACGATAGGTCCCATAGCTTCTGCTTCTTTTTCCAGCAACGCCCCATACTGCATTACAAACTTCATAGACATATCCGGCAGTTTCTGAATCTGCCCAAATGGATTCTTTGCTGTCACAATAGATTCCATCTGGGCAACATTATCCATGATCTCCTGTTCACGTACATAAGTCTTGCTGTTTTCAAACATCTGGATCTGTTCCAAAGCTTTTTCGAAGATCTTTTTCTGACCACCTTTAAAGAAGTCAAATACCGGTGCAGTATCATCTGCATCGTCTAACAGATCATCTCGCTTTTTATCTACTGTTTTAAAGAACTCTACCGGCTCTTTGATTGCCAGAAGTTCTTCCAGATTTTTCTTCGCCTGTTCCATCAGGGATTTACAAGGCAGCTTCGGATTTACACGATATTCAATCATGATTTCACCGAAAGTATCCAGCTTATCCTGTGCTTTATTCTTAAAGTTTCTCATAATAGTATCGTCATCATCACTGGATACGGAGAAACCAAAATAATCTTTCAATACTTCTTTTACGGAACGGATCTGTCCGTCTGTTGCTCTTTCCCTGATATCAATCAGCAGTTTCTCGACAAATTCACGTTTTGTCAGGTAACGTACCAGTTCATCTTTTGTATTGGACAGCATAGATAAACTCTGGCTGTTATAGGTAAGGGATACTCTTCCCATCTTAAAGAGCATAGCAACCAGCCACTGTACATCTTTCGGATCAAAGCCATACGGAGCTGCCCCGAATTTGTCCTGCAGAGATTTCAGAGAAGCCTTCATATGTCTTGCATTGTTAAGACCGATGACCTGAATCACTTCTTCCAGTGCTAATTTATTCGGTGTAGTATCACTGGTTCCAAGGAAAGAAAGCTGTCCATCGTTGCCATTAAATACTGCAGCGATATCAGAAAGCTCCGGAGCTGTTTCCATGTAGGTCAGCTTGTTATACTGCATGGCTACTAACTTGCCAAGTGCTTCATTGATACGACTTGCCGGTTCTTTTGCTGAGATATTTGCTTTATCACCATTCACGTAGATATCCGCATGTTTCAGTGCATCCTCAATGAAGATACGGATACGGTCTTTCTTTTCAATACGTTCATCTTCCTTTGCACGGCGGATGCTGTCAAAGCTTCCTCTTGCGCCAGACGCATTTTTATTCAGGAACTTATAAATCTTGATAGAGTCGGTAATCTCATCCAGGAAGGTACTATCGTTCGGTAATTTTACAATCACACTATGTTCCTGTGCGGAAAGCATACGCAGGGCAGAATCCGGATAATCTTCCCCATATGGTGTAATGATGGATACTCCGATATCATTGGACTGATTTCCCTTGAAGTAACGATCATCTACCTTCTGGTTGAATGGGAATAAATAACGGCTGCTGTAACGATATTTCTTGTCTGTAAAGATTTCCTCGAAGATAACCGTGGATGCCTCTCCGATAATCTCTCCCATTTCTACGGATTCATTATTGATGGCATTGTTGATTTCCTGTTCTTCATTGGTCAGGAAGATATAGATTTCTCCATTCTTTTGTACCAGTGTCTCTCGAATCAGTTTCTTTAAGGATTCTTCGATCTTTCCACGGATTTCAATACGGTCATCGTCAATATTAGAGAGCATCAAAGTGGTAAGGTTATCTACATTTGCTTTGATCTCTTTGACATATTTAATCATAAACAGGACCTTCAGCAGTTCCACATCAAACTCGTCCAGTCTGCTGTTATCCTCTGCATCCGTAATGACCTGACTGTGCTGATGGTCAATGAATTTATGCAGCGGATCATAGAAATAGCTAAATGGTACCAGTACACCTTCCTGGCTGTCTTTTAACCGGATTGCAGACTCCTGGAACAATGCCAGCATGGAACGGGACTGATCGGATAAGTGCTTTCCGCTGGCTCCATGAGTACGCACCGCTGTCAGTACCTGTCCCAGCAAGTTGAACTGGTATGGAATAAACGGATAACAGTCTGCAAAATCCGTCTTGTCTGTATATAATTTCTTATCTGCTGTATCTGCTGTAAATGTGATCAAATTCTTGATAATGGATTCTTTCTGCTCATATAACAGCTTCAATGCAGACTCTGCAATCTCATTTTTCTCCAGGATACGTTTCCGGATAACTTCATCTACATTGGATGCAGACAGGGATAATCTGGTATCAAAACGTCCCTGAATCTTGGAGAAGTCATTGCCTTTTGTCTTTGTGATAGAATCAATATCTTCCTGGCTGGTAACGATGACCCATGCTTTTCCTCTGCAGGCAGTTCCCAGATCTTCTACGATGGTCTGCAGATTCAGCATTAACTGTGTATCATCCGCAATATACTGTCCGATCTCATCCACAAGGAAAATCACATGGTGATTTGGTCCTTTTTTCTCACAGTACTCTTTGACCAGAGATACAAACTTCTCAATACTGAGGTCATAACTTCCCTTAGCATTTTTACACCAGTTACGGGCAGCCTCCTCGCTCATGAAGTCCATCGCTACAATCGTTTTTACAATTTTGTCCTGAATAACCGCAAAGGCCTGTCTCTTTTTCTCCCACGGTGCCCCTGCAATCTCTTCAAATTTCTCTTTGAACTCTTCAAATCTGCCTTCGTTATCCAACTGACGTTCAAATTCTGCCAGATAAGGAATGGATCCGCAGTATCCCTGCATTTCATTGAACACTTTCATGAAAACTTCGACAATGGCTTCTTTGCCAGAACCAACCTTTGCAGATCCTTTGGAATCAATATTAAAGAGCATGACATCAGAAGAAATGGTTCCGGAATTGGCCATCTTGGCAATCAACATCGGATCATCGATTTTCTTTCCGTCTGTAAAGTACTCAATGGCTCTCTTTCCTTCTACCACACTGTTTTTTAACAGATAAGAAAGAATCTTTAAGAAGTGAGATTTACCACTTCCAAAGAAACCGGAGATCCAGACACCCATTTTGTCTGTATTGTTATTAATCCCCTTTTCATAGTTATCGAAAAAATCACGGAAATGTTTTAACAGTTCTTTTGTTACTACATATTCGTCCAATTCCTGATATACGTTTTCTTCATCAGACTGACCTACTTTGATTACGCCCTTAATATCACGGTCAATCTGTTTCTCAAACATCTCTTTAATCTGCATTTTTCTTCCTCCGTATCTACACAAGCCGGAATGCCCGGTAATAATTTCTGGAATCCATCGTTCCAAATAATTTCAGATCCTGTCCGCTGTATTCTCCAGGATAAAACATTACAACCGGCACGCTGTCCAGTACCTGATGTAAATTGTTCAAAATATTATGGCTTGCAATGATCGGATGGCATTTTCCAACTCCTGTCAGAAAAATCACGCTGTCTGTCAGATCTTCCTGTAAAATCTTTGAGATAATCAGGTTCAGTTCGTTCGTTTCATCCAGTCCCAATGTCTCTACCAGACTGTCTGCCATATCAAAAAAACCATTGTCTTTTTCCAGATCAAAGAAGGCTTCCAGATATCCTTCTTCCTCTAAAACCTGAATCATCGTATGAAACAGGTCGAACTCTATAATTTTAAAATCTTTATTTCCATTGTTGATTCTGTCTTTTAAATATAAGATATGATTCCGTACTTCCAGCTCTGCTCTCGGATCGTAATCAAACACATAATATCCGACTTCATTTCCAAGTCCTTTATTTTCACGGAAAGACTTGTCTGAAATTTTATCTTCAATCCGATTTAAACGTTCCTCTAAACTTAATTTTGACATTCTTAGACTCCTTTTACCGCCTTTAAGTATTCCCCAAGTCCATTGACAATCAATAATTCCTCCGTACGGTAATCAACATGAAGTGGCTTAATCCTTCTTGGTTTCACACTACTTTCCAACAATCCAGCCTCAAACATCATTCTAGTAAAACACTGTTTCAGCCGTCTCACTGATGTGTCTGCCCAGCCCGCCACGACATCACTCTGCATGGCTTTATCCGCAAAAAACAGATTCAAATCTCTGTCCTCGATCTCTTTTTCTCCTAATCGGATCTTTTCAGCATAAACCTCATGGAGAAATTCAAAGAACAGACGATTGTCAATCAGAATCGCTATCAAATTCAAAATCCTAGCCGTCTCTACATCACAAGTTGTAAATACATGCAAAACTGCTTTTGGTAAAACAGACATTCTACGATAAGTTCCATTTAATACTTCATATGCGCGATATTCTTCCCTTACCTGATAGATATTCTCCGTCCAAGCAATCTTTTTGATATCTGCCTTACTGTATCCTTCCAAAATATATCCTGCTGTTTTTCTGGATTCTTGCAGCCAAAATAATTTGGACATCAGTCCTGCGCTATACTCCATTACTGTCCACCATCCTTTATTTTCTTTTCATAATGGACGATATCTCCAAAATCGCAATCCAGTCTCTCACAGATCTTCTCCAGGATTTTCATGGAAACGAACTCTCCATTGGTCATTTTCGCCACGGTGCTGCTACTGATTCCCACCAGATCCATCATGTCCACTTTTTTCATGTTTTTATCAATCAATAGCTTCCATAATCCATTATATGATACTGCCATATGTATTTACCTCTTTGTTATACAAAACTTATGGTCTTCCTGTCTTTTGAAAGTATATTTTAATTTCGTTTTTATATTTTCAATCTATATTATTGTACCATACTGTATGTATTTCTTCAACGATAAGTACAAATGGGAGCTTCGACTTTGCGAATGATTTATTTGAGAAATCCAAAGGAAACTTTTTTTCCTCCGTATTTTTATGACTCTTGATATAAAATTGGTTTTAAACGATCATAAATTTCCAATCCCTGTTTTCTTCCAAACCTATGCAAAGAATTCAGGTAAATAACTTTCTTATTTTCCCCCGTCTCCAGTAATTCTTGTATTTCATTCAACTTATTTGCAAATATAGTGTTTCCATATATCTGCTCTAATACTTTCTGTAACCGCTTCCGCTCTTCATATTTTGCCTGAAATACATTTATATCTACCCCATTTACCTTATTTTTCAGTTGTTTTACTCTTTCACTATTATCATTGCTGGCTATAAGACTTCTTTCGATCGATGGAGCCAAAATAATCTTCTTATTCGATGGCAGTCTTACGCCCCAATAATCGCGAACCGCCTGAAATCCCTGGTCTTTACTGATGATCGCCACTCTGTCATCATGACCTTTTCCATAAAACTCACCTACTCTGGTAGCTATATAAAAATCCAATCCATTTTTCCCGGTTTTAACTAATTTGCAGGTATCAAACGCACATCCAGACCGCTCTATCTCTTCCAGGTAACGATTTTCACAGCTACGTGCAGCCGAACTGAAAAACAGTGTCAGGTAGTCATTTTTATCCAGATAATCTGTGCCTCTTAATCCATTACTTCTAACATTTTCAAAATCCACTAAAAAATACATGGCTGCTACCCTCTTTTCTGTCTGTAACTTTTTTCACGATATTTCACAATCTCATCTTTCCAGTTATCTTCAAAGAAAGCCTCTGTCGTGTCACGCGCAGTTGCTTTGCTCAATGCATTTCCAACTGCCCTAAAATTGACTGCAATGCCTTCTGAATCATTCTCATATGTCACAGATCTGTTTCTGGCAATGCCAATTTTCTCCGCTTCCCTTCCTGCATCAATATTGGCTCCCAGAAATAAGAACTCCCATCCACACTCTTTCTTCGCCTCTATCTTTTTCCTGATCTGCCTATGGGTGAAATGCTCACTGGAATTTTCCAGTCCATCTGTGGTAATAACAAAGATAATCTTCCCAGCTCTATGCTTCTCTGGAAGATGTTTCTGCACGTTATCCATCTTCTCAATCGCAATCCCAACTGCATCCAATAGCGCGGTACAGCCACGTACAAAGTATTCTTTTTCTGTAAGCGGTTCAATCATCTCCACTGGGAATCTGTCGTGAATGATATCTACCTCATCATCAAACAGAATCGTAGTCACATTTACTTTCTTTTCCTGCGCCTTCTGCCTGGCAATCATGCCATTGAAACCGCCAATCGTGTCACTTTCCAGACCGCCCATCGATCCACTTCTGTCCAAAATAAAAACCAACTCTGTTAATTCTGCATTCATGTGAGTTCCTCCTTACTGGCTTATTTCTCAAGCCATTGTGATATCCCCTTGCGGGGGACTCCTTTGGATTTGTTATTAATCACATTTTATCTACAGAACCAACTGAGTTGGTCGCCTGTCAGGTGACATTGCACCAGACTATTTTTTAGAATATTGGTTGTCCATATGCATCCAGCACATCATTGATTTCGAACATATCATATATCTTATTCTGTAAGAAATATGCCACAATAATATCGATTTTTGAACTCCTGGATAATGCAAAACCAGCACTTGCCAGTAGATCCTTCGCCTCATCCAGAGATAATTCCAAGGCAATCGTAAAAGCCAGTACAGTTTTCTTATTCGGAATATAATCGACATCTTTTCGGATTTTTGAGAAATGCCGACGATCAATATACGCCTTTGTATATGCTTCTGAATCCGTCATGCCCCGCTCATCTATCATACGAAGTAATCTCTGTGAAAAAGTTTCTTCCATCTGATCCATCAGCTTATCAATGGTTCGATTTAGCGGCATCGCAGAAGACATACCTTTTTTTATTTTTGTCTTCTGCATGGTGGAAACGTCAAATTCTTCTGGCGCTGCCGATTCTTCTAACCAGCAGCTCTCCTGCATCTGTTGTTCTCGAAGTTTCCTTTCCTCGGCTCTCTTCTTCCTAAGTTTTGTGATTTTGTCAAAAATGGACATCATTTCCTTGTCCATCCTGATATCCTCTTTCACCGGTTCGTAGTATTTATCTATGTACTTCCCGACTTCATCTATCCGTTTCTGATCTGCCATACCCGTACCGCCCCTTATAATTCTTAATCATCGTAATGATTATATCCACCAAAAAATCCCGGATTGCTGTGCCCCTGCTTATGTCCTTTATCATCATAATGATTCACTCCGCCAAAGAATCCCGGGCGGCTTTCTCCTACTTTATGACCATTATTATCGTAATGATTCATACCGCCGAAAAACGATGGCGAACTGTGTCCAATTTTCTTACCATTTGCATCATAGTCATTCATTCCGCCAAAGAATCCCGGACGACTTTCTCCCACTTTCTTACCATTCGCATCATAATGGTTCATTCCGCCAAAGAATCCTGGTCTGCTATATCCTTTTTTATTCATAAGATCATCCTCCCAACGTTCTGTTTCTTGTTTAATATCAGATTAATATCAGAATAACACATTTCTCAACACCTGAAGTCGCATAACAGGCGACATTCTTTTATTGCAATCGTTTTAAAAAGACAGATATTTCGCAATCGCTTCTTTGAGCCTTTTCCTAATAGCACCGGAAATTACTCTTTCTATGCCGATTACCTCGACTATCTTCTGATTTTATTTTACCACATTTGTTCTCACACAGAAAGCATGAAAAAGACGGCACCACCCATCCAGGCAGTGCCGTCTTTTTCAAATCCATCTTATAAAATTCTATTCCACATATCCATACAAAAAATTATACAATCTCAGGAATCGCCATCACCCGCTCCTCACGCAACCCCTTTCAACATCCACTCATACGCATCATATGCCGTCCGCAGGGAAATCTCGGCAGTCTCTAGTTCTGCTTTTTTCTGCAGATAGGACGCCTCGCCCTGTAAATACGTTGCTTTATTGATCGCGCCGGACTGATACTTAATCTGGGTGGCGCCGTATGTTTTTTCGGCAGACTGGTAGGCTGCCTGCGCCGCGTCACGTTCTAGGCTTAATGCCGCTATCTCAGCGTACTGCTCATCCGCTGAGGCGCTTGCGGCGCTCTCGGCTTCCTCGATCTGCTGGTGGCGCAGCTTGCGCGCTGCATCTCCGGTTGCGGAGGATCGTCTGGCTGATTTGACACTGGAACTTGCAACGACAGCTGCCGCGCGGTCCGCATCCAGATTCATAGAAGCCAGTTCCGTTGCCGATACGGCTGGAATTTCCCCCAGCGTAATAGAAGTTCCGCTCTTTCCAAGTAAAATGGCAAGCTGACGCAGCGCCTTATTTGCCTGATCGGTCGTGGATTGTAATGCTGTCTGGGCGCTTAACAGGTTTTTCTGAGCCTGCAGCAGATCCGTCTCCGTGCAAAGCCCCGCTGCCAGTTCCCGCTCTTTGCGATCTGCCTGCGCCTGATAGTTCTCTGCCGTCTTGGCAGCCGCCTCCACCTCGTCCTGAAGCTGCCGGCAGGTGCCCCACTGCATCTGTGCGGTCTTTACGACCTGCCAGACCGTCCGGTTTCTGGACGCACGGCTTGACGCCGAATTTAAGGAAGTGAGCGACTTTTTATACTGCTTCGCTGCCATCGACAGCGTTTGTGCATTTCGCTCATAGGTGCCGATCAGTGCCTCATCTCCGCCCGCATCTTCGAGCTCATCTGCTTTATAGTTCATATCCCGGGCACCGGAAATCATCGCATCGTAGGCTTCCTGGTAGACGGCAAGGCTGTCCTGATAACTGTAATCGGCGCTGACAGCCGTTCCATTGCCGCGCCGCACCAGCACCTCCAGTTCCCCGTACTCTATCACAGAATCCGCTAGCTGTTCCTCCGTATAGGAGCCGGACTGGCTGGCGATCGTGTTGTCTGCGCTGTTTTCGGTTATGGTGCCATCTTCCAGCGCCGGACCATCTGCCTCGCTGTCTGAATCACTTTCTGTGCCGGAAATCAAAGGCGTTTTCGCCGCCTGCGCCGGGCTCGATACAAGAATACAAGCCGCCAGGGCAATTCCGATCGAACGACTCAATCTGCTTTTTCCGATTCGTTTCACATTATAACCGTCCAGATGCACATCCAAAGCATTTGCACCGCTTCGGTCTCTTTCTTGCCCCTTGCGCATCTTTTGCTCTGTCCCAGCTTCCGCGTTCATCCATTTTCCTTTCAGATTTCGCATCATCCGCCCACCCCTTTCTACTGCGTGGACGCCAGTCCGCCCACCGCCCACTGGTAGGCGAGCTGCGCCTGGAGAAGCGACATCGCTGCCGTCTCTTTTGCCACGGATGCCGATTCATAGGAATAGGTTGCGCTCTGGTATGCGTTCTGGCTGATAAGTCCGGCTGCCAGCTTGCGGTCGTTGGTCTGTTTCGTCTTTTCTTCTAATTCAAGGCTGCGTTTTGCCTGTTCATACTGTGCCTCAGACAACTTCAGATTCTGATAAGCCGACTGGACATTCGACTTGACTGCCTCCTTCCCGCTGGTCAGAGTTGTCTGGTACTGCTCTTTAAGGGTGCTTGTCATCGCATTGTTGACCTGACGTGCCAGAATCTTTAACTGATAATTATTTTCCTGTGCTTTCGCAATGTCCTCTTCGAGGTTGACCAATGCACTCATCTGTTCCTGCGGGTCCGGTAATGCACAGATTTCTACTGATGCGCCATATTTCCATCCAAGCATCTGGCACAGGGATTCCTTCGTCGATGCAATATTGCTTTCTGCCGTGGTGACAGAGGCCTGCGCCTTTAAAAGAGTCTCCTTGGCATCCAGCACATCCGTCTGGGTCGCGCTTCCGGATGAAAGCTTTAAGTTTGCCGTCTCATAGTCTTTTTCTGCCTTGGACACCTGGTTCTGCACACTCTTTAAGTTTTCCTGGGCATTCCAGTACTGGATCATCAGGTTCTGCGCCTGCTGTACCAACGATTTCTCGGTCTGCGTATACCCCCACGCCTTAACATTCGCATCATCGACGTTATTATCGCCCTGCTCGCGCATCTGAGTCGCGGAAGCCTCGCTTCTCTGTGCTGCTGCCAGTGCGGAACCATAATTCGCATCATCTGAATCCGGGTACTCGATACTGCTCTCGATCTCATCTGCCGCGTCATAATATTCCTGCGCGATCTCATTGCTGTCTTTGCCTTGATAATCCTTGTACTCGATCCGGTTCTTCTCCACTGTGCTGTTGTACTCATGGATCCGATCAGCAATCTCGTCAAATTCGAGCTTATCATCCTGCAGCGAAGCCCATTTTTCTGTGGAATATGCAAATTGCGGGCTGCCTGCCAATACCTGGACCGGCGCACCTGCCGCCAGGAATACTCCCAGTGAGCAGGCTGCCACGCCAGAGGCAATCCGGCGGGTCAGGCATAATCTTCTATTTTGATTCATGTATGTCACTCCATTCCGATCTATCTGATTTTAACAACCATTCCTATTCTGCTTTCATTTATCGCAGTTGTTTTCAGTTGTCTTTCCATCATTTTAACCATACCATATCTTCGTGCCATTTTTGTGAAATATCGTAACCGTTTCTTTCCTCACAGTTACGATATTGTTACTGTTCACGCATCGTGCCCAGTAACGGAATTTGCCGTGGCTTCGCATAACTTATATCTAATCCACATCCGGTATCTCTTCCTTTGGTTTCCGGCTCAGTAATGCGTAATATACTGGGACCATGAAGAGCGCGACAATCACACCTGCGCTCAGACCGCCGATATCTACGATCGCCAGACCCTGTGTTGTGGAACCGCTGCTTCCGATTGCCAGTGCCATCGGGATCATCGCGAGGATGGTTGTCATACTTGTCATCAGAATCGGTCGGATACGGGTCGCACCTGCCTCGATGAGCGCTGTCCGCAGATCCATTGTGGAGCGATACTGGTTGACCGTATCCACGTAGAGAATACCGTTATTTACAACAGTTCCGACCAGAATCAGGAAGCCAAGCAGGGACGTCATACTGATGCTGACGCCGGTCAGCTTCAGTAATCCGAAGGAACCAACCAAACTGAACGGGATGGTCGTCATAACCATGATGGAAAACTTCACAGACTCAAACTGTGCCGCCATGACAACGAATACCAGGAAGACTGCAATCGCAATCGCGCGGTACAGGGAGCTGAACTCACTCTTCATCATGCGGTCACGGCTGTTCTGCCCAATGCTGATTGTACCGCTTAAGTTCGGAGTAATTACCTCACTGTTGATTTGCTGCTGTACATTATCACCGGTGTAATCAGCAGAGATTGTGATCTCATATGCACTGTCGGTTCTGGAAATCGAAGCCGGACTGTCCTCAAATACGACATTTGCCACATCGGTCAGTGCCACCTTCTGTCCGTTTGTTCCCGTCAAAATAATATCTTTTATGTTATCAACTGTCTCGTACTCGCCCTCCGGATACTCAACCGTTACCGTAATGTCCTCGCCGTCAATTTTAAGTGTCGTCGCGTCGATACCGCTCAACATCTGGTTGATCGTCGTTCCGATGCTGGAAGCCGTAAGTCCATACGCCTTTGCCATGACCGGATCAACCTTCAGGGTAACGATCGGTGCATTATTCTCAATACTGGAATGGATGTTGATGACATCCGTTCTTGCTGTCATTTCCTTGACGATCTTATCACTAACTTCTTTTAACTCATCATACTGCGTGCCGTGAAGAATCACTTCATAGCCGCGCTGTCTTCCCATAAAGCTCATGGAAGTTGATGCCGATACGTCGATCGTACAGTTTGCAATGTTATCCATCTCTTTCTGCCACTGATCGGCTACATCGTCTGTTTTCATGGTACGGTCATCTTTCAGATAGGCACTGATCTCGCCGCTGCCTCCGTTGTAACGCAGCATGTACGAATCAACCTGGTCGCTCGCGGAAACAATCGCCTCCGCTTCTGCCAGCGCCTCCTCGATCTTTTCCTGTTTCAGCCCCGGACGCGTCTCTATGCTGACGCTGACCGTACCGGTATCATCCGATGTCATCAGCTCCGTCTGCATTCCGCTCGCCAAAATTACCGTCAGTACAAGTACCAGAACCGAAAATCCCATAACCATCGCCTTGTGGTTTAACAGACGGTCCATGATGCCGCGGTACCATTTCTGTAAACGTTCAATCGGACGTCCCATCAGGGCGCGCTTCGCCTCGCTCGGTTTATAGAACAGATAACACAGCGGAACCACCGTCATCGCAGAAAGCAGGGACGCCGACATACAGAACACGATCGTGAATCCCAGCGGCTTGAACATCTGTCCGGTCATACCGTTTAAGAATGCCAGCGGCAGGAATACGACACAGGTCGTGATCGTCGAACCGATGATCGAGTTGATGACAATGCCGGTTCCGTGAAGCGCTGCTGAAAAATAGCCAAGCGCCCCCTTGTCTTCCTGCTCCGCCGTTGCACGGAAACAGCTCTCCAGTACAACGATCGAGTTATCGACCATCATGCCGACGCCGAGTACCAGCGCACTCATCGTGATAACGTTCAACGAAAATCCTGCCATCGTGATCGCAATCAAGGACATCAAAATCGAAGTCGGAATGGAACTTCCCACGATCAGGGACGCCTTATAATCGCCAAAGAACAGGAAAATGATAAACATGGAGATGATAACCGCCAGAACCATTGTCTCTGCTACGTCTTTTAGGGAATCAAGAATCGTGTCAGATGTATCATCTGCAACCGTGATCGTCAGATCCGAATCATCCGCCATCAATTCTTCAATTTTCTCTTTTACAGCCGAGGACACTTCCATATCTGTGCTGTCCTGCTGCTTCTGAATCGAAACGGAGATCGTCTCCTGACCGTTGTAACGGGAAATGCCGCCCCGGTCTTTCGTTGCCTCATACACATTCGCCACATCCGACAGAGAAATAATCTGTCCTGCCGGCGTCTTGATCGGAATATCCTGCAGCTCATTTACCTGTTCCGTTTTTAAGGAAGTAGTAACGGAAAGCTCCAGGTTTCCGGCGCCTGCCTCACCCGACGGGGATGCCACATTCGCATCGTTAATCGCACTCGCAACATCCTGCATGGTCAGATTGTACTGATCCATTTTTTCAGACTGTAATTCAATGCTGACGTACTTAGAAGAACCGCCTCGTGTCTCAATGTTTGCAATTGAAGAAATTCGCTCTAATTCAGGTACTATCTTCTGATCCACATAATCATAGAGGTTTGTCTGCGTCTTATGTGCAATCGAAAGCATCATGCTGTCTCCTTGATTGGAGTTCATCGACATAACGCTCGGTTCCACATCATCCGGCAGCTCCCGCTGGATATTGTCCAGTTTCTGCTTTAAGTTGTCATACGCCTCATCCATATCGGTGCCGTAATCATACTGAAGCATGATCATCGAACGTCCATCGCTCGATGTGGAGGAAATCGTGTCCACGCCTTCCATCGTGCCGATCGCCTCCTCGATCGGTTCGGTTACCAGCTCGCTGATATCCTCCGGTCCTGCGCCTGAATAATTTGCCATGATAATCAGCATCGGCGTCTCCATATCCGGCATCTGCTCCAGCTTTGCCGAAAAGACCGATGAAATACCGAATACAACCAGACACAACAGAGCCATGACAGTAGTAACCGGATGTTTCAGGATATATTTCGTTACTCCCATGTCTTACATTCCTCCTGTCCTACTGTTTCTGTCCATTTTTTGCATCTTTCGGGGTGCCTGCATCACCCGCAGGCTGATCCTTTCCTCCATCTGCCGGAGCGCCCGCTTTCTGTCCATTTCCAGAGCCTGCCAGGGCATCAGCTTTCTGGTTTCCAGCTTCATCCGCTGCTGCCGCATCTGTTTCTTCACCCTTTAAGTTAACAGTTGAACCCTCATAAAGCTGGGAACTCCATGTACTGATGACGAGATCATCTGCCGTCAGCCCCGACTTGATCTCCGCCAGCTCTGTATTATAAAGCCCCACTTCGACTTCCACTTTATGTACCGTTCCGTCCTGGTAAACATAGACATTTCCAACGCCGTTATCATAGTGGATCGCATCTACCGGCACGGTCATGACATTCTCTGCACGCTCAGAAGTTACTGTTACCTTGACATTACTTCCCGTTGAAAGGCTGTTCGCCTCCGGCAGCTCTGCCTTTATCTTAAACAGACCGTTGCTCTCGTCCGCCATGCTGCTGACATCGGTAATCACACCATCATAAGTCGTTCCATCTTTTACAATCGTCATCGCGTCGCCCTGGTTTAAGTTGCTCATAACACGCTCGGATACGTAGAACGATACCCGTTTATCTCCCTCACCGGAGATAACGCAGAGCTGCGCCTGCTGGTTGACATAATCATATACATCAATATCCATCGTCTCAATCTTGCCGGAGATCGGTGCGGTCACGGAACTGTATTCCACCTGACGGTCGTAGTTTAATTTTGCCGATTCATAATTTAACTGTGCCGTCTTCGCCTGGTTCTGATACTGCTCCCATTCCTGATCAGAAATATCTCCTCCCTGATAAAGAAGCTGCATACGGCTTAAATTGCTCTGTGCCTCGGTCAGGTTAACAGAGGCGGAGTCCATCGCATTTTTCGCCGTCTCAACCTGTTCGGTATTGATCGTACAGAGAAGCTGACCCGCTGTCACCATATCACCGACGCTGACGTTGACACCCGTCACATCGCCGGATGCCTTCGCATAGACATAGACAACGTCCGATGCCTCGACAGTACCGGATGTGCTGGTTGTCCGCTCAATCGTTCCGCTCTTTGGATTCTCAGCCGCAACCGTCGCCACATTGTCCATCTGCGTGTCCTGCATACCGCCCGGACCGCCGCCGGAACCTCCTTTGCTGCCACCCTTGAAACGCATAAAAAGCGCCGCAAGTACGATCAGCACCACCACCGCAATGATGGCTGTTTTCTTTTTATTCTGCTTTACCGTTTCCATCAGAGAAGATAGTTTACTCATTTCGCATATTCCTTTCTGGTTTTTCCTAATTGTCCCTAGTATAACATCCCATTTTTAAACGAGTTTCAACTAAATATAAACTGAATGTAAACGAACCGTGAAAAAAATGTGTTGCACCGTTCACAATCAGTTTAAACTTATGTGGTATACTATGAGTACTTATGATATTACATCTTTTTAATTGAATTATAGGGAGGTTTTACGGATATGTTTCACATTCTCGTGGTAGAAGATGATGCGAAACTGCGTTCCCTGTTCTGCACGGTACTCACCAACAATGGTTATCTGGCGCTTCCGGCAGAAAGCGGCGAAAAAGCATTATCTCTTTTAGATTCTGAATATGTAGATCTCATTATTTCGGATATTATGATGTCCGGAATGGACGGATATGAACTGATTGATCACCTGCGGACGAGTGGATTTACGATGCCGATCCTGATTATCACCGCCAAAGAGCGCTTCGAAGACAAGCAGCGCGGCTTTCAGGCAGGCACGGATGACTACATGGTGAAGCCGATCGATGTCAATGAGATGGTTCTGCGGGTTGGCGCCCTGCTCAAACGCGCCAAGATCGCGACGGAGCATCGGATTGTCTGCCAAAATACGATTCTCGACTACGATGCACTGACGGTCACGGTCAACGGGCAGGAGACACTTCTGCCGCAGAAAGAATTTTACCTTCTATATAAATTACTTTCTTATCCAAATAAGATTTTCACGAGGCAGCAGCTCATGGACGAAATCTGGGGGCTTGACTCGACAACCGACGAACGGACGGTCGATGTGCATGTCAACCGGCTGCGCGAACGGTTTAAAAACTGCGATGATTTTATCATCATGACCGTGCGGGGTCTCGGCTATAAGGCGGTGAAAACAGAAGCATGATCAGCAAGAACTTTACCAAATATTTCCAGATTCCACTCTACTGGCTGACCCTCCTGGTCTTTTTCTTCCTGGTGTCCTCGTTGATGCCGATGCTGACCGGATATTTTGTCTCGCTGCTCACAAGCGGAACAGATAAACACGAAGTTTTTCGGATTTTCGGTCCGAATTTTCCGAGTCTGATGTCATTTTTGAGCAGCCTTGCATTCAGTATCGCGCTGTCGCTGTTCCTCTGGTCGAAAATTCTCTGCCCCATCGGTTCCATAAGCCTTGCCGCTAAGCAGGTAGCAGACGGAGACTTTTCTGTTCATGTGCCAAATTCGAAGTCTTTGCAGGCGATCTGTGAACTAACCGACAATTTTAACCGTATGGTGCAGGAGTTAAACAGCATCGAATCGCTGCGAAATGATTTCGTGACCACGGTTTCCCATGAGTTCAAGACACCGCTCGCCGCCATCGAGGGCTATGCGACATTGCTGCAGGATCCATCTCTCTCAGAGGCGGACCGGAATGAATACACGCGCATCATCATCGACAGCACGCGCCAGCTCACCACGATGACCGGCAACATTCTTCTGCTTTCCCGCCTGGAAAAGCAGGAGATCGTGACCGGCCGCACGACGTTCAGCCTCGACGAACAAATCCGGCAGGCGATTCTTCTGCTGGAACCGCTCTGGGAGAAAAAGCATCTGAATCTCGACATTGATTTGACGGCGTGTAAATTTTACGGCAACTGTGAGATGCTGCAGCAGGTCTGGATCAATCTCCTGCAAAATGCCATCAAATTCACCCCGGCTGGCGGTATGCTTTCTGCCAAACTCGTTATCACAGGAGATAAGGTGCGTGTCTCCATCCGCGATACCGGCGTCGGCATGGATGACGCCACGATGAAACGGATCTTTGAAAAATTTTACAGCAGGAACTCTGATCCCAATGAAAAGGGCAACGGGCTGGGACTTTCCATCACGAAACGGATCATCGACCTGATGCACGGTACCATCGAGGTATCCAGCCAGGTGGACGAGGGTAGCTGCTTTACAGTGATTCTGCCACTTGAAAAAGCATAGAATCTCATCGGCAAAACATATTGTACCCGACAATCATCAGAGAAATGGCGATGCTGACCCATAGAAAATTCTTTGGGAAAATGAGCACCAGGGTCATGCCAAATCCCATTGAAAAAAGGACTAAACCAAATAAACGCTTCATAGAATGATACCTCTCTGAAATGTCTGTTTTCAAAAGAAGTTAAATAGCAGGCGATCATTGCCAGAGACATCTGACATTCGATCGTGTGCTATGATCATTCTATGAAGCGTTTTGATTTTAATTTCTTTATTTCTTCTCTTCCATCTCGCCCGCCATTTTCTCAGCTGTCTGCATCGTCTCCGCATCGATCGGTCCGGTGCTTCCGCCGACAAATTTATTGACGAGATCCGGTGCCATGTCGAGAACCTTGGTCAATGCATCCTGATGCTTGATATTGACCACCTTCGTCATGCCATTCTGAATGACCAGCACCGCGCTCGGCGTCATCTTGGCGCTCATGCCGCCCGCATTCTTCTCTTTCGCCGACTGACCAAACGCGCCCGCCGCCATACCGCAGGTTACATCCACGAGTGGAAGTATAATCGCATCGCCAACTGTCACCGGCTCTCCCACGACTGTCTTTGTTGTGACGAACTCATCCATACCCTGAAATAATGCACCGATTGTCGATGCAAACTGATTGTCTGCCATATTATCTTCCTCCTCGGTTTCTATATTTATAAACCTGTGTCCGTACATTCTTATCCATCCAGATCCGAAGCGCCATCAATGCCAGCACGCCAATCTGGACTCTGCCCCGGAACGAAAGCTCCCCGTCCAGAGCATTTGCATCCATAACCGGAGTCAAATCAATCTTCTTTCCGTAAACTGGATACAAAAAAGCCGCCACACTCAAAATTTGTCCCATCAAATAAGGATCCTCCACGCCAAACGTAACCTGCCCGGACAACTTTCTGGGAAATATATGCCGCAGAACTCGCATGAGCTGGCGTTTGATCAGGCGAAATGACTTCTGATTTTCTTCATTTTCTATAAATGCAAGGACGGATTGGCGTTTGTGCTCCAGGTTGTTGATTCGGGTAAGCAGCTTTGAGAGGGATTGCCGCAGGGCGCTCCATTTTTGTTTGAACCAGCTAATGATTCTATGAAGGAACGATTCACGCTTTTCCTGGCTGGGATTTGATTTTAATTCATTCTTTGCCCGATGCGTTTCTCCTTCTGCCTCGGACACTCCCGCCTCCTTCACATCTGGAAATGCATCTGCATTCTTCACAGCTGGAGACATTTCCGCCTCCCTCTGCGCACTCCGTCTCTTCACCGCCTCCTCCAGCAGCCTGGCAGTTTCCTCCGCTTTCTCGATCGCGGCGTCTGTCTTCTCCGATGCTGCTTCCGCCCGCAAAATCAGTTCACCGGTGTCTAAATCACCATCCTCTGTTTTCTCCTGCGCATTTACAAATTCCAGCTCATCCGAATCGGCTGCCTGCGTGCCTTCCCGCACACGCCCAGATTCCGTATCTTTCTCTTCACTCTCACTCCCGAAAATCCGGAATCCAAACAACTTAACCGCATATCGAAGCCCATTTTCATAAGCAATCCGCAGCGACACCGCATGAAGCAGCCAATGGATTTGCAGATGCACACCAAAATCCTTGATACTGTGGTAGCTTCCGTTCCCCCGGTATCGAATCGGGACAAATAAAACCGCCAGCAGGCACAGAAACAACAGTCCCAGAATGACAAGAAGCAGGATTCCGAGTATTTTCAAGATTATGAACAAAATATGCAGCAATCCATCCCCTCCCACTTCTTATTCTTTCATTGACAAATTCATGTATCAGCTCTGTATCATATGATGTTGGGGTCAAAAGACATTTTCAGTCCAAAAAAACTTCATCAAAGGCTGCAAAATACTTACCTCTTTTTCCTCAACCTGTCTTCCTTCTCTCTCAGATACGTCTTCACATCCAATCCACCCGTCTCGCGGTACGTCTCATCCACAATCCGCCCCACCGTCTCCACGGCATCCTGGTAGCCCGCGCCGACCCCTACGATCAGCAGATCCGCCTGCTCCCGGTAATAATTCTGCCGGAGCACATAGGCAGGCAGGATATCAAGCAGGTTGTGTCCGCCTGAGGCAGGCGTGATCACGTGAACGCCCGGCTGTACCTTTCCGAGGCGGAGTTTCTGTAGAATCGAAAAACGATGCTTTTTAGCAGTTTCTCCCAGATACAGATATTTATACCAAATCATCGTCCCCGCCTCCTAAAAAAGGAGAGCCTGATCCATGACGCTCTAAAAACAGCTCGTTTCCGGCTATTTCTCCCCGCCTGTCAGCTCTCCCTCCTTTACATGATCAATCTTTTTTATAATTCTTAATAATCGACCGTCTCAGCAGATCCAGTGCCTGAATCACCGTCTGCTCACGCACCTTCTCGCGGTTTCCGCGGAAATGGTATTCCTCTACTTTGACTTTATCCTTCATATAACATGCGATATAGACGAGTCCCACCGGTTTCTCCTCGGTTCCGCCGTCCGGTCCGGCGATGCCAGTCACAGCGATACAGGCATCCGCATCCGTCGTAAATACACCGCCTGCAGCCATCTCACGCGCCGTCTGTTCGCTGACCGCGCCGTATTTTTTCAGGGTCGCCTTGCTGACGCCCAGGATCTTTTTCTTTGCCTTGTTGGAATACGTCACGTATCCCTCGTTAAAGACCTCTGAAGCCCCCGGCACGTTGACGATGCGTCCGGCGATCAGACCGCCTGTGCAGGACTCTGCGGTTGTCACAGTCAGGTCGTATTTCTTTAAGAGGCGGACAACGACATCCTCCAGATTCTCATGCTCATCCGTCGTGTAAACCGCATTACCGAACCGTTTCTTGATCTCTTTGATAACCGGTTTTAACAGCTGTTTTGCCGCGTCTTCGCTCTCGGCTCTCGCGGTCACGCGCAGATGTACTTCTTTCGTCTTTGCATAGGTCGCAATCGTCGGGTTCGTCTGCTGGTCGATGAGGTCGAGAAGCATCTCCTCCACCTTGCTCTCCCCGTATCCGCAGATTTTGAGCATCTGGGAATAGATCACACAGTCAGATCGTTTCTGAATATAAGCACAAACCTGATCTTCCACCATCGGATACAGTTCGTTCGGCGGTCCCGGAAGCAGAATCGCGGTCTTACCGTTTTTCTCCAGGGCAAGTCCCGGAGCTGTGCCGTTTGTGTTGGAAAATACCACCGCGCCCTCCGGCACCAGCGCCTGACGCCAGTTGCTATCCGGAATATCGGTGCGCTTGCGCTGCCGGTACCAGTCCTCCAGATGTGCCCACACCTCCGGATCCTCGACTAACGGCATTCCCATCAGCTCCGCGCAGACATCCTTCGTGATATCATCCTCCGTCGGTCCCAGACCGCCGCCGATGATAACGAGATCGGCTCTTGAGAGCGCCGTCCGGAAGACTTCTGTCATGCGCTCCCGGTTGTCCCCTACCGTCGTCTGGTAATAGACGTTAAGCCCCAGCTTTGCACACGTTTCCGATAAATACTGCGCATTGGTATTGACGATATTGCCAAGCAGCAGCTCTGTTCCTACCGAGATCAGTTCGACTATCATATCAGATACTCCCTTCTGTCAGTATTTTATGATTCTTGTAAATATAATCAACCAGTGACACAATCGTCAGCAGCAGCGCGATCCAGACACAGATCGTCGTGACAAACGCAAGCGCCGGAATATCCAGAATCAATAACACCACCGATACCATCTGAAACGTCGTCTTAAATTTGCCCCAATAGCTGGCGGCGATGACAACTCCGTTGTCCGAGGCGATCAGACGGAATCCGCTGATGATAAACTCCCGGCTGATGATGACGATAACCATCCAGGCTGGAAGCGCGTTCAGCTCGATCAGACAGATGAGCGCCGAGCACACTAAGAGCTTGTCCGCGAGCGGATCCATAAATTTTCCAAAGTTCGTAACCAGATTGTACTTTCTGGCAATCTTTCCATCCAGAAGATCGGTCAGGCTGGCTATGATAAACAGTGCCAGTGCAATCATACGGAAGGTACGGTTTTCACCATTCTGCCAGAGAAGAAAAAACACAAAAAACGGAATCATGATGACGCGAAGCGTCGTAAGCTTATTCGGTAAATTCATCAGCCAACTCTCCTATCAAATCATATTCGAGTGCTCCCGTTACGCGGACACGGCAGAAATCGCCGGACATCAGCGGAACATCCGCATTGACAAAAATCAAACCATCTACGTTCGGCGCGTCCTTATAGGTACGTCCCACGAAAGCATTCTCGTCTGCCACTTTTCCCTCGATCATAACCTCAAGCACACGGCCTTTCATATCCTCGGCTTTCTCAAAGGCAATCTCCTGCTGCAGCTCCATGATCTCGTCGCGGCGGTCTTCCTTGACCTCCTGCGGTACCTGATCCGGATATCCGGCTGCCGGTGTGTCCTCTTCTGCAGAGTATGCAAACACGCCCAGGCGGTCAAATTCCATCTCATCGACGAACCGCATCAGTTCCTCATGATCCTCCTGTGTCTCACCCGGGAAACCGGAAATTAAGGTCGTGCGGAGTGCAATATCTGGGATCTCTTCCCGCAGATGCGCGATCCGCTCCCGAAGCTCCGCCTGATTCGTGCGGCGTCCCATCCGCTTGAGAACGGCATCGCTCGCGTGCTGGATCGGAATATCCAGGTAGTGACAGACTTTTTCCTCCGTCTTGATCGCCTGAATCAACTCCTCGGTGATCTCCTCCGGATAACAGTACTGGATACGGATCCATTCGATTCCATCGATCTGTGCCAGTTCATGTAAAAGTTTCGGCAGGGTCTTCTCTCCATACAAATCCACGCCGTAAAGCGTCGTCTCCTGTGCGACAAGAATCAGTTCCTTCACACCCTGATCCGCGAGCTCCTTTGCCTCTGCGAGAAGCTGCTCCATCGGCACACTGCGGTACGGTCCACGCAGGGACGGGATAATACAATAGGTACACCGTTTGTTACAGCCCTCGGAAATCTTTAAAAAAGCATAATGTCCGCCGGTCGTCACCAGACGTTTGCTCCGCATCTTCGTCTCCGGAAGTTCGGACAAATCGTGGAAATCAGATACCCGCTCGCCCTTCAGCGCCTCCGCCAGCACCTTGCTGACCTCATCATAGCTGGTCGTACCGAGAATACCGTCCACCTCCGGCACCTCCTGCAGGATCTCTTCCTTGTAACGCTGTGCCATACAGCCGCTGACTAAGAGCGCCTTGCAGGTTCCGCTCTTTTTGTACTCTGCCATCTCTAAGATAGTGTTGACACTCTCCTCCTTGGCATCGTTGATAAAGCAGCAGGTATTGACCAGAATGACATCTGCCTCCTGCTCGTCATCGGTAAACGTGTACCCATCCTGGCTCAGCGAACCCAGCATACGCTCTGCATCAACCAGGTTTTTATCGCAGCCAAGGGATATACAAAGTAATTTCATTCAATTCTCTCCTAATAACATATTTAAAAAATTTCTGTAACCATAATCGATTTGAACCGTCACAAAAATTCTATATCGTAACTGTTCAGTACCTTCACAGTCACGCGCAAAAATCCATTAAAAATTGCCTACGGCAATGGGATTTTTGCCTGCTGGCCCATGTTTTCGTACGGTCAGCGCAGTAAATGCGCAGACCTACTGAACAGTTACTCTATATCTAAGAAAAGACCATCTCCATGTACATAATGAACACGGGACGGTCTTCTGTCACCTTTTAGACCTCTTCCTCCGGGGAATCGTTCTCTGCTACAATTTTAACCTTAGAATGGTACAGCTCGTCGATCGCGATCGAAAGCGGTTTTCTTCCATTCTCAATGACCAGTGCCTCATCACCGGCGATCAGCTGTCTTGCACGCTTTGCAGTCGCAATTACGATGGAGTAACGGCTCTGAATCAGCGGTTCTTTCCCCGGCTCAGCCTCTTTGTTTACAACATTAATTAAGTCAAGATATGACGGACGCAGCATCATAATACATCTTTCTCCTTTCAGAATTGCTTCATCTCTTCTTTTATTTTTTCAATCAAAGTCTTGTGATTTTCTGTTCTGGCATGCATCGCCTGAATCAGCGCGTGCATTTCTTCTACACAGCGGTCTACCTCATCATTCACCAGAATGAAATCGTAGTCATCCATCTGCTTGGACTCCTCCGCTGCTCTCGAAAGCCGTGCGGCAATCTTCTCAGGTGTCTCGGTTCCACGACCTGCCAGCCGGTTTCTAAGCTCCCCGGCACTCGGCGGCGTGACAAAAATGAGAACTGCCTCCGGGAATTTCTTCTTGATTTTCAGGGCACCCTGAATCTCAATCTCCAAAAGGACATCCTTGCCCGCTTTCAGGTTGGAAAACACATACTCCTTCGGTGTGCCGTAATAGTTTCCGACATACTGGGCGTATTCGACCAGCTCATCGTGTTCGATCATCTGTTCGAACTCTTCCCGGGTCTTAAAGAAATACTCTCTTCCATCAACCTCGCCCTCGCGCGGTGCACGGGTGGTCGCGGAGATGGAAAGGGCATAATTGTCATACCGCTCCAGCAATGCACGCATCAATGTTCCCTTGCCTGCCCCTGAAAATCCGGATATAACTGCCAGTACTCCCTGATTATCCATATATTTCGCCTGCTTTCTAAATTCTATCTATTATTACAATATTTCATATTCTCCGTATTTTCACCGCCAACGGCAGCTTTCCGTGAATACCTCTTCCAGCATGATCGGCTATTCAATATTCTGAATCTGCTCTCTGACTTTCTCGATCTCTGTCTTGAGTGCAATCGCACAATCGGAAACCTCCAGATCGTTTGCCTTGGAAAGGATCGTATTCGCCTCGCGGTTCATCTCCTGTGCAATGAAATCCAGCTTACGTCCGACGCTTCCGCCCGCCGTCAGCTCCTTGCGGGTCGCCTCGATATGGCTTCTCAGGCGGACCGTCTCCTCATCGGTGCAGATCTTATCTGCAAAAATCACAACCTCTGCCGCAATCCGGCCTTCATCGACGCTGCTTCCTTCCAGAAGCTCTTTCACCTTATCTTCCAGTTTCGCCCGGTATTCTTCCACGATCTTCGGGGAACGTTCTTCAATCTGATCGACCAGCGTTACCATATAGTCCAGCTTGCCAAGCAGATCCTGCTTCAGATTCTCACCCTCGCGTGTGCGTGTCTCGACAAATTTCTCTGCCGCCTCGCCGATCGCCTTTTCGAGAATCTGCCACATATGCTCCTCGTCCTCCGGCACCTGTTCCATCGTAAAGACCTCCGGACACCGTGCAAGACGCATCACCGTCGCGTCATTCGGAATTCCAAGCTCGTCCGCCATCTGACGGAAATAATCCATATACTCGCCGGCCAGGGAACGATTGTACTTTAAGGACATCTTCTCATCCGTATAATCTTCATAGGAAATAAAGACATCTACCTTTCCCCGCTGAATGTATTTCTTGAGCTGCGCGCGAATCGCCGCCTCAAAGTAATTAAATTTCTTCGGCATCTTAATGCTGAGATCCAAGTAACGGTGGTTTACCGCCTTCATCTCCACAGAAATCTTATATTCATCCGTTGCCATCTCGCATCGGCCAAATCCAGTCATACTTTTAAGCATAGTGACGCCTCTCTCTTTCATCCATAGATAATGGTATTATAATGCAAATCGCCGCAAGCGTCAACCGAATTTAAAAGTGATTGTTTTTCGTGTCTTCTTTCATTATAATAGTAGATACTACACAAATAAAGGAGCACCAAAACCATGGCATTTGACGGAATTGTAATCGCAAACCTGGTTAAGGAGTTTAGTGACGCGCTTACCGGCGGCAAGATCGCAAAGATCACGCAGACCGAGCGCGATGAACTTCTTTTTACCATAAAGAACTTCCGGGAGACGAAACGGCTTCTTCTCTCGGTCAACGCAAGTCTTCCGCTGGCATATCTGACGGATACCAACAAGCAGGGACCGATGACTGCCCCGAATTTCTGCATGCTGCTTCGCAAGCACATCGGAAGCGGACGCATCGTGTCGGTCAGCCAGCCGGGTCTGGAACGCTGTATTCATTTTGAGATCGAACATCTGGACGAGATGGGTGACCTCTGCCACAAGCTGCTTATCGTCGAACTGATGGGAAAATACAGCAATATCATTTTCTGCAGCCCTGACGGCACGATCCTCGACAGTATCAAACATATCTCCGTGCAGGTCAGCTCCGTGCGCGAGGTTCTGCCGGGACGGCAATATTTCCTCCCGCAGACGGTCGCAAAGCAGGATCCGCTGACTGCATCTGCCGATGATTTCGCCGCCATTCTGGCACAGTCACCGGCACCGGCAGGAAAAGCCATTTACACGAATTTCACCGGTATCAGCCCGGTCATGGCAGAAGAATTCTGCTATGAGGCATCGATCGATGCCGACCGCCCCGCATCGGAACTGAATGAGCTGGAGCGCACGCACCTCGGGCACACGCTGGAACTGGCAATGGAATCCATCAAAAATGGACAGTTCTCGCCTTGCATCGTATACCGTGAAGATGAGCCAATGGAATTTGCTGCTCTCCCATTGACCTCGTTCCCGCCGGAATATCAGGTCGAACACTTTGATTCGATCAGTAAAGTGCTGGAGACCTACTATGCGTCCAAGAACGTCATCACACGAATCCGCCAGAAATCCTCGGATCTGCGCCGGATCGTCCAGACTGCCCTGGAGCGCAATTATAAAAAATACGATTTGCAGCAGAAACAGTTAAAGGACACCGAAAAACGGGATAAATACAAGCTCTACGGCGAGCTGTTAAACACCTACGGTTATGAGCTGACCGGCGGCGAAAAAGAACTTGTCTGCACGAACTACTACACAGGAAAAGAGGTCAAGATCCCGCTTGACCCGCAGCTGACCGCCCGCGAAAATTCGCAGAAGTATTTTGACAAATATGGAAAACTCAAACGTACTTTCGAGGCTCAGAGCCAGCTCATTGAGGAGACGAAGCAGGAGATCGAGCACCTCGAATCCATCAGTACCTCCCTCGATATTGCCTTAAAGGAGGAAGATCTGACCCAGATCAAGCAGGAGTTGACGGAATATGGCTTCATCAAAAAGCACGGTCCGGCTGGAAAGAAAGTAAAAATCACAAGCCGCCCATTCCACTACCTTTCCTCCGACGGATTCCATATCTACGTCGGCAAAAACAACTACCAGAATGAGGAGCTGACCTTCAAGATCGCGACTGGAAATGACTGGTGGTTCCACGCAAAAGGAATTCCGGGTTCCCATGTCATTGTGAAATCCGAAGGAAAAGAGCTTCCGGACCGCACCTTCGAGGAAGCCGCCGGGCTGGCTGCCTACTATTCCAAGGGACGGGAAAATGAAAAAGTTGAGATCGATTATGTACAGAAAAAGCAGGTCAAAAAAGTAGCGGGCGCTGCTCCGGGATTTGTGATTTATCATACGAATTATTCGATGATGGCGACGCCGTCGAATCAGCTGGAAGAACTGCCATCATAATGCCGCCTGAAAAAAGACAATGTCTATATTTCTACAATTCACAATGAGTCCAGAAAAAAACGCCACAGGCACACAACCCATGGCGTTTTTTTACTGGACTCAAATGAACTTAGCGAATCTCGCTCTTACCACCCATATACGGACGCAGAACCTCCGGAATGCGGACAGAACCGTCTGCCTGCAGGTTGTTCTCTAAGAATGCGATCAGCATACGCGGCGGAGCTACTACAGTGTTGTTCAGGGTGTGTGCAAAGTATTTGCCGTCTTTGCCGTTGACACGGATCTTCAGACGTCTTGCCTGTGCATCACCTAAGTTGGAGCAGCTTCCAACCTCGAAATATTTCTTCTGACGCGGGGACCATGCCTCTACATCAACAGATTTTACTTTCAGATCAGCCAGGTCTCCGGAGCAGCACTCCAGAGTACGAACCGGAATATCCATGGAACGGAACAGGTCCACGGTGTTCTTCCACAGTTTGTCATACCACATCTTGCTGTCTTCCGGTTTGCAGACTACGATCATTTCCTGTTTCTCAAACTGGTGGATGCGGTATACGCCTCTCTCCTCGATGCCGTGAGCGCCCTTCTCTTTACGGAAACACGGAGAATAGCTGGTCAGTGTCTTCGGAAGCTCTTCCTCCGGAACTACGGTATCAATGAATTTACCGATCATAGAGTGCTCGCTGGTACCGATCAGATAAAGATCCTCGCCCTCGATCTTGTACATCATCGCATCCATCTCATCGAAACTCATAACGCCGGTTACAACATTGCTGCGGATCATGAACGGCGGGATACAGTAGGTAAATCCACGGTCAATCATGAAATCTCTTGCATATGCGATAACAGCAGAATGAAGTCTTGCGATATCGCCCATCAGGTAATAGAAACCATTTCCAGCTACCTTTCTGGCACTGTCCAGATCGATGCCGTTAAATTTCTCCATAATCTCGGTGTGGTACGGGATCTCAAAATCCGGTACAACCGGCTCGCCGAAGCGCTCGATCTCTACGTTCTCGCTGTCGTCTTTACCGATCGGAACACTCGGATCAATGATGTTCGGGATGGTCATCATAATCTTTAAGATGCGCTCGCCCAGATCCTTCTCCTGCTCTTCCAGCTCAGACAGGCGGGCAGACTGCTCTGCTACCTGTTTCTTCAGCTCTTCTGCTTCCTCTTTCTTTCCCTGACCCATCAGAGCGCCGATCTGTTTTGCAATCTTGTTCTTGTTCGCACGCAGATCATCTGCTTCCTTCTTCGCTGCACGGTTCTTGGCATCCAGCTCAATTACCTCATCTACCAGCGGAATTTTCTTGTCCTGGAACTTATTTTTAATATTCTGCTTTACAATGTCAGGATTTTCTCTGACGAATTTAAGATCTAACATATCTTCCTCCTACTGTTATGCAATTAACTGCACGAAAACTAGTTATAATTATACTACAACTTTGTACGAATGAAAAGCCCTGTTTCAAGAGTTCCTCTGTTCGTTACTGTTCACGCATACGTGCCCAGTAACGGAATTTGCCGTGGCTTCGCATTTAAATACGGCAAATTCCTGCTGCCACCACGTTTTCTTACGGCACTTTCGGTTCCAAAAGTGCCTACCCGTGAACTGTAACCTATGTTCTTCTTGATACAAAACAGGATAGACTGCCCCATTATATTTAACTCAATTTCGTCAAATAGGACAGACACGCCTCCAGGCACAGTCCGTCCTGCTCCGGGGCACCAAGTTCTTCTGTCTTTTCCACACATTTTTTTGTAAAAGCTGCTGCCCGTCTGACGGCTTCCTCCATCGGCACACCTCGCACCATGCTGGCACCGATGACTGCTGCAAAGACATCCCCGGTTCCGTGGTAATTGCCCGCTACAAATTTAGTTGCATGAAAGACCGGATCCTTGCCGCGCTCATGGATCACGTTGAGGACCTGTTTGCCCTTGACCACGCCTGTCAAAATGACTGACCGCGCGCCCAAAAGATGAAGCTTCCAGGTCAGATCTGAGAGCTTGCGCTTACTCCATCCATTTTCCTGATACAGCGTGTCCGTCAGGGCACAGGCTTCCGTCAGATTTGGCGTGACAACGTCCGCATACTGCATCAGCTCCCGCATCGCCTCGATCAGATCCTCGTCACAGACGCTGTAGAGATGTCCGTGGTCACCCATCGTCGGATCTACCAAAACCTGTGTATTTTCCCGTTTGAAATCCCGGATAAAATCTGCCACGATCGACGCCTGTCTGGCAGAACCTAAGAATCCAGTCATGATTCCGTCCATCTCAAATCCCATCTTCCGCCACGGCTCCAGGTATGCCTCCATCCGATCGGTATAATCATCCATATAGCATTCCGGATATCCCGCGTGATTGGACAGCACCGCCGTCACCACCGGACAGCACTGTACCTTGAGGGCGCTGATAACCGGCATCGCCGCCGTCAGCGAACAGCGCCCGTAGCCTGACAGGTCATTTAAAATCGCTATTTTCTTCTGAATTCCTTCCATGTATAATTTTTCCTCATTTTCTTAATTTTAAGATACCAGGGTCAAAAGGTCAGAAGTTCGACGCAAGCTTGCTTGCAGGAGAATTTTTGACCTTGGGACCCGCCAAAAACATGAGTAAGTAGCCATTTTTCAAAGAAAAATGAGCGAATTACGAATGTTTTCGAAGATTGCGGGAGCATATAGTGCGGAGCAATCTGCTATCAGAGGGGTCAAAACGTCTTTTGACCCCAACATCATTTTAAGCAACTTTATAATCTAACATATTCTCGCGGCAGATACGACTGCCTGCAGCATGATTCTGGTTTCTACAAGCGTGTATCTATACATTTGTGTTTCATAAGCCGCACACTCCAATGACGCAACAAGGAGACTGCGCCCGGACAGATGTTTTTCCCATTCTGCCCAACCACAGTCTCCTGTATGTATTTCATTTTAATTCTTCTCGACTGAGATAAATTGCCTTATGCTCTCGCTTCTACAGACAATGCATCCAGAAAACCTGCCTTGCGGAGTGCCGGACGAACTGCCATATATATAACAACAGACGCAATCGTAGATGTCACCGCATTGATCGAAGTCGCTGCGATATTCCATGCAAGTGTGAGCTCTGCCGCCGGTTTACCAATGATCCAGAGTTTATAATAATATCCGATCAGCGGATCTGCAATGACGTTGAATAAAAGACCTGCCACCGCTGCTGCAATCGTAAAACCAAGGATGTGGTTCTTATCGGTGCTCCGGTCAATCTTGCCCATACGATGTGCTACGAATCCGGCGATCAGTCCGATGCAGAGTTTGCAGATAAATGTCTTCGGTGCATATACAATATAAACCGGATCGAGAAGGTCACCTATCGTCATGCCGATAGCACCTCCCAAACCGCCGTAAAAGCCGCCGACTAAGAGTGCCCCGATGACACAGACTGCATTTCCCAGATGAATGGAAGTTGCATCGCCGCCCGGAAGTGTGATCTTCACCTGTCCGTATGTAAATACGACATAGGAGAGAGCTGCCAGCAGACCGACCATCGCGATCTTGTAAGCCTGATTTGATTTGTTTGCCATGATGTTTCATCCTCCCTTGTTATTGGACTCATCATAGCACAATCTTGTCCCCTGAAAAACATACAGTTTTTATCATTTTAAGCAGGTCAGTTTTAACTTGCCACTTTTTTATCCGAATTAATCATGTGCCTCCACGCACAAAAGGACGCCTCTCTCCAGCTCCAGAATGCCCTCTTCCCGTTTGAGTTCATTGCTGATGCAGAGACTCGTCCCCAGCCCGATCGTCCGCCGCTGGAGCGGGTATTTAAATCCCCGCAGCGTCAGTCCCTCGACAGTCTCGGTCATCGGCAGGAACGAAATGTATTTTCCATACACCTCTTCCCGGTGAAATACCTTATGCCCGCCCAGAAGATACAGGCGGTTGCGGGCATCATAAATATTCACTTCCATTCCCTGGCAGAAAAACTGATACATCAGCTGGATATTGCCGATGGCGTGATCCATACGGCCGCCCAGCGCCCCCAGGATATCAACTGCCTCACAGCCCTGGCGCGCCGCCGTCAAAAGCGCCAGCTCCGTATCCGTCTCATCCTTCTCCGGTTTATGGATCTCAAATTCGATGTCCGGCTGGTTCTGATATTCTTCCAGAACCTTTTTGTCCACCGTGTCCAGATCGCCGACCACCGCATTCGGAGAAATATGCAGCGGGCGCAGAACCTCCAGCCCCGCATCTGCCGCAATTACATAGTCATACGAGCGCTGTGAGAGAAAATCTTTCGCAAACGCAATATCAATCGTTCCGCCTGTCACAATCAAACAACGCTTCATCTTCATCATCCCTGTTCAAATTCCTGAAAAATATTTAAAAATGTTTTTACATTCCCAGCCGGGTTTCCCTTAAATACGGCGCTTCCCGCCACGATCACATCGGCTCCTGCCTCTAATACCGTCCGCACATTGTCCGGCGTGATTCCTCCGTCCACCTCAATGCGGGTGGAAAGTCCCCTCTCGCTGCACATTGCGCGCAGCTTCTTGATTTTTTCTACCGTATATGGAATAAATTTCTGACCGCCAAATCCCGGGTTGACCGTCATCAGAAGAACCATGTCCACCTCCGGCAAAATAACATCCAGTGTCTCGACCGGGGTCGCCGGATTTAACGCTACACCTGTTTGCAGCCCTGCCTCACGGATCTGCGCGATCGTGCGGTCCAGATGAAGACAGGCTTCCTGATGCACACAGATCAGATCCGCCCCCGCTTTTTTGATATCCTCTACGTAACGTCCCGGTTCTTCCACCATCATGTGTACGTCAAACACACGATCCGTCACCGGGCGCAGGCTCTTAATTACCGGCATTCCAAAGGAGATACTCGGCACAAACGCGCCATCCATCACATCCAGATGGATGTACTGTGCGCCTGCCTTGTCCACCTCAGCGATCTGCTCTCCCAGCTTCGTAAAATCTGCCCCCAGAATCGAAGGTGATAATATAATCATGGTTCTTTCCTCCCATTTTTTGTATAATATCCTCAACGGCTGCTTCTGCCGTATTTCTTTTTCTCTTTTAATTCCTGATACATCAAACGGTAATTGTCATACCGGCTCTGCCCGATCTTATGCTCCTGCACCGCCGTCTTGACGCCGCATTCGCGCTCGCCAATGTGGACACAGCCTAAGAAACGGCATTCATCCTCATATGCCTCAAATTCCGGGAAAAAGTCCTTGAGCGCCTCCGGCTCCAGATCCTCGATATAGAGAGAACTGAATCCCGGCGTATCCATCATATAGGTGCTCTCTTCCACGAAAAACAGTTCTGAATGGCGCGTCGTATGTTTGCCTCGGCGGATCTTCTCACTGATACCGCCCGTTTCCATCTGTGCCTCCGGCTGGATAAAGTTCGTAATCGACGATTTTCCGACACCCGAAGGTCCTGCTAAGACCGTTGTTTTCCCAATGATCAACCGATGAAACTCCTCCAGCCCTGATTTTTCGTAGGTGCTGATAAAATGCACCGGATAGCCCGCCGGTTCATAGATCGCACGCAGCTTCTCCTGCTCGGCTGCATCGACCAGATCGATCTTGTTGAAACAGATGCTGACCGGAACTTCCTGCCGTTCCATCATGACGAGGAAGCGGTCGAGAAGGTTTAAATTTGGCATCGGATCGGTGATGGCAAAAACCACCACCGCCTGATCAACATTTGAAACCGCCGGGCGGATCAGACGGTTTTTACGAGGAAGGATCTCATCGAGATTGCCTGTCGCCTTCTCCTCATCGAGAACACTGATCTCCACGTCATCGCCTACCAGCGGCTTGATGCCGCGATTTCGGAAAATTCCCTTTGCACGGCATTCATATACCTTTCCAATACCGTCGTGTACATAATAGAAACCGCCGATCCCTTTAATTATCTTTCCCTGCATATCTGTACCTTACAACTACCTCTTATTAATTATCTGAAACTTCCACAAATTCAAGCTGATACGTTTTTAGAACCCGATCGTTCGTCAGATCGAGGATCTGCAGCTCGCCTGTCTGCACACCATCCGCTCCCTCGATATTATAATGAATCGGAAGCGTGATATCGCCGCCGATCTCCCTCGGTTCCATGACCGTCTTAGTCACAGTATTGCCGGCAATCGTCTGCTTCATCACAATACTGACACGGATATGCGTATCTCCGGAACTTGGTCCAAACAGTTCACTCATCTGGAATTCATCGTTGATCGCCGCCACATAGCGGGTCCCTTTTCCCAGACTGACTGTATAGCCAATGGCACTTCCCTCCGGTGTATCTGTTTTCTCCAGGACATCCTGACTGATGATCTTGCCCTTTGCCACTTCCGAACTCTTCGCTTCCTTGCGCTCGCCAAGCTCTAATCCGACCGCTTCCAGAACAACTTTTGCATTTTCCTCTGAAAGCCCTGTAATCCTCGGCATCGGTACCGTCGGTACGTTCGGACCTGTGCTGACATACAGCGTCACCGTACCGCCTGGATCCACGCTGGACGGACTGTATCGGATCACTATACCGGAGGCAACCGTATCGCTGCTCTCTTTCTGCACTACTACGGTCAGTTTATTTTCTTCTGCCAGAAGCGTCTCTGCATCCTCGCCGGACATCTCTTCCAGTCCAAGTTTCGTCAAATCTATTGCCTCATTGCCTTCTCCGATCGTGACGATAACTTCCGTCTGTTTCGAGACAACCGTGCCGCTGGCAATACTCTGACCGATGACCTTCCCCTTTTCAGAGGTTTCCGACTTTGCATATTCATAACGGATTTTCAACGACTGCTTTTCCAATGCTGTCTTCGCCTCATCCTCCGTCATGCCGTCCAGCGGCGGAACCCTGCACTCCGTTGATTCCAGACTCTTGCTCTCAGACGCCTCCGAAGAAGCTTCAACGGTCGTCTTCGGATGCTTCTGACTACCAGATCCCAGATTAAAGATGCCTGTCAACTTCGCAGCAATGACAATCACAACCACCACAATCAATACGGCTGCACCGATTCCAATCATCGTAAGCAGGCGCTCCATCTGCGGATTGACATCCTCGCTGTCTTCTTCTATATGGCGTCCCTTCCGTCTACGGTCCGGGCGCCTTGAGGTTTCTTCCTCATAGACATCCGTCTCTTCTTCCTGCCAACCTTCTATCTCTTTCTCCGGCTGTTCCGGCTCTTTCCAGACTACCTCACCACGTTCATTTTCTGTCGGAACCGGTCCGGTCTTTTCGCTCACTGCCGGATGTTCCATCGTCTGTTCCAGATTTCGATTTCTCTGTGCCTCCATCTGGCGGTTCAGTTCCTCTGCCCCGCGCACGACTGTCGGGGAATTTTCATCAAATTCCGGTTCTTTTTTCAGAAAATCATCGTTTGGATCCACCAGCGCATGGCGCAGATCCGCGATCAGCTCATACGCATTCTGGTAACGGCGTTCCGGCTTTTTCTGGGTACATTTTAAAATAATGCGGTCCAGGCTTGCCGACACCTCCGGGTTGATGCGGCTCGGCGGCTGCACCGGTTCTTCCAGATGTGCCAGTGCCACTGAAACCGGGGTATCCCCGTCAAACGGAAGTTTTCCTGTTAGCATCTCATACATCGTGATTCCCAGTGAATACAGATCGCTTCGTCCGTCGCTATAATTTCCTTTTGCCTGCTCCGGCGAGATATAATGCACGGAACCGACCGCATTGACCCCGGTCGTCTGGGACGATACAGCTCTGGCGATACCGAAATCCGCCACCTTCACCTTGCCGTCACGCGAGATAATCATATTCTGCGGTTTGATGTCCCGGTGCACAATATGCTGGTCATGTGCCGCTGCCAGCCCCTGCGCTACCTGGATGGCAATTCCAATCGTTTCTTTGACGCCCAGATGACCTTTCTTGAGAATGTAGCTTTTCAGCGTGATTCCCTCGATGAGTTCCATGACGATATAATGAAGACTGCCCTCATCCACAACGTCATAAACACTCACAATATTTGGATGGGAAAGCCCTGCCGCCGCCTGCGCCTCCATCTTGAATTTGCTGACGAAATTCGCATCCTGGCTGTACTCATCCTTTAAAACCTTGATCGCCACCAGACGGTTCAGAGTGTGGCATTTTGCCTGATACACCTCTGACATGCCGCCCGTGCCAATCAGTGAGAGGATCTCATAGCGATCCTGCAGATAAGTTCCCGGTTTCAGCATCATGATTCTCTCACCTCCTTGATCTGCGGGTCAATCAATATGACCGCGATATTATCTTTCCCGCCGTTCTGGTTTGCGAGCGCCGTGAGCGCCCTTGCCTTGGTGTCCAGGGTTCCCGGCAGAAGCACCATCCGGTAAATTGCTGAATTATCCACCATATTGGTTAACCCGTCCGAACACAGCAGTATGTAATCGCCCGGGTTCAGTGAAACCTCAAAGAAATCCGGCTCCACATGTCCGCCGATCCCGACTGCGCGGGTAATGATATTTTTCTTCGTCTCATATTCCCGGCTGCCGCGGCTCATCTGTCCCAGCGAGACCATTGCCTCCACGTAGGAATGATCCCGGGTAATCTGATGAATACCGGAGCGCTCAATCCGGTAGAGACGGCTGTCCCCCACGTTTGCCACGTAGAGTGTATTTCCCTGAATTGAAGCCGCTACCAGCGTTGTTCCCATGCCGGCAAGCTCCTCGCGCTCACAGGAAAGGGTATAAAGTTCCTGATTGACTGCCTCGATCCCCTTTCGAAGCGCCGCGACCGGCTCATTCTCACCACTCTCTTTGATATATTCCGGCATATGCTCGATCAGATAGCGCGAAGCGAAATCTCCTGCCTGATGACCGCCCATTCCGTCCGCCACGACAAACAGGTTGGAGAGTTCTCCCACCGGCTCCGTGCTGGCAAACTGGGCGTCCTGATTGACCTTACGCGTTTTTCCGATATCCGTCAGTGCGTATGCTTTCATTTGACCGCCGCACCTTCTTTCTCCTGCTCTTTATCCATATAGCTCTTCCGGAGCTGTCCGCAGGCACCGTCTATGTCGCGCCCCATCTCGCGCCGGATTGTCACATTGATTCCCTTAGATTCCAGACATCCCTTAAATGCTTCGATCGCTTTCCGTCCCGACTGTACATAAGAGCGCTCCTTGATCGGATTGACCGGAATCAGATTCACATGCCCATGCTGATCCTGAATCAGCGCCGCCAGCTCGCGCGCCTCGTCCAGATTGTCGTTGACTCCCTGCACCAGGCTGTACTCAAACGTCATGCGGCGTCCCGTTTTTTCAAAATAGTAATGACAGGCCGCCAATACATCCTTTAACGCATATGTACGCGCGATCGGCATCAGGCTCTTCCGCACCTCGTCATTCGGCGCATGCAGAGAAAGTGCCAGCGTGATGGTCAGTCCCTGATCTGCCAGCTCCCGGATCTTCGGAACCAGCCCACAGGTGGAAACCGTCACATTCCGCTGACTGATATGCAGTCCGCCTTCCTCCGTCAAAAGATGGATAAAGCGGATCAGGTTATCGTAATTGTCCAGCGGTTCACCCGATCCCATCACAACCACGTTGGAAACGCGTTCGCCTGTATCGCGCTGAATCTGATAAATCTGGTCCAGCATCTCCGACGGGCGCAGGTTCCGTTCCAGGCCGTCCAGGGTCGAAGCACAGAAACGGCAGCCCATCCGACACCCCACCTGCGAGGAAATACAAACGGAATTTCCATGCTTATAACGCATCAGGACACTCTCGATGACATTGCCGTCCGCGAGGCGGAACAGGTACTTGCGTGTTCCATCGATCTGCGAAATCTGCACCCGTACCTTTTCCAGTGATACATACTCGCACGCGTCCTGCAGCTTCTGCCGGAGTACCTTGGAAAGGTTTGTCATATCGTCAAAGGAAGATGCCAGTTTTTCATGCATCCACTGATAGATCTGGGCGGTCCGGAATGGTTTTTCGCCCAGACTCACCAAAAAGGCACGCAGTTCCTCCTGCGTCATTGATTTTATATCCTGCTTTTCCATATCGGACTGCCTCCCTCTCTCCTATATGCACTCTCGGAGTCTTTCCTGTATTCATACATTGTTCCGTCCAGTTATCCTTTTCTTTTCATCACAGAGATGAAAAATCCATCACACGGATGAACGCCCGGATAGAGCTGGATGTATCCCTCTTTCAGGCTGTCTTCCTGAAAATCAATCCCCAGACGACCACTGATATCAACCGGCTCAAATGGATATTCGTTTAAAAACCATGCCCGGTTTTCATCATTTTCCAGACGGTTGACCGTGCAGGTGCTGTAAACCAGCACTCCACCCGGCTTCACGTACTGCCAGACCACCGACAACATCTGCCGCTGCAATGCAGCCAGATCCCGGATTCCGTCCATTGAAGCGTTGTATTTGATATCCGGCTTGCGTCCGATAATGCCAAGTCCTGAACACGGCAGATCGGCAATGACCACATCCGCTTTCTGCTTCATCGAAGCATCGAATTCACACGCATTCCAGGCGCAGGCAGAGACGTTTGTACAGCCGCTGCGGGCAATATTCTCCTTGATCAAAGATACCTTGTAATCACTCACATCCCGGATCTCAACCTGTCCAGTTCCGTGCAGCAGATCCGCCGCATGAAGCCCTTTTCCACCCGGTGCCCCACAGACATCGAGTACAAAATCACCCTCTTTGATACCCGCCGCATCACCAGCCAGCGACGAACTCAGATCCTGAATCCGGATTAGTCCTTCGCGGAACGCATCCAGACTCTCTGGATAGTCCACTCCCGTCAGACGGTAAACGCCGCTTCCCGCCGCTGTCTCCTCTGCCGTCACACCCTGGGCGGACAGGGAGGCAAGAATCTCTTCTTTCCCTGCACGGCTCTCGGCAAACCGCACCATAAACGGACGTTTCTCCAGACCAGCCTGTGCCATCCTGTGCGTCGTCTCTGCCCCATAGTTTTCCTTCCAGAGAGATAAAATCCAGTCCGGCATTGAATACCGCACTGAATCATCCGGGAAGGTCAGTTTGCCTTTTCCACGCGCCACAGAACGCAGTACACCATTTACAAAGCCGGAAAGTCCGGAAAATCCACGTTTTTTCGCAAGGCGCACCGCCTCATTGCACGCCGCCGAATCCGGTACACGGTCCATATAATAAATCTGGTACACGCTCATCCGCAGAAGTGTGCGGATAAACGGTTTCATCTTATGAACTTTTGTTTTGGAATATGCGTTGATAATATAATCAATCTGGATTTTATACTCCACCGTCCCGTCCACAATCCGTTTTAAAAACGAGCGGTCTGATTTTTCCAGATACTGATATTTAGAAAGAGCCTGAAAAAGGGCCAGATGTGTATACTGTCCCTTTTCCAGAATCTCGGTCAAAATTTCTGCCGCTATTTCACGCAGCGCAGTTCCATCAGTCATCGCGTCGTCCTCCAAATAATATAATCAGACGCAGAAGCTGTAAAATCGAACCAGCCGCCGCTGCCACATACGTCAGTGCCGCCGCACCAAGCACCTGTTTGGTATATCCAACTTCTTCCCCGCGAAGAATCCCTGTTGAATCAAGCAGACGTACCGCACGCGCGGATGCATTGAACTCAACCGGAAGCGTCACCAGCTGGAACAGCACCGACAAGGAAAATAAAAGAATTCCAAGTGAAACGATCGGAGATCCCATGCCGCCGACCAGGACACCAATCAGGATCATAGGCCAGGAAAGCTGTGCGCCGATGTTGACCACCGGCACCATTGAACCGCGCAGGCGCAGCGGAACATACTCAGATGCATCCTGCATCGCATGTCCGCACTCATGCGCCGCAACACCGATCGCCGCGACCGAAGTAGAACCATATACACTCTCAGATAAATTCACGGTCTTGGTCCGCGGATCATAGTGGTCGGTCAGGCTGCCTGCCACCTGGCGGATCTGGACATCATAAATTCCCTGTGAATTTAAAAGCTGTCTCGCCGCCTCGGCTCCCGTCATGCCGGTCATGCTCCGGACTCTTGAAAACCGCGCGTAGGTGCTTTTTACCTTCGCAGATGCCCCTAATGACAGAAATACACCAATTAATACCAGAATCATCGTCGGATCAAACATACTGTAATATCCGTATCCGTACATATCACTCCAACTCCTTTCAAACGCCTGGCTGCCTGTAGCAGTTCAGTTCCTGCTGAAGCATTCATTTTATCCGAGCTTTACTCCCATTTCCACCGGATATCCGCGTAAAAATGCCGCCGTATCCATCCGCTTCTTGCCTTCCAGCTGAAGTTCCCGGATCGTGAGAAGCCCTTTGCCGGTCTGGACAGAGAATGCATCTTTACCGACACGTACCACCTGTCCGAATGTCTCCGGTGACGGCCTTCCCGCCGCATCTTCCTCGACATCCGCCGACCAGATTTTCAGGGTTTTTCCTTCAAATTTTGTATAAGCGCTCGGCCATGGATTTAAGCCGCGGATCAGGCGCTCAATCACTGCCGCATCCATCGACCAGTCGATCTGCCCCATCGACTTATCGAGCATTGTCACATGGGTTGCCTCTGCCTCATCTTGTTTAACCGGATGCAGGATTCCCGCCTCCGCTTTCTCAAGCGTGGAGAGAATCAGCTTTCCTCCCGCAAGGCTCAAGCGGTCAAACAGGCTGCCGCCTGTCTCTTTCGGATCCAGGCGTACTTCCACGGTATCCAGGATATCTCCGGTGTCCAGACCGACATCCATCTGCATCGTCGTCACACCGCTGACCTCATCGCCATTGATGACCGCCCACTGGATCGGGGCTGCCCCACGGTATTTTGGCAGAAGCGACGCATGGATGTTGATACAGCCGTATTTCGGCAGGTTCAGAATCCGCTCCGGCAGAATCTGACCAAATGCAATCACGACGATCACGTCCGGCTGAATCTTCGTCAATTCCTCAAAAAATGCCTCATCCTTGCGGACGCGCACCGGCTGATACACCGGGATTCCATATTCCAGCGCTTTTTCCTTGACAGGCGGCATTGCCATCGCCTTGCCGCGTCCCTTCGGCTTATCTGGCTGTGTCACCACCGCCGCTACTTCATGCCGACTCTGATAGAGCGCTTCCAGTGTCGGAACCGCAAAATCCGGTGTTCCCATAAATACGATCTTCATATCTGCCTGTCACCCCACTCTTGTTTCTCTCTCATTCTGGCAATGTGCTTTATTCTTCCTCTGCCGTTACATCCTCTAACGGACCTTCTACCAACTCCACATACAGATGTCCGTGCAGATGATCGCACTCATGGCAGATCGCACGTGCCAGGAAATCATCTGCTTCCAGGACAAACTCTTCCATTTTTTCGTTCAGCGCGCGTACCTTTACGTGGCTCGGACGGGTTACCAGACCAGCCTTGCCCGGAACGCTTAAGCAGCCTTCCTGACCAGTCTGGCTGCCGGACATTTCCTCGATGACCGGATTGATCAGGACATACTGGTTGCCGTCCTCCACGTCGATTACTACGATCTGTTTGCGGATACCGACCTGCGGTGCTGCCAGACCTACGCCGCCGGCTGAATACATCGTGTCAAACATATCCTCTATCAGTTCAAGTGTGTGATCGGTTACCTCCGTCACTGCCTTACACTCTTTTTTCAGTACCTCATCGCCAATAGTTCTAATTGACCGGATTGCCATTTTATACACTCTTCCTCTCTATGATATATCGTATTGAATCTGGACCGCCTGCCATTTTGTATCTGCGGCAGCCAGGGTTTCAATCTGACCCCTGATTTGATCCAGTATAGCACATTTTTCACACTTTATATATAAAATTTTTCTGTAGATGTCATTAACTTTGTATACCGGTGCCGGAACCGGACCGATACACTCGGCACTTTCGCGCAGCCGCCGCGCCGCCATTTCCGCACATTCATCCAGCACCGCCTCATCGCCGCAGGCAAAATAAACCGCAGCCATCTGGCAGACCGGGGGATAATGAAGCAGCCTCCGGTAATTGATCTCATGGCTGTAAAACAGCTCATAATTCTGCGCCGCTGCCGCCTGCACGGCATAGTGTTCCGGCCGGTACGTCTGGATGACCACATCGCCGGGCTTCCCGGCGCGTCCCGCTCTGCCAGCCGCCTGCGTCAGAAGCTGGAACGTCCGCTCCGCGCTGCGGTAATCCGGCGTATTTAAGGAAAGATCCGCCGCCAGGATTCCGACCAGCGTCACTCCCGGAAAATCATGCCCTTTTACAATCATCTGCGTGCCAATCAGGATATCTGCCTCACGATTTGCAAATGCCTCCAGAATCGCTTCATGTCCGCCTTTTTTTGCCGTTGTATCCGCGTCCATCCGCAGGATCCTCGCATCCGGAAACCGAATTTTCGTAAATTCTTCCATCTTCTGCGTTCCGGCCCCAAACCCGGCAATATACGGTGATCCGCAGGACGGACACTGCTTCATCAGCGGAATCGTATAGCCGCAGTAATGACAGACCAGACGGTTCTTCCCGTGTAGTGTCAGGGAAACATCACAATGCGGACAAGTCACTGCCTTTCCGCAGGAACGACAGGAAACAAAATTGGAATAGCCCCGCCGGTTCATAAAAAGCATCGCCTGCTCGCCACGTGCGAGTCTCTCTGTCAACATTGCATCCAATGACCGGCTGAACACCGATTTATTGCCTGCCTGCATCTCCGCACGCATATCAGCGATCTGTACCTTCGGCAGGATACTTCCCGCCACTGCCCGGTGATGCAGGGGCAAAAGCACATATTCGCCATTCTGAGCCCGCAGATACGATTCCAGAGAAGGAGTCGCTGAGCCCAAGACCAGCGAAGCCCCGGAAAGCCGGGCGCGCTCCGCCGCTACTTCCCTTGCATGATAGCGCGGCATCGTCTCGCTCTTATAGGCGCCCTCATGTTCCTCGTCGATCAGAATCAGTCCCAGATTGGAAAATGGGGCAAACAGCGCCGACCGCGGTCCGATCATCACGGAAACCTCGCCCCGCGCCGCCCGTTCCCACTGATCATAGCGTTCTCCCGCAGAGAGACGGGAATTCAGAATCGCGATCTGATCGCCAAATCGCCGGTAAAACCGCATCACCGTCTGATATGTCAGCGAAATTTCCGGGATCAGCAGAATCACCTGCTTTCCATCCCGCAGGACACGCGCCATCAGCTCCATGTAGACTTCGGTCTTTCCACTTCCCGTAACGCCGTGAATCAGATACGTTTCACGTTTCCCCGTCTCATAATCCTCACAGAAACGGTCAACCGCCGCCTGCTGCTCTTCATTGAGATGCACGGTCTGTCCGGCTGGACGCGGCAGTTTTGCATGGTTTAACCCGCGTTCCTCACGGGAAACTTTCACTGAAAGCTGTCCCTGTTCCTCCATCGGGCGGATCGCCGCCAGGGTCAGGTCAAGCTCCCGTCGGGCAAATTCCATCGGAATATCCAGATTGTCCCGGAATGCCTCAAGGAGCCGCACCCGCGCCTTATAATGCCGCTTCTGTGCCGCCAGGATTGCCGCTTCCAGCTCTTCCTGGTTTAAAAGACAATGCAGCGTCTTTTTCTCGCGCGGTTTTATCTTTTCCTTGACGGGAAGTACGGTTTTGAGCGTCTGGTTCATCGTCGCGCCATAACGTTCCCGCATCCACCACGCCAGACGGATAAGCTGAGATTGCACCGACATACTGCCCGATGCGATCCCAGCTATCTCCTTGATGCGGGATGGGTCATACTCCGCCGTATTTCCCATTCCCACCACATATCCAGTCCGAAGTGAATTACCCTTTCCAAACGGTACCGTCACGCACGTTCCCGCCGTAATCTCCTCCGCCAGATGCGTCGGAATCCGGTACTGAAACGGGCGATCCACCTTCTCATGGGATATATCTATAATAATATCCGCGTATTGATACGCCATGATTCCTTCTCTTTCTATTTCTAATTCAAGTCGAACGTCCGTGAGACTTGGCGCGTGATTCTGGTCAGCGAAGCTGACATATTCTTTACAGAATCACTGCGCATCCTCGCGGAGCGTTTATCTCAGTCGGAGAATGGACTCCCACTGAGACAAACTTGCTATTACTTACCACCTGAAGAGGTGGGAGTCTTCTCGACTGAGATAAACCTCGCTGCCGTCTCCCCCAGCTTCATACTGTTGGAACCCTTGAACAGGACTGCATCTCCCTCACCGATCTGTGCATCCAGCCAGTCAAGCATATCTTCTTTTTCGTCCTCTTCAAACGAAACGACATGCAGATCCGGTTTGACTTTCTTTGCTCCCTCGGCGATCGCCTGCGCCAATTCGCCATATACAACCAGGATATCGACCGGTTTTTCCGCCAGAAACGCACCAACTTCACGGTGGAACTGAATCGTATTCTCTCCCAGTTCCTTCATATCTGCCAGAACCGCAATTCTGCGTCCTGCCGGCAGGGAAGAAAGCACACCTATCGCCGCTTTCATCGAATCCGGGCTTGCATTGTAGGTATCGTCCACGATCGTATAACCATTTTTATGATAAATCTGCTGACGGTTCTTGAACCCGCCAAATTCAAGCAGCTTTTCCGCTGCATCGGCAAGCGGCACACCGTAGGCATCCGCAACCGCCAGGGCAGCCAGCGCATTCATGACATTGTGCTCGCCCATAACAGTCAGCTTCACCGGGACGCGCACCTCGCCGTGTACCATCGTAAAGGACGGAAATCCATCCGGATATGAAAGATCCTCGGCGCGGTAGTCGTTATCTGCTCCAAGTCCATAACGGACGGTATGGCAGCCTGCTTTTGCATGCACGGTAGAAAGCATATCATTATCTCCATTTACAAACAGGATTCCGCCTGCCTTCATACCGTCCTGGATATGCAGCTTTTCTTTTAAGATATTCTCGCGGGAGCCCAGATTCTCAATATGCGTCACACCGATATTCGTCATGACTGCCGAATCCACCGCCGCAATCTCCGCGATCACCGCCATCTCGCCCGGCTCACTCATTCCCAGTTCAAGCACGCCGATCTCATCATTCTCAGAAATCTCCGAGATCGTGAGTGGCACACCGATCTGGCTGTTGTGGTTTGCCGGTGTCTTGAATGTCTTATATTTCGCTGAAAGCGCCGCCGCCACCATTTCGCGCGTCGTCGTCTTTCCCACGCTGCCGGTGATACCAACTAATGGGATAGAAAGGCGTGCCCGCAGGCAGCGTCCGATCGTCTGCAATGCCAGTTTCGTATCTTTCACCTGGATCAGCGCGCCGTGAAAGCCCTCCGGTGCCGCCTCATGCTCCGAAGTCAGTGCGGCTGCCGCCCCATTGTCCATCGCCTGAACCAGGAAACGATGCGCGTCTGATTTCTCCCCGATCAGCGGAACAAACAGATCCGCCCCGCGCATACTCCGGGAATCAATGCTGATGTGTTTTAACTCTGTATCTGCATCTCCGCAGAGCAGTGTTCCCGACACTGCTTCCACGATATGTCTGACTGTAATATGGTCCATATTTTGCCTCCAAATTGATTACATATGCAGCTTCTTCACCGTCTCCTGCACTACTTCCCGGTCAAGGAAATGATAGCGCACGCCCTCGATCTCCTGATAATCCTCATGCCCTTTTCCGATGATCGCGATGATATCGCCATCTTCCGCATGGGACAAGCTGTACTCAATCGCTTCGCGGCGATCCGGGATTTCAACGTATTTGCCGTCGGTTTTTGCAAGTCCGACCTTGATATCTGCCAGAATATCTCCCACTTTCTCAAAGCGGGAATTATCCGCCGTGATGATCGACAGATCTGCCAGCTTTCCGCCAATCTCTCCCATCGAGTACCGGCGATCCCGCGCCCGGTTGCCGCCGCATCCGAAGACACAGACGAGACGCTTCGGCTTGTAGTCGCGCAGCGTCAGAAGAAGACTTTCCATGCTGACCGCATTGTGGGCGTAGTCAACGATCACGGTGCACTTTGCTGATTTATATACAATCTCCATCCGTCCATCGACCTGGATATGTTCCAGCGCATGGCAGACTTTCTCCTTCGGCAGGTCAAAGAAGCTGCACACGCCCGCTGCCGCCAGCGCATTATCCACGTTAAATTTGCCCGGAATGCCGACACGCAGATCGCTCTCATATCGTCCATGCGTCTGAAATTCGACGCCCACGAAATCATGTTCGCGTACATAGTGAATGTCATCCGCTGTAAAATCAGCCGCCTGTTCCAATGAAAAGGTCAGGATCTCTGCTGTCGCCCCTTCTACGATCGCATCAAAGTGCGGATCATCGCGGTTGACGAGCGCTGTCCGGCAGTTTTTCAAAAGCTGCTTTTTGTAGTAAAGATATTCTTCAAAACTTGCATGTTCATTCGGGCCAATATGATCATTGGAAATATTCAGGAAAATTCCATAATCAAAGAAAAGTCCGTCTACCCGGTGCATCAGGTAGCTTTGGGAAGAAACCTCCATCACGACGTAACGGCAGCCCTCTTCCACCATTTTTGCAAAATATTCTTGCAAAATATAAGATTCCGGCGTCGTATTTTTGGTCGGATAATGATTCTCACCGATCACAGCGCCGTTCGTTCCGATGAGACCCGTCTTCTGTCCGGCCGCCTCCAGAATCGCCTTGATCATATAAGTGGTAGTCGTCTTTCCCTTCGTGCCGGTCACACCGATCGCCGTCATCTTCCGCGCCGGATAATCAAAACGTGCCGCCGAAAGAAGCGATAGCGCGTTCCGTCCATTCTCCACTTGAATGACCGTCACGTTCTCAGGCGCCTCAACCGGATGCTCGACCACCAGAACCGGCGCGCCCTTTTCAACCACATCCGGGATAAAGGTGTGCGAATCGACGTTTGCCCCGCGCATACACACAAACACCGTCCCCGGCGCCGCCTTTCTTGAATCGTAGACCACCTCGTCAACCTCCGTCTCCAGGCTGCCCTGCAATAATGTATACGGCAATTCTTTCAGCCAGCTTTTAAGCTTCATAGGATACCTCCTGATTTTGATATTTTATAATGATTCCGCTTTTTAATATCCTTCTTCCATCATGCTTTCAAACTGCTCCATGCTCATCAGCACCTTACGCGGCTTCGTGCCTTCTTCCTCACCGACCACGCCTGCATCTGCAAGCTGATCCATGATACGCGCGGCACGGTTGAAGCCAATCTTAAACATACGCTGCAGCATGCCGATGGATGCTTTGTCTTTCTCAATAATAAATTTACCTGCCTGTGCAAAATAGGCATCGCGCTCACCACCGCCAAAGCCCGCATCCATCGCCGTCGAACGGATCTTGGACTCAACCTCGGCGCTGTACTCTGCGGTCAGCCCCTCCTGTTTCAAAAATCCGACCACATCCGAAACCTCATTGTCGGACACAAACGCGCCCTGTACACGCTGCGGTTTCTGATAGCCCGACGGATAGAACAGCATATCGCCCTTTCCGAGCAGTTTCTCCGCGCCGTTCATATCAATAATGGTACGGGAATCCACTCCGGAAGAGACGGAAAAAGCAATTCTCGACGGAATATTTGCCTTGATCACACCGGTGATGACATTGACCGATGGTCGCTGCGTCGCAATCACCAGATGAATGCCCGCTGCACGCGCCAGCTGGGCCAGACGACAGATCGAATCTTCTACTTCGCCCGGCGCTACCATCATCAGATCGGCAAGCTCATCCACGATAATGATGATCTGCGGCAGTTTCTCCGGTTTCTTCGGATCGTCGATATCCGCGATCGACTCAACCTTGGCATTGAAACCCTTAAGATCGCGCACGCCGTATTTTGCAAACTTCTGGTAACGGTCGGTCATCTCTGCCACCGCCCAGTTGAGGGCGCCGGACGCCTTTTTCGGGTCGGTCACAACCGGAATCAGAAGATGCGGAATACCGTTGTATACACTTAACTCAACCACCTTGGGGTCGATCATGATGAGCTTGACCTCGCTCGGCTTCGCTTTATAAATCACACTCATGATCAGCGTATTGATGCAGACTGATTTACCCGATCCGGTCGCACCCGCGATCAGAAGATGCGGCATCTTCGCAATGTCGCTGACAACCGTCTGACCTGCGATATCTTTTCCGACCGCGAATGCCAGCCGGGACGGATATTTCTTAAATGCCTCTGACTCCAGCAGATCGCGCAGCAGAACCACATGGTTCTCCTTGTTCGGAACCTCGATACCGACCGCCGCCTTGCCAGGAATCGGTGCCTCGATACGGATGTCCGCCGCTGCCAGATTTAACTTGATATCATCCGCCAGCGCTACAATCTTGCTGACCTTGACACCCTGCTCCGGGTGAAGCTCATAGCGGGTAACCGTCGGTCCACAGCTGATGTTTGTAACCGTCACGCCCACGCCGAAGTTCTGGAGCGTCTGCTGCAGCTTGATCGCTGTCTCCCGGTACTCCTGATCCGAGAAATCGGTCTGTCCCGTGCCGCGTTTTAAAAGTGTCAATGGCGGGAATATGTATTCTTTCTGGATCTTCTTTTCTTCCTCTTCCTTGCGCTCGATCTGCTCTGGAACCGTCAGTTCCTCAACTGGAAGTGCTTTTCGTTCTTCCCGTTTCTGCTCCAGTTTTTTCTGTATCGCCTCTGTATCTGTCTCGATCACCTTTCCGGATGCGGTCACGACCGTTTTGGAATCCTCCGGGACAAAGAAACTGCCCTTTGTCTCGCCCCGCTCTGATTCCAGCGTCTTATAATAGCCATCGATTGGTTCGGAATCCGTTTCCCCAGATATAGGTTCGTTCCATTCATCCTCATTCCCCATCGAAACGGTTTCCCACTCGTTTTCCGATGGCTCAAAGACATCCTGACGCCCTAAATCTGTATGAACCTCCTCTGCGGTCAAACCGGACGCCGCCTCCGCAGCCGGTTTCTCCCGTGTCTCTACCGGATAATAGCCTGGACCTTTCCGGCTCTCGCTGCCGGCAAATTCTTCCATCGTCCGGGTATCACGGCGTACATACAGGCGTTTCAGGAGCTGGTCGCTCGCACTGTCCTCTGCCTCTGCAGTCTCTATTGTCCGCGCCGTCTCGCGCTCCGATTCTTCCTGAAACTGGGATTCTGAACCATCGTATGCATATGTATCCTGCTCCGATTCCACTGGTTCTTCTTCGTACTCCACCGGATCTTCTTCATACTCCATCGGTTCTGGTTCTACCGCTCCGCCACCGTGGAATATCTGCCCGCGAAATACATCTGCCGGATTCTCCTTCTCTGCTCCCTGTTCGGAATCCTGTGCCAGATTTTTTCCCTCTGCCGGAACATCGGTCCAATCATCATAAGCCGCGGCTTCATCCTGCAAGTTTTCCTGCCTTCCATGCATCTCACGGAATTCCTTCGGCGCGTCCTCCGGTCCCAGCACGGTTCCCTCCGGGACTCCTTCCGAGAAATTCCGCATCACTGGCAGCTCGGTCAGCTTGGCGCCCTCAAGATCAACGCCACGAACCCGCTGTTCCTCCCGCAGACGGCGTTTTTCTTCCTTTTTCTCCTCATGTATCTCACGGCGGCGGCTCATATCTTCTTTCGCATACTCATATGCCCTTCCGCTGCCCTGTTTAACGAAGTTTACCAGGGAACGCTCCGTAATGCACACAGCTCCGAGTGCCAAAAGCACCAGCAGAATCAGAACTGCTCCGATCGTTCCCACTGTTCCGCACAACAGCAACATCAGAATGCCACCGATAAAGCCGCCTCCGCCTGCCTGCGCGTAATAATCGCCCAGATTCCAGTCCAGATGCTGACCGCCTCCCATGAGAAGCTGGGAAAGTCCGCAAAGTGCCAGAAGCACCTCGCCAACCGCCACCAACTTGGCTACGGCTTTCTGGTTGCCTCGGTTTGAAAGATAAAAACAAGTTCCCATAAATAAAAGGAATGGCACCAGATACCCCATCACGCCGAATACGCCAAGCAGAGTCGATCGCAGAAAACTTCCGACAAAGCCGCAAAGCCCGAAATTGCTCAAAAACAAAAGTACCGATATTGCAAATGATACAATAATCGCCACTTCCGTTCCCATAAATGCCCCTGTACCACTTTTCTCCACCGGCTCCGGCGCCTGGCTAGCGCGGCTTCGGCTTCCTGTTCCTTTCGCGGTGCCTTTTCCGGACGAAGCTTTCTTCTTCCCCCCACTCTTTTTCTCGTTCAGCGTCTCCTCCGCTTTCTTCGCCGCAGGGGACTTTCTGGATCGCCCGGCTTTTTTCTCTGTCCCAGCTGTCTCCCCGGCACGCTCTGTACTCTGTCTTTTCCTGCTTGTATCTGCCACCTGTCTCATGCCTCCAATATTTCCCATGTATCCGCGGTTCCTCCTGTTTCACAAAATACAGCCTCCCGCAGACTTCTTTTCTCATTTTACATTCTTATTATCTCATTCAGTATACCCAAATTCAGGAAAAAAAGCAACGCTTTCCTAAAATTTTCGCACGTATGTTCTACTTTCTTTTCAGATTTTCACTAAAATCCGTCTTCGTCATCCGGTCGTGTGCATCTATTTCCTGTTTCTTCCCATCGATCGCCCGGTTCAGCCATGCAAGCGCTTCCCGGATCCCGCCGCATTCATCGATCAGTCCCTCCTGGACCGCCTCCCCGCCAACCAGGACCGTTCCCAGATCTTTTGTCATCATCTCCGTATTGAGCATCAGGCTCCGGAGGCGCTCATAGGAGATCTGACTGTGTCCGGACACAAAGCTTAAAATACGATCCTGAATCATTTCAAAATAATCATACGTCTGCACGGCACCGATCACCATCCCCGTCATCCGTACCGGATGTACCATCATCGTCCCGGTCGGGACAATAAAAGAGTGATCGACCGCCACTGCGAGCGGCACACCGATCGAATGGCTGTCTCCGATGACCAGTGAAACGGTCGGTTTGCTGAGCGAAGCAATCATCTCCGCCAGTGCCAGTCCACAGCTTACATCGCCGCCCACCGTGTTAATCAGGACTAAAACTCCCTCCGTCTCACCGCTCTCCTCGATCTCCGCCAGCTTAGGCAGAATATGCTCATATTTCGTCGTTTTCGTATTGCCGGACAAATTTTCATGTCCCTCTATCTCTCCGATGATCGAGATTAATTCAATGTGATTGCCATTCTTTCCCGTAATATCCGTCTGTCCATTTTCACGCTTCTGAATCGGATCCTCCTGCGCCTGTTCCCGACTTTCTCCCACCTTATCTGCCTGCTTGTCCCACGCTTCATTTTCCCATTCCCTGTTTTCACGATTTGCCCGAATCATATTTTCCTCTTTTCTGCGCTCTTTCCATCTTACACGCGGATTCAATGTTTTTTCTCAACTGCCTAATTCATTCTTAGTATTCTGTCTTCCTATTATCTTTATTCACCGAAACCGCTTTTTATACAAACAAGGATGTGCCTTGGCACATTCGGGCGTCTCGCGCGGTCACTTGCGACATGTTTCTGCTTCGCGCGAGTGCGCATCCCCGCGGAGCGTTTTTTATTTCATAGGACACAATTTCCTATGAAACAGAAAAAAGAGAGCTGGGAAAAGCTGCCTTTTCTCCCTGCTCTCTTTCAAATAATTTTTATTGACTTTCCATGGAATTAATCGCCCAGTACATTGACGATCTTCGCCGGGGTACGGTAATTCCAGGTGGAAATCTTGATACCATCCCTTGCATTCGATGCATGGCACACGCGCCCGCCGCCGATATAGAGTGCTACATGGTTGATCGTTCCACCGCTGTTTGTGTAGAAGATCAGATCACCCGGACGCATCTGGGAAGAACTGATACTTCTTCCTGCTCCCGCCTGGGAACCCGAATGATGCGGCAGGCCGACGCCGAAGTGTGCCATAACCGACATCGTAAATCCAGAACAATCCGTACCATTTGTCAAGCTGGTACCGCCCCATACATACGGATTCCCAAGGAACTGAGTCGCGTAGTTTGCGATCTGCGCACGCTTGGAGGAGCCGCTTGAAGATGCTTTCTGGCTGCCAGAACCACCGTTACCGCTGCTCTTGCTTCCAGAGCCTCCCTTGCTGCTCGCCGCCTTGGTCTCAGGCTCCGGGGTCTCCTCAACCGGTGTAAACTCGATCGCCTCATTTAACGCATACCGGACATCGACAAATTCAGTCGCTACATAGGCACTCGTCTCATCCAGTGCAATCTGCACCCAGCCATCCTGCTGGCTCATAACCGAATACCGCTCGCTGTTGGAAATCTGCGTCCAGATCGGCGCGTCCGTGTTCGGCTCCGTACGGGCATTCAGACGGTCAGTTGATACGATCGCCATCAGCTGTGCAACCTGCAGTGCCTCCTGCTTCGCCGCATCTCCAGTCAGAATAAATTCGGATTTAACATAGCCGGTAACCGGACCGGACTTGATCTTATACCAGCCGCCATCCTCGGTCGTTTCCAGAATCTCACCACCGGACTTGCTCGTCATCTTACCGATGATCTTCGCATCCTCCTTCGGCTCCACGCGGATATTTAAGTAGTTATTGACATTGGAAATGCCCAGATTGTCATACATATTGAGAACCATCGTCCGCAGATCCAGCTTACGCGCTTCATTTAACGCATAGCGCACATCCACATAATCCGCTGAAATATAGCCCCCGCTGATCTGAATCCAGCCGTCCTGCTCGCTGACAATGGAATAACGCTCATTTTTCAGCGCCTGTTCCAGCACCTGCGCGTCCTCACTCGGCTCACTCCGGATATTCAGCTTGTCAGTCGTGATGACCGCCATCTTCTTGACCAGCTCAAATGCCTCTGTTTTTGCCGCCTCGCCGGTCTGTACAAATTCTGAACTGATGTAGCCCTCCAGACCGCCGGAAGATATCTGATACCAGCCTTCCTGGGAATCGTCCAGAATCTCGCACGCACTGCCGCCCATCAGTTTGCCAATGACATCGGAGGTTGTACTGGCGCTCTCACGCATATTAAGATAACCAGATACATCCACAATACCCAGATTCTGGTAGGACTCGACTACATTTTTCTTTTCTTCGTCCTCTTTTGCCTGTTCCTCATCCTCCGGCAGCGTCTCTCCGATCACGGTTTCCTGCACCTCTGCCTCGGATGCCGATGCCACCCGGGCGTTTCCAGAACCTCCGAACGTGCCGCCCTGTGCCAGCTTCACGATGATAACCAGAGCCAGCACCACAATGACAGCACAGCCTCCGATCATGAACCAGTGCATCGGATCTTTGCCATTTCGTCTCTGACGTACTTTCTGCAGGCGTTCTTTATAATCTTCTGTCTTTTGCTCTTCCATCTTATCCTCTCCCTATCAGTCTCCCAGCATATTGACAATCCGGTACGGATTCCGGTAATTCCAGGTAGAAATCTTGATGCCGCTTCTCCGGCTCGCCGCATGGACGATCTGACCATTGCCAATGTACATCGCCACATGGTTGACCGTTCCCTTGCGATTCGTATAGAAAATCAGATCGCCCGGACGCATCTTCGAAGAATCAATCTTCGTACCCGTCCGCGCCTGTTCCCGGGACACCCGCGGCAGGGACACGCCCGCCACATGGCTGTATACATACTTTGTAAAACCAGAACAGTCCACACCCGAATGCGGGTCATTGCCGCCCCAGACATAACGGTTTCCGACAAACTGAAGGGCATAGTTGACAATCTGGGTCCGCAAGGATTCCTTTTCTTTTAATGGGGTAAATGGGATCGCCTCCGGCAATGCATAACGCACATCTACGAAATCAGTCGCCACATACGCACTCGTCGTATCGAGCGCAATCTCGACCCAGCCATCCTGCTGGCTTATAACGTCGTAACGCTCATTGTTAGAGATCTGCGTCCAGATCGGCGCATCCGTGCTCGGCTCCGTGCGGGCATTCAGGCGGTCGGTTGAAACGATCGCCATCAGTTCTGCAACCTCCATCGCCTCCTGCTTCGCCGCATCTCCTGTCAGGATATACTCCGCCTTCACATATCCAGTGACGGGACCCGACTGGATCTTATACCAGCCGCCATCCTCGCTCGTCTCCAGAATCTCTCCGGCAGACTTGCTCGTCATCTTACCGATGATATTGCCATCCTCACTTGGCTGATCGCGCACATTCAAGTAATTATCCACACTGGAAATACCCAGATTTTTGTATAAATTCAGCACCATCGCACGCATATCCAGCTTCCGCGCCTCATTGAGTGCGTATTTGATCTCCGCATAATCCGTGGAAATGTAACCGCTCGAAATCTGAATCCAGCCATTCTCCGGCTCACCCTCGACCACATAGCGCTCATTTTTTAATGCCTGACCGACAACCTCTGACTCCGTGTTCGGCTCTTTTCGGATGTTCAGGGAATCTGCCGTGATGAGCGCACGCTTTTCAACCAGTTCCAACGCTTTTTTCTTCGCCTCATCCCCGGTCAGAACAAACTCTGAGCTGATATAACCGGAAATACCGCCAGATTCGACCTGATACCAGCCTTCGGTTGAATCATCCACGATCTCACACGCACTGTCGCCCATCAGCTTGCCGATGATGTTGCCATCCGTGCTCGCCGTCTCACGCATATTCAGATAACCAGACACCTGCACGATACCCAGATTTTTATAAGAAGCTACCACTGCTTCTTTCTCTTTGATCTCCTCCGCTCTGGACTCTTCGGATGCCTCGTCCTTCGAAAGCTCTGATGCTGTCGCCGTCCCATTCTTTGCAGTTCCGGCTCCCGCCTGACGGCTGAGCAGGGACTTGCCTGCAAGCGCTGCAACTGCAAGGGCAATTACCACTCCTGCTGCTATCACTCCGAAGCGCAGGTTCTGACTCTTATCTTCGCCCTGGCGCCTGCGCGAATGTCCCGCGGATTCCCGGACCGGCTTTGATGTCTGATCCTGAGCTGGCTCTGATTCCTGACTCTGAACTGCTTCCGGCTCTTGAATCCGCTCCGCCGCTGACACCTGTTCTGACTCCTGCGTTTCTTTTTTATTTTCTTCTTCTAACATATGGATCGCTCCTGATTTTTCTTGAAATTATGACTTAATATCTTAAACGTAATTTTTATTTTATCATATTCGTGGGGAATTGCCAAGGAAGGATGTGGAGGAAAAAATGAATTTTCTATAAATGAATTATTACAGAAGTGTTAAGTTGTAGATAAATGGTTAAGTCGTGAAAGGTGGAATTAGTTGGAAATATGGGAGAGGAGAATACACGACTATAAGTGAGAAAGAATGCCCTCCGACCGCCCGCGCCGCCGGAGGGCATTCTTTCTCACTTATAGTCGTGGTTTTTAATTTGTTGACCCACTTTTCATTCCGTATACTTTTTGTCTGTTATCGGTTATTGATTTTATTCAAGTCGAACGTCCGTGAGACTTGGCGCGTGATTCTGGTCAGCGAAGCTG